>Ga0310345_10002614_pt1 | contig 17948 bp, 20 predicted proteins | sample HC15DNA20500_MG_FD_204667 | JGI IMG/M metagenome (GOLD analysis project Ga0310345, IMG submission 204667) | Marine microbial communities from station ALOHA, North Pacific Subtropical Gyre - HC15-DNA-20-500_MG | ecosystem: Environmental > Aquatic > Marine > Oceanic | place: Pacific Ocean: North... | reverse complement strand
AGAAGGCCGAGGCAGTTCTGAAGTCCACGGCGGTATTTGCGTCCAACACCTCGACCATCCCGATTTCGGCCCTTGCCAGGAATTCCAAGCGTCCGAAGAACTTCATCGGCATCCACTTCTTCTCGCCTGTCGACAAGATGATGCTGGTCGAGATCATCATGGGCAAGCGCACCGGCGACAAGGCGCTTGCAGTGGCCATGGACTATGTCCGCGCGATCAAGAAGACGCCGATTGTCGTCAACGACACGCGCGGCTTCTACGTCAATCGCTGCGTGCTGCGTTACATGCAGGAAGCCTATTCCATGCTGATCGAGGGCGTGCCTGCACCCATGATCGAGAATGGGGCGAAAATGGCCGGCATGCCGGTCGGACCACTCGCCTTGACCGACGAGACGGCCATCGATCTGGCCCAGAAGATCATGAAGCAGACCATTCGCGATCTTGGCGAGAAGGCTGTCGACCCGCGCCACATGGAGCTGATCGACACCATGGTCGACAAGCATGGTCGCCACGGCCGCAAGAACGCCAAGGGCTTCTACGACTATCCCGCTAAGCCGGCCAAGAAGCATCTGTGGGCGGGTCTGAAGGACCTCTTCCCGCAGAAGCCGGCAGAAGAGGTGGATATCGAGGAGGTCAAGCAGCGCCTGCTCGTCACCATCGCCCTGGAAGCCGCCCGCGTGATGGAAGAGGGCATCGTAACCGATCCGCGTGAGGCCGATGTCGGCTCCATCCTCGCCTTCGGCTTCGCTCCCTATACCGGGGGCGCGCTGTCTTACATCGACGGCATGGGCGTGGAGAACTTCGTAGCGCTCTCCAAGCGTTTGCAGAAGAAATACGGCAAGCAGTTCAAGGCGCCGAAGCTTCTGCTCGACATGGCCGAGAAAGGCGAAACCTTCTATGAGCGCTTCGCACCGGAAGGTGGCGCGGAAATGCAGAAGGCGGCGTAAGGTCGAATTGGCAGACGGTCCGGCGTGGCAGACCCCCCTCTGTCCTGCCGGACATCTCCCCCGCAAGGGGGGAGATTGGCTTCTGTCCATGTCGCGCATCTCCAATTGGATGAGGTGCCGTCATCTCAACGATTGATCTCCCCCCCCTTGTGGGGGAGATGCCCGGCAGGGCAGAGGGGGGTATCTCGGCATCAACCTCAACCAATACTCTCCACCCAAGGACCATATCCCATGTATGTCTGGCTTCGCCTTCTCCGTGTCGGTGCCACCTACAAGCGCCGTGGTCGCTTTGATCTGGGCGATGAGGGGCGGTTGTCGTTTCGGTGCCTGCCGACCGATATCGACATGAACATGCATCTCAACAATGCGCGTTACATGATGCTGGCCGATATGGGCCGCATCGACATTTTCCTGCGCTCCGGCCTCATCTCTGCCGCGCGCAAGAATGGCTGGGGCCCGCTTCTGGGAGGTCTGCAGATTTCCTATGTGCGCGAGATCAGGCTGTGGAAGCGTTTCGAGGTCGTCTCCACCATCGAGACCTGGTCGGGCACGCAGATCCTGGGCAAGCACCGCTTCGTGCTCGATGACGGGCGCACGGCTGCCGTGATGATGACCACCGGCGGCATATACGACTTCCGCAACAAACGCTTTGTTGAGGTGGGAGAAGTAATGAACGCACTCGGCCGGGAAGAAGCACCACGCGCACCCACCGAGCAGGAACAGGCCTTCATGGCCTCGCACATGGCCATGCGCCAGCAGGGCAAGGAGCTGTCAGAGACATAATCGTTTGCCAATGCACCGTAAACCGTGGTGTGATGGTAAACCGCTTGGAAAGGGATCCCGTCTAATCTTGCCTGTGGGGTAGTGCAGGCGAGAAGGTTCGTGCCTGTTGGGGTATTTCAGCAAGTGCGTATTCAGGAGTCTCTACGTGTCCAAAATTGCATTCTCTTCCGCCGCAATACTCGTTGCATCACTTGGCACTTCGCCGGCATTGGCCGAACCATTCTGGTCGGGCGACTGGAGCCTGACGCTTGGTGCAGCCGTGCTGACACTGCCTGAATTTCAAGGCGACGACGACTATATGCTGCGCGTGCAACCGATCATTTCGCTCGGTCGCCAGGGCACTGCAAAACGGTTCTCCTCGCGCAATGACAACATTTCCCTTGGCCTCGTCGATACCGGCAATTTCCGCGCCGGCGTCGCAGGCAAGGTCGTGTTCGGCCGCGATGGCGATGATGCTGCGGATATCAAGGGTCTCGATCCCGTGCGCTTCGGGGGCGAGCTTGGCGGCTTTGCCGAGTTCTATCCCACCGACTGGATGCGCCTGCGCGGTGAAGTGCGCCACGGCATCCGCTCCCATGATGGGGTCGTGGCCGATGTCAGCGCCGACTTCTTCACCAATATCACCCCGACGGTGCAGGTTTCCGCCGGTCCACGCGTTACCTATGCCTCACAGGATTATCATGAGGCCTGGTACGGCGTGAACGCCAGTGAAGCCGCCGCTTCCGGCCTTTCCGAATACCACCCCGACAGCGGCTTCCACTCCGTCGGCCTTGGCGGCGCGATCAACTGGGATGTGACCGAGAAGGTCAAGACAAGCCTGTTTGGCGAATATGCCCGGCTCGTCGGCCCGGCAGCCGATTCCAGCCTCGTGAACGAACGCGGATCGAAGAACCAGTTCACCCTCGGCGTGTCGGCCACTTACCGCTTCGACTTCTCTCTTTGATGGAGCGTCACTCCTCGGCTTAGGCCAAAAGGCTGCCGAGATCGGAACTTACCGAGGGGTAGGCTGCACTCATTGATTTGAGCTGTCTTGTTGTCAGTCCGGTCTTCATGGCGAGCCCGAAATAGTTGACGAGTTCGCCATATTCCGGACCGAAGAGATGCGCGCCGACAATCAGGTCGCTCTCCTCATCGATCAAAATCTTGGCTGCCGCGTGGGTCTCACCGACACGCCGGTTGGAAAACCAGCCGGATGTGTCGGTATAGGCAACACGCAGATTTCCCACCTTTTCGCGCGCCTCAGCCTCACTCATGCCTACGGAGACAAGTTCAGGCACTGTAAAGACCGCGCTCGGTATGCCGGTATAATCCGGCGCTGTGGTCGTCCCTTTCAGCAAGTTCGATGCAGCGACCTTGCCTTCGCTTACTGCGACCGGCGTCAGCGGCTTGCCCTTCGTTGCGGCAGCATCGCCAGCCGCAAAGACATGTGGCTGGGTGGTACTTTGAAGCCAAGGTGTTACGGCAATTCCCTTCTCCGAACTCTCTATTCCGGCCTGCTCAAGCCCGAGATGGTCGGTGGCGGCAACGCGCCCTGCTCCGTGCACAACGAGATCATATTCGTCCGTTTGTTCCTGGCCATTCTGATTCATGTGCACGAGATAAACGTCGCCAACCTTTTCAATAGCTGAAAGGCTCGTCGAGGTAGCAATCCTGATCCCAGCCTCTCGCGAACGGCTGATCAACATCCCTACCAGGTCGGGGTCGAATTGCTTCAATACCTTTTCGCCACGGCTGATGATGGTGGTGGTCGCACCGGCCCTTGCAGCAATATGTGCGAACTCGAAGGAGATATAGCCGCCCCCAACGAAAAGAATCCGTTTGGGTAGCTTTTCCAGTTCGAGGAAAGCGGTGCTATCGGTCAAGAACTCCTCACCCGGCACTGGCAAGGGTCTGGGCTGGGCACCCGTTGCGATGAGAAAGTGCTTGGCTTCCAGTGTCTGGCCGCTTTCGAGCTCCACCTTGTGAGGGCTGATAAAGCGGACATGACCGTGGAAGGTTTCGACTCCAGCGCTCTGCAGCCCAGCCTCCATCTTGGCTGGCACGTCATCGGTGAAAGAGCGCTTGTGCGCCATCAGGTCGGCCCAATTCACCTTCAGGCCCTGCTGGTCTATTCCCTTGCCCTGCATGAGCTGGGCTGCATCCATTATTTCGGCTGCGCGGCGGAGCATCTTCTTTGGGTCGCAGCCGCGCAGGGCACAGGTGCCGCCATAGGGAAGTTCATCAATGATCGCGACATCCCAGCCTGCGGTTGCGCATTTGCGGGCGGCCGCATTGCCGGCCATGCCAGCGCCAATCACAACGAGATCCTTCATCGTCTGCCTCATCTGGGAAATGACTGTCTGGGGCTGAACGCGAGCGTTCGTGGAGCGTTCCGGGAGGGCGATCCGGCAGTCTAGCGTGCTTCTTCTTCGCTCAGCGTTGCTGCATAGCCTGCATCTGCCGATGCTTTGGCGATAATCGCGGCAGTCGTGAGAGCGTCGTCAAAGCGCACGGATGCCGTGCGGGCCTCAATGTCGGTCGTGACTTCCAGAACCCCGTCCACCTTGCCCATGGCCGCTTCGACTATGAACGGGCAACTGGCGCAATTCATGCCGGGCACGGAAAATTCTGCCAGCCGCTCCGCTGCAAAAGCTGGCAGCGTTGCAAAAATAGCGGCGACCGTGATGAGGGACTTGTGCATGGTTCTTCCTTTCAAAGTCCAAGCAGAACCGGAGCCACGACAGGGGCGATCCAGTTCCAGAAAAGGGCTATCAGGACGAGAGCCGAGGAAACCCACAGAACAACGCGCACAAGGCGTTGTGACCGGTCGGTCGCGCACCCATCATCAGTGCTGCAAGCAGGCTGCCGATAAACCTTCCAAAACCCCCAGCTCAATGCCGCTACGGCGATGATGAGAAAGACCGGACGGTAGGGCTCGAATGCAGTGAGGTTGCCCACCCACGCTCCTGATACGCCCAGGCTGAACAGCACCAGCGGCAATATGCAGCAGCTTGAAGCACCGATGGCCCCGAGGGCACCCAGAAAAGCAGCGCCTCCAGCGCTGGCATCCTTGGCATCGGGTTTGGATATGTGCGTTCGAATAGTCGTCATCTGGCAAGGCCTCGCGGTTCCTGTCATTCTATGTGGCACCTGTAGTAACTACAGATTCAAGAGGGTGACGAAGCCATGCCCATCACAAGCACGCGATCAATGAGGATCGGCACGCTGGCCAGCGAGACAGGCGTGAAGGTAGAGACCATCCGCTATTATGAACGGATTGGCTTGATGAAGAGCCCGGAGCGCACGGCCGGTGGAACGCGCGAATACGGCCTGGAAGACCTGAAACGCTTGAGCTTCATTAGACGCAGCCGCGAACTGGGCTTCAGTCAGGAAGAAATCCGCGCACTTTTGAGAATGGTCGATGCGCAAAGCGTCTCCTGCGCACAGGTCCATGAGATGACATTGGAACACCTGGCAAATATCAGGCGGAAAATAATGCGACTCCAGAGGCTGGAAACCGCACTCGAATCCATGGCGGCCGAATGTTCCAAGGGGGACGTTCCGAAATGCCCCGTCGTGGAGGTTCTCTACGAGGCGCAGTGAATGGACTTGCAGGGCGTTACCAGCGCCACGAAGCAGAAGGGATGTGAGCGAAGGGGGGTAAAGACGAGCCTCGTCTGCGAATATGGCCGCCTGTTGGCCCGGCAGCCGATTCCGGCCTTGTGAACGAACGCGGCTCCAAGAGCCCGTTCACCGTCGGCGTATCGGCTGCTTACCGCTTCGACTTCTCGCTTTAGTTTGTGGCGCAACAACACCGCTGATGCAAGGCGGTGAAGTCGCCGTTGTTTTAGCTTGGATGGACTGCCGACGCTCCCCCGCATCAGGGGGAGCGTCGAAAATTTGTTTCAAGCTGCGGAGACATTAAGACGCTGGTCTCGCAGCCGGAGCAAGTGGATCAGCGGAAGCGCGGCCACGACAGACCAGCTCTTGCCGATAACTTGACCTGCGACTAGGTCGAGGCTCCCGAAAGCAAGGAAGAGGAAGAGGGCGCTGTCCACGATGATCCCGACGATGCTGCTTGCCACCACTGCAAGTACAAGTCCCTTGCGCTGGAGAGGTGTGAATACCGCCAGATCAGCGGCTTCGGAAAACACGAAGGCAGCGACTGACGCAGCCACGAGTGCTGGGGGCGCGACCAGCGCAGACAGGACGCCGCCTGCGGCTATCGCCACCAGTGCCCAGCTCACACCCAGGCGGCGCTGAACGAGATCACGCAGTACAAGCGCCGCACCGATTGCCAGAACACCGCTCGGAGCGGAGATGCCGGGCCACACTGGTACAAGGCAGGGTCCTTTCGGCACACAGAAAGTGCCGACATTTCCAATCAGCCAGTTCGCCAGGGGGATGCAGGCCGCGAAGAGTGCCAGGTAGATGAAGCCTTCAACGCGCAGGAGTTTGGGAGTGGTCATGTCCTTCACCCTCTTCCACGGTAGGTGGGTACGTTCTGGTCGGGGATCCACACATCGGTCGGTTCCGGCCCCGTCTGGTAAAATACGTCGATGGGGATTCCACCGCGTGGGTACCAGTAGCCACCGATGCGCAGCCATTCGGGCTCCAGAAGTGCTGCCAAGCGCGTGCCGATGGAGACGGTGCAGTCCTCATGGAACGCGCCATGATTGCGGAACGAGGTCAGGTAAAGCTTGAGCGACTTGCTTTCCACAAGCCACGCCCCGGGTACATAGTCGATGACCAGATGAGCGAAATCCGGCTGGCCGGTCATTGGGCAAAGCGAGGTGAATTCCGGGGCCGTGAACCTAACCGCATAGCGAACGTTCGTTTGCGGGTTGGGGACTCGCTCGAGAATGGCTTTTTCCGGATCGTCGGGGATGTCAGTTTTCTGCCCCAACTGCGTGAGGCCGGTATAGATGTCGTCTTTTGACAAGTTCTGGTGCCTTCATATGAGGCCACCGATCAGCCAACGTGCAGAATGCACGACATTGATCCTATAGTCCTTGTTTTGACCGGGTAGGCTGCGACCGGGGCTGTTAAACCTGCGGGCCGTGTATAACGAGATGGCCTTCAGGTAAAGGTGCCGCTAGGCAAGGCCCGGACGAAAGTCCTTCAAATATTCAGGAATTTGGAGCGGGTGAAGGGAATCGAACCCTCGTCGTCAGCTTGGGAAGCTGCTGCTCTACCATTGAGCTACACCCGCCTGAAGGCTCATGATTTGTCGTAGAGGTGGGCTTTCTGTCAAGCGACAATTCATTTGGCCGCGGCTGCTTCTTGACGAAGCGCGTATGAGACATCAACTGTGCGCTCGACATCAAGACGAAGGGCCCTGTTCAAGTGCAATCGCTGAAGACACTTCTGGAATCCCGCAAGTTCGAAACCGCAATCACCGCGCTGATCATCGTGAATGCGATCACGCTCGGGCTTGAAACATCGCAGCGGGCCATGGAAGCGTTCGGGCCGCTCCTGATGGTGATCGACAAGGTTATTCTCGCCATCTTCGTCGCCGAACTTGCCGCGAAAATTTTTGTCTACCGCGGCCGCTTCTTCAACGATCCCTGGCGTATTTTTGATCTGTTCGTCGTGGGGATTGCATTGGTGCCTGCCACGGCGAATTTCTCGGTCCTGCGTGCGCTGCGCATCCTGCGCGTGCTTCGTCTCGTGAGCATGGTGCCCTCGCTCAAGCGCGTGGTCGGCGGGCTCGTGGCGGCTCTGCCCGGCATGGGTTCGATCATGCTGCTTCTGTCGCTGGTCTATTACGTCTTTGCGGTAATGGCGACAAAGATGTTCGGGCCATCCTTTCCCGATTGGTTCGGCACGATCGGACGCTCCGGCTATTCGCTGTTCCAGATCATGACGCTGGAAAGCTGGTCCATGGGGATCGTGCGCCCGGTGATGGAGGTCTTCCCCTGGGCGTGGCTGTTCTTCATTCCCTTCATTGTCTGCACCACCTTCACGGTGCTCAATCTCTTCATCGGTATCATCGTATCGGCGATGCAGGAGGAGCATGATGCAGCGGCCACGGCGGAGCGCTCGGCTCTGCAGCATGAGCAGGAGCTGATCCTGACGGAGATCAGGGCGCTTCGCGAAGAGGTGAAGGCGCTGCGCGTGGAGGAGCGGAGCTAGCCTGCGGTGAAGTGCTTGGAGAGCTTCAGCGCCTGACCCTGATAGTTCGATTTGAGGTCCGCGCCGTAAAGCGCATCCGGCTTGGCCGCCATCTTCTCGTAGACGAGGCGACCAACAATCTGTCCGTGATCGAGGATGAACGGCACTTCGTGGCTGCGCACTTCCAGAACCGCGCGGCTGCCTGTTCCACCGGCTGCGGTATGCCCGAAGCCGGGATCGAAGAAACCGGCATAATGCACACGGAATTCGCCCACCAGCGGGTCGAAGGGCGTCATCTCGGCGGCATAGGCCGGTGGCACATGCACCGCTTCGCGTGAGACGAGGATGTAGAACTCGTCCGGATCCAGCACCAGTTCCGCCGCGCCGTGATTGTAAAGCGGCTCCCAGAAATCCGAGACCTTGAAGGCACCCTTGCGGTCCACATCCACAAGTCCGGTGTGATGCTTGGCGCGGTAGCCGACAAGGCCGTTCTCGCCACCTGCAAGATCGATCGAAAGCGCGATGCCGCCATTGGAAATGTTCGGCTCGTCGGAGGCCACAAGCGTCTGTGCTTCGTGAAGAACCGAAAGCGCGGTCTCGTCCAGCAGCGAATGGCCGCGCCGGAAGCGGATCTGGGAAAGGCGGGAGCCTGCGCGCGCAAGAATGGGAAAGGTGCGCGGGCTGACCTCAAGATAAAGCGGACCATTATAGCCCGCCGCGATCTTGTCGAATTCGACGCCATTGTCCGTGAGAACGCGCGTGAAAATGTCGAGGCGCCCCGTGGAGCTTTTCGGATTGGCTGACGCCGAAACATCGGCCGGCAGCGCCAGCGTCTCCATCAACGGAACGATATAGACGCAGCCCGTTTCCAGTACCGCCCCTTCAGCCAGCGAGAATTCGTGGAGCGTCAGCCGATCAAGCTTTTCGGAAACTAGCGATCCGGGCCCTGGCAGGAAGCTCGCGCGCACCCGGTAGGCGGTTTCGCCCAGGCGCAGATCGAGGCTTGCAGGCTGGATCTGGTCGGGATCGAGAGGCCGGGCGGATGCCAGACGGCCCGCATCAAACAAGCCGGAAATCTCTCGGTCGGGCAGGATGCCGGTAACGCTCAAGCCAGGTCCCCTCGGGTCAATACTGACCGGAGACGTTTACCGAGACGGGCGATTGACGCAAGACGCTGGGGCCTCTAAAGACACCTTATCCCGTGGTGATTTGGCCGGTCGGCTTGCAGCCACGTAAAAGAAGTCGCTAAAAGGCCGCGCCCGATGACTTTCAAACCGGCGTGCGCCTTCGCAGCCGGTTTTTGTATGGGCAGAAAAGATGACGAACGATTTCTCCAATGAATGGAAGCCGCAGACCGCACTGGTTCATGGTGGCACGCAGCGCTCGCAGTTCGGCGAGACGTCGGAAGCACTCTATCTGACGCAGGGCTTCATCTATGAAAGCGCGGAAGCCGCCGAGGCACGCTTCAAGGGAGAAGAGCCGGGCTTCATCTATTCGCGCTACGCCAACCCTACCGTCGACATGTTCGAAAAGCGTATGTGTGCACTTGAAGGCGCGGAAGATGCCCGCTCAATGGCCTCCGGAATGGCGGCCGTTTCGGCAGCGCTTCTGTGTTCGCTCAAGGCCGGTGATCATGTCGTTTCCGCCCGTGCACTGTTCGGCTCCTGCCGTTGGGTGGTGGAGACGCTGATGCCGCGTTACGGCATCGAAATCACCTTGGTAGATGGCAAGGACATGAAGGCGTGGGAAGAGGCCGTACGTCCCAACACGAAGCTCTTCTTCCTTGAAAGCCCGACAAACCCGACGCTTGAAGTCTGCGACATCGCGGCAATCGCCAAGCTGGCCGATAGCATCGGCGCACGGCTCGTGGTGGACAATGTCTTCGCCACACCGCTCCAGCAGAAGCCGCTGGAACTGGGCGCGCATGTGGTTGTCTACTCCGCGACCAAGCATATTGACGGGCAGGGGCGCTGTCTGGGCGGCATCGTGCTGTCCGACAAGGAATGGATCGACGAGAACCTGCATGACTATTTCCGTCATACCGGCCCCAGCCTCTCGCCCTTCAACGCCTGGACGCTGCTGAAAGGCCTGGAGACGCTTCCGCTGCGCGTGCGTCAACAGACCGAGACCGCGGGCAAGGTTGCCGATTTTCTCGCAGAGCATGAGAAGGTTTCGCGCGTGGTCTATCCGGGCCGCAAGGACCACCCGCAGGCCGATATCATTGCGCGACAGATGAAAGGCGGCTCCACTCTTGTCTGCTTCGATCTGAAGGGTGGCAAGGAAGCTGCATTCGCCTTCGAGAATGCCCTCTCGATCATCGCGATTTCCAACAATCTCGGTGATGCGAAGAGCCTGGTCACTCATCCCGCCACGACCACGCACAAGAACCTGTCTACCGAAGCCCAGGCCGAGGCCGGTATCGGCGCAGGCACGCTGAGACTTTCCATGGGGCTGGAAGACAGCGACGACCTGATCCGCGATATCTCGCAGGCGCTGAACGCGGCTTGATCCTTAGCGCAGTTCGCGCATGGCAAGGATGATGCGCGACGCTGTCGTGTAGATGGTCATCGCCGCAAAGACATAGGCGATGGCCGCAAACCACTGCGGCATGAGACAGGCAAGGCTGAAGGCGATCAGCGTTTCGCCGGCTTCTGCCAGCCCTGTGGTGAAGAAGAAGCTTTTCTCACCACGGGCCTCACCACTCATCTTCCGCTTCTCCGCCATGATGGAGTAGGCGAGAAAACTCGCACCATTCGCGTAGAAGGCAAAGAGCAGCACCGCACCCGGAACGGCATTGGCTGCCGGGTTGTGCAGGATGAAGGCAAGCGGGATCGCGCCGTAGAAGACGAAGTCCAGAACGATATCGAGATAGCCGCCGAGGTCCGTCTTGCCATTGATGCGCGCCACCGCCCCATCCAGCCCATCGCCCAATCGGCTTAGAAGAATGAGCAGCAAAGCTGTGATAAACTGGCCGTAATAGATTGCGACGGCAGCGCCCATGCCGATGACAAAGGCGCTCCAGGTGATGGCATTGGCAGAAACGCGCGAGCGTGCAATCGTGCCTGCCGCAGCCTGCAGCAAAGGGTCCAGTCTGCGTCTGGCGATGCCGTCGATCATCTGTGATGCCTGAAGATTTGGAACATTCTCGATCTATAACCGATTGGCTCAGGACAGAGGGTCACAATGGCGTCAGTATGCGTGAAGTGGCCGGTCTGCCCGCCTGAAGCCGATCTGAAGAGTGCGGCCTATGTATAAAGCCACCACGCGAGAGATAGAGGTGCGCGTGCGCCCCTTCTTTCTCCCAGAGCAATCCGACCCGGATGAGGGACGTTTCGTCTGGGCCTACCATATCTGCATAATCAACCACGGCGAGACGACGGTGCAACTCCTTGCCCGCTACTGGCACATCACGGACGGGCTGGGGCGTGTGCAGGAGGTGGAAGGTGAGGGCGTTGTCGGTGAAAAGCCGGTGTTGAAACCCGGCGAATCCTACGAATATACCTCAGGCTGCCCGCTAAACGCGGATTCCGGCATCATGGTCGGACGCTATACGATGCGGGAGGCAGGCGGGGACTTCTTCGAAGTCGACATTCCTGCCTTCTCGCTCGATATTCCCGGCAGCGAGGCGCAGCTGAACTAAGCGCTACTCGTCAAAGTCCTTCGCATCGAAGCTGTAGGACTTGGAGCAGAATTCGCAATTGACGTGGATCTCGCCATCCTCCGTGCTCTGCTCGATCTCTTCGGCCGTAAACCCGTCGAGAATGCCGCGGATTTTCTCCCGCGAACAGGAGCAGTCATCAATCACATCCGTGCCGTCATAGGCACGCACGCCCTGTTCGTGGAACAGACGGTAAAGCAGACGCTCCACACCAACACTGGGATCGACAAGCTCGCCGGGTTCGATGGTACCGGCAAGAGCAAGCGCTTCCTGCCAGGCATTGTCGTCGGGCTGTCCGTCGCCGGTATTTTCTTCATCCCCGTCGCCGCCGGAAATGTCGCTCATGCGGCTCCGTTCGGGAGAAGTTGGCGTGAATTGCAGGAGAAGCCCGCCCGCACGCCAGTGCTGCTGCCCGCCTTCACCGGGCATGACAATACGCGCGACGCCCATCTTCACCTCGGTCGGGATCTGTTCCGACTGGCGGAAATAGGTGCGTGCAACGGATTCAAGGTCCGAGCCGTCAAGCTGTACGATGCCCTGGTAGCGCTGCATATGCGCGCCCTGGTCCACGGTCAGCGCAAGGATGCCGACGCCCAGAAGCTGCTCTGGTGTTGTCTCACCCTTTTCTTCAGCTTCTTTCAGCCGCTCTTCGTCGAAGCGGGCATAGGCGCGGACGGAGCCCGGTGTCGTATAATCGGCGACGAGCATGTCCACCGGACCATCGGTGCGGGTCTGGACGATGAACTTGCCGGAAAATTTGAGCGAGCTGCCCAGCAGTACCGTCAGCACGATTACTTCGGCAAGAAGACGTCCAACGGGCTCGGGATATTCATGGCGCGACAGGATCTGGTCGAGCATCGGCCCGATCTGCACGGCGCGGCCGCGCACATCCAGCGTCTCGACATCGAATGGCACCACATGGTCGTCTCCGGCAAATCCGAATTGCCCGAGCTTGAGGTCGTTCTGGTTCACGGTCGCAAGCCTTTTGTCTTTAACTCAATGCGCGAGACGGTCGGGCTCATGCCTGGGGCTCAGCCCGCCTGCAGGCACCATGCCAGAACCGCCTTTTGCGCATGCAGCCGGTTTTCCGCCTCGTCGAACACCACCGAATGCGGGCCGTCAATCACCTCATCGGTCACTTCCTCCCCACGATGTGCAGGCAGGCAGTGCATGAAGAGTGCGTCATCGGCCGCCTTGGCCATGAGCGCCTCATTCACCTGATAGGGCATGAAGACATTATGTCCGCGGGCGCGGTGTTCCTGGTTCATGGACACCCAGGTATCCGTCACCACGCAATCCGCTCCGCTGACCGCATCCTCGGCAGAGTGCATCAACTCGACGCGACCGCCGCTTTCACGCGCCCAATCTATATAGCGATTGTCAGGCTCGCTTCCAGAGGGGGTGGCGATGTTGAGGCGGAAGCCAAAACGGGCCGAAGCCTCCACCAGCGAGTGGAGGACATTGTTGCCGTCACCAGTCCAGGCAAACAGCCGATCCTTCACATTGCCGCGGTGCTCTTCATAGGTCAGGACATCCGCCATGATCTGGCAGGGATGCGTATCGTCTGTAAGGCCATTGATGACCGGGACCGTCGCATTCTCCGCAAGTTCCAGCAGGCGGTCATGCTCGGTCGTGCGGATCATGATGGCATCCACATAGCGCGAGAGAACCTTGGCCGTATCGGCAATCGTCTCGGAACGGCCAAGCTGCATCTCCGTGCCTGTCAGCATCAGCGTTTCGCCGCCAAGCTGGCGCATGCCCACATCAAACGAGACGCGGGTGCGCGTGGAGGGCTTGTCGAAGATCATTGCCAGAACCTTGCCGCTGAGCGGCTTGTCTGCATTGCCTGCCTTCAGCGCGTCCTTGCGTGTGCGTGCATCATCAATGATGCCGCGCAAATCTTGGGCCGAAACGGCGGACAGATCGAGGAAGTGCCGCGGATTTGTCATGGCCGTTAGTCTCCCTGGCTGGAATTTTCGGAGAGGGTCTGGAAGGCAGTTTCCATCCGCGCAACCGCATCATCAATCTCCTCGTCGGAGATAGTAAGCGGCGGCAGAAGGCGAAGAACATTCTCGCCTGCAGGCACTGCAAGCAGCTTCTCATCACGCATTGCACCCAGAACCTGGAGATTGGGCAGCTTGCACTTGAAGCCGAGCATGAGGCCATTGCCGCGCACCTCTTCCACGACCTGCGGATAGGTATCGGCGAGTGCGGCCAGCTTCTGTTTCAAAAGCAGGCCCTTCTGCGAGACCTTGTCCAGAAAGCCGTCTTCAAGAACAATGTCGAGAACGGCATTGCCGACGGCCATGGCGAGCGGATTGCCGCCGAAAGTTGTGCCGTGTACACCGGGCACCATGCCGCTGGCGGCATCTTCCGTGGCCAGGCATACGCCCATGGGGAAGCCGCCGCCAATGCCCTTGGCGACCGCAACCACGTCCGGCGTGATGTCAGCCCATTCATGCGCAAAAAGGCGCCCCGTACGGCCGATGCCGGACTGCACCTCGTCGAGCAGCAAAAGGATGCCGTGCTTGTCGCAGAGCTCACGCAATCCGCGCAGTGTCTCGTTGGGCAGCACGCGAATGCCGCCTTCACCCTGGATAGGCTCAACCAGAATGGCGGCCGTTTCCGGTGTTATGGCCGCCTCGGTTGCTTTCAGATCGCCAAACGGCACCTGATCGAAGCCTTCGACCTTGGGGCCGAAGCCCTCAATGTATTTCTTCTGTCCGCCGGCCGCGATCGTTGCCAGCGTGCGCCCGTGGAAAGCACCCTCGAAGGTGAGAATGCGAAAGCGGTTCTCGTCACCTTTGGCATGGTGATAGCGTCGCGCGGTCTTGATCGCACATTCCAGCGCCTCGGCACCCGAATTGGTGAAAAAGGCCTTGTCCGCAAAGCTTGCATCGCACAGGCGACGGCCCAGGCGGTCCTGTCCGGGAATCTCATAGAGGTTGGAGATGTGCCACAGGCGGCCTGCCTGACCGACAAGCGCCGCAACCATGTGCGGATGCGCGTGCCCCAGCGAGTTGACCGCAATGCCGGCTGCGAAGTCCAGGTAGCGCGTGCCATCTTCCTGTATCAGCCACGATCCTTCACCGCGCTCAAATGAAAGCGGGATCCTTGCATAGGTATTGTAGAGCGCAGACTCGCTCATGCATGTGCTCCGGAACTGCCCCCGACCGGATGGACCATGCCCGCCGGTCTGATGAAACCAAAAAGCCGCCCCCGGGGGCGGCACATGGCTTTATATCCGTTTTTTGGGAAGCGAAGTCAACGCAACCGGTTGGGACGCGGTTAAGGCGGTAAGGGAAAATTAACCGTGACAAATATGACTCACTGATTCGGCAAGTTGGGGAAAAGATTCGCGAGGGCACTGCCGACTCTTGTCACGGAGTCAACCGGTACGGTAGTTTGCAGGAGTAACGACTACATATCGTGCGGCGGACCACCTTACCTGTATAGATCTGGTGTCCTCTCGGCTGACATGCCGAGTGGGAGCCTGAAGGGATTCCGTACGCCTGAAAAGGAGCGTGTCCCGATGAACTGGACAGACGAACGCGTCGAAATGCTGAAGAAGCTTTGGGCTGAAGGGCTGAGCGCCAGCCAGATTGCCGCCCAGCTTGGTGGCGTGAGCCGCAACGCCGTCATCGGCAAGGTGCACCGCCTCAAGCTTTCCAGCCGTGGACGCGCCACCAGCAACAATGCCCGCCAGAAAAAGGCACCGGCAGCAGCCGCTTCCACAGCAAGCGCGAGCCGCAGCAGCCGTTCGACCACGCGGACCCAGAGCCGCACCGTGACCACCACGGTAGGTGCAACCGCGCTGCAGGTTGAATTCCAGGAAGATGCCATCGCCTATCAGGACACCCGTCCTGTCGAGGACGTGGTCATTCCGATGTCGCGTAAGCTGAAGCTCGTTCAGCTCAGTGAACGCACCTGCAAATGGCCCAATGGCGATCCACTTTCCGAAGACTTCAACTTCTGCGGCAATGATACCGGCGAAAACGGCCCCTATTGCTGCTACCACTCCAAGCTGGCATACCAGCCCGCTTCCGAACGCCGCCGGGCACGCTGACAGTGGAAAGTACAGGCAGGCATGATGTGCCTGCCTCATGTGGGGCCGGTAGCGGCCCCGCCGGAGCAGAGTGGCTCCAAGGGCTGAGATGACGAGGTTCTCGTCCCAGCCGAACAAGCTTGTCTTCGTAAAAAATATTGCAGCCCGACGTGTCAGGCCGACTGGCCGTCGTCAGTCGGCGCCGTCACCTTGTGGCTGAGATCGACCTTCGGCCGCTCCGGTGCAAGCTGGGTGCCCGTGATGATGTGGTGCACGGTCTCGGCGATATTGGTGGCGTGGTCGCCGATGCGTTCGATGTTCTTGGCGCAGAACAGGAGATGCGTACAGGCCGTGATGTTGCGTGGATCTTCCATCATGTAGACGAGAAGCTCGCGGAAGAGCGACGTGTACATGGCATCGATCTCTTCATCGCGGTCGCGGACCGAGCCGATCTTATCTGCCGAGCGCGATGCATAGGCGTCCAGCACGTCCTTGAGTTGCGTCAGCGCGAGATCGGAAAGCGAGGAGAGCCCGCGAAACAGGCGCATGGGCTGGCGGCTTTCGGTGACCGCTGTGACCCGCTTTGCAATGTTCTTTCCAAGATCACCAATGCGCTCCAGATCGGAAGCAATGCGGATTGCGCCCACGATCTCTCGCAGATCACCTGCCATGGGTTGGCGTTTGGCAATGACGACGACGGCCTTTTCGCCAATTTCGCGCTCGCGCAGATCCAGATATTCGTCATCCGCCACAACCTTGCGTGCCAGATCGATATCGCCGCCAACGAGAGCGGACACAGCCTGTTCCACCATGCGTTCGGCATAGCCGCCCATGCTGCCGATCTGGTTGGTCAGATAGCGCAGTTCCTCGTCAAAGGAGCGCATGATGTGCTGGCTCGTCATAGGTCGGGTCACTCCCTGGTGGCTTGGGCAGCTCGTTTCGCGAAAGAAGACGAATACGCGATCTTAATGACGGTTAAAAGAAACCTGCATCTGAGCTTTCGCGAATGCCTATGTGTATAGTTGTATCACTTTTCGCCTCCGGGAAAGCTGACGGTGAAACTCGATCCTTCACCCACCTTGGAGCGGATGGACAGACGCGCGTCATGCCGTGACAGGATATGCTTGACGATGGCCAGTCCCAGTCCGGTTCCCTTCTGCGCACGGCTGGTTTCCACATCCACGCGATAGAAGCGCTCGGTCAGGCGGGGAATATGCTCCTGCGGAATGCCGGGACCGAAATCGCGCACAGTGATGCTGCACCCGGCACCGCGGCCATGTGTTTGGCCTTTGACGATGACCCGCTCGCCATCCGAGCCGTATTTGCAGGCATTCTCGATCAGGTTCTGGAAAACCTGCACCAGCTCGTCCTTGTTGCCGCTGATGCGCAGCGGATCCTGCGGCATGTCGAGTTCGATCGTCACATTGTTTTCCGCGGCGATGTGGTTCAGCGAATCCACCACACCGGAGACGAGGCGATTGAGTTCAACCTGTTCGGACGGTTTGGAGAATGGCTTCATCTCCAGACGCGAAAGTGAGAGCAGGTCGTCGATCAGCCGCGCCATGCGGCTGGTCTGCTCATGCATGATGGTCAGAAAGTGATCGCGTGCTTTCGCGTCTTCCCGCGCCGGTCCGCGCAGGGTTTCGATGAAGCCTGAGACCGAGGCAAGCGGCGTACGCAGCTCATGGCTTGCATTGGCGATGAAGTCGGAGCGCATCTTCTCGATGCGGCGCGTCTCGCTCTGGTCGCGAAAGAGCAAGATGAAAAGTCCTGTGCCTTCTCCGATGGGCGCGGCATGGATGCGGTAGGCGCGCTCCACGGGAACACGCTCAAGGTAATCGAGCCGTTGCGGCTGATTGCTCGACACCAGGCGATCCAGCAATTCCTGCACTTCCGGCGCGCGGAATTTCAACTGCAGCGAAGCCCCCATTGCTACCGAGCCGAAGGCTTCCTGCGCCGCGTCGTTTGCGAAGGCAACCTCGCGCGCTTCATTCATGATGTAGAGGGGATCGTACACCGCTGCGCCCAACTGCGGTGCGGTCAGGCGGTCGATGGCCTGTTTGGGCTTTTCTTCCAGCTCCGCCTTCACCTCGCGTTTGGCTTCGGCATTGGCAAGCCACAGGCCCACCAGAAACGCACAGGCCGCCCCAAGCGCGACCAGACCGTTGCCGCCATGAAAGAGATCGACACCGATCAGCGTGATGAGCGCCAGAGCCGCCGCTACGGGCAGGCGGACACCGGGGGCGGTGTCGCCCAGAACCGTTTTCTTCTCTTCAGTCTTCTTCATCGGACAGCTTTTTTCGCGCTCTGGACGTTTAGGAACCCACTCAATAGCATGCGCCAGGGGTCGAGTGGCAATTCGGGTGCCTGCTGTTAGCTGCAAGAGGAAACGCTTTTATGAACGTGCCTTTGGATAAGGATC
>Ga0310345_10002613_pt1 | contig 17950 bp, 18 predicted proteins | sample HC15DNA20500_MG_FD_204667 | JGI IMG/M metagenome (GOLD analysis project Ga0310345, IMG submission 204667) | Marine microbial communities from station ALOHA, North Pacific Subtropical Gyre - HC15-DNA-20-500_MG | ecosystem: Environmental > Aquatic > Marine > Oceanic | place: Pacific Ocean: North... | reverse complement strand
GAGCCGTTTAGTGGATAAAATATTTATTAACCAAAAGCACAATATCTTTGAATATCATTAGCAAAAAAAGTCAAACTGTTTTGTGAATTTTATCCAGTTATTAGGGGTTTAATACAAAAGCATGAGGGCAACATATTACTATTACGGTTACCATTCTCTCAATGGAAAAAGCTAAATCTTTTCCAGATAAATACCAAACAAGAAATGTGGTAATGCCTGCTACAATAGCAATCAGTGTAAGCCATCTTGCCGCCCTGTCTGCAATTAGTTGTGTTTTGGACTTTGATTTTTGTGCATCCTGTACCAGTTTTATAACCTGTGATAAGTAAGAATCATTTGCTCCGTGTGATACAGCAACTTTTATAGCCCCATTGCCATTAATAGAACCTGCTATTACTTTATCTCCCGTTATTTTTTCCACAGGTTTCGATTCGCCTGTGAGCATAGATTCATTAAGATAACTTTCACCATCCACAATAACACCATCTGCGGCAACCTTCTCACCGGGTTTGATAAGTATCACATCATTCTCTTTCAGCGATTCTGTTTTTACATCGGTTATATTTTCACCATTTACCAAATGTGCATCATCGGGCATCAGTTGCACCAACAGTTCTAATTCTCTTGAAGCGCCTGCAACGGATTTCATTTCAATCCAATGACCTAATAACATGATAAGAATTAGAGTAGCCAGCTCCCAAAAGAAATCCATGCCTTTTAGCCCAAATACAGTTGCCACACTATAGATATATGCTACTGATATGGCAAATGCAACCAATGTCATCATTCCGGGATTTTTGGCTCTCATTTCTCCAACCAATCCTTTTAGAAAAGGCCAGCCGCCATAAAAAAATACAACAGAAGATAAAATAAGCAATACATATTTTGAACCGGGGAAGCTGATATGAATATTTAACCAATGCTGAATCATTTCTGATAGCAGCATGATGGGAATGGTTAGAATCAAAACAACATAAAATCGTTTTTTAAAATCGGCTATGCCTGATGAATGGGAAGAATGTGTTGCTCCATCTTTTGGTTTGGAAAGGGGGACTAAAGTCATACCACACAAGGGGCATTTGCCCGGCGCATCCTGAACAATTTGCGGATGCATTGGGCAGGTATATTTTTGAAATCCTGTTGCCTTTATAATGGTTACACCAGGGGCAGTGTGTTGCTCATGTCCAGAATGCTTTTCTGTTTCTTCTTCTTTGTGCTGGTGCTGCGGATGTTCTTCACCCGCCTTCGCATTAACCGGAACGAGCTTCATTCCGCATTTAGGACAATTGCCCGGTTTGTCCTGAATAATTTCTGGGTGCATGGGGCAGGTATAGAGAGTACTGGTTTGCTGACTATCGGTTTGATGTTGCATAATATTATTTTGTAACCATTAAAGGCCTTATAAAAAAGTTTTTATTTCATCTCTTTTAACTTCGCTTTCATCTGTTCAATTTCCGCCTGTTGATTTGTTATGATCTGCTCAGTTAATTTTTTTATTTCGGGGTCGTGTATGTTTGCTTTTCCTGCCATTAAAATAGCAGCAGCATGATGCGGGATCATGGATTTTAAAAATTGCTTATCGCCTACGGCTACTTGTTGCCTGATGCCGAAAAAGAAGCAAACTAATAAAATAGAGCTTGCGATAAAGATTGCCATATTCAGTTTCTTTTTCTTGTACATTCCACCCATTATGGCAAGTTCTATGATAACCATTGGCATGGTCATAAGGCCTGCCATATAAAACTGGTTTACATTAGGAATTACATTTGAAAAAATATCTACCATAGAATACATGAGTAAATACATGGCAATAAATGACAGAATTGTCATCAGCAATAACTTTTTGTAGTGGTTATTTCCGGATGCCTGGTGATGCGATTGTTTTGAATGTTCCATCTCCATAAATTTTGTTTTAGAGTTGATTCAATATTTATGCTTCAGGTATTTTTTACAGATTTCAAAATTTGAACCCAAGCTTTTTCATTAACGGAATTTCATTGTATTATTCATGCTTGTTTAATCAATAATGCCACGTTAACCCAATTCCCCATTTATAGTCGCTGTCATAATTGGTGCTGATGGAAAATGACTTAGCAATCATGTACCTTGCCAAAACATTATACTCCTTGTCAGTATTTACCCTGAAGTCAAAAAAGAAATTGTTGCTTAAGGGTAAATCCCTTCTTTCCAATTGGAGTCGCAACTTACCTGTATGGTCTATACGCCATTCAGAACGGATAAGCATTGGTAATAAATAATAAAAGCCTGCATCAAAAACCCGCCGGTTATCTTTTGAGTTGGGTTTGTTTGCTAATGGAAGCGTTTTGTTTTTCCTGTAATCATAGCCAATATAAAAAGCGAGGTACTGTTTTTTGTCTAAGTAGCGCAGCAAATGTGTTTCTGTTTCGTAATTGCCTTTCCAGTTTACACGGCCTTCAAATTCCAGGGCCATTCTGTTATTTGAAATATTTCCACTGAACCATGCTCCCTGCGAGTGTACAGATAAATCGTACCAGGGGTACAGTATATTATCTTCCTTTTTCAGTGTTTTGTAACCGGTTTTGGCAAATTCGTTTTGTTCACTGCCTTCATAGCTTACTATCCGTGCCATACCTGCCATCATGTGGTATAAAATATGGCAATGAAAAAACCAGTCCTGCTCTTCGTTGGCATCAAATTCAATAGTTACGGTTTCCATTGGCTTAATATCGAATGTGTGTTTCATGGGCGAATATTCACCCTGTGCATTGATGAAGCGGAAGAAATGGCCGTGCAAATGCAATGGGTGCCGCATCATGGTATTGTTGGTCAATACAAATCTTACCCTTTCACCCTTTCGTATAAGAATTTTATCAGCAGCAGATAGTGTCTTAAAATCAAACGACCAAACATACCGGAGCATATTGCCGGTAAGTGCAAGCTTAACTTCCCTTGGTACTAAAGAGGAATCCAACGTAGTTGGATGTAATGACCGGAGCATATTGTAATTAAATTCACCCGGCATTTCCATTTTCATATCCATGCCTGCCATATCGTTCATCTTCATACCCTCCATACTATTCATGTCCATTTCCTTTTTTGGAGATGAAGTATCATTGGGCATATTCATATTTTTCATGTCCATACCCTGCATATTGCCCATGTCCATTCCTTTCATATTCATGCTACCCATTTCCTTCATCATTTTAAAATAATCCAACCTTGGAATATCAGGGGCTTTAATAACAGGGCCGTTGCCAAAGAAAGCAGACGAATATCCCATTACGTCCCATGATGTAGCCCTAAGTTCTGCAGCGCCTGTTTCGGGCACTGTAATCAATACGTCGTAAGTTTCTGCAATAGCAATTTCCAGTTTATTTACATTAACAGGAGTTACATTAATACCATCAGCGGCAATTATCCGCATATAGCTGTTGCCATACTGCAGGTTGAAGTAAGTGGCAGCCGAACCATTGATTATCCTTAGCCTGATTATCTCTCCCGGCTTAGCGTCTTTAAATTCATTTGTTTCCTGCCCGTTCAATAAGAATTTATTGTAGTAAACATCAGATACATCCATAGCAGGCATACGCTGCCATTCCTGTTTCAGTTTATCTTTAAAGGCACCTGCTGCAATAGCTTCTCCATAGCTTTGCAATGCCCCTTTTTTAATAGCATACCATTCACCGCCACGTTTCAGGTAACGCATTACCTGGTGTGGGTTTTCATCTGTCCAGTCGGATAATAATAATACATACTCTTTCAATTGCGGGTCCGGCTGGGCAGGGTGGATTACAATAGAGCCATACAAACCGCTTTGCTCCTGTACCATAGTGTGTGAATGGTACCAGTAAGTACCGCTTTGTATCAATGGAAAAGTGAATGTATAAGTTTTGCCGGCTTCCACAGGAGAAGTTGTTAAATAAGGAACACCATCTTCTATATTGGGTAACAAGAGACCATGCCAGTGAATGGATGTTTCCATCTTCATCATGTTGTGTACCCTGATAATAGCTGTATCACCTTCAGTAAATTCAAGAATAGGAGCCGGTATATGTCCATTGATTGCAATGGCATGACGTCGTTTGCCGGTAAAGTTTACCATCGTATCGGTTACATACAAGTCGTACTCCACTTTCTTACCCTGGTATATGTTTCCGGGAGCAAGCTGGGTTTTCTTTAAAGGGAAATTGTACGAAGTTATTTTTTTTGGTCCATCATCCATTGCTCCTGGCATGGAGTGATTCATCTGTGCAAAAGTGTAAACAGGAATCAGGAAAACAAATAAAAGCAGTTTCTTCATAATGATAGTATTTATTGTTTTGGCTGCTTATAATTCTTTTTACGGGCCGGGTTATTGTCGGGAAAACGCAATGTATCCATCGGATTTTTCACCGGCATTTTCATGTTGTCCATCCCGGGCATGTCCATCTGCTTCATCTCTTTCATATTCATTGATGAATCCATTTTCATCTTATCCATTCCCGGCATGTTGTTCATATCTTTCATGTTCATGGAAGAATCCATTTTCATATCCTTCATGTCTTTCATTTTATCCATACCAGGCATATTCTTCATGCCTTTCATCTTATCCATTCCTTTCATGCTTTTCATGTCCTTCATATTGTTCATGCCAGTATTTTTATCCATACCGGGCATATTCATGTCTTTCATATTCATGGAAGAATCCGTTTTCATGTTTTCCATTCCCGGCATATTATTCATATCGTTCATACCCGGCATGGTATCGTTCATTTTCATTCCCGTATCATTTTTCATATCCATGTTCTTCATGTCTTTCATATCGCCACCTTCACCATGGCCTTTCATTAAATACCTGCCCATAGGCCCCACACCTGCCACATGGGTAAGTTTTGCCCCATGATGCCCCGCAATTGACAAAAAGATAGCAGCGATTATGGCAGCCATCAATACGATAATTTCAAATGAACGCCGGTTGATTTTGAAAAACACACCGATGCTTTTCAGCAAAAAAGTAATACCGCTCATCCACAGTGTCAGTTGTGCATACTTTTCATGTTGTTCAAATATTTCCATAGCAGCCTTGGGTGCATCGGCAGAAGGCATTGCATGAAAAATGGTACTGGCTGCAAGTGAAGACAAGAAAGCACCAGCCATAATTATGAGTGTAACCCATTTAATCTGCTTCAGGTCTTTCCAAACCAGAACGGCCTGTAAAGCTGCTGCCAATAAAATAAGTACAATAGGAAAATGTACTACCAATGGATGTAAGGAAGGAAAGTCTTTAAACATTATAAATTAAGTTTACTGCTGAAATTATTTTAAAACCTTGAAATCGAACCCGACTCTTATTTTTTCCCATGCTACTGCAATCCTGCCAGCATTGTTATTTCCTGTTTCAATAAAATATTGCAGCCGCTCTGTATGATTAACTTTCTTCGGTTTCACCTTAATCCTGATAATATCATCCTTTTCATCATACTCTGTGGCAAGATGCTGTTTCCAATTTTTATTTAAAATCAATATCCATTCCTTTTTACCGGGAACAGTGAAGATAGCATATTTACCGGCTGGTATTTCTTTGCCATTAACAACAAATGCCTTTGGCATTTCCAGGGTAGTGGCATCATGTGCCCCTGTTACCCACACTTCATCATAAGGAACAAGACCGCCCCATATTATTCTTTTACGAACACCGGGAGAGTGATAATTGATTTTTATACTATCGCCATTAACGATAGCGAAAGCCATAGACTTGATACTTTTTTTAGCCGTGTCTTTAACAAGGTTGGGATTGTAACAAATCTCTTCTTTCTTTTGTGCTTGTGCTGTTACTGAAAATGCAGTCGCAATTATTAAAAGTAGTAAATAAATTTTCTTTTTCATGATACTATTTAATTTATAGAAATGGGCTTTTTATTACCCCTGATTTAATTGGTGAATGAAAACTGGTTTTTGGTTCATCATATTGCTGATTAGGGTATGAAACAGGGTTGATTTGTCATTGAGATTTTTACGGAAGAAATATTCATTGAGGTACTCCTGTAAATGAAAAACATGATGATAGATCCCACGGATGGCAGCTTTCAGCATCATGATTTCACGATGCAATAGTTTAAAGTTTTGTTCCGGTTTGCTCTTTTGCTGGATCATGTTTGGGTAGTATTTTTTGATAGGATTATATGCTCTCCATTTATCTACACGTACCAGTGCTTTTGTAGAAACGTACTGTTCGAAAAATGGTTTCACTTCTTTGGTGCTTGCGTTTTTGATTTGACGGGCAAAAGTTCTCACTATTTTTGTTTTTAACATCTGTACTCCAATAACAAACTCATGTTTCTTACCTTTACTCCGCCCTCGTTTGCCAGGCTCTTTTCCCCCTATATTGGATTCATCAACATCCACTTTCCCCGATAGTTTAAAATCCCCTTGCTGCATGGCCTTCATAATCTTCCGTTTAAAATAATAACAGGTTTTCGCCCGTATACCTGTGCGGCGGTGAAGCTCCAGGCTGCTAACACCTTTCTTGTCTGTACTTACCAGAAACACCATCAGGAAGGCTTTGCTTAAATCAAATTTCAGATGGTGAAATAAGGTGCCAGCTGTGACCGAATGTTTGTGCTTACATCGGTTGCATTTAAGCTCTCCAAATTTTGTTGTATTGCAAAAACCTTTATGACAACAACGCACACAAACAAACCCTGCTTTCCATTTTAATTCAAACAAATACTTCCTGCATTTTTCACTGCTGCTGAACTGGCTCATAAACTCCGATAGGTTGTAACCTGTGAACATAATCGTTGATTTTATTGCACAAAGATTACTGCCTCACTTTGCAGCCTATTTGCGGTTCAACTATTTAGTTGGGGTAGGTTTAAGCCCATTTCTATTAATTTATATTTTTTCCGCACTGATTATTTGTACTTCCCCAAACATGGTTTTGAAACGCTTTTTGATAGCTACATTTTCAAAACCGGCATCCGAAATCATTTCAGGTAATAAACCTTTGGCATTAGCATCTGTTGATTTAAATCCATCCAAGCATCTTATCAAATTAAAAAGTGTTCTTTGAACCCATGACTTAGAACGGCCAAAATCTGCAATATGCAATTGCCCGTCTTTATTTAAAACCCTGAAGATTTCTGCAAGAGCCTTTTGCTTTGTATCTGTATCAAGATGATGAAACACTAAGCAGGATACAGTTCTGTCAAATGCATTACGCTGAAATGGAAGCTGCTTCCCATCATAATTCAGTAAAAAAATATCTAATTTCTTTCCTTTTACTTTTTGAGTTGCCCTCTCTAATATTTCTCTATCCACATCAATTCCTGTGACTTTCGCCCCGGGGTAAATTTCTTTTACCATAATAGTTAGTGTAGCTGTGCCACACCCAAAATCCAATACTTTAACTTCTGCCGGAATATTTGCTGTTTCAATTAATGCCTGTTTAATTTTCTTCTCAGGCATGGTGATATTTATCAAAAAATCATATAATGGAGTTAACCATTTAAAACGAAGTGCCGGTATATATTTTGTTTGCTCCACTACAATGATTTTTTAAAATGATAATCAAATCTGTCTTAAAACGGATTTATCTGTTGGTGGGTTCGGAAACCCTGCTCCAGAAACTGTTTCGTTATAAATAAGGAAACCAAAGCAGGGCTCCGACCCATGTTTTACAATTAATGATGCCCGTTATGACCTCCGTGATGACCACTATAATAATACCTGCCATGATGCCCAAGATCAATATGACTAACGACAACAGGATACCACCGGCCGCTGTTCCAAAGGTTTCTTCTGCGAACTGGCTGTTCTGCATAAACAGTTTGAGGTTGCTGTACAATTACTGTAGTTGGTTGTTGTGCGGTGGCATAAAAAACTTCCTTATTTCCATTTTCATAGACAATCTGGCTAATGTCAGCTTTGGCAGCAACATACACCGGCCCACTAACATTGGAGGACTTTAAATACTTTACTTCATTAATACCTACTTCTGATACTTTGGCATTAATAGTTTCACCGGTACGCAGGGTAATAATATCCTGTGCGTACACAAATGATGCAGATAACAGCATCATGATAAATACAAATAACTGTTTCATAATTTTAAGTTTTTAATGCTATGTTATTTTTTAAATCAAATTAATTTTCTTCAACGTCATCTTCTGCTTTTTTTGGCTGGTGGCTTTACAGGGTAATTCTCCAAAAGTGTGTGCACTGCAGGATGCAATTCTCTTTGCAAAGTGGAAGGGTCGTATAAATCCGCTTCTACGGTAGCAGTATAAATAAATTTATTTTGCTTCCTGTCTATAACGTTTACAGTTATAGCTCCCCGGGTATATTCCACTGTTTTAGTAGTATAGCCGTATGTATAGCTGTTATAATTATAATTTAATGGCCTGTTATAATAATAAGCCCTTGGGTTAACATTGTAATAGGGGTTATGAGGTGAAATAGCCCTATATTGATAGGCATTATTATAATTATAGGAAGGAACAGTTGTACGTACCTGTTCAGTCCTGCTTTTTTTACTTTCTGTTACTTTGAGTTCAAACAGCACATCCGGGTTGTCATTATCTAAAGTCATACCCCTTGCCGCCAGTTCATGCGAAAAATAATTGATGGTATTATTGAAAATAATCTGGTTGTGATAGGGAGTATTATCATTATCAGTATGGGGAATCCAGGAAAATGTTTTGTATTTGCTGAAATCCACAGTTTGGTCGTAATCATTATACGACAAGTTATAGGCTGTACTGCAGCCTGATATAATCGCTGCAGTAAAAAACAAAATGAAAAATCTGTATTTCATTGTTTTTAGTTAAAAGGTTGACAATATTGTTTACCAACACTTCCCCTTTAAAAAGGGGCTTACCCATGTATCACTGTTATTCCATATCTTTTTTATTCTGTTCAGCTATATATTTATCCAATGCTTTTTTGCCAAACTGCTTAAATACCACAGGTGTTACAATCATATCTAACAGGGTAGAGCTGATTAAACCACCGAGTATAACCGTAGCAACGGGATATAATATTTCTTTTCCCGGTGCACTGGCATCCAATGTAAGCGGTATTAGTGCCAATGCTGCAACTAAAGCAGTCATCAACACCGGAACTAATCTTTCGAGTGAACCACGGATAATCATTTTATCACTGAAAGTTTCACCTTCATGTTGCACCAAATGAATATAGTGGCTTATCATCATAATACCGTTCCTCGATGCTATACCTGTAAGTGTAATAAAGCCGACCATAGTAGCAATAGAAAAGACGCCGCCGGTAAGTAATACGGCCACAACACTTCCTATTAATGCCAGTGGAACGTTAAGCATAATTTGCAGCGTAATGCGGCTTGATTTGAAATGGCTGTATAGTACAAGGAAGATACCAGCAATAGAAAAAATGCTGAGAATAGTAATAAGCTTTGAAGCGGATTGCTGGCTTTCAAACTGGCCGCCCCATTGCAGGAAATAACCCTGCGGCAGTTGTAATTGTTCATTCACCTTTTGTTGCATTTCTTTTACGGTGCTGCCAAGGTCACGGCCCTGCACATTGGCCGAAACCACGATTCGTCTTAATGTGTTTTCGTGGTACACAGAATTAACACCGCTTTCCATTTCAATTTGTGCAATTTGTTTTAGAGGAATTAATGAACCATCTGATGTGGCGATTTGTGTATTTCCGATTTCGTCAAGATTATTTCTTACACTGTCTGAGGTTCTCAAAACAATATCAAAAGTTTTCTGTCCGTCTAATACCTGGGTACTTATTTTACCGTTGTAAAATATTTCAATATCCTCGGCTACTTTACCTACCTGCAATCCGTATCGCTGTACAGCCGCCCGGTCTATTTTTATACTTAGCTGTGGCACTAATACCTGCTTTTCAACCTGTACATCCACAGCGCCGGGAACTGCACTAATGATGTCTTTTAACTTTGCAGCATTACTGCGTAAATCAGCTAAATCATTTCCAAAGATTTTGATTGCTATTTGCGCCCGTACACCGGAAAGTAAATGGTCAAGCCGGTGAGAAATGGGTTGCCCTATATTTACCGTTACCCCTTTTAATACAGAAAGTCTTTCTCTTATCTGGGCAAGTATTTTATCCCTGTTACCAATTTTATCGGCTTCTAACGCAACTTCTATTTCAGAATTACTTGGTGGTTCTGCATGTTCGTCCAGTTCGGCCCGGCCGGTTCGGCGGGCAGTAAGTTGTACACCCGGTACTTTTAAAATTTCCTGCTCAGCAATACTACCTGATTTATTGGCCTCCTCCAGTGAAGTACCAGGTGGCAAAGAAAGGTTAATGGTAAAACTTCCTTCATTAAACGGAGGTAAAAATTCTGTTCCAAAAAAAGGAATGATACTCATGGAAGCTACAATCATAGCGATTGCAATACCAATTACTATTTTAGGATGCTTTAATCCTACTTTAAGTAATTTGATGTCCTGCCGTTTTAAGAACTTTACAAAAGTACTGTCATCGTGAGAAGATGCATACAAAGCTTCTTCTTCAATAGTACGGCCATGAGGTTTTTCCTGCTCCGCCTCTTCAAATGTGTGAGTGTGTTTTTTTCTTTTCCAAAAAGCAAGATTGACATGGTCAAGATGCCTTTTTTTACCTAACAGGTAGCTGCACAGAGCCGGTGTAACGGTAAGTGATACGGCCAAAGAAGCAATGATTGAAGTGATATATGCTATACCCAACGGGGCAAATATTTTCCCTTCGATGCCTTGTAAATAAAACAACGGGATGAATACGAGTACTACTATGATAGTGGCATAAACAATAGAATTTCTTACTTCGCTGCTGGCTTCATAAATTACTTTCATTAGCGGCCTTGGATTGGGGCTTGTCCAGTTTTCCTTTAATCGCCGGAATACATTTTCAACATCTACAATAGCATCATCTACCAGTTCTCCAATGGCAATAGCAAGTCCCCCAAGTGTAAGCGTATTGATAGATATTCCAAACATTTTAAAAACAATAGCTGTGATGATAAGTGATAAAGGAATTGCGGTGAGTGTAATGATGGTGGTTCTGAAATTAAGCAGGAAGAGAAACAAAATGATAATAACAAGGATAAACCCATCCCTTAATGCTTCTTCCACATTGGTGAGGGAGTTTACAATAAAATGTTTTTGCTGAAATACATCGGTATTAATATGTACATCAGCCGGAACGGATTTTTTTATATCGTCAATTGCTTTAATGATTTCTGATGTGAGTGTAACCGTATTGGCATTCGGCTGTTTTTCTATGCTCAATATAACCGCAGGTTTGCCATTCAGGGAGCCATCACCTCTTTTTATTGGCCCGCCAAATTTTACTTCGGCCAATTGGCTAAGGAGTACAGGTGCTCCGTTCTTATTGGCGACTACTGTATTTGCCAAATCTTCCAATGTGTTTGCCCGTGCAAGATTACGAACCAATACCTCAGAGCCTTTATTGTCATTTACAAAACCACCGGTTGTATTGATGTTGGTAAGTTGCAAAGCATTGTCAACATCACTAACAGATAAATTATACTGCCGTAATTTATCGGGTGAAATTAAAACCTGGTACTGCATCCGTACGCCGCCAATGGGAATTACCTGGGCAATGCCTTTTACACTCATCAGCCTTCTGCGGATAACAAAATCACTCAGCGTTCTCAAATCTGCCGGGGAAGTAGTATCGGAAGAAACGGCTATCATCATAAATTGCCCCATAACTGAACTGATAGGCCCCATTACAGGCACAATCTTATTGGGCAATTGAACTGTTTGTATTTTTTCGGCGGTCAACTGCCTTGCCCGGTAGATGTCGGTGCTCCAGTCAAATTCTACAAATACCAAACCCAACCCGGGAGATGCTACCGACCTTACTACTTCTACTCCCGGCGCCCCATTCAAAGAAGTTTCTACTGGTAATATAACCTGCGCTTCAATTTCTTCCGGCGACATACCATTTGATTCAAGGAAAATAGTTACCCTTGGCCGGTTTAAATCAGGTAATACATCCACCGGCAGGTTTACCAAAGTAAAAACGCCATACACCATTAACAGGGCAGCCATGGCCACTACAAGCAAACGGTTCTTGAGGGAGAAGTATATAAGTTTGTTGAGCATAAAAATTTTGTTTGTTTATCCAATTTTGTGAATCTATGTTTTGCTTTACTATATCTTATTTTGACACTGCATGTTTTTAGATGTTCCTGATACTGTTTATTGCTCATCTCTTTAAGTCATTCAGCAGGTTGTTCATTATTTTTGGCACTTATTTTATCCCACCATTTAAAATATTTCAGTTTCAGCACCAGGTACATTAACAAAGTAGCCGATATGGCTATAATGTACATGTCAAGCGAAACCGCCAATCCAACTGCCGCAATAGACCATACACTTGCTGCTGTTGTGAGCCCCAGCACTTTATTTTCTTCTTTTATAATCATACCTGCGCCAAGAAAACCAACGCCTGTAACGATGTTAGAAATAATCCGTGTGTCTGCAGGTGAAAACAGGTGAACGGATATTAACCCGAACAGACAGGAAGCGAGGGCCACCATAGCGGGTGCGTATGCCTGCTGTATTGCCCCGGCGTTGCCTTTCGAAGCCGATAAACGCCCCAAGCCCCGTTGCTACTATCAACCTCGGTACAAGCATTATTTCTTCGCTCCAGTTCATAGCTATTTTTAATTAATTAGTATGCAACAGAAATTTGTCATTCACCTGAAACATACGCTTCAATTTTATTGATTACAGTTTCTGCATTACCTCTATATTTTCATATCACCGAAACGTAGCGTTACAATAACCGGTCAGTGTTATAGTTTCACTATCATTTTTTATTTTTTTATTATAATACTTTACTCAATATTTAAAAGGTACACTTCGCATATAGAGGTAAAACCAGAATGCTGATATACCAATAAAAACATTCCAAAGACTATGCGGCTGAAAAAAACTTTTTGGATTGCATATAATTTTATATTTATCAAACTCAAACCAAATGGCAGCTACCAAAACTGAAATAACTGAATAAAGAAGATATTGGGAGCCAGGCTTATATTTTTGAGTGATGAAAGTGACAAAGCCGGCAGCTAAAAATAAAAAAAACAATATCATAGCTACGAGAGCTTCTTTCCCATTTGGTATAAACAGGGCAAGTGCAAGAATGACCCCCGTGAAAATCATCAAAAAAAACATTTCAAATTTTTGCCCTTCTGCCATCAGGAGTAATCTTTTTTTTAAAGGCTGCCATTGCCAGATAAAATACATGACCGGAAAAACAGAAAAAGAAAATACGGCCGAATAGTCAAACCAATGGGCTATTCTGACGAGAGAAGCATGATAGAAAGTACTGGCAGCAAAAACATACAACAGTACTATTGCAAAAAGAAGATAGAAAAATTTACTTTCCGTTAAGTTCCCCGGCATATTCCCTTGCCTGCTTTTCCAGGCGCCATTAAAAATGATGATGGCTGTAACAAGATAGACGATGTTGCTAAATGTATTCAATGGTTGCCGGACAGGATTATTCAAATGCACCTGTTCACAAAATGAAGCCGGCACCCTTTTATCTAAATTAAACCCGTTCCAAAAACCGTATAACCCCTGATTTTGATTCAGCCACCAGATTATGAACCCAAAAAGTATAACCACGGAAAACAGCATTACAATAATTTTCCACCCTGAAATTATATCAGGTATGAGTTTCAGGTTTATTCTGGAATTATATTTTTGAGCAGGCTCCAACATTCCGGGTCGTAAATAATTTTTTACGGTAATAAAAAAAACAGTGCCATTGATTATATCATGGCAGGCGGATAGCCTGCCATGATATTTTACAGATTAATGATGATGGTCATGCCCATCTTCTGCGGGCTTGGACTTTGCCGTAAGGTCAAACGACGCTGATGCGGTCTTTCCTCCTGTTGTAAATGTTACAATGGCCTTATTGTACTTTTTAGCTTTATCAAGTGTGTACATAAAGCCTTCATTACCGCTTGGAATTAAGGTGATAGTTGAAGTTTGCCCATCGGCCATTTGAACAACCGCTGTTCCTGTTACACCTGTGTTCTTCATTGCTTTTTCTTTACCATCCAGCAAATAGGCCATTACCATACCATCTTTTACACTTACTTCAATATGAAAATCACCGGCAGACTTAACTGTTCCACCATGTGGCGAACCATGTTTATGGTTGCCGCCGCCATGTTGTGCAAATGTGGTGAAAGATGCAATCAGCATCACCGCCATCAGAATTGTTATCTTTTTCATTGTTTTAAATTTTATTGTTAGAAAATAAATTGATTATTAATGTGCATGGTCGGTATGTTCGTCCTTCTTCATATCCATGCCTTTCATATTATCGGCATTGCCTTCAGCTACGTTCATTACAAAGTCGCTGGTGTAAACTTTTCCTTTACTCTGAAATTGTATCCAGCCACGGTAAACACCAGGTTTTTCAAACGTAGTATGCAAATCAAACTTGCCGCCTTCTACTCCCGGATGCACATGCAAATATTTTTTATCGGCAAGGCTTACTACCACCATGTGGGCTTTAGCGCCAAGATAATCTTCCAGTGTATTGATATCTACTTCCTTCCCATTCATCATTACTACACCGTTAATATGCATGGCCATGTTGGTTAAAAATTTACCTCCTTCAGGAGTAAGTGAAACAGAAAACCCATCACCGGCAGCACCTGTTAATTTATCTGCTCCATAAACTTTTGCCGCTGGCGCAGTTCCTGCTACAGTTACATTCAGGTTATCAACTGTATGATTGGCACCGCTTGGTTTATAATCAGCAAACAACGTGTATTTGCCGGGAGTAGGAAATTTTTCTTTCACTGAATAAGAGCCATCTGCATTCAGTTCTGGATGTATATGGTCAAACCAGCTAAGGTCATCACTAACCACAATGAGGTGTATTTTTTTAGTGTGTTCAACATCTAACGGCACCTGCTCGGCAGGTTTATCTTTCATTTTTGGAGTCATAGATAAAGTAACTTCTTCGCCGGGCTTTGGCGATTCAGGCATAGCGCTAAATTGCATAGTAACATTACTTGGGCCACCGGCATTGTCATTATGCTCCAGTTTCATTCCGCATTTTGGGCAGGTATCGCCTTCTTTGCCCGTTACTTCCGGGTGCATGGGGCAGGCATAGATATGGTCGCCGCCTTCATGTGACATTTCTGTTTTTGTTGTGTCTTTGTCTGCTGTTTTTGCATCTCCGCTGTTATTACATGCAGCAAAAACTGTAACGGAACCGATAGCTAAAATTGCCATTGTAATTTTAAATACTTGTTTCATCTGTTTTGTTTAATTGATTGGTTAATTATGATTATGTCCGTTATGATTGTCTGATGTTTTTTTTGCCTCAACTTTAGTAAGGTTCATATTACATTTGGGGCATTTACCCGCTTTGTCGTAAGTCTTATCCCCTTCACATTTCATGGGGCATTGGTAAACGGCGGCAACGGGTTTTGATACCGCTTTCAAATCCATATTGCATTTAGGGCATTTACCTGCTTTAGCATAAGTTTTATCCCCTTCACATTTCATGGGGCATTGATAAACTACTGTATCCGCAACTGCAGTTTTATTTTTTGTTTTTGTTGATTGCGCATTTATAGCAGTGAAACCAAAAACCGCTATTGCCATCGAAAGGATGATTCTGATTTGTTTCATTTTTCTTCTTTTATAGTAAAAAATTATTTTGCTTTTCTGAATGATGAATGTGTCTGCACAATTTTCCAGCCTTCTTTTGATTTTCTTAAAACCGAAGTGGCTACACCCTGGCTTTTTATTTCTTTGCCATCTTTAGCAAGAATGATGGTATAGATATAAGTCTCTGTTGAGAAGGCGTATTCACCTGTTACAGTCACATCAACTTTATAGTCGCTAAAGGTGAAGGACTTAAAATCTTTTAATTCAGGCCCAAGGTGATGCTCCAGGTAATGACCAATGGTGCCTTCATCTTTTGCCTGCTCAAATACTTTGGAATCTTTTACGAAGAGATTCACTACACCTGTGGTGTCTAATTTTTCAATGGCTTTTTTGTAATTGTTTAATACTGTCTTTACAGCTTCTTTATCGCTGGTTTGTGTAAAGGCTACTGTACCTGTTGCCAGCAGCAAAAACATCATTAAAATTTTTTTCATGTTTGTTTATTTTAATTATTGATTTAAATACATCATTTTCATCTGATACACATTAGCAGTAACTATCCGTTCACCGTCTTCAGTGCCTTTGGTAATAACAGTAAACTTGTCATTGCTTTGCCCTTTTACTACGAAGCTGATGCTAAACTGTTCAGCCTTATCTTTTATAAAAATGGCTGGCTTACCGTTCACATCTGTAATTGCTTCATTGGGTATTACAACTTGTCGTATAACATTACTTCCTGTCATTCGCACATTTACATTTTCTCCAATCTTAAACTGACCTTTAGGATTGATAAGTTCAAATACTACTTTTTGAGATTGATTGCCGCTGTTAACAGATTGGGCAGTGCTAATCATTTTCAATTTATAAACCAGTGTATCCGCATTTGAAATGGTGGTAAACCCTGTTGCTGATTTCAATTTTTCAGCGTCTGTTGCAAATACCTGGGCTTCTACAAACACCTGGTCAAGGTTGGTTATTTCAAACAACGTTTCGCCGCCACTCACTACTGCACCTATTGCATAATTAAATGTGCCTACCACACCACTAACAGGTGATGTCAGTGTTATTGCTTTAGTATTGCCGGTATTTCTGCCGGTATTAGCATCAAAGAGGGCTTTGTTCCTTTTAGCACTTTCGTACCGGGCTTTTGCCTCTGTTATATCTTTCTTTGCTGCGATATCCTCAATAGCTTTCAATCTTTCATATTGAGCTTTGGCTGCTTCGTATTCTGCATTTACAGAGTTGCTTTGAGAAATGATACTGATCTGTGTTCCGGCATCCACCTGTTGTTCTATTACCGCCACTACCTGGCCCTTGCCAACCCGTTGACCAGGTGTAACCCTCAATGAAACTATTTTACCTGCCTGGGGTGATTGTATTACAGCCCGGCCTTGAGGAGCGGCAATTACTGTACCTAACAGAACGGATGATTCATTAAAATCTCCTGTCCCTGTCTTTTGTGTTTGAATATTAAAAAGGAACTGTGTTTCTTTTTCAACTATAAAAGTTGTGGACGAGCCGCCGCCACTTTTAGCAGGTGCATCACCATGGTCTTCGCCACCATGTGCTGAGGCAGGATTGTATGTAGCTGTTGGTAACAGGCAAAAAAGAATAATGGCGCCGGCAATCATTTTCCTGCTGCGGCTTTTGTTTACCAAAAACATTACCAGTAAACCAATCATCAAACCTATTGTGCCAAAAAACCAATTGCTGCTATACCAATGCGGGTTAGGGGTGGTTTCTGTTTTAACGGTTGCAGCCAGTTCTTTTCCTGCTTCAACATTGTTTAACTGTATTAAGTCAATGCCAGCATAGCTATCAATATTGATGACGAGATTGTATGCTTTCTTTTCCGGGAATGTGGTTTTTAGTTCAAATACGCCTTTATCAATCCTTACAGCAGTAATCTTTATATTGGGATTATCGGCTACTGTTATTTCCAGTTTGGCGCTGTCAATGGGTTTATTACTGTTGTAATCGCTTAAATACAAGCGAAGCGATGCTTCCTTACCCGTTGTAATCGGGCTGTACTTGAGCAGCACTTCATAAATTTCAGAAACAGCTTCTGAAGAGAAGTAACTTACTGGCGATATACTTGCTTTTTTAGCATCCCCGTGGTCTTCGCCGCCGTGTGCAAATGCAAGTACCGGTAATAACCCTAATAAAAATTGAATGATTAATCGTTTCATAATTGACCCATTAAATATTTGTTATTGATAACACTTAGATTATAATTTCTTACAGCTTCGAGGTATTTCTGGTAAACGGTGTACGCATCATTGCTGTTTCTTAATAAACTGATATAATCAATTTCACCACTTATA
>Ga0310345_10002611_pt1 | contig 17951 bp, 15 predicted proteins | sample HC15DNA20500_MG_FD_204667 | JGI IMG/M metagenome (GOLD analysis project Ga0310345, IMG submission 204667) | Marine microbial communities from station ALOHA, North Pacific Subtropical Gyre - HC15-DNA-20-500_MG | ecosystem: Environmental > Aquatic > Marine > Oceanic | place: Pacific Ocean: North... | reverse complement strand
GCCCAGTTCAGGAAGATGGCTGAGTACCTGGTGCGGGGAACTGAGGCAGCAGGGGCGTTCGACGTGCCGACATTGAACGCTCAGCTTGACAGCATGGGGCAGACGCTGCCAATTGCGCAGTCCTTCAAGACACGAGAGCTTTACATCTCGGCATTGGCTGAGCGCTTGCAAGCCTATGCGAAAGGAGCCCGATAACCCACAGCCTCACACCCATAACCTGTAACCCAAGGAGGGATACCATGACAGGCACACTCAGCACCCCTGAATTCCAGCAGCCTAGCGGCAGCGCAATTCACATCCCCAAGCACGCTAACCTCTGCACCTTCACCTTGACCCGTGTCTCACCGTATGACATGGCACCAGCCGAGGATGGGGAGGCACGGGAAGGGATTGACCTCACGTTTGAGATTCATCCAGCGCTGGCTGACTGGTTGCAGGGGCAAGCCACACAAGCCATGGACGTAGGCAAGCACTCCAGTATCTACATGGAGGGAGGACACACCACCCGTGACTACACCGTCGAAGCCCGTGACGAGTACTCAACCCTCGCCTTCAACCTGAGTGCGTCACCCATTGTGCACCGCAGTGATACCCCATCGCTGCGCTTTACGGAGAGCTGGTATCACTCCCTCTCCTTTCTACGCTACACCACCAGCGCACGTCGTCGTGCCCTGCGGTTCACGCCACGCAGTGGGAGGCACCGCACACATGCAGAACTCTGGCACCTCACGACCTGTGCGTGGGACAAGCCAGCGGTGTCACTGTCAGATGCAGAGGGGGAGCAGCCCCAGATTCCATGGCTTGAACTCCACCTACGCACAGCATTCCGAGCCTTACGGGACCAGCATATCGTCATGCCTGTTACCCGTACCACCACCATCCAGATTGGCTAACCGCTCCAAGCACACCGCCTAAGGGAGGCACTATGTGTTTAATCATTGTCGCTGATACCGCTCGTCCAACAGACACAGAGATTCGGGAGGCCCATCTCTCCAACAGTGATGGCATTGGCATCGCCTATCGAGCCCCCGATGACCCCTTGGTGACATGGGTCAAGGGCTTAACACCTACACAGGCTATCGAGCTGACGGCATCCATCCCTCTGCCCTTCATCATCCACTTTCGATGGGCCACACATGGAGGGACGTCACCCTTGCTCTGTCACCCATTCCCCGTGAGCCGGAACGTGGGTGTGACCCTGACAGGGCACGCCAAGGAACTCCTGTTTCACAATGGTGTCTGGGATGAGCATGTGCAGTTCAGACAGAAGGCTGCCTTACGTGGGCCAGTCTCTGATACCCGCATCATGGCCTACGTCCTCTGGCGTGAGGGTGTCACCAATCGTGAGGGTGTGGCACTCCAGATTGCTGACCAAGCAGGGAAGCTAGCCCTCTTTACCTCCGAGGGCATCACACGCTACGGGACGTGGCTGCAAGGGAAGGCCTCGGAGGCTGACACCACAGCAGGCTGCTACTACAGCAACCTGAACCACTGCTGGACCTTCACCTCACCCTTCAAGGGATACCACTATGGCAGCCAGGGTGTAGCCTCTGCCTACTGGGAGTGGGAGGACACCGAGAGTGTGCTGCCCATCACCACACCCAGTGCCCTGTTAGCGGCACGCACCCCTGCTGCCTTCACCTGTGAGGGGTGTGGGCATGTGTTCCCACTTGATGAGCGCACAAACTACCTCGACGGGGGCCATGTCTGCGAGGACTGCTTTGAGGACTGGTCTATTGAGTTCAGCACACTCACTTCTTCTCACCGGTAACAGCACCCCTTAACCAAGGAGCCTCTGATGTCACTACCTACGATGACTACGCTACACGGGTTGTCATTCCCGCAAGGCATCACTACTGTCGGCGTTGAGTTTGAAGGGTACTGGGAACGGGATGAGTCTATCCCTCCACCACATAACCTGGACGACTGTGATGTCTGTACCTGGGACCCAGACTACAACGAGTACAACTACTGCGAGGCGTACTATCACGAAGAGGATGAGGAGGAGACAGAACGCGATGCCCGTCGAAGACTGGACCTCAAGTTTGATGGGTCTGTCTGGTGTGATGAGTGGATACCTCACGAGGAGTACATCGCTGGAGAAGTGGCCTCCCCTATCCTTGAGAGCTGGGATGCAGTCATGGAGTTCACGGCTGACCGCCTCCCCGATACGGTAGATTACAAGACGGGCATGCACATCCACATGGGGATAACCCGAGCCCTCTTGGAGTTCTCCTATTCTCCCAAGTACTGGGACCACCTGCGGCATACCTTGACACAGGTAGGAGCCTCCTGCTCACCACAGACACAGGCTTGGATGGATGCACGCCTAGCGACAGGGAAGTCAAGTGAGGAGGGCTCCTCCTACTGTATGCCTAACACCATGGAGAACCGAGGTGAACGCTATTGCATGGCAAACTACACAGCCTTTGATGCCCATGGCACACTAGAGATTCGTGTGTGTCCCATGGCACTGGGTGCAAGGCCCGCATCAAGGGAACGCCAGACACTCGCCATGATTTACGGGGTGTTGCAAGCCACGTCTGACTACTGGACCTCCCGAGCACTCTGGCAACAGGCTGCTGGGTACATCAATGCCCCTGAACAGCTCACGCTGCTCACATCTGAGCTAACCCCAGCCCCACCGATTACACGCACCATCACTGTCTAACGAAAGGACCCTAACATGCCTGACACAACAGCACACAGCCAACTAATCACCCACAAGGGTGCCCATCGAGTGCAGCACGCTGACCTCTACGCCCTTGGGGTGCCAACTCCGATGGGCCCACGGCATCGACCGATTGCCCACTACGAAATCGTCGACCAGATTCATGTCGGTGTGCGGGACCGAGGCTGGTCTGTGCACAAGCAGGACCTCGCCGTTGCCAGGAAGGGGCACATGCTCTTTGGGGTGATGGACCTCCGAGGACCGACAGGCACCACAGATTTAGGCACCTGCTTTGGGTTCCGCTCCTCCACCAACCAGTCCTTTGCCCTCCGTGGCGTTGCCGGGGCACGGGTCTTTGTCTGTGACAACATGGTACTGTCAGGGAGTGAGTTCGTCATGCGCCACAAGCTCACCACCCACCTGAACCTGCCACTCCTCATCTCACAGGCCCTGAACAAGTTCGTCACACAAAGCAAGGCCCTGTTCACAGACCTGGAGAACCTGCGAAGCCGGAAGCTCACAGATCAGGCAGCGAAGACACGCATCTTCGACCTGTTCAACAAGGGAGCCATGCCCTTGCACCTGTTCGATGATGTGGCTGCCTTCTACTTCAAGCCGACTGACGACACCCCAGACACTAGTCCTCGGACAGCATGGGGCTTGCACAATGCCTGCACCAGAGCCTTGAAGGTGCTCTCTCCCACGGCCCAGTTCACCAACACCCTGAATGTAGGGCGTGAGTTCCAACTCGCCGAGCAATCGGAGGAGGCCTTTAGTATGGTGTGATTCGTGAGACTTCGGCACTTAACTGCCTCAGGAGACAGCACTTACCCCCGTCTCAAGGGGGTAGATACAGGGTGAGACGTGAGACAAGTTAGTCTCAGCGTCTTACCTGAAAGGAGGTACAATCAGAGGGTGTGAGACTACCGTAACCCTCACCGCTAACAAGAGTTAACACATTTACAGAGGGCTAGTCTCACAAACCCATGTATTCAGGCAGTCAATAGGTAGACTGTGCCCAGCTGATTCAAAATTTGAAAGGATACCCATGATGATACTCCCTGACCTCTTTACCACAGACACTACACCCAATAGCACCCTCGAAATCATTGCCCGCAATGTGATTGAGTTAGGCAAGCACGTCGAACGCCTGAATGAATCACTTGCTGGTGTCATGGGGACATTAGATACCCTTGACGCCCAGATTATAGCCGTAGAAAAGCAGCTTGCCGCACAACGTGACCTCTTGGCACAGCATGAGGACAACTTATGATTGTATTCAAAGGGATACGCCAACCGCTCCGCATTGGGTTCCTTGAGGAGCCTGTCGTACGCCTCCTGAATTACGTGGGTGTGTGGAGTGCCAGACATGGCAGGAACGTTGTCATCACGAGCCTGAATGACCATGAACACAGCGCCAAGAGCTTGCATTACAAAGACCGCGCTGTTGATATGCAGGTCCGGGTGCCTAACTCCTTGGATGTAGACAAGGCAGCCATGAAGGACCTGGCAAACTACCTGCGAGGGAACTTGGAACTTGGATGGGATGTGGTACACGACAGTCCCGGACACTTCAATCACATCCACGCAGAGTGGGACATTCGACAACGCAACATGGAAAGGGCGGCTACCTAATGGCAGACCCACGAGATATTCCTCTTACGATTGACTTGAACCTTGATGACCCTGACTCCATTGCCCGTGCAGCTGAGACACTCGGCACCACACCGGAGGCAGTACGCAAGACCGTACGCTTTGCCCAGATCCTGATCGAGAAGGCTGATGAGAATGACCTGACCCGAGGACAGCTCGTGACCGCAGTGATGAGCGTGCTAACCCTCATGGTCAAGGAGTGTGGCCCTTCCGTAGACCAAGCCCAGATGTGCTTCCGCTTACTGGATGGCTTATGGGCATCGTTAGGGCTCCCGTCTGACCGCAACTTTCTTGATGGGGCCGTCCCCAACACTGACCAAATCATGCCCAAGATAGGCACACAAGTGCATTGACCAGGAGAGACACCATGACTGAGCACCAAGCAACAGCACCGGGCCAAGAGCGGATGAGAAGCATCAAGCAGGCGTGGAGCGCTGAGCACGCAGCCCGCATGGAGAAGCAGGGCTTCACCAAGGACGGGAAGCGAGTGCCAGACCCACACCCTGAAGATGTCACGGCATGGCATCTGAACCCAGACTCACGCTCGACACCCATGATCCCTATCCTCAAGCGCCTTTGGGCTGCCCCCTATCAGATGCTCCATCGACAGGTGCTCCTGATTCCCGTGACCGAGGTCGATACCACAGGCACCTCACCCGGTCGGTATCCCTGCGCTGACTGCGGACAACAAGCCCGCTACACTGTTATCGAGGACGCACTGCAGCCAAGCGTCAACGGCTGGCAGTGGTGTGGTACCTGTGAGGTGGGCTAGGCATGATCGTTAATCATGTACTACGCCATGACTTCAGTGACAAGGAGCGGCAGGTCATTGCCGCATACCTTGGTGAGCAGCGGCTCGCTACCCGGAAGGAGATCAAGGGGCTGCTGTATGACGAGGGAGGATATGGGAATGGACACTGGACCGCTATCATGGAAGCGGGCCTCACAAGACTTGAACGCTGGCAGGAGTCTAGTGAATAGACGCCCGTCGATAACACCCACGCTCCTGTCGGTCTAAGACTCCAGCTGTCACCAACTTCTCAAGCTGTCGAAAGACGGTGGCGCGTGAGGTCACACCATCCAAGGCCTCAAGAATCGCTGCCGTCTCTAGGCTCTGGTCTGGCGGGACTGCCTGATACACGGCAAGTCCTGCTGGGCCGCAGGCTTGTAGAATCTTCTCGGCTTCAGGCCCCATGGGGGTGAATAACCCCTTGGCATTCCGACTCAGCCAATGGGTTTCAGGGGCAGCCAGGTGGCTTATCACATCCAAGCGGGCAGCGGATTCCAGTAAGGGGATGTTGTGCTGCACTTCATCAGGTGAGGTAAGTGCCAGTTGCGTAGAGGTGAACGCACTCAAGGCTGAGCTGCCAGAGATACGATCTTGCGGACGCAGAAAGGAGAAGTCAGAGCGTGCCTTGGTTGTATGGTGGGTGCCCAAGACTGTGTACCCTCGACGCTGGCAGAACCGATTCAACTGAATCAGTTGCGGAGCCACCAAGTTATACCGATTCAGGTCGACACCCAAGAAGACAATCAAGGGGTCCACAATAAACAACGGCCCTTTGAGCTTATCCAGTAACCCACACAGCAATGACAGGGGGTCTACACGGAAGCGTTCGATGTCAATGTCTGGGTCATCTACCAAGGACGCATGTGGGATCGCATCAAGGTCCACGCCTACATCCACAGCACGATGGCGCAGCGACTGGATGGACCGATCACCTGCCAAGTACGTCACCGCTGTGGTGGGTGGAGGCACGTCCAAGAAGGGCTGTCCCCCTAACCAAGCCTGTAAAAATTGGAGTAAGAGTGTGGACTTGCCAGCACCAGAGGCACCAGCCAGTACACTCACTTCAGAAGGGGGCAGCAAAGACTCAAGTCGCATAAGTGTGATAGTATCATAGACGAAGGAGGTTGAGATTGAGTATTTTAACAGACAGGTCACGCATTGAAACGGACTGGGCCTGTGCGCGGAAGCGCTACTGGCTCACGGAGTATGACATTGGGGCTGAGAGTCAGGCCTCAACGGGAGGCATCATCGCTGGTGCCCCCTCACCGGCCCTCGCTTTTGGCATCGCCGTCCACACTGGCTTAGAGTATCAGATTCTGGAGCATACCATCGACCAGCATAGTGAGTGGGTCCCCTCCATGGATTTCCTCTGCCCCCCTGACATGGGTGGGCTGTTCATGATGCAGGGCCGAGCCAATCCCCCGAAGCGGGACCGGGGATACCCAACTATCTGGGATAGCCTCTCGCAGGACCTGCAAGACACGGCGAATGCGCTCGTCATTGGCTTCTTCCAGACCATCTGGCCTCGATGGATGGAGCAGTTTGAGCCCCTCGCTGTGGAGCAGGAGCTGGAGATGGAAGAAGATGGGGTGCTGTTCATGATGCGCCCAGATCTCCTGCTCAAAGACAAGAAGACAGGGGATGTCTGGTACCCGGACTTCAAGACGTTCAGTACCTGGAACAATCGGAAGTGGGACTGGAGTCTGCAGCAGCAGCTCACCATGCTAGGGTGTGAACGGGCATTGGGTACCCCCATCCGAGGCGCATGGATTCAGGGATTGCACAAAGGCACCGGGCGCAAGGGGGTACTGTACCACCCGTTAGTGTACGGGTATAAGCATCCGGGGACACCAGGCGTGACGGACCCCACCTATGGCAGCAAGCGACGGTCAGGGTTTGAACGCTTTAATACCAAAGAGTATCCCCATGGTGGAGTGGCTGGCTGGGTCACACGCTTGGCCGAGAAAGACCCTGAGCTGGTGGCTAAGTGTTATCCCCAAACCTCACCCCTCTTCCTGAAACGTGAACTGATGGAGCAGGAAATACTCCCGCAGATCGTCAAGCGTGAACAGCAGATTGAGCAGCTGCGTAACGCCGCAGTCACGGGGACCCTCTCTCCCGAGCGCCATCGACGGGCATTCCCCATGAACCTGAACCAGTGTGAAACAGGGTACGGACGGTGCACGTACTTTGACGCCTGTCATGTCCCCACCATCCAACGTGACCCTCTCGTTGGTGGGGTCTATGACCCACGTATCCCGCACCATGCAGCAGAGTTGCGTGTGTGGGAACTCTTGCACCAGTAAGCATGGCACTTGAACTTGTGGCATGGCTGGGCTACATGCTACTGTTGGCGACCATTGTAATTCGATCCATGCACGATAAGGAGGACTGAGTGGCTGAGCAACCTCTCACCCTACCAGCAGACCTGTCTGTCTTGCTGTTCGGGGACACCGGACACGGTAAGTCAACCCTGATTGCCGAACTCATTGAAGAACTCTACGTGACACAGGGCACCACGGCAGCGATCTTCCTCGCTGACCGGGGGTCCGTCAAACCCTACAAAATTTTACAGGAGCAGGGTGTCGTCACAACCTACACCCCACAGGGGAACCCGTGGATGTGGATGCACCATGCACTCAGAGGGGAGGTACGAAACGAGCAGACACAAACCTATGAGACCGTCGCTGGGGACGGCAATGACGGCGTTGGACTGATTGTGCATGAAGGACTCACTGCCTACGCAGAACTCCTCATGTCTGCCATGGCCAATATGTCCTCCAACGGCACGAACATCGGAGGCGAGGGGGCATGGAATGTTATCTTGCGTGAAGGGAAGGACATGCTGAAGGTGGGCACCAGTAACATGGCGCACTACGGCATGGCACAACTCCAGATTCGTGAAGGCATTCTCTCCGCCAAGCCTCCCGTACCCCACCTCTACACCGCAGGGATTCGACGTGGCGAGAGTGCCGCGAACACCCCTGTGCTTGGGCCCTTGATTGTAGGGGAAGCCTTGACCGGACAGATTCCACGGTGGATGGATTACACCTTCCGCTGTGCCATGACAGGGGGGAAGTACTATCTCCACCTCTCCCCCCATACGGATCAACAACTGGGACCACGCACGGTGGTCCTCTCAAACCCCCGGCTCCCCAAGGCTGGGAAGGAGGTCGTTGTACCCCCCTCAATTGAACCAGCATCACTCGTAGATGCCCTACGTATTCTGGCTGCCCGTGAAGCGGCAGCTGCCAAAGAACTACGGACTCGCTTGCAGAAGTCCGAGCAAAGGAGCACAGCCGTATGACATTCGATCCTAAAGGACTCAAAGGACCAGACCCCACCCAGTGGGATGACCGTGAATTTGAAGGCCCCGTCCCTGCTGGACGCTACGTATTCAAAGCCCCCATGGACTTCACCTTCCGAGAAGATGAAGGCTACCTTGGAGTCGAGATGGACCTAGAGATCCAAGATCCCCCCGAGGGGTACTACAGTTCCATCCGGTTTGTGAAGGCCAGCTTCAAACCCAAGCGGAGTGGCAACGGGTCACGCCTGACGGACTACCTCAAGGCCTGTCGGTTGGAGCCCTTGAGTACCGACAACGCTGAGACGGCGATGGATGCCGTGCGCTCCACAGCAGGCTGCCTCTTTGAAGCGGAAGTCTCGTGGCGCTGCTGGGATCAGGAAGCGCAAGAAGTCCTCGCCAATAACTATCAGGACTTCCCTGATAACCCAGACAAACCGGGGGAGAAACTCCCGTACGTCGTCAGTCCCGGCTCTGGTAAGAAGGTCCCGGCACGGGCAAACATCTTCTACTTCGTGCGCCCGTAATGACCGTCAAACCTGCCGCCTGTCAACGCTGCCCCTTGCACCGTGCAGGCTCTGGGTTCATGTCTCTCGACGGGGAGGGCACCGCTGGTGTCCTCCTCGTTGGTGAGGCCTTGGGTGCTGAAGAAGCGCAGGCGGGACTTCCCTTTGTAGGTCCTGCTGGTCGTGTGTTGAATGATTGCATTGCCCGTGCCGGGTTTGAGCGTAGTCAATTCACCCTCGCCAATGCGTTATGGTGCCGCCCTCCACGCAATGACATCACCCTTCCTTGTATCCCCAAAGCCCTGTCCCACTGCTGGCAACACCATCTCCACCCAGCCATTCGACGCCTCCACCCAAAGGTGATTGTCCCCCTGGGGAACACGGCATTGCACCAATTTGCCAACGACCAATCCATCATGGAGACCCGTGGGTATGTTACCCACTGGCGGCATCACCTCTTACTGCCTTCCATTCACCCCAGCTATATCCTACGGGGCAACCCCAACTACGAAGCCGTGTTGATTCATGATCTCCAACTTGCCATGCGCATTGCGGCAGGCGGCTATCACCGAGCGGGTACACACTATGTCTTAGACCCCTCGACCGGAGCAGCTCGGGCATGGCTGACACAAGAACTGACGGACCCGACCACCCCGATTGCCTTTGACATTGAGACAGCAGACAAGGCCCGTGACGAGGATGCCGTAGACTGGAAAGCCACAGGGCCCATCACCCGCATTAGCTTTGCGACACGGCCAGGGCATGCACTCAGCCTCCGCGTGACCAAGGCGGCAGCCCCCCTCATTGACGCTGTACTGTCCAGCCCAAACCCTAAGATTGTGTGGAACGCGGCCTTTGACTGTCCACGCCTGACTGCCAAGGGGTACACCATCAAGGGGATTGTGTATGACGGGATGATTGCGTGGCATGTACTGCACTCAGACCTGCCCAAGAGTCTGGGGTTTGCCGCCTCCCTCATGCTGGATACCCAGCCACGGTGGAAGCACCTCAGTCGGCAGAGTCCGGCCTACTACAACGCAATTGACAGTGACACCGCCCGCCGCATCACGCTCAAGACATGGACGTTGCTCAAAGAGATTGGTATGTGGGATCTGTATCAGGAACAGATTGTCGCCTGCGAACCTGTGTTCCAGCTCATGCAGCGGGCAGGGATGCCAGTGGATACCACGCTCCGCTACACCCATGCCACCACCCTGGATGGCAAGCTGCGTACCTTGCATGCCCAGATTGAAGCCGTCGTCCCTACCATGCTGAAGCCTGTTAAATGCTTTAAGCAGATCGAGAAGGCACAAGCCAAGCACCCCGAGGGGGTACTCGTCGAGGTGACAGTCACGCTCAAGCAGTGTCCCTCCTGTGGCAAGCAAGGCAAGCTCACGCGCACACACCCCTGTCAGGTCCCCCTCGACACCATCACAGTCCCTGGCCAGGAATGGCATGTGCCTCTCCCCTTTGCCATTAGCTGGCAGAACATCCAGAAGTGGCAGGACTTCCAGCAGCACCAACCTATTCGCCGGAAGGGCAAGCGCACCACGGATGAGACAGCGCTGCGTGCCCTCCTGCTCAAGCACCCAGACGATCCGTTCTATCCCCTCGTCCTTGACTACCGAGAAGTGCAGAAACTCGCAGGGACCTACATCGGGAAGCTGGAAGGAGGGACCCTCATTGGGGGGCTGCCTGTCCACGCTGATGGGCGCTGCCATCCCACCATTACCAACAACCCTGACACCCTGCGCACCTCCATGGTGCATCCCAACCTGCAACAGATCCCGCATGGGGGTGGGCTGCAATCACTGGTCAAGGATATCTTCGTCGCCCCAAAGGGGTCTGTGTTCTGGGAGATTGACTACACCGGTATCGAAGCCCTGCTTGTCGGGTACTTCGCCCGGAGTCCCCACCTCATTCGCTTGGCCCGAATGGGGGTGCATGACTACGTGAATGCCTATGCCCTCCACCATCTCGACAAGGTGATTCCAGCCAGTGACCTCCCACAACTGGACTGGGATGATGTCACCTTGGCCGAGGCCCTGCAGACCTTCAAGCAAAAGTTTCCCAAAGAGCGCTTCGTGCGTAAGCGCTTGGTGCATGGCCATCACTATATGATGGGACCCTACAAGGCACAGGATGTCTTGCTCAAGGAACTCAACCGCGTGGTCCCCATCAAGGACATCAAGGCCTTCTTCAAATTCTATGATGCACTCTTCCCCGAGATTGCCCGCTGGCAGCAGGGGCTCTGCCTGAGTGTCGATGGGACCGAGAGTACACATGACCCTGGGCTTGGTATCACGGCTGGCGCAGGGTGGGTGCGCAATCCTTCAGGGATGATTCATCGCTACTTCCGGGTGCTGGCCTGGACACGGGTGTCTGATGACAGCTGGACCTGGACCTATGGCCCATCAGCCAAGGCCCTCGTCGCCTTCAATCCACAACATGCGGCAGCAGCCATTGGACGGCGGGCCGTGTGTGCCATTGCCAAGCACGCTCCTAGCGCCTTGCGATCCCTGCGCCTGTTCATTCATGACTCCCTTGTAGGGGAGTGTCCCCGTGTACAGGCTCCCTACATCATTGACACAGTGCGGCAGATCATGTGCCAACCCATTCCATGGCTGCCATTGCCGCCAGCCTGGGGGATGGGTACACACCTGACCGTGGATGTAGAGGCCCAGTGGGGACCAACGTGGAGTGCGTTAACAGTGTATCCAAGAGGGCGGTAGGGTGCGACATCTGCGCTGGATCTCGACACCCTACCAAGGTGCGAAGGCTGAGCTGGCTCTAGTATACCATCCCCCGGATGGTTAGGCAGCCTTTGGTCAGCCCTTCCGAGGCGTGCGTCGGCGTACCCCCGCCTTGGAATACGCAATCGCTTGGGCCTGCTTCTTCCCCCCAGGAAACTTGGCAGGATTGTCCTTGCGCTCACGCTCCATCAAGGACATGGCCGTGTCTAGTTTCGGTCGACGTACAGTTGCCATGCCTACTCCTATTGCTGCCACAACTGCGCCAGCATGCGGCGATACTTGGGTTCGTCAAGGCTTGCTCTGGGGGAAATCACATTCTGCGTTTCCATTGCACCGCTCTTGAAGAGGTCAATAAGGTGCTTTCGTTGGGCAGCGGACAAACGATCCCACTGGCCAGACTCCTGCATCCCCTTCACAAACTCATACACCCGCCGGTTCTCTTCCCCAGCCATTTGCTGGATCATCCGCTGTTCCCCAGCACGGGTCACCCCTGTGATCGGATCCCCACCTGCGGTGTCTACCCGCATCCCTGTCGTTGAGCGTGTCGGCACCCCACCCCCGAGGCCCAGGGCAGTTGGATCCCCAAAGTCAGACAGGCCCTTCAGTGTCGGATCCAGGCGCAGCAGATCCGCAGGCTTCATGGCCTGGTTGGTGGGGAGCAGTGTCTGCACTGCCGCATTCTTGAGGAGCGCAGCAACCCCTTCACCAAATGACCCTTCCCGTGTCGTGTGTCCCTGCGTCAACTCATGCAACAACGCGGCCTGCTCCTCTGGGGGAAGGGCACTGGCTATCCCCTCAGCCGAGGGGGGAAGGGCTTGCCACCCTCCCGGTTCTCCGTGCACCGTTGGGAACCCCCCTGGATCAAACGCCTCCTGCCCAAACCGATTCAAGGAGGCAAAGGGTTTGGCAGGTAGTTGGGATGCCCAGGGTGAGATGTTGGCTAGCTCTGCTGTCAGGCCCAGGGCCTGCGACCGCAACGCCGCTGGGGCATGCTGATAAACCGAGGCCAGTGACCGCCCTACAGGGGTGGACGTGTCCAGGGTGTTGGCATCCAGCATCCGCTCCAGCTGCCCCGGTGCGGTGACACGCCCTTCCCCGACTGGATCATAGGCCCCAGCCACGTCCTTCAGGAATGCTGGGAGGAACATCTTTGCCACGCCAAGCAGATTGAGGTCCCCCAAGGGGGCTTGTGTACTAATGGGTGACGTTTCTTCCACGGCGGCAGCCACGCCACCTCCAAACGGGTTCCCGCCAGACATATAGGCCTGCTTCGCGCCAGCCCCCAGCATGAAAGGTAACGCATAGGGTCCTGCGGCGGCCACGGCATAGGGCATCAGGCGTGGATCCATATTCTCCTGGGCTTCCGCGCCTGCAACACCCGCACCGCCCGACAGCAGTCCCCGTGCCCCCGCTTGTGCAGGGGTCATCTGAAACAGCTCTGAGCCTGCGGCTGTCTGGTCCCCCAACGCCCGCATCAGCGGCCCAACCGTCCGCTCAAGCCCCATCTCAGCTGACTGCAGCCCGACACGCGGCACGGGGGAGACGCCACGCTTGGCCAGGACCTGTGCCACATCTCCCGTACCCTTCAGGAACCCCCGCTTGGGGGGCTCAGGGGCACGAGGAAACAGCTCTCGTTGTAGGGATGGAAAGAAGGGCTGCCCAGTCGCATGCTTCGGGCGGAAGAGGTCCATGACGCCTCTCCCAAAACCAGTCCGCAGGTTCCCGGTCAACGTCATGCGCCGTGCCGTGTCCGCGTCAAAGCCCGCATCAATCATGAGCCGCTGATACCCCCAGTCAGGAGCCCGCATCAGCTTCCCGACCAAGGAGTCAGACAAGCGCCCATCTGTCCGGTCAATCATCAGGGCTTCTTCAAGCGTCGTGTCCTTTAAGATCCCGGTCAGCTCCTTGGCCTGATCCCACCCTTCCCTGGTCTTGAGGTCCATGCCATAGATCCGATGGATGAGGCTCTTCTTTTGTCCCTTCCCCCTACCGAAGTCCCCAACAAGGTTGATGTCCTCCTTGACAACATCGAACAACAGCTTCGTGCCCTGCTTGGCATGCTTGCGCCCCTCAGCAAATGCCTTAATGCCACCCTTCCCCCGAAAGTAAGAACCCCCCATCTCCAGCAACCCTGTCACAGTCTTTTCCATGCCTCCCGTAACGGCCCCCATGTGGGCACCCAGAAAGGCCTTGAACCAGGAGCGTGGACTGGAGAGGAGCGAGTTCATGAGGAAGGCATCGAGCTGGGCAGGCATGGGCATGCCTGAGCGTTTGAGGCCCTTGTACAACAACCCCGGTGCCCGTGCGCCCAGGGCCGTCCCGCCAACGAACCCAGTCACCGCGGCTCCTGTCTTGGCCAGCCCACCCAGTCCCTGTGACTCAGCAAAATCCGTGGCTCCTATGCTGCCACCCACACCACCTGCTCCTGCACTGAGGAGATGCACCATGACATCAACCCCAGACATCTTACAGGGGGAGGTACAGGTCTTCCCACCCACCAGGATCATGGCCTCATCAACGGCCTTGAGGTACCGGGCATGCTGGTAGATCCACTGCTCAGGGGAAAGGCGCTCTGCGAGAGACTGCTCTCCAACCAGCAACTCCCCTGCCTGCTTACCGGGAACCACCTGCGGTGTCGCGCCATACTGTGGTTTGATGGATTCCACAAACCCTTTTTCCGGTCCAACCCCTTTACGCCCTTCTCCGTACCCAGCCCTGCGTGTCCGCTCACGCTGAAAGGCCGGATCCAATTTATGCTCCTCTGCTTTCCGGAACATCTGCTGGCGTTCCAGGTCCAAGGCAGTGCGTGACATCTCCCCCTTGTCGGGCATAAATGGAGCCTTGATCTTAGGAAACCCTTTCCCTACCCCTGTGAGACGGTCCACCGCCGTCATCGATATTGGGACATTCTGCGTGCGTGCAATTGCATTGGCCAGGGACACGATATTCGGGAATGCCCCTTCGTGTAACCCGGTCAACAAGGCAGCACGCTGCTCGAAAGCCTCCACGATCTTGGGGTTGACGAGGCCGCCAACACTCTCCGCGATCCGCCCAGCTATGACACTGGCTTCCTTGGCCTTGAAGTAATTAAAGGACACACTTGAGTACTGATCCCACACAGCCTTGACACCAGGCGCGGCACTCTCACTACGCATGGCAGCCACGAGCTGCTGTGCATCCATGTCTGCAAAGCCTGCCCGCTGCAGGGCCTTCTCCACCTCCGTGACAGCAATCTGCTGTGACACCTCCCACCCTGCCTCATCCCCCAGTGCAGAGGCCGTCACGCGAGTCACATTCGGTTTGTCCAGCTTGAGCTGCTTGACAACCTGCTCGGAGCCTTCGATGCCCAACTCCTTCTGCTTCAGCCCTGATATTTTCTTGATCTCCTCGGAGCCGTAGACGGGAGGAAGTCGGCGCTGGGGGTCTGCTCCCAGCTTCCCGAGTTTCCCGCGCACTGCTGGGGCCACGAACTGATCAATGGCCTCAGTAGCCAGCATGTTCTGGTCTACCAACCCAGTCAGATAGGTTTTGACCTGCGCGTCCAGCACCTTCATCGCCGCCTGTGTGTGCTGAATAATAGTGCCAGTCTCTTTGGCAGCCCCAGTGCTGTCCCGTGGGTCCAGGAGCTGGGCAAACTCCCGCACGGAGCGCCAGACTGTGTTGGCATGATCGGCCCCAAACTGGCGCTCAAGCTGCACGTCAGTCGCCTTCTGCTCAGCCCCAGCGAGGGGTTTGCCGTAGACGGATTCCAGGAACGTCCGCATGCCCGTGAGCTTCTGATCCCAATAACTCTCCTCTACTTTTTGATTGGTGCGGATGGATTCTGAGGTCTTGGCTAAATCCCTGGCGCGTACATTGTGCTGGTTGAAAATGGCCTCCTGCGCCTCAGGCGTCAGGGACTCAAGCAGATCATCCACTGCGGCAGACAGGCCTGCGTACCGGTGCGAGGCCTCACGAAACTCAGCTGTGCCCCGCATCAGCCCCAGCGCATCGACAAAGACCTCCTCGGTTTCGTCTGCGCCTTCCGGCAGCGACCGGCCAGCAGCGGCAGGGTCTGTTGTCGTCACACCCGCCGTTTCCCCAACCTCCCGTCCAGAGGCTTGCCTCGCAGACTGACGGCCTCCACGCTCAATCGGCACCTGCCTTGTGCCTTCATCAAGGAGCTGTGGCACTTGCCCAGGGCCCTGCAGGCTTGGATCAAATTCAATCCGCGTCGCTGCTTCCGCTTCAGTCAAGCCCCCAGCCGTGCGCGTAGCCTGCACTGCATCGAGTTGGGAGGTAACGTCAGCCAACTGCGCCCGTAAAGGGGCGGCTTCAGCATTCGCAGCTGCTAGGGCTGCCTCCAGTTGGGCTTTGTATGGGGGAGAGAGTATACGCCCAGCGGCTGCTGCGTCACGGAGTATTGCCTGTGTTGAGAGTGCCGCATTTTCTACGGTCGCTAAGCGCTCTGTGAGCGTTGCCTGCTCCCCAGCCAGTCGTGTCTCGTCAGCCGTCACATCCGCCAGTCGCGTCCGGTACTCAGGGTCAGCCATCGGGTGGGGCGTTTGGGCTGTGGTTGGCAGGTCTGCTGTCTGGTGCAGCTTGGTGACGATCTCGTCAGCGGTACGCTCCCCTTTAGCTGCTGCATCCCAGAGCTCCTCCAGCACCTCCCGCTTGCCTGGCCCAGCCAAGGTGACAAACCGGTGCCTCGCTGCGGCATCTTCATACTGCACCCCAGCAGGCCTTGCGTCGCCGCTTAGGGTTGATGGTGTTTGGACTTCCGGATCAGGCACCCTGGCTGTGACCTTGGTTGCAGCCTTGGTTGCAGCCTTGGCTGGCTGCCCTGCTGGCTGTCCTGTGGGTGCCGCCGATATGTCATCTACCGCTGCTGAAGGAGGCAGCGTATCTACTTGCTTCGCTGCTGGTGGGGTCACCTGCTGGGCAGGTGCAGCAGCACCCCGCCCACCCCGACGTGCAGCAAGGATGTTCTCCAGGGCATCAATGGCTGCTTGGTCACCTGCGCTGGGGGCTGCTTGCACACCATCCACATACGGGGTGTTCCGTCGTGCCGCAAGGGCCCGCTCAAGGTTCTCCGTGGATGTCGACGCTGCGATGTTGTCCCAGTACTGCTGTACCTCATCCGCCACTGGACGGACAGGGAGTGCCTTTGTTACTGGTGGGGGTTGGACTGCAGACACCTCGGCTGCTGGCTGTTCTAGCTTGGCAGGAGTCGGTGTCGTCGTGGGTGGCTGCCCACCCCGACGAACAGTAAGGATGTTCTCTATTGCCTCAATGGCTCCTCGGTTACCTAACTTCCGTTGTTTCGCCAACAACCCTTCAAGGCCCTCTGTGGATGTCGTCTCTGCGATCTCGTCCCAGTATTCCTGTAGCCGAGGCTGCAGATACTTTTCCAGTGGTGACTGTTCAACCCCTGGCGGCACTGCTTCCGACACCTCAGAGGCTGGTAACAGGGAAGGGGATGCAGTTCTTGTGGGTTGTACTGTGGGCTGTGCTGCCTCAACGGGCGGCACCGTCTTCTGCGTTGCAACCGCTTCTCTAGGAGCCGAGACGTTTAGGGCCTCGTCCATCGATTCCAATTCGTCTAGCTCCTTTAGGGCCTGATCATATGCTTCCCGGCGCTCACGACGGCTAATCTCACTGGTATCTTCCAACCGGCCCTCGACAAGTGCCTGAATTCTTTGGCGGAGAGCCTGCGCCCGCAGCTTATTGGACCGCGCATCTATGGAGCCGATTTGCTCCTGCGGTGTCGGTGCTCCTGTGTCAGCCGCACGCACGCCTGCCGTCTGCGGCACCTGTCGTGCCCCGTCAACGGCCTGGGCATTTTTCACAGCGGCCTTCACCGCCTGCGCCAGCTCCGCTATGTTGGCGTCTGCGCCCAGTTCCCCGCGCACATAGGCCTCTAACTCCTCCCGAGTGATCTTCCCCTTCCGACCGGAGCCAAGGATATACAGGGCCTTGTCAATCTCAGACTCCCAGGCAAGTCGGTCTTTGCCGTAGCGAGGCTTGGACTTCCCTAAACGGTCCAGGATGTCACTTGGCTGCACCACCTGTGGTCCTGCCGCTGCTGCGTCTGCCTCTACCACTGCCTGCTTCGCGGCTACCCGCTGCGCAACTTCATCCTTTAAGGGGTGCAGCGCATCGTCTGCAACTCCCTTATCAATCGAGATGAGCGTCTCAGTAGGGTCTCTCCCCTGCTGGACCTCCTCCGTAGCCTGCTCCACCATCCGTGCGTTGCGTGCACGCGCTGCTTCCGCCTGCACCTGCTCGGCCTGTG
>Ga0310345_10002610_pt1 | contig 17955 bp, 18 predicted proteins | sample HC15DNA20500_MG_FD_204667 | JGI IMG/M metagenome (GOLD analysis project Ga0310345, IMG submission 204667) | Marine microbial communities from station ALOHA, North Pacific Subtropical Gyre - HC15-DNA-20-500_MG | ecosystem: Environmental > Aquatic > Marine > Oceanic | place: Pacific Ocean: North... | reverse complement strand
CTTCGGGGACGGGCACGCCGCGCGGCGTATCGTGGAGCTCTTGGGGAATGTCCGCTAAAATCGGCAACGGTGATGTGAAGCCGCAGGTCTGCGTTGTCGGGCTCGGCTATATCGGACTTCCCACGGCTGCCATCATTGCCCGTTCCGGCTGCCCCGTCCTCGGCCTCGATGTGACGCAGAGCGTGGTCGACACGATCAACCGCGGCGAGATCCATATCGAGGAAGTCGATCTCGACGGGCTTGTACAGGGCGTTGTCCAGCGCGGGCTGTTGCGCGCCTCGACACAGATCGAACCCGCCGATGTCTTTGTGATCGCGGTGCCGACGCCGTTCGCCAAGGATGGCCACCACACACCGGATGTGTCCTATGTGCAGGCCGCCGCCAGCGAAGTCGCGGGCGTGCTGAAGGCTGGCGACGTGGTAATCCTCGAATCGACCAGCCCCGTCGGGACGACCGAAATGATGCGCGACCTGATGGCAGGTCTGCGCCCCGATCTGAAGTTCCCCGGACTGACGCGCGAGACACCGGACGTCTCGATCGCCTATTGTCCCGAACGCGTGCTGCCCGGACGCATTCTGGAAGAACTGACCAACAACGACCGCTCGATCGGCGGCATCACGCCGCGTTGCGCTCGCAAGGCGCTGGCGTTCTACAAGCGCTTCGTGCGCGGAACCTGCGTCACCACCGACGCGCGCTCTGCCGAGATGACCAAGCTGGTCGAAAACGCCTACCGCGACGTGAACATTGCCTTCGCCAACGAGCTTTCGATCGTAGCGGACCGCATGGGCCTCGATGTGTGGGAAGTGATCCGCCTCGCCAACCGGCACCCTCGCGTGAACATCCTGCAGCCGGGCCCCGGCGTCGGCGGACACTGCATCGCCGTCGATCCGTGGTTCATCGTTGCGAGCGCGCCGGAGCACACCCCGCTGATTCGCGCCGCACGCGGCGTGAACGACCAGAAAATGCACCATGTGATCGAGCGCGCCACGCAGCTGATCGACGCGCATCCCGAAGCGCGCATTGCCTGCCTTGGACTCGCCTTCAAGGCCAACATCGACGACTTCCGCGAAAGCCCCGCGCGCTTTGTCGCGGCGCGGATCGCGCGCAAGTATGGCCATCGCGTGAGTATCGTGGAGCCCTATGCGCAGGCGCTGCCGGTGGAGTTCACCGATACCGGGGCGAGCCTGATCGACCTCGATGACGCGCTGGAGACCTGCGATCTGCTGATCGTTCTGGTCGACCATGATGTGTTCAAGGTGGTTCCACTCGCCGAGCGTAGCGGCAAGGTGGTCTATGACACGCGCGGCATCTGGCCCGATCAGCCGGATGCGGACGCCGCTGGCACCGCGCTGCGCCTCGCGAGCTGATGCGATGCGGGCGCGCCTGCCCGTTGCTGGAAGGATCGCCATGAGAGTTCCATTGTGGATTGCAGCCGGTGCGGCGCTTCTCGGCACGATCGGCTGCAGCGGGCTCGGCAGCGAATCGAATGCGCAGACCGCGCCGCATCAGGCAGCCGTGCCGCCGCTGCAGCCGGTGATCCCGGCGGAATTGCCGCCGCCGCATACGCTTGCCGAATACGCCGCGCACGATGCGAGCTATCCCTTTTACATGCCGATGCGCGGGCTGCGCCGTCCGGCCAACCGCTTCTTCGTGAAGTGCGATGCCTCGCAGGCGGCGGGACGCGAAGTCTATCAGGGCAACGATGTCGCCGCGCTCTATGGGCGTGCCGAAGGCGGGATGGAGTTCGTCTACGAGGCGCGTGACCGTGCCGGACGGCCTTGTGTCTATCCTTTCGCCCCGAACCTGCCCGATATCACCGGCAATCTTGATGGCACGCAGTACATCTTCCGCTCGTCAATACCGGGGGAGCGCGTGACGTTCCGGACGGGTGACCAATGGGCCGTCCTCCGGATGCGCGCGCAGGAGATGGGTCGCAGCCGCATCCACTTCGAAATGCGCGATATCGAGCTCGATTTTCCGGGCGCAGTCCAGCCGATGGGGGCGCTCCATCTCGAGACCTATGGCGGTGCGCCGCCGGGGTTGTTCACGGCAGTGGTACGGCGAGCACGGATCTTCGGCGGCAAGAACGCGATCTTCGTGCCGGGCGGGGAGACTATGCTCTATGCCGAGGACAGCGAGATCACCGGCAATGTCGGCGGCAATGCCGATCAGGAGCATTCGACCTACATCAATGGCACGCTCGTCTCGCATTTCCGCAATGTGCGCTGGCAGGGGCAGCAGGGCTGGCGTGACATCGCGAGCGGACATCAGCTGAAGGACAAGGCCTATCTGCGTATCTACGAGAACGTTACCGTCTCGAACGCGCCTGGGCTGGGTTCGCCTTCTGCTATGCCGCTGATCGATGCGAGTTCGTTCGGCTTCACCTGGTCGAACAACCTCAGAATCGAGCGAGTGCAGCCCTATCAGCCCCCGCGCGAGGCGCTGGTCGATCTGCGCAGCGAGATTCTCTACGGCAATCCGCAGCACTATCCCTGGCCGGTGATCGCTACGTCCGATTGGCGCATGCCGGCGATACCGCTCTCGGCGCTCGACAAGGTGTACCTCTCGGTCTTCTTCAACACCGATGTGCGCAGCTTCCGCAACGAGCCCTATGTCTTTTCGCTGCGGCCGTGGGGGCGCGGCTTCCAGCCGGGGACGGCGACCATCGCGGGTGAGGGGCTCACGATGAAGAGTGAGCAGCGCACCGTTTCCCTGGCGTTCGGCACGCACGGGACGTTCGGCAAAGTCTATTCCGCAGACGGCTGGACTTATGCGAACCCACGGCTCGCGGACGACATGCTATGGGTGGCTGACCGCGATGCCTTCATCCGCCATGCGCTGGGGCTGATCGGGCGCTGATCCGCCATTGCGCGCCATCCAGCGGGCGCGGATGGTGTCGCTGCTGTCGCGGCTGCCATCGTGGCTCCAGCCCGGTTCGCGCACCAGATAGGCCAGCTTGTAGCGCCAGGGGGCGATAGCGAAGTCCTTCAGCATGCCCTTCCATTCGTGGAACACGCTGTGGAGCAGGTTGAAGGTGCCGAGCTGGCGGATCACGCCATAGCGGGCGGGCTCCTCGTCGAGTTCGGGCTGGAAGGTGCCGAACAGGCGGTCCCAGAACATGAACACGCCCGCATAGTTGCGGTCGAGATAGAGCGGGTTGGTCGCATGATGGACGCGGTGGTGCGACGGGGTGTTGAAGATCCATTCGAACCAGGCCGGCATGCGGCGGACAGATTCGGTGTGGATCCAGAACTGACCGACCGTGTTGGCCGCACCGGCGGTGAGCAACATTTCCGGCGGCACGCCGACGAAGGCGGGCCAGATGCGGAACACGAACGAGAGCGCCAGCGGGCCGGTCCAGGTCTGCCGCAACGCGGTGCTCAGATTGTAGTGCTGGCTGGTGTGGTGGTTGACGTGCGCTGCCCAGAACCAGCGGACGCGGTGGCCGGTGCGGTGGGCCCAATAGTAGTTGAAATCATCGAGCAGCAGCACCGCGATCCAAGACCACCACGCGTAGGGCACCGTCGCCACACGATGCGCATAGAGCCAGGCCGCAGCAGCAAAGATCGCGCCTGCAAACAGGGCTCCGGCAATCGTGCTGCCAAGCCCCATTAACAGCGAGGTCAGCATGTCGCGCGCTTCATAGGCTTCGGGCGCATGGCGGCGCGCCCAGGCGATCTCGATCAGGATCAGCGCGATGAAGGCGGGGACGGCATAGGCAATCACGTCGATCGGATGGGTGATCGGCGTGCTCAGTGCGGCGAGGAGCGCGGCGAGCGTCTCGTTCATGCTTGCGCTCCCAGGCGGCGCAAGCTGGCCGCCCAGATCTGCGCCCGCTCGCCCAGGTCGAGGGTGATGCTGCCGAAATGCGGATCGTCGGTCGACAGCGTGAGGAAACCGCGATCGAGCCTGGCGCCCGCGTGCGTGGATAGCACCCGTGCTGCGAACCTCGCACCGTGGCGGCGGATCAGCATGACTTCACCCTTGCTGTTGCGCAGCAGTGCGCCGATGCGTGCGCGATCAAGCGCGACCTCGACCGGATCGAAACCGCATCGCGCTTCCTCGGCGAGCGCCCTTGCCTCTGTCTCGTCGGCGATCCGCACGTCGCTGCCCATGCCGAGCGCGCGGACGAGGACGAAGACGAGGAGGACCGCGATCAGCGAGCCGACCGCCTGCAGCGCTAGAGCGGCGCCCGGGATTGCAAGGAGGGAGTCTGCCGACATCGACGTGATAGCCAGCCTCAGCGCGCCTGTGCGGCGAGGAAATCAATCTGCGGCATGATCGGACTCACATCGTAACCTGCGCCAGCGGCATGGGCAGCGATTGCCTCCGGCGCCATGCCCGAACGCGCCTGGGCGAGCGCCCAAAGCAGCGTGGAACGCGTGCCCGAGCGGCAATAGGCCAGAACCGGCTTGTCACCGGCTTCTGCCAGCGCAGCCTGCATCGCCTCAACCTGCAGCATCGAGAATCCGGCATGCGTCACCGGGATCGCGACATAGGCGATACCGGCCGCCTTGGCGGCAGCTTCGATCTCGGCACCCGGCGTCTGGTCTGGCGACTCGTCTTCCGGCCGGTTGTTGATGATCATGCCGATTCCAAGCGCCTGCGCTTCGGCGACGTCTGCCAGTTCGATTTGTGGGCTGGCGAAAGTCTTGTCATCGATCTTGCGGAACATGGCAGCCGTCTCTCTCCAATGCCTAAGCGCTATCGGCGTCTTGCGCCGCGCCGACGCTTGGGGCCCGCTTTGCCGAAAGCCTCTGCCAAGGGCAAGTGTCACCAGAACATGGTAGAAAGGCCACACTCTTTGGCCGCCAAGTTGTGCCCGGCAACGAATCCGTTCGCACTGGAGCCTTTTGTTGGCTATAGTCTTAACTGCAGAGGATCAGGCGAGCAGAGTCTCGCGCGTTTCCCTTGTTGTGCCGTCGGCAGCCGCGTCCGGCTTGCGGCACCCAGGAAAGCAGGGGCGGAACGAAGGTTTATTGGTTTTTATGGGTTTTGACAGAGGGCGGCGGGGTCGCGGACGCGACAAGCGCGATGGTTTCGGTGACGAGGGTGGCTTCGACCCCTACGGCGGCGGTGGTTTCGGCGGCGGCGGTTTTGATCGCGGCGGTTTCGGCGGCGGTGGTCGCGGTGGCTTCGGCGGTGGTGACCGTGGCGGCTTCGGCGGCGGTGATCGCGGTGGTTTCGGTGGCGGTGATCGTGGCGGCTTCGGCGGCGGCCCGCGCGGCGGCGGCGGTGGTGGCGGCTTCGGCGGCCCGCGCGGCGGCGGCATGCCGGCCCAGGTCGTCGGTACTGGCAAGGGCGTCGTCAAGTTCTTCAATGGCCAGAAGGGCTTCGGCTTCATCCAGCGCGAAGATGGCGGCGAAGACGTGTTCGTCCACATCAGCGCGGTTGAGCGTGCGGGCCTCGAAGGCCTTGCCGAAGGCCAGCAGCTCGAGTTCAACCTCGTCGATCGCGGCGGCAAGATCTCGGCGGCCGATCTGCAGGTCGTGGGTGATGTAATCGCCGTTGCGGCCAAGCCGGCTGCTCCCCAGCGTCAGCTCACGGGTGAGAAGGCGACCGGCACGGTCAAGTTCTTCAACGCCATGAAGGGCTTCGGCTTCATCACACGCGATGACGGCCAGCCGGATGCATTCGTGCACATCAGCGCGGTCGAGCGTTCGGGCATGCGCGAACTAAACGAGGGCGACAAGCTCGAGTTCGATCTCGAGGTCGATCGGCGGGGCAAGTACTCGGCGGTCAATCTGGTGCCCCGACAAGACTGAATAGCGGCGCATGGTCCTTCGGCCTGCGGGCCCGAAGACCTGTGCCACCGACATCTACAGATGGCGGCCCTCACCGGGTCGCCATTTGTCGTTTACGACAACACTCCCGGCCAAACGGGAGCCGAAGCAGGAAGGAACCCAGCCCATGTCGATCACTCCGTTGATGCCCGTCTATCCCCGGTGCGGCGTGCGTCCGGTTCGTGGAGAGCATTGCCATCTGATCAGCGAAGACGGCACGCGCTATCTCGATTTCGCCAGCGGCATTGCGGTCAACCTGCTCGGCCACAGCAACGAACATCTGATCGGCGCGATCCAGCGGCAGGCGGCGACGCTGATGCACGTCTCCAACCTCTACGGCAGCCCGCAGGGCGAGCATCTGGCGCAGCGGCTGGTCGATCTGACTTTCGCCGACACGGTGTTCTTCACCAATTCAGGCGCCGAGGCGGTCGAATGCGCGATCAAGACTGCCCGCGCCTATCACCAGCACGCTGGCAATACCGAGCGCTATGAGCTGATCACGTTCAAGAACGCGTTCCATGGCCGCACCCTGGCCACGATCAGCGCCTCCAATCAGGAGAAGATGCACAAGGGCTTCATGCCGCTGCTCGAAGGCTTCCGCTATGTCGACTTCGACGATCTCGACGGCGCCAAGGCGGCGATCGGGCCGCACACCGCGGGCTTCCTTGTCGAACCGATCCAGGGCGAGGGCGGCATCCGCGATGCTTCGCCGGAATTCCTGCAGGGCCTGCGCGCGCTGGCGGACGAGCACGACCTCATGCTGATCTTCGATGAAGTGCAGTGCGGTGTCGCGCGCACCGGTGATCTCTATGCCTACGAGCAGTACGGCGTGACGCCGGACATCATGGCGAGCGCCAAGGGCATTGGCGGCGGCTTCCCGCTGGGCGCTTGCCTTGCAACCGAAAAGGCTGCGCGCGGCATGGTGATCGGCACGCACGGCAGCACCTATGGTGGCAATCCGCTCGCGATGGCCGCCGCCGAGGCGGTGCTCGATGTCGTCGCCGAGCCGGTCTTCCTCGACGAGGTCAAGGCCAAGGGCGAACGCCTGCGCGGTCGGCTGGAGCAGTTCATCGGCAACTACCCGGACATGTTCGAACTCGTCCGTGGGCGGGGCCTGATGCTCGGCGTCAAGATGAAGATCGAGCCGCGTCCGTTCGTCGCTCATATGCGCGACAACCACCACCTGCTCACCGTCGCTGCCGGCGACATGACTTTCCGCGTGCTGCCGCCGCTCGTCATCGACGACAGCCACATCGAGGAATTCATGGAGAAGCTTTCGGCCGCCACCGCGAGTTACGCGGCAGAAGCTGTGCCGGCATGAGCCGGCACTTCCTGAGCCTGAGCGATGCTGGCGGGGATGCCCTCGCCGCCATCCTCGGCGATGCGATGGATCGCAAGGCCGCGCGGCGCGGGCTGCCCAAGGGCCAACCCGATGCCGATACGCCGCTTGCCGGCCGGGTCCTCGCCATGGTGTTCGAGAAGAACTCCACGCGCACGCGTGTCTCGTTCGATATCGGCATTCGCCAGCTCGGCGGCAGCGGCATCGTTCTGGATGCCGGGACGACCCAGCTCGGGCGGGGGGAAACCATAGCCGATACGGCCCGCGTGCTCAGCCGCATGGCGGACGCCATCATGCTGCGCACCGATGATCACGCGAAGCTTGAGGAACTGGCGCGCTATGCCAGTGTGCCGGTGATCAACGGGCTGACGGACTTGTCGCACCCCTGCCAGATCGTCGCCGATCTGCAGACCCTGCTCGAACACGGCAAGGCGCTGCCCGGCCTCGAAGTGGCGTGGCTGGGGGATGGCAACAACGTGCTCAATTCGTTTGTCGAGGCAGCAGGGCTGATGAAGTTCAACGTCCGCATCGGCGTGCCGGAAGGCTACGACAGCGATGCCGCCTTCATTGCCGCTGCCCGTGCCGGGGGTGCTCGCATCGATACGTTCCGCAGTGCTGCAGATGCCGTTCGCGGGGCCGACGTGGTGGTGACCGATACGTGGATATCAATGGGTCAGGCCCACGCCGAAGCCAAGCTGGCCGCCATGACGCCGTTTCAGGTCAACGCGGCGCTCATGGCGGAGGCTAAACCGGATGCCGTCCTGCTGCATTGCCTGCCCGCCCACCGGGGGGAGGAAGTGACCGACGAGGTGATCGACGGGCCGCAATCGTTGGTGTGGGACGAGGCGGAGAACCGCATCCACGCCCAGAAGTCGATCCTGCGCTGGGCCTTCGGGCAGATCTGAGCATGTCGGAAGGAAGTGCATCCGCGGGAACGACCGGGTTTGACCAGGTCCTGACCTTCACCGTGCCGGATCGCGACGCACGCGGGCGCGTCGTGCGGCTCGGCCCGGTGCTTGATGACGTGATAGCCGCGCACGCCTATCCCGCTCCGATCCGTCACTTGCTGGCCGAGGCGCTGGTCCTCGCTGCCTTGCTCGGCTCGCTGCTCAAGGACGAGCAGAGCCAGCTTACCATGCAGGCGCAGACGCAAGACGGGGTGGTCGATCTGCTGGTTTGCGACTACCGCGCGGGCGAACTGCGCGGCTATGCCCGGTTCGACCGGGCACGGCTCGATGACCTCGGCCCGAGCCCGACACTCCGCGCCCTGTTCGGCGACGGCTATCTCGCGATCACCTTCGATCTCGCGGCGACCGATCAGCGCTATCAGGGCATCGTGCCGCTGGAGGGCGAAACACTGGCGGCGGCCTGCGAAAGTTACTTCTTCCAATCGGAGCAGATTCCGACGCTAATCCGGGTCGGTATCCGCAGTGATGCCAATGGCTGTGTCGCCGGCGGCCTGCTGATCCAGCACCTGCCCGAAGGCGAGGAGGGACGGGAGCGGCTCCACGTCCAGCTCGATCACCCGGAATGGGAGCACATGCGCATCATGGGCGGTGCGGTTTCGCCTGCCGAGCTCGTTGACCCCGGTCTCGATCTTGAGACCGTCCTTTGGCGCCTGTTTCACGAGGAGAATGAGGTCCGCGTGGAGCGAGGCACGCGCCTCGTCAAAGGCTGCCGCTGCAGCGGTGACTATTACCGCTCGGTTCTGGCGCGTTTCGCAGCGGCAGAGCGCGAGGAAATGCGGAACGAGGACGGCCTGATTCTCGTCGACTGCGCGTTTTGCTCGAAGGTTTTCGAGATCGATCTCGACTGATCCATCCGATTCGGTTTGTCGCTGCCGAAGAACACTTTAACGCAGCGCAGTTTGGCCTATATTGGAGTCGGTGAACCGGCATGGTGCCGGATCACATTTTGGACGCGCCTGCATGATGGACCGCCTGCTGCGCCTCTTTACCCATGTTGCGCAGCGCCCGGTTGTTAGGGCGTTGGGCGCCGCCGCATTCGTGCTGCTGCCTTTCGCGGGACCGACACTCGCTGCGCAGCGTCCGTCGCTTGCGATGCTGGATTTGTTGCAGCCTGGTCAATGGGAAGTGCGTGATCGCGATCTGGCGGGAGGTCGGAGCCGGATCTGCATCGAGAGCGGTCGGCGCCTGATCCAGATTCGCCACATGCGCGAGGCATGCCGCAGCTTCACCGTGCAGGATACGGCTGATACGGTAACCGTGCACTACACCTGCCCGGGCAACGGTTACGGCCAAACGTCGGTTCGCTTCGAGAGTGCGCAACTGGTTCAGCTGGAAACGCAGGGTATTGCGCAGGGGCTGCCCTTCAATTTTCGCGCCGAGGTGCGCCGCGTTGGCGCTTGTACCTCCTGATTTCGCACTGAGGATTGCCACGCGCGGTGCATCGCTTTAGCTCTGCGACATGGTAGTTGAAGCCGTTTCCCCACAAGCCCCTCTTGCCGTTGTCCTGCTCTCGGGTGGGCTTGACTCCATGGTCTGTGCAGCACTTGCACGCGAGCAGGGCTTTCGGGTGCTGGCGCTGACGATCGACTACAACCAGCGCCACCGCGTCGAGATCGAGGCTGCGCAAGCGATCGCGAAGGCGCTGGGGGTCGAGCGTCAGGTGATCCTCCCCCTCGATCTGCGCCAGTTCGGCGGATCAGCCCTGACGGCGGACATCGCCGTGCCCAAGGACGGCGTGGGCGATGATATTCCAGTTACTTACGTGCCAGCCCGCAATCTCGTGTTTCTGTCGCTCGCCTTGGCATGGGCCGAAGCGGCGGGCGCATCGGATCTCTTCATCGGGGTCAATGCGCTCGACTACTCGGGCTATCCCGATTGTCGGCCGGAATTCATCGGCGGCTTTGAAAATCTCGCCCGAGTTGCCACCAAACTTGGCGACCAGGGCGGCACCGTGCGGGTTCACGCCCCGCTTCAACACCTCAAAAAAAGCGAAATCGCGCAAGAAGCGGCCCGTCTCGGGCTCGATCCTGCGGCCAGTTGGTCATGCTACGACCCGCTGCCGGACGGCCGAGCCTGCGGCGTCTGCGACAGCTGCCGTTTGCGGCGCGCGGGATTCGATGCAGCCGGGATAGAGGATGGCACCAAGTATGGAGATGACGGATAACCCGAAGCAATGGTTCGGTGTCGACCGCTACAGCTGGTACGCGCTGTTCGTCCTGGTCATAGTCTACATCATCAATTTCGTTGATCGTCAGCTGCTGACGATCCTCGCCGTGGATATCAAGCACGACCTCGGCATCTCGGATGCCCAATTCGGCTTCCTTTACGGCACGGCATTCGGCGTTTTCTACGCCCTCTTCGGCATTCCGCTTGGCAAACTGGCAGACCGCGCCATGCGCACAAGCGTGCTGGCGGCAGGGCTTGCGCTGTGGTCGGTGATGACGGCTCTCTCCGGTCTATCGCGCAGCTTTCTGCAATTGGGCGCGGCGCGGATCGGTGTCGGGGTAGGCGAGGCAACGGCCGGGCCCTGCTCGTATTCCCTGCTGGCAGATTATTTCCCGGCGCATCGTCGCGCGACTGCCGTGGCCATCTTCTCGTCGGGCATCTACCTCGGCGGGGGCTTCTCACTCTACATCGGGACTGCCATCGCAGGTGGCTGGAACAGCGCTTTCCCGCTTGGCGAGCGCCCGTTCGGGCTGGCAGGATGGCAAGCAGCGTTCCTTGCCGTCGGCCTGCCCGGCCTTGCGCTTGCGTTTTGGGTGCGCAGCCTCAGGGAGCCGATGCGTGGTCGCTTCGAGGCACTGCCGCTGGATGGCGCTTCTCGCCCCGCGCCTCAGGCTGCGACGCTGGCGGCGTTCGTGCGAGATCTGGCCGCAATAGTCCCGCCATTCACGCTTTTGGCTGCGAGCCGGCGCGGCGCGGCGGCCCTGCTCGGCAATCTCGCCATCGCTGCTGGTCTTGCCATGCTGGGCACGCTGCTTTCGTACCTGATCGGTGATCCTGCGCAGTGGATTGCTCTCGGGATCGGAACATACGCCATTGCGTCATGGGCCATCGCTTTGCGACACGATGATCCCGAAGCCTTCCGCGTGATTTGGGCTTCGAAGTCCGTGGTCGGGCTAAACCTCGGCTACGGACTCATGTGCGTGATCACGTACGCCAACTCGGCGTTCGGGCCCTCTCTGGTGATCCGCGAGTTCGGCGCGTCGGCCGGCGCTGTGGCGCTTATTGTCGGGGGATCGGCCGCTATCGGCGGCGCGCTGGGCGTTATCGCTGGCGGGGCAATGGGAGATCGGCTGGCTGGCGACCGATTCCATTCGCGGCGTATCCTTGTGGTGATCGCAGCATTGCTCACATCGCTGGTTCCGAACTGCATCATGCTGGCGACTCATTCACTTACCGTCGTCTACATCTGCGTGTTCCCAATGTGGTTCCTCGCCAGCTGTGCGCTTGGCGGAGCTGCCGGAACGATCGTCAATATTGTGCCGGCTTCGACCCGCGCTACGGCAACGGCGGCCTTCTTCCTCTTTGCGACAATGGTCGGCCTCGCGCTCGGGCCCTATGCTGCCGGCAAGATCTCGGGCGCGTTCGGGGCAAACTTGCGCATCGGGCTGGCGGGCATCCTCGTGGTTGTGCCGTTCGCTTTGATCGCGCTCGAGGTCTGCCGCCGCGATCTCATAAGTCGCGAGCGCTGAACACGCAAACGGGGTGCCGCGCTCGCGTGGCTGCCGCTTTGATGACCTGAATTCCCAAAGCTCGCCTCTGCCGCTTCAGCCAAAAGAAAAGGGGGCCGGATTGCTCCGGCCCCCCAATTTCTTCCGGCTTGCGCCGAGCTTACATGCCGGAGCCCGGACCGTACGTGATTTCCACGCGGCGGTTCTGCAGTTCCCGAACACCGTCTGCGGTCGGAACGCGCGGGTTGGCTTCACCGAACGCCTGGCTGGTGATCGAACCGTCGGGGATACCGTGTGCGGTCAGGTAGCCGCGCACCGCGTCATTGCGGCGCTGCGACAGGCCGAGGTTGTACTTCGGCGTACCCGAACGGTCGGTGTAACCGGCGAGCATGATCGGAACGCTGGCGCAGTTGCCATAGGCCGTAACTGCGTTGTCCAGGATGGTAGCCGCTTCAGGCGTGATGTTCGACTTATCCCAGTCGAAGAACACGATGTACGGACCCTTGTTGCACACCGGAGCCGGCGGCGGCGGCGGCGGGGGCGGCGGGGGCGGCGGCGGGGGCGGCGGAGGCGGAGCCGGCGGCTCCGGCATCGGCGCCGGCTTGTCACCGCCGAAGTTGTAAGCCAGCGTGCCCAGGATCGAGTGCGAGCGCCACTGGCTGTTGATGGCCGCACCGCTCAGCGCGCCGTTGCCCACGAAGTTGAGCTTGTCCACACTGAAATAGCGATACTTCAGGCCCACGTCCCAGTGGCTGCTGAGCGGAGTACGCACACCGGCGAGCGCCTGCCATGCGAAGCGGGTGTCCGAATCGTCCGCACCGCCAAAGCCTGCCGTCGTGATGACATACTTGACGTTGGCCACGCCGACACCGCCGCCGACGAAGGCCTGCAGGCCGTCATCGGGACCAAAGTCGAGCAGTCCGTTGACCATGTAGCTAAGCACCTGCGAACGGCCGCCAAGTGTGCCGCTCGCGCGATCTGCTGTGCCGCCGCCGCTCACGGTGACGCGGTCAGCTCGTGCGCGACGATAGCCGATTTCGGACTCGAGGCGGAAGCCACCGAAGTCGTAACCGACGATGCCACCGACGTCGTAGCCGGTTCCGCTCTTGAGAGTGGCGGCGTTAGCGACACCAGCGACCGCGAGATCGGTATTCTCCACGATCATCGCGCCGGCATCGACCTCGACGTACCAGGAATCCTTCTTGGCGAGCGCCGGCGTTGCGAGCGCCGTCGACGCCAGGGCCAAGCCCACAAGCAGTTTCCGCATTCTCATTTCCCCTTTATTCGAAGTCATGCCTCGGGTGCATTCGCCATTAGCGGCTCTCGTTTTTGCTTGCAAGCAAACGTGAGTGCGGCCTGTTGCCAAAAGGCAACTAAAACCAGACATCTAAGCAACAAAGCCCGCACGCGGAAGGCCTCTCGAAAGGCTGCATTATCCAAAGACCTGACCAAAAGGGGAGCGAGTCAGGCAAGCACTCCCGCAGCGCGCAGGGAAGCCATCATGGCAGAGATTGCTGCACGGGCCTGGTTGTCAATCACGCTGCCCCCCGTGGGCGCGGTCGGTGTGGCGGGCAGAAGCCAGGAGCCTCCTGAGTAGATCCGGTATGCTGCGGAAGAGATGTCATATGCGCGCATTCCCTCGCGCGGGGCAAGGAAGCGCCAGCCGCCTTCGCTCCAGGCTGCGATGCGGTTGGCCTGCCCGGCGAAAACACCTGTTGCGGCGGTCCCGACCAGCCAGCACTGCCCATTCGAAGGTGCCGCCGGCGGGCTCGTGACCACTGCCTCGATTGCCGGGTGGAGCAGGGCGTCCACAGCAACCATCGCCTCGTTTACGGTCACTTCCTTCTGGCTCTGTCCGGCACGCGTGGCTGTGCTGCGGCCCGCGCAATGCTTCGGCTTCCGCTGCCGAATAGAGCAGCGCCTGGGCTCCGGTCGGCCACACGATCCGCCTCAGCGAAGGCTCGTATCGAGGCCTTATGTGCGGTGGACTTATTGCCATCAGTCCGCTTTCGCCTTCCACCATCACGCTACGGGCCTCGTGGAGGGAAGACGCCACCAGCGCGATCCGCGCGCCGTGATGGCTTTCCGCCACCATCCGCACCCATTCTGCACCGGCCCGTGTCTTGCCGAAGCCGCGCCCTGCCATGATCAGCCACACCCGCCAGTCACCTTCCGGCGGCAGTTGCGAGGCCCGTGCCCACATCGGCCAGTTGGTGAGCACGGCGTCGCGCTCGCTCTGGTTGAGCAGCCTGGGCAGCTTGCGAGCCATCCCCTTGTCGTCGTGAAGCAGGAACTCCAGCCGGTCGTGCTTCACGCCGGATCCTGCGGCTTGGGCAGGATTGCCACCACCTGCGCAGCGACCTCACGCTGCGCCCTGGCTTCCATCACCCGCCGTCTGAGTTCCTCGACTTTGCGATCGATGGCCGCCCGGATTTCCTCGGCGCTTGTATGGCTGCGCTGCGCCCGTTCACGCGTGGTTGATTCGCGATGTGCGGCCAGCAGGCGGAGCGCGGTGGCATTGTCGAAGGTCCGGACGCCCTTCTTGGCCCCGGCGGCCGGCTTCACCTCGCCGGTGCGGAGCCGACAGAGCAGTTCCATCTCGAGGTTGTCATAGCCTTCGCACAGCGCGACTTGCCATTCGCGATTGAACTCGTGGTTGAGGCGGCGGCGGGTGTAGGCGGTCGAAACGTCGATGCCGGCCGCGCGCGCCGCAGCGGCGACGTTCGAGGTATCTGCCAGAGCGGCAAGGAATGCATCCGCCCACTCGGGCTTGGCGCCCGATCGGGTGCGACGCGAAGGGGCGGCGACGCCCGGAGTGGGCGCATTGGGTCGCTGGGCCATGAAGGATCCGTCGCTGGGGGAAGGGAAGACCGGGTGGCTCGCCTTGGGCGGCGGCGACTCGGTCTATCGCGAGGTTCCTGTTATGTACTCAAACAGCGTGACGATGTCAAGCAAAATGTACCTATATGGTTAAGCGCAGCGCCCCCTAGCGCGAGGGCGACGGCTCGCTTAGGGAATGTTTGGAATGCGCTGCTAAGGGCTGCTTGCGGGACCCGCCCCGATTCTGTCCGCCAGCGCCCTGTCGATAAGCTGAGTACTCAACCCAATGCTTCGCAGCCTCTACAACTGGACCTTGGCCAAGGCCACGCACCCGCTCGCCGAAGTCTGGCTGGCGCTGTTTTCGGCAATGGAAGCCAGCTTCTTTCCTGTGCCGCCACACCCGCTGCTTGGCCTCATGTGCCTCGCTGAACCCAAGAAGGCCGTGCGCTATTCAGCCATTGCCACTGCGGCTTCGGTCGTCGGCGGCCTGCTCGGCTATGCGATCGGCTATTTCCTCTTCGCCAGCGTCGGCAAGCAACTCCTCGAATTGCTCCACCTCGCCGAAAGCTTCCCGCGTGCGGCCTGCTATTTGCGCGAGTACGGGGTCGAAATCATCGTCATCAAGGGCGCGACGCCGATCCCGTTCAAGCTGCTGACGATCACGGCGGGCTTTATCGCGATGCCGATCATCCCGTTCCTGCTTGCCAGCATCGTCAGCCGTTCGATCAGCTTCATGATCGTCGGCGGCCTGTTCCGCCTGTTCGGTGCCCCGATCAAGCGCGTGATCGACAAGTACCTCGGCCTCGTCACCATCGGCTTCGTGGTGTTCATCGTCGCCGGTTTCTATCTCGCCGGTGTCGTCAGCGGCGCCAGCACTGGTAGCGCCGAAGTGTCCGCGAAGTGCGCCAAGGCGACCTTGGCAACGCTCTGATCCAAAGCCCCTCACTCCTTCGGGAGAGGGGGGGCATGGGCGCGCTACACCTGGCGTCAGTGCCCCGGAAAGTCCATCAGCGCTTCCACAGTCACACCGGCCCCGCGCAGCCGCTCGGCACCATGCAGGTCCGGCAGATCGATCACGAACAGCGCATGATCCACCTTGGCCCCCGCGCCGCGTAGCAGTTCGGTCGCCGCCAGCGCCGTCCCACCCGTGGCGATGAGGTCATCCACGATCACGACGCGGTCACCTTTGCCGATCGCGCCGGGATCGATCTCCAGCCGGTCCCGCCCGTATTCCAGCGCATAGTCGATGCCCACCGTGCGCACCGGCAGCTTGCCCGGCTTGCGCACCGGCACAAAGCCCTTGCGCATATGCGCAGCCACCGCCGCGCCGAAGATGAAGCCGCGCGCTTCCATGCCGGCGATCAAGTCGGCACCTGCCGCTTGCGCCATCCGCGCCAGATGCGCGATGCACGCGGCAAAGCCCTCGTCATGCCGGATCAGCGTCGTCACGTCGCGAAACAGGATCCCCTTGGCGGGGAAGTCGGGCACGGTGCGCACCAGCGCCTTGATTTCATCCTTGGTCATCGCGGCCTTCCATACTCGCGCCCACAAAAAAGGCCACCGTTGCCGGTGGCCTTTGTTTGCTGCCTGAGGCGGAAACCTTAGTGCTTGTCAGCCCAGACGTTCCGCTTGGCGAGGTAGGCAAGAACCGTAGCCGCCAGCAGGAAGCCCAGCACCGGCCAGCCCGTCTGCTTGCGCTTGTCGAGCTTGGGTTCAGCCGTCCAGGTCAGGAACGCCGAGACGTCCATCGCCATCTGGTCGACCGTCGCCTTGGTCCCGTCGCTGTAGGTCACTTGACCTTCGCTGGTGAGGGGCTGCGGCATGGCGAGGTTCAGGTTGGCGAAGTAGGGGTTGAAGTAAAGCCCATCGGGCGTCTTCGCGTCAGGGAACTTCTTGAGCAGTTCCTCGCCCGCTTCGTTCTTGTAGCCCGCCTGATCGACATAGCCCGTCAGCAGCGAGTGGATGTACTGCGCCCCGCCGTGACGCGACTTGGCGATCAGCGAGAGATCCGGCGGCACACCCTGACCTGCGTAGTAAACCGGCGGGAAGTGGTCCGAAGGCAGGTTCGGACGCTCGCCGCGGTCACCGGTCTTGGCATCGAAGGTCTGGGCCTTGGTGCCCCAGTTCTTCGCGATCGCCTTCACTTCAGCTTCGTTGTAGCCCAGCTGGCCGAGGTCGCGGAACGCCACCTGCTTCAGGCTGTGGCAGTTCGAGCAGACTTCCTGATAGACCTTGAAGCCGCGCTGCAGCTGCGCCTTGTCGAAGGTGCCGAAGGGCCCGTCGAACGAGAACTTCACGTCCTTCGGGTGCATGTGGAACAGCTTCTCCGCGCTCGGCGGGGTGGGCTGTGTAGCCGCGTTGTACGCACCGACCCCGAAGGACAGGAGCAGCGCGGCTACGAAGAAGAGGCCAACGAGCGGGCCAAATAGACGGACCATGAGGTTTCCCTTTGGATGTGCCGGGTTGGCAGGCTCAGGCGACAGCCGGGGTTGCGGGAGCGAGGGTGGCGTGCTCGTCCTTGCCCAGCACGGCCTCGGTGATCGAGAACGGCAGCGGCTGCGGCGTCTCGATCGACGAGACGATCGGCAGGATCACGAGGAAGTGCAGGAAGTAGTACATCGCCGCGATCTGCGAGATCATCACGTAAGGCTCTTCCGCCGGAGCGCCGCCGCAGTAGCCCAGCACCAGCACGTCAATGACGAGCGCGTAGAAGAACTTGCGGAACAGCGGGCGGTAGTGGCCCGAACGGACCGGGCTCGTGTCCAGCCAGGGCAGGAAGAACCAGACGAGGATCGCGCTGAACATCGCGAGCACGCCCATGAGCTTCGCCGGGATGATCAGGAAGTCCGAGGTGAAGGCGCGCAGGATCGCGTAGAACGGCCAGAAGTACCATTCGGGAACGATGTGCGCCGGGGTCGAAAGCGGGTTCGCCGGGATGTAGTTGTCCGGGTGGCCCAGCAGGTTCGGTGCAAAGAACACCAGCGCGCAGTAGACCATCAGGAACACGCCGAGCCCGAAGCCGTCCTTGGCGGTGTAGTAGGGGTGGAACGGCACGGTGTCCGATTCCTGCTTCACTTCAACGCCTGTCGGGTTCGACGAGCCGGGGATGTGCAGCGCCCACACGTGCAGGATGATCACGCCCAGGATCACGAAGGGCAGCAGGAAGTGCAGCGAGAAGAAACGGTTGAGCGCGGCGTTGTCCGGCGCGAAGCCACCGAGCAGCCATTCCTGCAGCGGCGGGCCGACCAGCGGGATCGCCGAGAACAGGCCGGTGATCACCTTGGCACCCCAGAAGCTCATCTGGCCCCAGGGAAGCACGTAACCCATGAAGGCGGTCGCCATCATGAGCAGGAAGATCACGACGCCCAGCA
>Ga0310345_10002609_pt1 | contig 17955 bp, 20 predicted proteins | sample HC15DNA20500_MG_FD_204667 | JGI IMG/M metagenome (GOLD analysis project Ga0310345, IMG submission 204667) | Marine microbial communities from station ALOHA, North Pacific Subtropical Gyre - HC15-DNA-20-500_MG | ecosystem: Environmental > Aquatic > Marine > Oceanic | place: Pacific Ocean: North... | reverse complement strand
TATCTCCTCGGCCACGCGCCGGGCGTCGTGGACGTCGAGCCCGGCGCAGCAGGCGCCCTTCTTGGCCAGCGCCGCGCCGTGGTCGTAAAGCTGCAGCGTCACGCCCACCACGTCATAGCCTTCCTCGGCCAGCATCGCCGCCACGACCGAGGAATCCACGCCCCCCGACATCGCCACGACCACGCGCGTCTCCGCGGGCGGTTTTGCGAAACCGAGAGAGTTCAACGTCTTGCTGGTGTCGAGGGCCATCGGGGCCTCCTGCTGGTCAGGCGTGTGCGGCGGGGAGAAGTCCCCGGAAATATAGGAAAATGCGAGATACTAACAACCCGCCATTTCATCCGCCGTTAAGCCGCCGGCGCAATGGTGCGGCCGAGCGAAACACGCCGGGATGGGCCGCCATGTATCTCAAGAAGGTTCAAGGGCCAAGGGCCGTGACGCTGCCGGACGGCAGCGTGATGACCCGCGCCGACCTGCCGCCGGCCGAGACCCGCCGCTGGGTCGCCTCGCGCAAACTCGCGGTGGTGCGCGGCGTCGTCTATGGTCTGGTCACGCAGGACGAGGCGCTGGCGCGCTACGGGCTGAGCCGGGAGGAATTCATGGAATGGGTCACCGCCGTCACCGAACACGGGGAAGAGGCGCTGAAGGCGACCGCGCTGCAGAAGTTCCGCAATGGCGAACCCGGCAGCCGTTAACATTTAAAGCGTTTTCCGCCCCGGCAATTGCCAGTTTCCTGCGGCCTCGGTAACTTCAAGTTAACCATTTCCGCCCACGTTCGGGGATGTGAACACGACGAATGGAGGAATTGGGATGCGTGTGCTGCTGGTGGAAGACGATCCGACCACGTCGAAAAGTATCGAATTGATGCTGACGCATGCCAATCTGAACGTCTATACGACCGACCTCGGCGAAGAGGGGATCGACCTCGCCAAGCTTTACGATTACGACCTGATCCTGCTGGACCTCGGCCTGCCCGACATGAACGGGCACGACGTGCTGCGCCAGTTGCGGCTGGCCAAGATCGAGACGCCGATCCTGATCCTGTCGGGTGCCGACGACACGGAGAACAAGATCAAGGGCTTCGGCTTCGGCGCCGACGATTACCTGACCAAGCCCTTTCATCGCGAGGAACTGGTTGCCCGCATTCACGCCATCATTCGCCGGTCCAAGGGCCATTCGCAATCGGTGATCCGCACCGGGAAGGTGGCGGTGAACCTGGACGCCAAGACGGTGGAGGTGTCGGGCAAATCGGTCCACCTGACCGGCAAGGAATACCAGATGCTGGAACTGCTGAGCCTGCGGAAGGGCACCACACTGACCAAGGAGATGTTCCTGAACCACCTCTACGGCGGCATGGACGAACCCGAACTGAAGATCATCGACGTCTTCATCTGCAAGCTCCGCAAGAAGCTCTCCACGGCCACCGGCGGCGACAATTACATCGAGACGGTCTGGGGCCGCGGCTATGTCCTGCGCGACCCGGAGCCGGAGGAGATGGACGATCAGCGCATCGCCCTGGGCGCCTGAACCGGGGCGGCTCTGGACCTGACCCCGCCGCGCCCCTATCACTTCTGCCGGAAGCACGAAGGCGGATTCGAGGGGCGGGCCGTGGCGGAACAGAAGCCGGTCGGAACACTGAGCGAGGCCGAGGCGCGGGACGAACTGGCCCGTCTGGCCGATGTTCTTGCACGGGCCAACGTCGCCTATCACGGCGATGACGCGCCCGACATCAGCGACGCCGAGTACGATGCGCTGAAGCGGCGCAACGCCGAAATCGAGGCGCAGTTCCCCGCGCTGAAGCGCTCCGACAGTCCGACCGAGATGGTGGGCGCCGCGCCCTCCGATGCTTTCGCCAAGGTCCGGCATGCGGTGCGGATGCTCTCGCTCGGCAACGCCTTCGAGGATGACGAGGTCCGCGAGTTCGACGACCGCGTCCGGCGGTATCTGAATTTTTCGGCGGAGGCGCCGCTGAAGTTCACCGCCGAGCCCAAGATCGACGGGCTGAGCCTGTCCCTGCGCTACGAAAACGGAGACCTGGTGCAGGCGGCGACCCGCGGCGACGGCGAGACGGGCGAGAACGTCACCGCGAACGCGCGGACGATCGACGATATCCCGACGCGGCTGAAGGGCGCGCCGGAGGTTCTGGAGGTGCGCGGCGAGGTATACATGAGCCACGCCGATTTCGCCGCGCTGAACGACCGGCAGGCAGCGGCGGGGGCCAAGACCTTCGCCAACCCGAGAAACGCCGCCGCCGGTTCGCTCCGCCAGCTCGATCCGGCGATCACCAAATCCCGCCCGCTGCGGTTCTTCGCCTACGCCTGGGGCGAGGTCTCCGCGCCGCTGTCGGAGACGCAGAAGGGGGCGATCGACCGGCTGAAGGCCTTGGGCTTCCAGACGAACCCGCTGACCGCGCTCTGCGAAGGGCCGGAGGAGATGCTGGCGCGATACGCGGAGATCGAAGCGCGGCGCGCGACGCTGGGCTATGACATCGACGGCGTGGTTTACAAGGTCGATGACCTTGCCCTGCAGGAGCGGCTCGGCTTCCGTTCCACGACGCCCCGCTGGGCGCTGGCGCACAAGTTCCCGGCCGAGCTCGCCTGGACCCGGCTGGAGGCGATCGACATCCAGGTCGGCCGCACCGGAGCGCTGTCACCGGTCGCGCGGCTGACCCCGGTGACGGTGGGCGGCGTGGTCGTCTCCAACGCGACGCTACACAACGAGGATTACATCGCCGGCCGCGATTCCCGGGGCGAGGCGATCCGCGAGGGCAAGGACATCCGCATCGGCGACTGGGTGCAGGTCTACCGCGCCGGAGACGTGATCCCCAAGGTGGCCGACGTGGACCTGTCAAAACGACCCGCCGACGCGGCACCCTACCGTTTCCCGGACACCTGCCCCGACTGCGGATCCGCCGCGATCCGCGAGGAGGGCGACGCGGTGCGCCGCTGCACCGGCGGGCTGATCTGCCCCGCGCAGGCGGTCGAGAAGCTGAAGCACTTCGTCTCCCGCCCGGCCTTCGACATCGAGGGGCTTGGCGCGAAACAGGTGGAATTCTTCTACGCGATGTGCTGGATCGCCCAGCCCGCCGACATCTTTACCCTGCCGGAGCGGGACGCGACAGGGGAGCGGCTGGTCCGTGACCCGCGGGAGGTGACGGCCTATGCCGAGACCCTCCCGGCGGAGCGGCGGTCGGAGTATCTGCTGGGGCTGGCCGAGATGCTGCGCAACGTGGGCGTGCCGGTCGACGATGCCGATCCCGGCCACCTCGTTCAGGCGATCCGGCACTTGGCCGAAACGCCGCTCGCCCGGATCAAGGGGTTCGGTGAGAAGAGCGCGACGAACCTCTTTCAGGCGATCGAGGAGAAGCGGCAGATCCCTCTCCAGCGGCTGATCTTCGCCCTTGGGATCCGCCATGTGGGCGAGGTGGTCGCCGGCGATCTGGCGCGGCATTACCACGACTGGCCCAGCTTCACCGCCGCCATCGACCGCGCCGCCTCCGCCGCCGACCGCCACCGCGCCGCCGACAACGCCGTGGCCGCCGAACGCGCGGCCGCGGCCGAGGCGGGGCGCCGCGCCCAGATCAGCCAGACGCGGGATGCGGTCTGGGCGGAAAAGCCCGTGTCGGACGAGGCGAAGGCGGCTTGGGACGAACTGGTGGGGATCGAGGGCATCGGCGCCTCGGTCGCCGCATCGCTGACCACCACCTTCGCGCAGCCGGCCGAACGCCGCTCCATCGACGCGCTCGCGGCCCTGCTTGACCCGCAGGCGGCCGAGGCGCGGCAAGCGAGCGACAACCCGGTCGCGGGCAAGACAGTTGTTTTCACCGGCACGCTGGAAAAGATGACCCGGGCCGAGGCCAAGGCGCGGGCCGAGGCGCTTGGCGCGAAGGTTTCGGGTTCGGTCTCGGCCAAGACGGACCTGCTGGTGGCCGGGCCGGGGGCCGGATCAAAGGCGAAGAAGGCCGCCGAGCTGGGCGTCGAGACGATCGACGAAGACGCCTGGCTGGCCCTGATCGGCGCGGGCTGAGCGGGTGAGCGGGCGGCCCGAGATCCTCTTTCCACTCTTCGCGGGGCTCGAGACGCTGCCGGGTGTGGGCGCCAAGACCGCCCAGCATCTGGGCCAGCTTGGCATCGAACGTCCGCGCGACCTGCTGTTCCACCTGCCGCACGCGGTGATCGACCGCCGCCGCCGCAGGACGATCCGGGGCCTCGACCTGCCCGCCGTGGCGACGGTGGAGGTGGAGGTCGGCCCGCACCGCGCCCCCCGCAGCCGCGGCGGTGCCTACCGCGTGCAGGTCAGCGACGCCGAGACGGACTTCACGCTCGTCTTCTTTCACGCCAAGGGGGAATACCTGAAGCGGCTCCTCCCCGTTGGCGAACGGCGACTGGTCTCGGGCCGGCTGGAGTTTTTCGACGGCATGGCCCAGATGCCGCATCCCGACCATGTGCTGCTGCCGGACGAAGGCGCCGAGGTGCCGGATTTCGAGCCGGTCTATCCGCTGACCCACGGCGTGACGCAGAAGGTGATGACGCGCGCGATCCATGCCGCCGGGGAACGCGCGCCGGAGCTGGCCGAATGGATCGACCCGTCGCAGGTCCGGACCAAGGGCTGGCCGGCGTGGCGTGCCGCGGTGCTTGCCGCCCATGCCCCCGAGGGCGCGGTGACAGCCGAGGATCCGGAGCGGGAGCGGCTGGCCTACGACGAACTGCTGGCGCATCAGCTGACGCTCGCATTGGCGCGGATGCACCAGCGGCGCGGCAAGGGGCGGGCGACGCGGGGCGACGGGCGGCTGCGGGGGCGGGTTCTGGCCTCGCTCGACTATGCGCCGACCGGGGCGCAGAGCCGCGCGGTGGCGGAGGTGGAGCGCGACATGGCGCAGGAGGAGCGGATGTCGCGGCTTCTCCAGGGCGATGTCGGGGCGGGCAAGACGCTGGTGGCCTTCCTCGCCCTGCTGATCGCGGTCGAGGCGGGCGGGCAGGGGGTGATGATGGCGCCCACCGAGATCCTCGCCCGGCAGCATCTGGAAAGCCTCGGGCCGCTGGCCGCCGCCGCGGGGGTGCGGATCGAATGCCTGACGGGCCGGGCCAAGGGGGCCGAGCGGCGTGCGCTGCTGGAGCGGCTCGAGCGGGGAGAGATCGACATCCTCGTCGGCACCCACGCCGTGTTTCAGGCGGGGGTGGAGTTTCGCGACCTGCGGCTGGTGGTGATCGACGAACAGCACCGCTTCGGGGTGCGCCAGCGGATGGAACTGGGCCGCAAGGGGCAGGCGCCGGACGTTCTGGTGATGACGGCCACGCCGATCCCGCGCAGCCTCGCGCTGGCGAGTTACGGCGACATGGATGTTTCGGTGCTGGACGAGAAGCCGCCGGGGCGGAAGCCGGTGACGACCGCGCTGGTCTCGCTCGGCCGGATCGGCGAGGTGGTGGAGCATCTGCGCAAGGCGGTGGCCGAGGGGCGGCAGGCCTACTGGGTTTGTCCCCTGGTCGAGGAAAGCGAGACCTCGGACCTGACCGCCGCCGAGGACCGGTTCAAGGCGCTGCGCGCGGCGCTTGGCGAGGGTGTCGTGGGGCTGGTACATGGCCAGATGCCGGGGCCTGACAAGGACGCCGCGATGGCGCGGTTCGTCGCAGGCGAGACGAGCGTGCTGGTCGCGACCACTGTGATCGAGGTGGGGGTGAACGTGCCGAATGCCTCCATCATGGTGATCGAGCGGGCCGAGACCTTCGGGCTGGCCCAGCTTCACCAACTGCGCGGGCGTGTCGGGCGGGGCGCGGCGCAATCCACCTGCCTGCTCCTTTACGCCGCCCCCTTGGGCGAAACCGCGGAGAAGCGGCTGTCGCTCCTGCGCGAGACGGAGGACGGGTTCCGCATCGCAGAGGTCGATCTGGAGATGCGCGGCGCAGGTGACGTGATCGGCGTGGCGCAATCCGGTCTGCCGCGCTTCCGCGTGGCCGACATGGAACGGCAGGCGGGGCTGATGGCGGTGGCGCAGAGCGACGCGCGTGCGCTGCTGACCACCGACCCGGGGCTCGAAGGCGACCGGGGCAGGGCGGCGCGGGTGCTGCTCTGGCTGATGGGGCAGGACGAAGCGATCCGCCTGATTTCAGTGGGTTAGCCTGAACCTCAACACTTTGTTCTCAAATGTTCCTAAAAAGTTCTTGCGTGGCGCTGCGTTGTGTGAGAACAAAGTGGCAACAAAGGTTGGCCCGGAGGTGCTGAAATGCTGGATCAGATCAGAATGACGGCGAAACGTTCGCGCCGGACGCTTGCGCAGGATGCGATCGGCGCGGCCTCTCTCATGGTGCTTCTGCTCGGGGCGCTCTATCTGCCTGCCTTTGCCTGACGGTTTCTGCCTGCGGTTTCCGTGACCGAAGACCCTGCGCTTTCCCCCCGCGTTCCCCAAGCGCGGTGCGCACCCTGGATGCCTGTCCCGGTTTGCCGGCTTGCCTCATTCGCCGGCCCGGTCTTCACCGTCCCCCACGGAGAACGCTTTTCCTGACCGCCGCCTTCCCATCGGAAGCGCGGCGGTTTTTTTCGGTGCCATGGCTCAGGCGCGGCGCCGGTGGTCAGGCCCGAACATGGTGGGACCGGTTTTCATCCGGATGCTGTCAGGGTCGGGAACGGTGCCCGCGGTTCAATGTACAGCGCGAGCGGGGCAGTTCGGCCACTCCGTCGCGGTCGGCACTGCGCTATCCGGGAATGTCCGCCCGCTAGGCGCAATCGCTCTGGCGCAGGCTGTCCATTGCCTCCGCGGCCGCGTCCAGCGACAGCAGGATGGAGGCGTGGCGGTTCTTGTACTCCTGCGCCGGGCGCAGAACTTCGAGCCCGTCGAACGGCGCGGGCGGGGTCGGACCGTCTTCCTTCAGCATCGCCTTGAGCGCGTCCCGCGCGGCGTGAACCTCGTCCCGTGTGCAGCCGATGATGGCGCCGCCCACGATGCTCGCCGCCGCCTGGCCAAGCGCGCAGGCCCGCACCTCCTGCCCGTATTCGGCGATCTTGCCGTCCTCGACCTTTACGTCGACGGTCACCGTCGAGCCGCAGAGCGGCGCGCGGCGCTTCACCGTGGCGTCGGGCGCCTCCAGTCGGTCCTGCCGCGGAATATCGGCAGCGAGGGCGAGGATGCGGTTGGAATAGAGCTTGATGAGATCGCTCTCGCCGGACATGGGCATTTCCTTTCGGGTCTCGCCTGCATAAATAGTGGTTCCGTCCGCCGATGCAAAAAGGTTTTCCCCCGTGGCTCTTTCCGTGGCTTTCGATCCCGCCTCCCTCACCTACGATTCCGCCGGTCTGATCCCCGCCATCGCCCAGGACGAGGCATCGGGCGAGGTGCTGATGATGGCGTGGATGAACGCCGCCTCGGTGGCCGAGACCCTGGAGACAGGGCGGGTGACCTACTGGTCCCGCTCACGCCAGGAACTCTGGCGCAAGGGAGAGACCTCGGGCCACGTGCAGGGGCTGGTGGAGATGCGGGTCGATTGCGACCGCGACTGCCTGCTGCTGCTGGTCCGACAGACGGGGCCAGCCTGCCACACCAACCGGCGCAGCTGTTTCTACACCTCCGTCGGCGCGCAGGGCGAACACGAGATCATGGAGCCGATGACTTAAAGGCCGACCATCCGGCGGATGTCCTGCGGCGTGGCGCCCTCGTCGCGGTAGCGGGCGATGGCGCGGGCGTCATCGCGTTTCGCCAGCCGCTTGCCGGCGGCATCGCGGATCAGGGCGTGGTGGTGATATTCCGGCGTCGGCTGACCCAACAGGTGCTGCAGGAACCGCTGCAGCGGCGTCGCCTCGAACAGGTCTTCGCCCCGGATCACGTGGCTGATCGCCTGGCCCGCGTCGTCCAGCACGATCGACAGGTGATAGGAGGCCGCCATGTAGGGCCGGGCGAGAACAGGGTCGCCGACCGTCTCGCGCAGTCCGGCCACAGTCACCGTATGCGTCCCGGCATGGGCTGGCCCCGTCTCGCAAAAGCTTAGCGCGGGGGCGTCGCAGCGCGACAGATCAAGGCGGATCGCATCGCCGGGCCGCGCCTCGGCCATCGGACGGCCACGGCAGGTGCCGGGATAGATGCGCCCGTCGGGGCCGAACTGCGGCACGCCCTCCTGCGGGGCGGAGGCGGCGGCCGCGATATCGCGTCGGGTGCAGGAACAGGGATAGGTGAGGCCGCGCGCGGCCAGCCGGTCGATCGCGGCGCGGTAGGTGCCGAAATGCTCCGACTGCCGGTGCACCGGCCCGTCCCACGTCAGGCCGAGCCAGCGCAGGTCCTCCTGGATCTGCGCCTCCCATTCGGGGCGCGCGCGGCTCTGGTCGATGTCGTCGATCCGCAGGAAGAAGTGCCCGCCGGCGGCGCGGGCCATGTCATGCGCGGTCAGCGCGGAATAGGCGTGGCCCAGATGCAGCGGCCCGGTGGGCGAGGGGGCGAAACGGGTGCGGAATGTCACGTGCGTCTCAGGACATAGACCTTCGATCTGGATCCGAGGTCGCGGATGTGGTCGCCCAGCTCTTCGGTGACGACCTGAACCCGCCCGTCCGCCAAGGCGGCGTCCAGCTTGCCGGTGTACTCCGGCAGATCCAGCGTGTGGTCGTTGAACGAGAAGCAGAAGAGCCCGCCGGGCGCCAGCGCGGCGAGGCAGGTGTCGAACAGGTCGGGCGGCGCGGCGCCGCTGCCGATGACCCCGATCGCGGTGACGGCGGGGTACTCCGCCTCCGGCAGAGGGATCTCGTTGGTGTTGATCAGGTGGCGGTAGGCGCCGGTCTTCGCGGCCTCCTCCAGCATTCCGGCGGAGACGTCAGCGCCGTCGATTACCGCGAACCCCTCCGCCTGCAGCGCCCGGCCCGAGAGGCCGGTGCCGCAGCCCATGTCCAGAACCGCGGCGTCCGGCGGCAGGCCCGCGGCCTTGAGCGCCATGGCACAGCGGGCGGGGGTCATGTAGCCGCGCCGGGTCAGGTCGTCGTCATACTGCCCCGCCCAATCGTCGTAGAAGCGGCGCATTTCGTCGGGGGAAGCGAGGTCGTAGACCCTGTCCAGATAATCGTCCTGCATGAGACGAGGTTAGCGCGGCGTGGGGCCACGGTCCACCGCGCCGGGGACGCGTCAGTCCCGGCGGGACAGCCAGCGCGTCTGGCGTTCGTGGATCACCAGCCACGCCAGCAGGATGAAGATCGGGTGGCCGAGACCGCCAGAGAGCAGGATCGCCGGCACCCAGACGAAGAAGATGATGATGCCCAGGATCGGGCGCCCGGCCAGCAGGATGGCCAGCGGCGGCAGGAGCAGGGCAAGCAGGTAGAGCATCGATCGGGTCCTCTGACAGGTTCAGACCCGGATATGGGGCCGACGGGGCCCTCAGGCAAGCGCCGCCACCGTTTCGCTCGCCAGCCAGCCCTGCCACGCGGCCTTGGCGCGGTCGGTGTAGGCCTTGTAGCGGTCCTTGCGCCCACGGCGTCCGCCGCGCACGTCCTCGATCGGGCGGAAGAGGCCGAAATTCACGTTCATCGGCTGGAAGGTCTTCGCCTCGGCCCCGCCGGTGATGTGGTGGATCAGAGCGCCCATGGCGGTGTCCTGCGGCACGGGCGGCAGCGGCCGGCCCAGGATCTCGGCCGCGGCGAAGCGCCCGGCGATCAGGCCCATGGCCGCGCTTTCCACATAGCCTTCCACGCCCGTCACCTGTCCGGCGAAGCGGATGTTGGGGCGCGCGCGCAGGCGCATCCGGTCGTCCAGCAGCGTGGGCGAGTTGATGAAGGTGTTGCGGTGGATCCCGCCGAGCCGCGCGAAGCTGGCGTTTTCGAGGCCAGGAATCATCCGAAAAACATCCGTTTGCGCGCCGTATTTCATCTTGGTCTGGAAGCCCACGATGTTGAACAGCGTGCCGAGCGCGTTGTCCCGGCGCAGCTGCACTACGGCGTAGGGCTTGTCCTCGGGCCGGTGCGCGTTGGTCAGGCCGACGGGCTTCATTGGCCCGTGGCGCAGCGTCTCGCGGCCGCGTTCGGCCATCACCTCGATCGGCAGGCAGCCGTCGAAGTAACCGGCGGTTTCCCCTTCGTGGAACTCGGTCTTGTCGGCGGCGAGCAGCGCGTCGATGAAGGCCTCGTATTGCGGCTTGGTCATCGGACAGTTGAGGTAGGCCTTGCGCTCGGCCTCGGTCTCGCCCTTGTCATAGCGGCTCTGGGCCCAGACCACGTCCATGTCGATGCTGTCGGCATAGACGATCGGCGCGATCGCGTCGAAGAAGGCAAGGCGTTCGGCCCCGGTTTCCGCCTGGATCGCCCGGCCGAGCGCGGTGGAGGTCAGCGGTCCGGTGGCGAAGATCCACTGCCCCTCGGCCGGCAGTTCGGTGATCTCGCCCGCCTCGACGCGCACCCGGGGGTGGGCGCGCAGCCGGGCGGTGATCTCCTCGGAGAACGGATCGCGGTCGACCGCAAGCGCGCCGCCGGCGGGCAGGCGGTGACGGTCTGCCGTCGCCATGACCAGCCCGTGCGCCGCCCGCATCTCCCAATGAAGAAGGCCGACGGCGTTCTGTTCATCGTCGTCCGAGCGGAAGGAGTTGGAGCACACCATCTCTGCCAGATTGCCGGTGCGGTGCGCGAAGGTGCCGACCTGCGGCCGCATCTCGTGGATCACCACGTCGACGCCCATTTCCGCAGCCTGCCACGCGGCCTCGCTTCCGGCCATGCCGCCGCCGACGATATGCAATGTCTTTTCCATGCCGGCGATCTAGGGCATCCGCGCAGCTTTGGGAAGGCTGCGCGCCGCGCGTGCTGTTACGGAAGGGGGGAGGGTCGGGTTGTGGGTCACCGCCGGTACGCGTCTGCGGCCTGAGAGAGAGAGAGCGGCCTGGAGGGACTGGTGATGCCGCGGTGACCCACCGTCTTCGACTGTCGTTTCGCCGATGACATTGCGCGCTTTTCTCGGGTTTGGCAAATGGGGCGAAACATTGGCCACCTTGCCCCATTCTCTTTTACGTTGCGTTAACCTTTTCGCAACCCGTTGAATGGTCGCGCAAAGATTGGGGCATTTCCGTGGATGGTATCCGAGGCACCGAATTATTGCGGCAGAAAGGTGAGCGGATTATTGCCGCCATTCCGGCGAACGCTTTTCCAGGAATGCGGTAATGCCCTCGTCCGTGTCCCGATCCAGCATGTTTTCGACCATCACCCGGCCCGTGTAATCATAGGCCGCATCCAGTCCGAGCTCGATCTGCGCATAGAACGCCTCCTTCCCGATTCGCACGGCGGAGCCCAGTTTCGCGGCCACCGTCTCGGCCAGTTGCATCGTCTCGGCCTCCAGATCGGCCTCGGGCACCGCGCGGTTGATCAGGCCAAGCTCGCAGGCGCGGGCCGTGTCGATGAAGGCGCCGGTGGTCAGCATCTCGAACGCCTGCTTGCGCGGCACGTTGCGCGAGAGCGCGACCATGGGGGTCGAGCAGAAGAGCCCGATGTTCACCCCGTTGACCCCGAAGCGTGTCCCCTCCGCCGCCACCGCCATGTCGCAGGACGCGACGAGCTGGCAGCCCGCCGCCGTGGCGATCCCATGCGGCCGGGCGATGACGGGCTGTGGCAGGCTGCGGATCGACCGCATCACGTTCGCGCAGCGGTCGAAGAGGTCGGCGAAGGCCGCGGCGCCGCCGTCCTCGGCCTGCCGCGCCGCCTGCATCTCCTTCAGGTCGTGGCCCGCGCAGAACGCCTTGCCCGCGCCCGACAGGATCACCGCGCGGATGCCGCGATCCTCGCGCAGCGTGTCCAGCGATTCCTGCAGCGCGGCCAGCATCGCGTCGGACAGCGCGTTGAGCCGGTCGGGCGCGTTCATCCTCAGATGGGCGACCGCGCCGGTGTCGTGACGTTCCAGAATTGCCATCTTGTGCCTCCCGTGCCTTTGCGGAACCTTAGGCCGGCAGGACAGGGAGGGAAAGAATGACGGTGCAGATGGACATCGCCGCGCTGCATGACTTCATCGAGGCGGAATTCGCTCAGGCGAAGGGCTACGTGGTCGACCGGGTGGGAGAAATGGAGATCACGGTGCGCCTGCCTGTGGACGACCGGCATTTGCGTCCGGGGGGCACCGTTTCGGGCCCGACGATGTTCGCGCTGGCCGACGTGGCGGTCTATCTGAACCTGTTGGCGATGATCGGCCCCCGGGCGCTGGCGGTCACGACCAACTGCTCGATCGACTTCATGCGCAAACCCGCCGCGGGGGTCGACCTGATTGCGGAGTGCCGCCTGCTGAAACTGGGGCGCGTGCTGGCCGTCGGCGACGTGATGATCCGGTCCGAGGGGCAGGCCGCGCCGGTGGCCCGCGCGACGCTGACCTATTCGATCCCGCCGGAGCGGTGAGGCCCGCCGCAGGGCGCGGCGGGTCGCTGTGTCAGAAGGCGAAACCGATGCTGAAGGTAACTGTTTCGGGTCCGTAGTCGCTGTCTTCGTAGAGCAGGCCGACGAAGGCATTGTGCGGCAGATCGTAGGCCGCGCCCGCTTCCCAGTAGGTGCCGGTCCCGTCGTCACCGATCAGGGCAGCGACGGTGAGGTTCTCAATCGGCGTCGCCTCGAACCCGGCGGAGAGATCCCAGACCTCGTTGTCGAGATCGTAGGCCGCCGCAGCGCCCAAGGTGATGAGAGGGGAGACCGGCACGCCAACCGCCAGTTCGACGTCCTGCGTGTCGTAATCGTCGTCGATGAAATAGGCGGTGTAGGTCAGCCCGACCTCGGTCGTGCCGAACGTGGTCGCGTATCCCAGCGACAGTTCGATTTCCAGATCGTCGGCGCTGTTCGGAATGGTTTCCGCCCAGAGGCCGGCGAAGAAGCCCATGTAGCTGGCCACGACTTCGCCCTCGACCGACAGGGCGGTGTCGCCATCCGAAACGCCGAGGTTGGCGGCGATCCCGTAGGATAGTTCGACCTCCTGCGCCGTGGCGGGCGCCGTCACGAAAAGCCCGCCCGCCAGAGCGAGGGGCAGTAGAGCACGCATCATGTTGTCCCCGTCGAGTGTCCCTGGGCGCGATTAGAGCCATCGCACGGTTTTCCACAAGCGGGCGTCGCATCGTTTAGGGGGCTGCGGCTGAATTTTGAGCGCGGCGCCCGCGCGCCGCTGCAGCTTGCAGCATCCCGCGAAGCGGCGTAGCGATGCCGGGAGCGAAGGAGAGTTGCGGGACTGTGGGGTATTTTTATACCTAATTTTCAAGACATTGATTTTGCTTGATTTCATTGGGGTTCTGCCGCTTGACGCGGTGTGGAAAATGCTTAGAACACCGCAATCCGAATTCCACGTCTCAGGAAGCGACATGAAAACCTTTACCGCTACCCCGGCAGACATCGACAAGAAATGGATCATCATCGACGCCGAAGGCGTGGTGCTGGGTCGTCTCGCCTCGATCGTCGCCACGCGGCTGCGCGGCAAGCACAAGCCGTCCTTCACGCCCCACATGGACATGGGTGACAACGTCATCGTCATCAACGCCGACAAGGTCCAGCTGACGGGCAAGAAGCGCACCGACAAGAACCACTACTGGCACACCGGCTACCCGGGCGGGATCAAGTCGCGCTCGGCCGGTCAGATCCTCGAGGGCGAGCACCCCGAGCGTCTGGTCACCATGGCCGTCAAGCGGATGCTCCCCGGCAACCGCCTGAGCCGCAAGCAGATGACCAACCTGCGCGTCTATGCAGGCGCCGCGCATCCGCACGAGGCGCAGTCGCCCGAAGTGCTGGATGTCAAATCCATGAACGCCAAGAACACGCGGAGCGCATGATGGCCGACCAGATCAATTCGCTCGAAGAGCTGAAAGGCGCCGTGACCGAGAACGTCGGCGGTGTCGTCGCCGAAGCGGAACCCGCGCGTGAGCCGGTCCGCGACGAACTGGGCCGCTCCTACGCGACCGGCAAGCGGAAGGACGCGGTAGCCCGCGTCTGGATCAAGCCGGGCTCCGGCAAGGTCACCGTGAACGGCAAGGAGATGAACGTCTACTTCGCCCGCCCGGTGCTCCAGATGATCCTGAAGCAGCCCTTCACCGTCGCCGGTGTCGAAGGCGAATTCGACGTGATGGCGACCGTGGCGGGCGGTGGCCTCTCGGGTCAGGCCGGCGCGGTCAAGCACGGCATCTCCAAGGCGCTGCAGCTTTACGATCCCTCGCTGCGGTCCGCTCTGAAAGCCGCAGGCTTCCTGACGCGCGACAGCCGGACTGTCGAGCGCAAGAAGTACGGCCGCGCCAAGGCACGGAAGAGCTTCCAGTTCTCGAAACGCTGATCTGTTTCGGAATGTCTTTGGAAAGGGCCGTCCCACGGGGCGGCCTTTTTCGTTGCGGGTCGCGGTTGAAGGAATGGCGGGAACATCGGCACCTCCTGTCATGCGCACGGTCCAATGGGCACGTGCGACCGGTCAGCGGAACGACTGTGCCGGTCCGGTGCTAGAGGATTCGCCTTGACGCAGGATTAACCGGGACCCTCGCCATCGGGCGCGATAAGCCCCAGTCCGCGCAGGTAGATGCCGATACCGCTTTCCAGCAGGTCCTCGGGCGGGAAGGGCGACTGCGTTCCGGGAGAGTTCCGGGCGAAAAGCTCCACCACACCGTGACACATAGCCCAGATATGGGCCGAGAACATGGACGCGGGGGGTCTTTTGTGCGCGGGGATGTGCTTCGAAAGGTCCGTCGCGGCCCGCTCCAGCACGCCGCGCGCCCGGTGGGACACGGCGGCGAGGTCCGGGTTGCGGTTCACCGAGATGCCGCTTTCGAACATCGCGATGTAATGGCCGGGATACTTCCGCGCGAAGGCGAGATAGGCGCGCCCCGTCGCCTCGAATGCCGCCAGCGCCGAGGGCTGGCCCGTCTGGTAGGCGTATTCCATGACGTCGGCGAAGATCTCATAGCCTTGTCGCGCGGCCTCGGCGATCAGGTCCTCGCGGCCCTCGAAATGGCGATAGACGGCGGCGGGCGTCACGCCCGCCTGCTTGGCCGCCTCGGAGAGGGTGAAGCCGGTCGGGCCCTTCTCCTCGATCAGTTCGAGAGCGGCGTCCACCAGCGCCTGCCGGAGGTTGCCGTGATGATAGCCGCGTTTCTTATGCATCCCAGATGTCCGGCCCGCCCGACACCTTGTCGTCCATCTTGCCAAGGGCCTTCGGGTTCTTCCGGTCGTATTCCATGTCGTGCAGCACGCGGCGCAGCGCGGCGATGCGCGCCCGGCGCTTGTCGTCCGACCGGATCACCGTCCACGGCGCGTGATCGGTGTGCGAACGTTCCAGCGTCTCGGCGATGGCGCCGCTGTATTCGTCCCATTTCTTCAGCCCCTCGACGTCGATCCACGACAGTTTCCACTGTTTCAGCGGATCCTGCTCGCGGTCGATGAAGCGGCGAAGCTGCTCGGCCCGGCCGACGTTCAGCCAGAACTTGAAAAGGTGGATGCCCTCGTCCACCAGCATCTTCTCGAACTGCGGCACCTGGCGGAAGAAATGCTCCCGCTCGGCGTCGGTGCAGAAGCCGAAGACCTTTTCCACCACGCCCCGATTGTACCACGAGCGGTCGAAGAAAACGATCTCGCCCCCGGTCGGCAGATGTTCGATGTAGCGCTGGAAATACCACTGGTTGGCTTCCGTCTCCGTCGGCTTGCCAAGTGCCACGACACGCGCGCCGCGCGGGTTGAGGTATTCCCGGAACCGTTTGATCGTGCCGCCTTTTCCGGCAGCGTCGCGGCCCTCGAAGACGATCGCGATGCGCGCGCCGCTTTCTTTCGCCCACGCCTGCAGCTTGACCAGTTCGACCTGCAGCGCCTCGAGGTCCTTTTCATAGGTCTTCTTGTTCATCCGCTCGGAATACGGATAGTCCGACCCGATGATGTCCTCCTTGTCGGCACGGCGGATCGCGTTGCGGATTTCCGTGGGCGCTTCGGTCTCGTAGAAGGTGCTGATCGCGCCGTCGAAAGGCAGGTCCATCGGGAATTCCTCTTTTCCCTCAATATGGAGCCGGGCCGGGGTCAGCGCAATCCGGCGCGTTCCGCGGCGCGGTCGATGGCCGCTGCCGTCGCCTCGGGGGCGGCGTGGTGCGGCATGTGGCCGATGCCGGGCAGGCGGGTCAGATGCGCGTTCGGCGCCTCCTTCGCCAGCTTCTCGGAGTGCACCTCGAGCCCGACGATGGTGTCGGCGGTGCCGTGCACGATCTCGATCGGCATGGTGAGGTCCGGGTAGGCCTTCCGCTGTTCGCGCAGCTCCGCCCGCAGGTCGGTGCGCTGGTGCGCGTTGGCAAGGATGTTCTGCGGCCGCATGACGAGGCCGAGGCCGATATGACCGGCATAGCCCGGCGGCTCCGCCTGCGGGGCGAAGACGCCCTCAACCTGGCTTTCCACGAAATCCATCGGCACCCAGGCCGCGATCAGCCACGCGAGCGGCCGACCGATCCAGGGCAGGGCCAGCGTGGCGTAGAGACGGTCGAGCGTGCCCTCCCACGGATGCGTCGCGCCGGCGATGGAGACCACGGCAGCGGTCTGGTCGGGATGATGCACAGCCCAGGCCATCGCGACCGCGCCGCCAAAGCTCTGCCCCACGACCACCGGCCGCGCGACGCCGAGCGCGCGGGCCGCGCCCGAGAGCAGGCGGGCCTGATCCGCCACCGTCACGCCGTTCTGGGCCAGCCGGGGCGTGTAACCGTGACCGGGGCGGTCGAAGACAGTGACGCGGTAGCGCCCCGCCAGACGGTCGGCGAAGGCGAAGGTCATGTCGCGCGTGTTGCCGGAGGCGCCGTGGATCAGCACCACGTCCGGGCCCGCGCCCTGCTGGACGTAATGGACCGGGTGGCCATCGACCTGCACGAACCGGCCTTCGGGAGGATACCGCTCCTCCGCCGCCGCCTTGCGGGCCGAGGCGCGCCACCACGTCGCCACGGCCACCACGGCGACGACCAGCAGCAGGGCGGCGAGGATCCTAAGCGCCAATAGCATGAAGATCGAAGGGCGTCGTCTGGTAGATCTGGTTGATCCAGTTGCCGTAGAGCAGATGGGCATGGCTCCGCCAGCGGTTCATCGGCGGGCGGCTCGGGTCGTTGTCGGGGTAGTAGTTCAGCGGCACTTCGATCGGTTCGCCCGCGGCCGCATCGCGATCGTATTCCTGCTTCAGCGTGTCGCTGTCGTATTCGAAATGGTTGAAGATGTAGAGCGCCCGGTGGTTCGGATCCTCCACCAGACAGGGACCGGTGATCGCATCCGCCAGCAGGGTCTTCAGGAAAGGCACCGCGTCCACGTCCGCCTGCCGGATCTCGGTCCAGCGCGAGACGGGGATGGTGCAGGCGTCCGAGAAGCCGCGCAGGTAGGGCGAGGTCCGGTCGAGGTTCTTCAGCGGGAACACCCCGAAAAGCTTCGCCTCAAGCAGGTGTTTCGGCACGCCGTGGAAATGATGGATCATCGCCATGCCGCCCCAGCAGACGCCGAAGGTGGAATGCACATGCGTCTGCGTCCACTGGAAGACGCGGGTCAGCTCGTCCCAGTAAGTGACCGCCTCGAACGGCAGATGCTCTATCGGGGCGCCGGTGATGATGAGGCCGTCGAACTTCTCGCCGCTCGCCTCGACCTCCGAGAAGGGGCGGTAGAATTCCTCCATGTGTTCGGAGGCGGTGTTGCGGGTCTGGTGGTCCGTCATGCGGATCAGCGACAGCTCGATCTGCAGCGGCGTCGCCCCGATCAAGCGCGAGAACTGTATCTCGGTCTGGATCTTCTTCGGCATCAGGTTCAGCAGCCCGATGCGGAGCGGCCGGATGTCCTGCCGCGCCGCCTGATCCTCCGCCATGACCATGACGCCTTCGCGCGTGAGCACGTCATAGGCGGGCAGGTCGGAGGGGATCTTGATCGGCATGTCGCGGGCCTCGGGTCTGTTGCAGTGCGGCGAAGATAGGGAAAGCTCAGCGGGCCTCAAGGGCGGCGGCGATCATCTCTTCGAAGCCGGCCGCCGAACGGACGGCGGCCACGGCATCGGCGCTCACGGTGACCCCGCGC
>Ga0310345_10002608_pt1 | contig 17970 bp, 11 predicted proteins | sample HC15DNA20500_MG_FD_204667 | JGI IMG/M metagenome (GOLD analysis project Ga0310345, IMG submission 204667) | Marine microbial communities from station ALOHA, North Pacific Subtropical Gyre - HC15-DNA-20-500_MG | ecosystem: Environmental > Aquatic > Marine > Oceanic | place: Pacific Ocean: North... | reverse complement strand
TGGGCCTCTGGGGGGGAGCTCAAACTGTGAGGAGATCGGCTCTCCATCCGAGCCGGAGGCGGATTTCTTCAGCGCCTGGTCCGTCAGGTGGGCGAGGTCCTTGAAGTTTTCATCCGTGAGAATGTGGGCGCGCAGGAAGATATAGAGGTTCGTGACCGAGCCCGAGTCTGACTCGGACCTGAAGAGCTTGCCGAGGAAGGGGATGTCTCCGAGCAGGGGAAGCTTCGCGATGCTCTTCGCCTTGTTCTCCCTGGTCAGGCCGCCGATGACGTAGATCCTGTCTCCGGCGATGGTGACGGAGGAGGTGATCGAATTGGTCGTCTTTGGCGGCAGCGCGCCGCCGACACCTCCGATGGATTGGAACTCGGAGACCTCGAGACCGGCCTCGAGGAACACGGAATTCTCGGAGTTGATGGTGGGGAAGATGTCCAGGGTGATGCCGGCATCTTCGCCTTGCTGCGAAGACGTGGTGGTGGTGTTGACGGTGGACTGGTTGCTTACATAGCGGGTCTCGGTGATATTGATCGTACTCTGGACATTGTCGTCGGCGAGTATGAAGGGCGTCGCCAACACCTTGGAGTCGGTGTTGGATTTCAGGAACTCGATGAGCAGGGGGAACTTACCCCTGTCCATGATCGCGGCGACTCCACCGGTGGGGAACGCGCTGGGATCGAGGATCCGGTTCCAGTCAACGGGGTCGATCCCGCTCAGGCCGAATGACTGCTCGAAGAGCACCCGCGTGGCGCGGTCATCGGGGTCCCCGGCCAGCAGCTCGATACTGTAGTTGAGATTGCTCGACTGGGAGACCTGCACCAGGGCGGCCTCGAGAAATACCTGCCTGCGTTTGACGTCGATCTGCTCCAGGATGTTGAGGATCTCGGCGTATTCTTCAGGCTCGGCCTGGACGATGAGCGAGTTGGTCTCTTCATGGGGGACGATCAGCGTCGGCAGCATCCCGGCTCCGGCGTTGCCCGTGAGGCCGCTGGAGGCGCGGCCTGTAGTTCCGCCGAGGGTGGACCGGCCCTGGGTGGTGGTGGCTCTTCCCTGCGTACGGGTTCGGCTTCTCGCCGAGGTACCCAGCCCCCTGGTCCCGCTGCGGGTGCCGCCCGATGAGCCGATGATGTCGGAGATGACGGGCGCCACGTCGATGGCCTTGAGGTAACGCATACGGTAGATCTGGGTCTTGAGCCGCCTGAGGTCGAAGCGTGTGTCGAGCTCGCGCACCAGCATGTTGATGTCTTCGAGATCCTCCATCGTATAGGTCGTGATGATGATCTTCTGGGTGCGGGGGTCGGCTATGAGGCTCGTCTCGAAGGCGCTGGCTCCGCCACGGTTGAGGCTGGAGCTGCTCCGGCTGGCGCTGGAGGAGGTGGAGGTGGTGCGGATGGGCGCTTTCGATGTGCTGCTGCGCCCGGCCCTGCTCTGCTGAAGGAAGCTCTCGATGATGGAGACGAGCTCCTGGGCATCAGCCTCCTTGGCCTCGATGATATGCACGATCCGCTCGGGATTCTTCTGCTCGACATCGATGATCTTGAGCAGCTTGACGATATAGTCGAGCAGGCCGAACTTTGCCGTAACGATGATCGTCTGGGTCCCCTTTACCTCCGCCACGCTGAGGCCCGAGGTTCGCGAGCTTCCCTTGGCCTGGCTTCCTGTGGCCAGGGTATTGAGTGACAGGATCGCGTCGGCGGGGGCGACGTGCTCCAACGTGAACACCATGGTCGCCAGCTCGTCGGAGGAAAGGTTGAGGTCCCCCTTGGCCAGCTGGGTGTCCATCTTGGAGGCTCCGTCCTGCCCGACCTTGATCACGGGGTTCTCCTTGACCCCGCCCGCCGACTGGGCGCTCGCGGTCGATTTGACGATGAGAATCTCCTTCACCTCGGCTTGCGGATCGTCTCCCTTGGGAAGCTTCCGGCGATGGACCTGGAAACCGTTGGCGTCAAGGATCGCCTTGACGATCTCGAAATCTCCCTGGTAGATCGGCGCGGTGATGGTGATGGTCTGTCCCTGGCGGGCGGTAGACCCCGCGGGGCCACCGCTGAGAATGACCGTGAGGCCGGTATAATCAGCCAGGAAACGCAGGAAATCTTCTACGGGAATCGGGCCTTCCTGGATATCGACCGGCTGTCCGAGATATTTCTTGTTCGGCTTGTACTCCGACTCGTCTTTTTCACCTTCCCCGGCGGCGACGGCCCCGGCTTCGATGGCGGGCTTCTCGGCCTCGGCTTCGGCTCCAGGCACTTCGCCGGCGGGCTTCTCGGCCCCGGCTTCGGCTCCGGGCACTTCGCCGGCGGGCTTCTCGGCCCCGGCTTCGGCTCCGGGCACTTCGCCGGCGGGCTTCTCGGCCCCGGCTTCGGCTCCGGGCACTTCGCCGGCGGGCTTCTCGGCCCCGGCTTCGGCTCCGGGCGCTTCGCCGGCGGGCTTCTCGGCCCCGGCTTCGGCTCCGGGCGCTTCGCCGGCGGGTTTTTCAGCCGGCGCATCCTGGGGCTTTGTTTTGGCGGCTTCCCCCGCGGCGGGGGCTTTTTCTTCGGCCTGGCCCGCGGCAGGGGCTTTTGGGGCCGCCGCCTCAGCCGGGGTCTTCCCGGCGGGAGCTTTCGCAGGTGCCTTCTCCTGGGGAGAATCGGCCTGCGCGAGGAGGAGTCCGCCGCGGCGCAGCACGGCTTTCTCTCCATCTGGTCCCTTGGCGATGCGTCTTCCCCTCAGGTTGCCAAAGCGGTCGCTCTGCGCGTACAGGGAGGAACTCCCAATACAGAGAAGAAGGGTGGTCAGAAACAGGTATTTATGGATTTGCCCGGCGTTCATGATCTCAGAGAATCCAGATTGGTTTTTGCGAGTCAGGTATGAAGGAAAAAGAACTCAGACCTTATATAAAAAGCAAGGTCCGTGCCAAGTTTCCCCAACCCCTGGACATATGTCCTAAGTTATTTTAAAGAAAGGCTTTAAAATGATATTAACTGAGCCCCACAAGAAGCTTTATCGTAGTATTTCAAACCTAGAGTGTTTTGTAATCGAACACTGCCAACCCGAGATCGAGATGATCTCAGGTGTATTTTCATCGGTTCAAGCGCCCGTGGGTCTTTAAGTTAAGCCGGGAAAGTTAGCTTGAGATACGGGTAGCAGCCCCTAAGTGCAATAAAATCAAGGTCCAGGTGGGGTTAACGGACCTTTTCGGGAGGTTTGTCGAGTTTTTTCAGGAGTTCGAGGAGCCTGGCGGAGTACTCCTGGTTGGCTCGGTAGAGGAGGTGGTTTCCCCAGGGAGCGACGGTGATATGAATTCGCTCGAGCTCTTCTTCAGGGAATTTCTCCAGGAGTGCCTCCTTGAGCCTGCTGGCCCTGAGATGGAGCGCTTTGTAGGAACTGAGGCGCTGGCGGGAGTTGAGCGCTTCGCTGATGGATTTTTCCGCTTCCATGGTGACCTTCTGCAGCCAGTCTTTGCGTGGAGCCCAGATAAAGATCTTACCGGCCTTGACGCTGGCCAGGGTGACGATCCTGGGGGAGCCGGGTTCGAGGTCGGCGTTCAGGGCCTCCTTGGTGTTCTGAACAGCTACCCAGGCGTGGTTGAATCCCCGCGGGCCGACCGTCAGAATTTTCTTAAAACGGAGGTTCTCCGGTTTCCAGTCCTGCCGCCGCGAAACCACCAGGAGCTTGCCATGTCTCGGATGGTCCCAGACATGGAGGTAGAAAGACTGTGAGGCCAGCATCAGGTTCAGCTCGTTCAGTGTTACCGGTTTTTCGCCGAGTTGCTTCGAGATCCTGATCGTTTCGTCATTCAATTCGCGCTGCTCGACCTTGACCGGGAGTCCATGGAGTTTCCCGGCCAGCCTGAGAATACCCGGGGCGCGATAGGACCCGGGCTTGGGCAGGATGATTCTTCTCGCCGCTGTCCCGGCCGCTGTCCCGGCGGGGGCCGCGGGCGCGTTCTTGCCGGAGTCTTCGGGCCCCTTCCTGGTCTTCCCCGGCGTCGCGGTTTCGTTTTTCCTATCGGCCGCGGGCGCCGTGACGCCGCAAAGCGACAGGGCCAGGGCGGCCAGGTAGCAGTGAAGAACACGTTGAGCTTCAGGCATCATAATTCTTGAGCTTGGAGTAGAGAGTGCATCGTTCGATTCCGAGTAGCTCCGCCGCCCTCTTCTTGTTTCCTTCGGTGTGTTCGAGAACCCTGAGAACATGCTGGCGCTCGAGCTCCTGGAGACTTACCGGCTCCCAGTCGGTCATCCGGGGCAGGCTCGTTTTCTCCGGAAGAACGAGGTCGTCGGGATGGATTTTTTCTCCATCTCCAAGGACGAGAGCGCTCTCGATGACGTTCCTGAGCTGGCGGACATTACCTGGCCAGCTGTAGCTCATGAGCTTCTTTTCGGCTTTACCGGTCAGTTTTCTGGGGCGTCCGCCGGCGGGGCTGTTGGTGATAAAGAACTCCGATAGCAGCAGGATGTCCTCTGTTCTCTCTCTCAGGGGCGGGATGAGTATGTCGAGGACATTCAGGCGATAGAAGAGGTCTTCCCTGAACAGCTTTTCCTCTACAGCCTCCTGGAGCTTCTTGTTCGTTGCCGCGATAATTCGTACATCCACTTCGATCTCGGTGGTGCCGCCAACCCGCTCGAAGCAGCGCTCCTCGAGCAGACGCAGCAGCTTTGCCTGGCAGCTCAGCGTCAACTCCCCCACCTCGTCGAGAAACACCGTACCTCCATTGGCGAGCTCGAAGCGTCCTTTCTTTCGCGCGATAGCGCCGGTAAAGGAGCCCTTCTCGTGTCCGAAGAGCTCGCTCTCGACCAGGTTCTCCGGCAGCGCCGCGCAGTTGAGGGTCACGAAGGGAGAATTGCGGCGGGGACTGCCGTAGTGCAGAGCCGAGGCCACTAGCTCCTTGCCGGTTCCCGTCTCACCCTGGACAAGGACGGTCATCGGGGTCGGGGCCGCTCGCTGGATGAACTCAAGGACATCCTGGACCTCCTGCGATTCACCGATGATTTTCCGGTCTTCGGAGATCGATCGCAGCAGGTTGCGGTTGGCCTCGAGCAGGGAGAGCTGTTCATCGATCCGCTCGAGGTTGATTCCGAGGGGCTCGACCGCCTGCGCGAGGATTTCCAGCGCCTCGTCCTCAAAGGCGTTCCCGGTCTCCAGGTAGACCACTCCCCCTGCCCCGTCTGGGGCCGCCACCGGGGCGCAGAGGATGGATGCCGCCTGGTCGTCGGATTCGGCTTTGGAGAGGAGAGCCTTTCCTTCTTTCTCGGAGCGTTCGACGATGTCGATGTCCGCCCGTGGCGCGCCATCTTTTCCCGGTGTCCCGGTGGAGGTCCCGCGGGCCACCCAGCCTTTCCCCTCACGCGCCAGCAGCATTCCACGCTCCGCCCCGGTCTTCCCGGAAGCCCAGGAGAAAAATTTCTCGAAGAGGCTCGCGATATCGCCTGTGGAGCCGAGGTCAGCGGCGAGCTGCAGGAGGTCTGCCGTTCGGGGGGCGTCCTTTCTCCCTCCGGCGCCGGCCGCCTCCACCTCTTTCAGGATGGTGGATGAGAAGGCTGTTCCCTCCACCTCCGGCGAGTCATCCTCGAAGCGCAATTCGGTATCGCCGATCAGGAGCCGGTCGCCGTTTTTCAGCCGGCAGGTCTCGATCGGGTCGTTGTTCAGGTAGGTCTTGTTGCGGCTGCCGAGATCGATGAGCCTCGAGCCCGAAGGTCTGACCTCGATCTTGCAGTGCTCCCTGGAGATTGCCCTGTCGTTGAGGGAGATCCCGACTCCCGGGTCGCGGCCGAGGACGATCTCCCCGGTGGAGCCGCCATCCGGGGCTGTGAGCTCGTATTCGGCGCCGACAGAGGGACCATCGATTACGATCAGTCTTGCCATGGGACCTCCTTCAGACGCGAGCCTGTGAGCGTTCCCGAGAGCAGGAGCTTCCTGAACTCTATCGCGCAGGGCTTACGGTAGAACGAGGTCTGCAGGACCACCGCTCCCCTGGACCAGTCATCTCCGGGCAGGCTGCAGTCGTGAGAATAGAGAGTCTCGTTTTGAGTCATCTCGACGATCTTGATGGTTACCCAGGTGCTACCCTTGGCGGGCACCATCAGGAAGAAAACCTTGTAGACAGCGTCTTTTGAGCTGAGGGGAGGAATAGCTGGCAGCGGGGAATTCGGCAGCACCTCGTCTCCATGTCTGAGGGCCTCGAGGGGGTTCGTGGTTTTTCTCCAGGGGCTCAGCCTCAGGGTCAGGCTCCGCCTTCTGTTGCCGAGAGGGTCGACGATGGAAATCGCCAGGTCGGACCGACCCTCGGGGCGGTCAAAGCTCAGGTGGACCTCGTCGAGCTGTTCGAACGGGTAGGAGAAGGCTACCGGGTCGCGGTAGTTTTCCCAGGAGAGCCTGCCGGTATCCTTGTGCAGGGTCGGCGGCTTGCCTCCATCTGTTGGCGGCCTGAGCAGGAAGATGTCTCGCAGCGCCTGCGGCTTGTCGTCGGGAACGGCCGAGAAGTCCAGGTCGAGTGTCGACCCCCCGGTCGGCCGCGGCAGGCACCAGCTGCCGAGGCGGTTTTCGATGGACTGCACCATCCCGGTCCTGTAGCTGCGCAGCGCGTAGGAGGTGGTCGTCGCCGTTAGGATGAGCAGCGCGAGGAAGCCGGCCGCGAAGCCGAGTGAGCGCAGCGCGCCGCGAGGGCCTCGCCGGCTGAAACGCCCCGTGCCCCGCTCCGTGTGGAGCGGGACCTTGCCGGCCTCCAGGAGCTGGAGGTCCTCCACGAGCTGGTCGTAGTTGTCGTAGCGGTCGGACACCTTGCGGGCCATCATTCTTCCGATGACGTCGCTCAGGCTCTCGGGAAGATCCGGGCAGAGCGCCCGGGGGGCATCGGGGTCCTCCTCCATATGGGCCACGATGATCGAGACCTGTGATTTACCCTTGAAAGGCGGCCTGCCGGTCACCATGTGGTAGAAGGTCGCCCCGAGGGCGTAGATATCGGAGCGATGGTCGACCGCTTTTCCGCGTCCCTGCTCAGGCGAGAGATAGTGAGGCGTTCCAAGGACAATGCCCTCCTCCGTCAGGGTGTTGTCCTTCGAGACCTCCTTCGACAGTCCGAAGTCGACGATCTTGACCGCGCCATCGGGGCGCACGAGCAGGTTAGAGGGTTTGATGTCACGGTGGATCAGTCCCCCATCGAGAGCGGCCTGGAGTCCCTGGGCCACCTGGCGGACAAAACGAATGGAATCCTCTACCCCTAGCTTGCCATCCTCGGCGAGGAGTTCCTGCACCGAGCTGCCCTCGACATATTCCATGACGATGTAGAGGGAGCCGTCTTCGGCTGTGTCGATGGAAAAGATCTGGGCGATCGAAGGATGGGAGAGGCTTGCAAGGCTGCGGGCCTCCCGGCGAAAGCGGGCCTGGTAGTGTTCATCCTGCCCGTATCTGTCGTGGAGGACCTTGACGGCGACCGGGCGCCTGAGGGTCTGGTCACGGCAGCGATAGACCTTTCCCATGCCGCCTTTACCGATTCTCGCTTCCACCTCGTAGGGGCCGACTGTCGTTCTCAGCGCCCCGGATGTACGGGTATCCTGCTCATCGGCTTGTTCTGAGAGCGAAGCGGTGCTTGTTCTGGGCTTTTTCGGAGGTAGGGTTTCATCCATAACAATATAATTTATATGTACTTATGTAAAATAATCATAAGTGGAGTGGTTGAAATTCAAACACTATAGCAAGTGTAACTTTTTGCGGGCTTGCTTCGTAAGAAAAACTTCCCGTGCCGGTTTTTTTTACGGAGAGGCCTGGCCGCGTCTGTTTTTGGGCCGGGAGGATTGCTGCTACAATCAGGCCATGAGTGAAGCCCCCTTCATCTCGGCAATCGTACCGACCCTGAACGAGGAGAGTTGCATCGAAGAATGCCTCGAGCGCCTGGAGCTTGCGGGGGTCGAAGAGCTGATCGTGGTCGATGGAGGCAGCGCTGACAGGACCCGTGAGCTGGCTCGCAAGAGGGCCGACAAGGTGTTGGTGGAGCCGGGGGGCGTTTTCTCGCAGATGAACCGCGGCGCGTGGGAGGCCGAGGGCGAGGTTTTTCTTTTTCAGTACGCCGATGGCCTGTTGAGTGAGGCGGCCTGCGTTGAGATCCGGGAGGCCCTCGAGACCCCCGGGATCGTGGGCGGAGCTTTCCGCCTGCGCCTCGATCGTCCCGGCCTCTTCTACCGCGCCGTATCTTTCTGCGCGGATTGGCGCAACCGCCTTGGCTTCGGACCCTTCGGTGACCAGTCCATTTTCGTACGGGCCGAGATCTTCAGAGGAGAAGGTGGATTTCCGCCGGCTGGAACGCTCCCGGATCACGAGCTGGTCAGGATCCTTGGCCGCAGGGGTTGCTTCAAGCTGCTGAGGGAGCCGGTCCTGGTGTCGGCGCGGCGCTGGGAGCGTTGCGGAAAGTGGCGGACCCTCCTGCGTCACTGGCGGCTCAGCGCCCTCTACCTCGCGGGGTTGCGACGAAGCCGCGGAGCCATCATCCGTGGGACGGAGGGCCTCCGCAAGGTTCGATAGCCCGTCGCGGCGCGCTCAGGAACGCTTCTTCTTGCGCAGCAGTCCATAGACGATGCTGTCTTTGAGGGCCGCCCACGAGGCCTCGATGAGGTTCTCGCTTGCCCCGACAGTGCTCCAGAATGTTTCGTCCTCACGGTCGGCTCCTTCGATCGTGACGCAGACCTTCGCCTCGGCTCCCCCGGCGGCATCGATGACTCGAACCTTGTAGTCCTCGAGGACGATGGAATCGACCTCCGGATAGAAGCGCTGGATCGCCTTGCGAAGAGCTTCATCGAGTGCGTCGATCGGTCCGACTCCTTCCCCCACGGCGAGGAACTCCTGTTCCTTGACCTTGATCTTGACGGTGGCCTCGTTGAAGGTCCCTCCGTCGCGCCGGTGCTCTACCGACGAGCGGTAGCGAACGAGGTCGAAGAATTCAACCTCCTCCCCCATGTGTTTAAGGATGATGAGGGTCGCGGAGGCCTCGGCCCCCTCGAAGACATAGCCTTCGTTTTCAAGAGCCTTGATCTCTTCGACAGCCTTGCGGGCCGCGTCGGGATGGGCCTCGAGATCGATCCCCTCGGCGTTCGCCAGGTAGGACATATTCGATTTCCCCGAGAGCTCGGAAATCAGGATCCGGCGTGAATTTCCCACCATCTCGGGATTGATGTGTTCGTAGGAATCGGCCACCTTCATGACCGAGTTGACGTGAACTCCACCCTTGTGGGCGAAGGCCATCTGACCGACGAAGGGGTGATTCTCGGGGAAATTCAGGTTGCCGATGGAGTGAATGAACCGCGAGAGATGGGTGAGGTTGGTGAGTCCATCGCAATCGATGGACAGCTCCTTTTTCATCTTCAACAGGAGGTTCGGGATGACGTTGGTGAGGTCGGTATTGCCGCAGCGTTCTCCCAGCCCGTTGAAGGTACCCTGGATATGGATCGCGCCTTCCTCCACCGCGGTCAGGGTATTGGCATCTGCCATTCCCCCGTCGTTGTGGGTGTGGATGCCGATCTCGGTATCGCCGGCCTTCTCCCTGGCGGCCCGCGTAATTTTCTCGACCTCGGCCGGCAGGCTTCCTCCGTTGGTGTCGCATAGCACCAGGCAGCTCGCGCCTCCTTCCCTGGCGGCGCTGAGGGTTTCCAGCGCGTATTCGGGATCGGCCTTATAGCCATCGAAGAAATGCTCGGCGTCGTAGATGACCTCGCGGTTTTCCGAGAGCAGGTAACTTACGGAATCCTTGATGATGCGGAGGTTCTCTTCCGGGGTGGTTCGCAGCACCTCGGTTACGTGAAGGTGCCAGGATTTTCCGAAGATCGTGACCACGGGAGTTCCGACCGCGAGGATCGCCTGCAGGTTGGCATCATCTTCCGGGGCGCTGCCGGCCCGGCAGGTGCTGCCGAAGGCGGCGAGCTTCGTATGGTTCAGCTCGGTGTCGGCGGCGGCCTTGAAAAAGTCGATGTCCTTCGGATTAGAACCCGGCCATCCTCCCTCGACGTAGTCGATGGAAAATTCATCCAGCAAACGCAGGATCTTCAGCTTGTCCCGTCCCGAGAAGGAGACTCCCTCACCCTGGGTCCCGTCTCTTAAGGTCGTATCGTAGATCTTGATCATTGGCTCATCCGCCCCGCGGGGCGCTCTCCTGCCCGGACGTTCCGCGGTCGCTCATGCGTCACTTCGCGGTCTTCTGCGGTTTCGACTCGGTATCCTGGCCGGGGGAACCGTCCTTGTCCTGGGGATTGTTTGCGTGTCGGATGCGATGATTCAGGGCGCGGTTGGCTCCCTTGATCATTGCGTGGACCGAGGCCAGGATTACGTCCTTGTCCACGGCGTCTCCCCGGAAGCGGTTTTCGGTCTGGTCCTTGAACTGGATATTGGCGTGCGCCAGGGCGTTTGTTCCCCCGGTGATGGCCTTCAGGCCGTAGTCGCTGAGTTCCAGCTCACCTCCGAATTGAGCGCTGAGAATCTGCTGGAGGGCATGAGCCGAAGCATCGACGGGCCCGACCCCGGTGCCTGTGCCGATCACCTCCTCGCCATTGATGCTGAGCTTGATGGTGGCGCTGGCGGTGAAGCCGTTGCCGGTCATCACCGAGAACTCCTCGAGCGAGACAAGCTGCTCCTCGCTGGTGAGCTCGTTGAGAACCTCGTTGGCGAAGGCGACGACATCTTCTTCCTCGATGGTCTTCTCCCTGTCGGCGGCATCCTTGACCCGGGCTCTGACCTCGTGGAGCTGGTCGCGGTTGAGGTCATAGCCCCTGCGCTCGAGGACTTTTTCGATGGCGTGCACGCCGGAGTGCTTGCCGATGACCAGCTGGGTTCCATGCCAGCCGACCTCCTTGGCTGACATGATCTCATACGTCCTGCGGTCGCTGATGACCCCATGTTGATGGATGCCGGCTTCGTGGGCGAAAGCGTTCTCACCGACGATGGCCTTATTTCTCTGCACCTCGATACCCGTCAGGTTGGAGACCAGGCGGCTGGTGCTCCAGAGCTCCCGGGTGTTGATGCCGGTTTCCACGTCGTAGACGTCCTGGCGCATGTTGAGGGCCATCACGATCTCTTCGAGAGAGGTGTTTCCCGCCCGCTCGCCGATGCCGTTGATGGTGCACTCGATCTGGTCGCAGCCGGCCTGCATGGCCGAGAGCGAGTTGGCCACAGCGACACCAAGGTCGTTGTGGCAGTGGATGCTGAGCACTATGTCATTTACCGCGGGTACCTTCTCCTTCACGTAGCGTACCCGGTCGCCTATCTCTCCTGGCATGGCGTAGCCCACGGTGTCGGGGATGTTGATCGTCGTGGCCCCCGCGTTCACTGCCGCCTCGATCACCTTGCACATGAAGTCCATGTCGCTGCGCGACGCGTCCTCGGGAGAGAATTCGACATCGTCGGTAAACTGCCGGGCCTGCTCTACGCTGGCTACAGCCATCGCCAGGACGTCGTCTCTGCTCATCTTGAGCTTCTTGTCCATGTGGAGATCGCTGGTGGCGATGAAGACGTGGATGCGCGAGCTGGAGGCCTTTTCGAGCGCCTTGCCGGCGGCTTCGATATCTTCTTTCCTGGCCCTGGCGAGACCACAGATCGTGGGCCCATCGAGGCTCTCGGCGACCAGCTTGACGCCCTCGAAATCCCCGGTGCTCGAGATCGGGAAGCCGGCCTCGATGATGTCTACTCCCAGACGCTCGAGCTGGCGCGCGATCACCAGCTTCTCTTCCACGTTCAGGCTGGCGCCCGGGCTCTGTTCGCCGTCTCTCAGGGTTGTATCGAAGATTTTTATTTTTCTCATGGTCTCGGGGGCCGGTTTCTCCGGTCCTTTGGAATTGCGTTATTCGACTCTCAGAAGGTCAAAAATCAAAAAAAAAAACCCGCTCACCTTCTGAAGGCGGCGGGTGGTGAAATCGTATCTGGCGTTCTTACGATCCACCCGCCTCGCTAATAAGCAGAATACCGAGTAGGGCCGAACGGCCACAGTCATAATCCGAGACGATGGCGCAACGGCTCCCCCGGGGATACTTCCGCACGCTTTCAGTGATGGTCTCAAATGTGGCTTTGAACATGATTCTTCCTGCCTGTACAGGTCGTAAAGTTAAGCACGAATATTAGTTGCATCGCCGGGGCATGTCAATTTTTAAAGCGAACGTGACTTCCCGGGGTTTTCTTTCAGGTGTAGAGGCCGGTCATGAGCTTCGCGAATTCTTCAAAACCGAGGGTCAGCGCATCGGCTGCCGGGTTCGCATTCCCGTTTTGACGAACGTCGACCACCAGTCCGTGGGCGCCGAAAGCTTTCGAGGCGCTTGCCAGCGGCAGGACGAGGTTGCCGTGCTCGATGGCCCTGGTGGGATCGATGATGACCGGGAGATGGGTCATCCGCCGGATGTTCGCCACCGTGCCGAGGTCGAGGGTGTTGCGCGAGTTTCTCTCGTCGATCCTTATTCCTCGTTCGCAGAGGATAACCTGCTGGTTCCCCTGTACGAGAACGCACTCGGCGGCCTCGAGGAATTCGTCATTGGTGGCTGAGATTCCCCTGGTGAGGACTATGGGACGGCCCGTCTTGCCGGCCTCCTCGAGGAGGCTGAAGTTCTGCATATTGCGCGGGCCGATCTTCATCAGGTCGACCTCCTGGGCGGCCTGGGCCACATCGAGAACGGATTCGATCTCCGTCATCACAGGCAGGCCGAATTCCTTGCCGGCCGTGGCAAGTATTTCGAGGAGCTCGAAATTGATTCTTCTCGTCTTGAAGGGCGAGTCGTTGGTCTCGAGACAGCTGCCGTGGAGGATCATCGCGCCACACTCGCTCACCTGGCGGGCATGGGCTCCTATCTGGTCCATCGAGGAGATGCAGTCGGGTCCCGCGAAGACGACGTATTCGGAGCCGCCGAGCTCCGTTTCACCAATCCTGATGATGGTGCCGGCGGGTTTCGTGGAGAGAGCGGTCAGGCTCCTTCCATCGGGATCCCTGGCGACAGTGGGTTCTTCCGGGGTCGGTGTCGAGGGCTCGTGATCGCCAGCATCTTCGGGAGCGCCCGTTTTCTCCGGAACCCTCGAGCGGATGGAGGGCCTGGTTTTGTCGTGGCGTTCGCGCGGGTAGGTTCCGAGGATCCTCAGGTAATTCGTCGCGCCGCTCAATCCTACGAGAGCCTCCTGGATTTTCGGATCACTCGCATTGCCTTCGAAGTCCAGGTAGAAGATGTAGGTGAAGGGCGAGCCCTGCATGGGCCTCGACTCCAGCTTCGTCAGGTTGATCTTGTGGTGCTCCAGGATCGAAAGCGCCTTGAGCAGGGCGCCTTCGTGGTGCCCGGTCGAGAGAACGAGAGAGGTCTTGCAGGGAACCCGGCTGTCGACCTGGTTGGGACGTGGCGCGATGATTACGAACCGCGTGTAGTTCTTGCGCTGGTTGGCGAGGTTGCGCTTCAGCACCTCGAGGCCGTAGATCCTGCCGGCCTCCTCGCTGGCGATCGCGGCCTGTTCGGGGTCGCCATCCTCGCTTATTTTCTTCGCGGCCTCGGCGGTGTCCGTGTAGGTCTCCTGCACGCAATTCTTGAGCCTGGAGAGGAAATCAGAGCATTGGGCAAGCGCCTGGTAATGCGAATAGATCCGGCGGATCGTCGACAGGGGGGCCTTTTCAATGCCCAGCAGGCAGTGCTGGACCGGGAAGACCTCTTCTCCCACGATACTGAGCTTGGTCGCCAGCAGGAGGTCGTAGACGGCGTTGATGCTGCCGGCGGTGGTGTTTTCTATCGGCAGGATGGCATAGTCCGCCTGGCCGTTTTCGACCGCGGCTACAACGTCGGAGAAGTTCTTGTAGCCCTCGAAGGAGCAATTATCGAGTTGGCCGCGGAAGAATTTTTCTCCGGCCAGGTAGCTGTAGGCGCCCTCGACTCCCTGGTAGGCGATGCAGAGCAGCTTCTCGGTGGCGGGGTTGAGGTTGGTCTGGAGGAAAGATTCCTGCGAGCGCACCGAGTCCGCGATGATCTCATGGAAGACCCGGGTCACGAAGTGGGCGTCGAGTCCGAGCTCACGCCCGGCCTTGATGAGAGTCTCGAGGACCTCGCCTTCCCTTTTCGGGTCGCGAAGATCGAGTCCTCTCTCGAGCTTGTCCTCGATCACCTTTCGGCTGATGGCCCGCCTCTGGGCAAGCAGCTCGAGGAGGCTCTTGTCGAGGTTGTTGATGTCCTTTCGGCATTGGTCGAGATCCATCTCAAACCTCCCTGATCCAATCGAATGGATCTTCCCTCTCGCCGGTCTGGATTCCGCGCAGGATTTCGAGAAGCTCCATACGAAGATCGTCTTTCTCCAGGAGCTTGACCTCGTCTTTGTGGACTACCTCTCGGACATTGAGCAATGTCCAGGCCGTTCCGGTGCAGAACATCTCCTCGCCTTCCTCCAGGACCTCCTGGATAGAGAGCGCCCGCTCCTGGACATCCAGGTTGAGCAGGTCACGGGCGATTCGAAGGGTTGAGTCGCGCGTCACCCCGGGCAGGATCTGGCTGTCGAGCGGTGGCGTGACCAGCGCTCCTGATTTCAGCAGGACGAAGGGGTTCGAGCCGCTGGTCTCGGTCAGGTATTGGAGATGGTGCGCGTCAAGGTAGAGGACATCATCGAAGCCCTGGTCTTTCCACTGCTGGGCGACCCAGATGGCGCCGGCGTAATTGCCCATCGCCTTTGCCGAGCCTGTTCCCCCGGGAGCGACACGGCCCTGCTCTAGCACCTTCAGGCGAACTCCCTGGGGGCTCCCCCCGCGGAAGTAGCTGCCCACCGGACTGCAGAAAATATGCGTGGTGAAGTGCCTGCAGGGCCCCAGGCCGAGCTGGGGCTCTACCGCGTGCTGCATGGGGCGCAGATAGAGTGAGCCGTATTCCGGCGGCGGAATGAAGCGCTCGTTGCGACGCACCACTGCGACGCAGGAGTCGATGAATTGCTCGCTCGGGAAGGGATGCATCATCAGCCTCTCGGCGGAATTCCGCATCCGGGCCGCGTTGGCATCGGGGCGAAAGAGGAGGATCCTCCCGTCGGTGGTTCTCTGGGCCTTCAGACCTTCGAAAACGCCCACGCCGTACGACATTAGGGCCGCCGCGGGCGAGATCTTAATGTCCTGGAAGGGTATGAATTCGCCCTCATCCCAGACCGGTTCCCTCTCCGTGTCCCCGAGACTTCTGTACATGCAGTCGGTCTCTGTAAGGGAGAAGGTCAGGGTGTCCCAGTCAGGAAGTGGATTGTTGTTCTGTCCGGTCATTTCCCGGTGCATCTCTGGCAACTGGCATTAAGGTGGCCGATAAGAAAAAACAAAGACCGATGATTATAAGGCTTCATTTCAGTCTCTGGCAAGATAACCCAAGCGAGCCGGAACCCGCGCATGGTCCGGATAAGTCGTGCTGGTGCCGATAAGGGCGGATAATCCTTTCCCCACGCTTTAAACAGCCCTTCTTTATCTTATTTCGGCCTGAGTCTTGTGTAACATTTGGTCAGCTTCTTGATTACCGTGGGCGGCCGGAGTCGGCTGCCTTGGATTTTCAGTGATTACTATTGGCGGATCCTGATGAACAGCAAGCGGGCGGGCACATCCTGGGGACTCACGCGGCATATCGTCCTGGAGATCCTCAAGATATTTCTCTTCTCCCTCCTGGTCCTGGAGCTGAGCTATTCGCTCCTGGTCTCTATCCTGGCGGCGGGGAAATATGACATCGACCTGCCGCTGGCATTGCCTGTCATGTGGTACGCGGCGACGGCCATGCTCAGCGACAGCATTCCCCTTGCCCTGATGTTCGCCACCAGCCTGGTCTACGGTCGCCTCGTGGCTGACCGCGAGATCATGGCGGCGAGGAGCTTCGGCATCTCCAACGGCAGGATCCTGCTGCCGGCCCTGCTGCTCGGCCTCGCCTTCACTTTCTCAGGTTACTTCATCAACGGCCACCTCGTCCCCCTGATGAAGCACAAGCGCAACGATGTCGGCAGCCTTCTCATCGACCAGTTCCGCGCCCTGGGCAAGGGCCAGAACAGGGATTTTCGTTTCGGCAACCTGAACCTCTGGATCATGGAACACGAGGGCAGGAGCCTGAAGGGCGTCTTTGTCGGGCCGAGGGCGGATGCTGACACCGACGAGATACTCAGCCAGGAGAAGATCGACGAGCTGGACCTGGTCTCCTATCCCTACTGTCTCTATGCCGGCGAGGGTACGATTCTCTTTCCCGACGAGCTCAGGTTCAGGAGCGCCTCGGCCGAGTCTCCTCTTGCCGCGAGCGCTCCCGCGAAGCCGGCGGCTGGAACTCTTGCCGGGCACATCATCATCGAGCTCAGGGATGTGAGCATTTTTTATTCGAGCGAGCTTCATCCGGGCGGGTCGAATTCTTTTTTCCAGCGAATGCATCTCGATGAGCTGAACATCTCCTTTGACCCTGCGAGCAAGGCGAGGCGCGCGAGGCGGGGCAAGGAGCTTGGCAATGGGGCGCTCGGCAGGGAGATCCGAGCCGTGAGGGATGGTCCCGCGGGGAGGCCCCCGGCGGGGGCGGGGGCCAAGGCGCTCGAGCGCCTGCAGTTTGAATACCATGGGCGAATCGCCCGGATGTTGAGCTGCGGTCTCTTCGCCCTGCTGGGGGGGGCGATAGCCTTGTACCTGAATTCGGGCAACCGGCTGCTGCCGTTCTTCGTTTCCTGCGGAGTTCTTCCGGCCGTTTTTTACGGTGGTACCGTCGTCTTCCAGGTGGCGGTACATAAAGGGGCTCTTCCCCTGGCGGTTGTGCACGTACCCGCCGTCATACTCCTCGGCGTCCTGGGCTGGAGCCTGTGGCGTCTTGAAACGGAGGTAGGCAGGTAGATCCTCATGTCCCTTTTTCAGCGAATCACCAAGAGCTGTCCGGCGACCCTCGACCTCTACATTCTGCGCCTGTTCCTCGTCGTGTACATCGTCAGCCTGCTGAGCTTCTGCCTGATCTTCGTGCTCATCGACCTGGTGGAGAACCTGGATAATTTCAACCGCCAGTCGGGCTCGCTCGGCGAGCTCTTCAGCCTGATGCTCCGGTATTACAGCATCAACCTGCCGATTGTTTTCTGCCAGGTGCTCGGACCCATCGTATGTCTCACCTCGGGTCTCTTCACCATAACCCTGCTGCAGCGCTCCAACGAGCTGATCCCGGTCCTCGCTAACGGCCGCAGCTACCGCCGCCTCTTCCTGCCTGTATTGCTCGCCGCCGGGGTGATCTCCGTGGGAACCTACCTGGTCCAGGACTTCTGGATCCCGGGGACCCGCGAGGCCTTCCGGGAGATGGCCAGCAAGCGGAAGGGTCGGCTCGAGACGAGGGATCTGAAGTACGAGGACACGCAGGAGGGAATCCTGATTCTCATCCGGCGCTACCTGGTCAACGAGAAACGCGCCGAGGGGGTTCTGGTCCTGCCGACCAGCCCGGGGGAGGAGCCTGATTCCGTTATCTCGGCCAGGCAGATGGATTGGGTACAGCCCAGCCAGGGCCGCGGCTACTGGCTCATGAAGAAGGGCTGGATAGCTCTCTACGAGCCTTTTGAATTTCGCGAGGGCGCCCGGCGCTCGAGGCTGGTTACCGTGTCCCAGCCGGAGGTGGAGGGAGGGGCCGACCGCCTGTCGGAGTCTTTTATCGAGCGTGCGCTCGAGACGGTTCTCTCGCCCGAGGATCTCGAGGTGCGCGAGGCGCAGGTCGCGCATATGAGCCTCGCTGACCTGAAGAGGAAGGTCAGTACCACCACGGACAGAGGCTGGAAGAGCAAGTATTACTCGCGGATCTTTCATCCCGTTCACAACCTGGTCCTGCTGCTTCTGGGCCTTCCCATCATCGTCTCTTCCGGCACCAGCAATGTCTTCCTGGGCGCCTTCCTGGCGGTCTGTGTGGGGGCGGTCTATTTCGTTGCCGGGGCCTTCTGCCAGGCCCTTGGAGCCCAGGGGGTTCTTCCTCCCGTCATCGGCTCAGCCCTTGGGCCGGTCCTGTTCCTGGCCCTGTCGCTGACCTGGTGGAGGGGGCTTCGCAGCTAGACGAGGTCAAA
>Ga0310345_10002606_pt1 | contig 17978 bp, 19 predicted proteins | sample HC15DNA20500_MG_FD_204667 | JGI IMG/M metagenome (GOLD analysis project Ga0310345, IMG submission 204667) | Marine microbial communities from station ALOHA, North Pacific Subtropical Gyre - HC15-DNA-20-500_MG | ecosystem: Environmental > Aquatic > Marine > Oceanic | place: Pacific Ocean: North... | reverse complement strand
GATCGATCACCCGCAACGGCGCGGCGCTGGGCAATGTCGTCTCGGCCCAGATCACCTATGCCAATAATCTCGACCGGATCGAGACCATCCGCGCCGATGGCCGCATCGATGGGGCGGACCCGTCCATAGCCGCGCTCACCGGGTCCATCGAGGTCCGGTTCTCGGACAGCACGCTGGTGACGCAGGCCCTTGATGGCGATCCTTGCGCGCTGGAATTCTCCTACGCCCTGCCATCGGGCGAGAGCTTTGCCTTCACCGTGCATGCCGTCTACCTGCCCCGCCCCCGGATCGAGATTTCCGGGCCGCAGGGCGTGCAGGCAACCTTTGATTGGCAGGCGGCGCGCGACGACACGCTCGGCCGCATGTGCACCGCCACCCTGATCAACGACCGTGAGGAGTATTGAGACCATGCTGATCTTGGACCTGAGTAATGAACCGCGCTGGCACGAGCTGGCGCCCGGTGTCCGGGTGCAGCTGCGTCCGCTGACAACCGCACTGATGGTGGCCACCCGCAGCGACCCGGATGTGGAAGCTGTCCCCGACGAGACCAGCGATGAGGAACGGGCGCTGATCTTCGCCAAGGCGCTGGCGCGGCGCGCGGTGCTGGATTGGGAAGGTGTCGGCGATGCCGATGGGAATGCCATCGCCCCCAGCCCGGATGCCATAGATGCGCTTCTGGACATCTGGCCGATCTTCGAAGCCTTTCAGCTGGTCTACGTCTCGAAGGGCCTGCTGCTGGAGCAGGAAAAAAATGTCTCCGCGCCCTCGCCGAATGGTGCTTCGGCGGGGGCGACAGCTACTGCGCGGCCTGCACGCAAAGCTGCGAAGACTGCCCGACGCGACTAAACCAGCCGCTGACCTGGGAAGGCTGGCAGGTCTGGGATCTGGTCGGCCGACTTGGCGGACAGCTGCGGGTGCTGCCGGGCGCGGTGATCGGCTGGGATCTGAAGGCCGCGCTGGGCTTGGCGGAGGCGCTGGGCATCCCGGCTCCGGCCGCGGCTGAGCTTCTGCCCGTCGTTGAGGCCGTGATGGTCCGGAAGATGAACGAACAGCTGGCCGCGAACGGGTCAGGGACGCTCAGCTTTTGATCTTGGGAACCAGTGTGACGCCCGGCAGCCCGTCGAAATGCGCGTCGCAGGTCAGCAGTTGTGCGCCATGGGCCTGTGCGGTAGCGAAGATGATGGCGTCGGCTGTTGCCAGTTTATGGGCGCGGCAGGCCTCAGCCGCCGCCAGCGCGGTCTCGGTATCGAGCGGCACAACCTGACAGATCTGGGTAAAGGCAATAACCTGATCGGCCTTGTCCTCGCCGATCTCGCGGGTCAGCCATTTCGCCAGTTCAAGCTGTACCATCGTCGGCACCAGCCAATCGGCCTGCTCGGGCAGATGATCGGCCAGCTTGTCGCCGGTCGGGGAGGCGATCAGCCATTCGATCCAGGCAGAGGTATCGACGAGGATCATTCAGTGGCGGTCCTTGCGGTCGCGATAGCCCTCGGCATTGGCGCCCTTCGCCAGCCCGCGCAATGCGTCGCGCTTCGGGACCGGCACCAGCAACACCCCCGTCCCTTTCGGGATGAAGGCAAAGGTCAGCCCGGCTTCCCAGTGCTGGGCAGCACGGATCGCCTTGGGGATGGAGATCTGGAATTTCGTGGACAGGGTAGCGGTCTCGGCCATTGTCATACCCATCATTGATCGATGCGGCGAATGTAAGACACGCATCGGGGAAGATCAAGGAATCCCTTCATGGTAGAGAAACGTGTCAGCGTCCGCCTTGCGGCGGTGGGCGGGCGGCAGGTGCGCGCCGAGCTGGAGGGTGTCGGCGAGGCTGGATCGCGCGGTTTTGGGCGGCTCTCGCGCGAGATGGAGGCGGCGAATGCCCGCATGGCCGGGTTCACCCGGAAGGTCGGTGTCGCGGCTGCCGCTGCGGTTGCCGCTGCCACGGCGGCGGGCATCGCCATGGTCCGGTCGGGCCTCCAAACGGTAGATGCGCAGGCCAAGCTCGCCCAGTCGCTCGGCACCACCGTCGCCTCGATCCAGACGTTGGAACGGGCCGGAGAACTCGCCGGTGTGTCGATGTCCGGCATCGAACAGGCGACCAAGGATCTGACCCGGCGGCTGAGCCAGGCAGCGGCGGGCGGTGGTCCTGCGGCCGATGCGCTGGAACGGCTGGGCCTGACCGCCGCTGACCTGCTAGCCCTCCCCTTGGACCAACGCGTCGGTGCGATCAATGCCGCCATCGAGGCTTTCGTCCCCGTCGCCCAGCGCGCGGCGGTGGCCGGGCAACTCTTCGGCGAAGAGGGTTCGATCGCCATGTCGCGCATCGACACCGCGACCTTGCGCCAGGCGACCGAGGATGTCCGCGCCTTCGGGGTCGTGGTCTCGGAACAGGATGCCGACCGGATCGAACGGACAAATGACGCGATTTCGCGGCTGGGGCTGGTCTGGCGGGGTCTGTCGAACCAGCTGGCGGTGGCCGCCGCACCTGCCCTCGAAGCCGTCGCCGATGCCATGGCGGCGCTCGCCAGCCGCACCGGGCCGCTTGGGATAGCGATCAGCGGGCTTTTCGACCAGATCGGACGTCTTTCCACCTATGCGGCGAGCTTCGCCGGTTTCATGGCCGGGCGCTGGGTGGCAGGTTTGGCGGCAGCCGCGCTGTCGGTCCGGGGTCTTGCCACCGCACTGGTGGTGCTGCGCGGGGCGCTGATCCGCACCGGCATCGGTGCCCTGATCGTCGGAGCGGGCGAGCTGGTCTATCAGTTCACGAAGCTGGTCAAGGGCGCAGGCGGCTTTGGCACTGCCATGGCGCTGATGGGCGATGTCGCGAAGGCCGTCTGGGACGGCATCAAGGTGACGGCCATGTCCTTCGCGGATGATTTCCGGGCCATGCAATCGGAGATCGAGGCGATCTGGACCCGGCTGATGGCCTTTCTCGGCGGGAAATGGGCGGATTTTCTGGGGATGATCGCGCCCACCTTCAACAAGGTGGCCGAGGAAATCGGCTCGGATACCCGGATCGATGTGTTCGAGGCGCTGGGCCGGGCCTCCATGCTGGAACATGCGGCCAGCAATTCCGCCCATATGGCAGGTCGCTATCGCGACCGGGCCAATTCCAGCCGGGCCTCGGCCTTCGACGGCGTCGGCCCGGCGATGGAGGCGCTGCGCGCCGCGATGACGGGTGGCGAGGATGTCGGCGGCGAAGCCATGGACGTGGCGACAAAAGCTGCCGGGCGCTACGAGGATGCACTGGGCGAGGTCGAAACGGCCGCGACCGGCGCGGGTGTTGCTGCGAAAGAGGCTGGAGCCGCAGGCAAGGCAGCGGCCGAAGAGGCCAAGCCAGCGACCGAAGCGACAGCCATCGGCTGGAAGGCCGTCACCGAGGCGCTGTCCGATTACGCGAAGAAGGCCAAAGACATCGGCGCCGATATCGGCCAAGCGCTGGTCAGCGCCTTCCAGGGTGCGGAGAACGCGGTCGGGGAATTCGTGAAGACCGGCAAGCTCGATTTCCGGGATCTGGTCACCTCGCTGCTGGCCGATCTGTCGAAGCTGGCAGCACGGCGGTTCCTGCTCGGGCCCATCGCAGGCGCGCTTTCGGGCGCGCTGGGCGGCGCAGGCGGGATTTTCGCCAGCATCATGCACACTGGCGGGATGGTCGGCGCGGCAGGTCCTGGGCGCATGGTTCCGGCGCTGACCTTTGCCGGGGCACAGCGCATGCATGCCGGTGGCATGGTCGGGCTACGCCATGACGAGGTGCCGGCCATCCTGCAACGCGGCGAGCGCGTCCTCTCCCGCCGCGAGGCGCAGGATTACGGCAAGGGCGTCACGGTCAACATCAACGCCCGCGACGCCGAGAGTTTTAGGCAATCCCGCACCCAAATCGCGGCCGATATCGCCCGCGCCGTTTCGCTCGGTCGGCGCGGCCTCTGACACATCCCTCACGAAAGGAACGCGCAGGATGGCATTCCACGAGGTCCGGTTTCCGGACACGATCAGCCGCGGCGCGCGCGGCGGGCCGGAACGGCGCACCCAGATCGTCGAACTGGCCTCAGGCGACGAGGAGCGCAATGCCAGCTGGGCCAGTTCGCGCCGCCGCTACGACGTCAGCTATGGCATCCGTCGCGCCGACGATCTGGCGGCGGTGGTCGCGTTCTTCGAGGCGCGGAACGGACGGCTTTATGGCTTCCGCTTCAAGGACTGGGCCGATCATCGGTCCTGCCTGCCTTCGCAGGCGCCGTCGTCAATGGATCAGCAGATTAGCATAGGCGATGGCATGACGACCGCGTTTCAGTTGGTGAAGCGCTATCCCTCCGGAGGGCAAAGCTGGACCCGGGCGATTACCAAGACGGTCGCAGGCACGGTCCAGATCGCCCTGAACGACGTGGCGCAACCCAGCGGCTGGTCGGTCGATCACAAGACCGGCGTCGTCAGGTTCGACACCGCACCATCCGACGGCATCGCCATCACGGCGGGTTTCGAATTCGACGTGCCGGTCCGTTTCGACAGCGACGTGCTGGACGTCACGCTGGATATCGAGCGGCTGGGCTCCATCACTTCCATTCCCCTGCTGGAGATCCGGCGATGAAGAATATCCCGCCTGCCTTGCAGACCCATCTCGACAGCGGCACCACGACCTTGGCCTGGTGCTGGCGCATCACCCGCGCCGATGGCACGTCTTTCGGCTTCACCGATCACGACCGGGCGCTGGTGTTCGACGGCACGGAGTTCGAACCGGAAAGCGGGCTGACCGCCAGCGAGATCCGCTCCGGTGCCGATCTCTCGGTCGATGCGCAGGACGCAGCCGGCGCGCTGCGCTCGGACCGGATCACCGAGGCCGATATTCTCGATGGACGCTGGGACAATGCCGAGGTGGAGCTCTGGCGGGTCAACTGGCAGGCGCCCGGACAGCGCGTGCTGATGCGGCGCGGCGCCATCGGTCAGATCCGGCGCGGACGGCATGCCTTCGTGGCCGAGATCCGCTCGATGTCCCATATCCTCGGCCAGACGGTCGGGCGGACATTTCAGGCCAGTTGCGATGCGACGCTCGGCGATGCCCGCTGCGGGATCGATCTTGAGGATCCGGCTTTTCGCGGCACCGGCACCGTCATCGACGGGCTACGCGACCGGGCTTTCACCGCCTCCGGCCTTGGAGGGTTTCAGGCGGGTTGGTTCCGCTTCGGAACACTCACCTGGACATCCGGTCCCAATGCCGGGCGGCGGGCGGAAGTCCTGGCCCATGACCGCAGCGATAGCGTGGCGGTGCTGACATTGTTGGAGGCGCCGATCCGCCCCATCGGCACGGGCAATGGCTTCACCGTCCATGCCGGCTGCGACAAGCGCATCGCGACCTGCGGCCAGAAGTTTGGCAATGTGGTGAACTTCCGGGGTTTTCCGCACATCCCCGGCCAGGACACGATCCTGCGCTATGCCAGCCAGGATAGCGGTCATGACGGGGGCGTGCTGTGACGCGGCCGCAATCCGCCACCGATCTGGATCGCGTCATTGCCGCAGATCCCGACAGCGTCATCGCCGCCGCACGCAGCTGGCTTGGCACGCCCTACCACGATCAGGCCAGCTTGCGTGGTGTCGGCTGCGACTGCCTCGGGCTGGCGCGCGGCGTCTGGCGCGAACTCGTGGGCGATGAGCCCTCTCCGATCCCGCCCTATAGCCGAGATTGGGGCGAGACGGGCTGCCGTGAGGTGCTGGCGGACGGCGCGCGACGGATGATGATCGAGCTGCCGGTCGCCGATGCCGGGCCGGGCGCCCTCGTCCTGTTCCGCATGAGGACGGGCGCTATCGCCAAGCATGTCGGCATCCTGACCACACCGTACCGCTTCATCCACGCCTATGAGCGGCTGGGCGTGATCGAAGAACCACTGACCTCCACTTGGCGCCGCCGCATCGCCTTCGCCTTTCTCTTCCCCAGCATCTGAGATTTCGTCACATGGCAACCCTTGTTCTGGCTTCTGTCGGCGCCACGATTGGCGGCGGCTTCGGGGGCGCGATTCTCGGTTTTTCCGGTGCGGCCATCGGCGGCACGATCGGATCGACCATCGGCGCGGCCGTGGACAGCTGGATCGTATCCTCGCTCGCCCCGGCCCAGCGCATCGAGGGCGCCCGGCTCGACAATCTGCGCATCACCGCCTCAACCGAAGGCGCGGTCATCCCGCGCGTCTTCGGGCGAATGCGCATGGGCGGGAATATCACTTGGGCCACGGATTTCCGCGAAGAGACCAAAACCAACCGTCAGGGCGGCGGCAAGGGCGGCGGGCCGAAGGTCGAGACGACCGAATATCTCTATTATGCGTCTTTCGCCGTGGCGCTGGCCGAGGGCGAGCTTACCGGCATCGGGCGCATCTGGGCGGATGGCAAGCCGCTCGACATCTCCGGAATCACCTGGCGCTGGTATCCGGGCAGCGAGACGCAGGAACCGGACCCGTTCATCGCCGCCACCATGGGTGCCAAGGCCACCCCCGCGTATCGCGGCACCGCCTATGTCGTCTTCGAGGATCTGCCGCTGAACGATTACGGCAATCGCCTGCCACAGCTCTCCTTCGAGGTCTTTCGCCCCCTTGCCGATCCGGACACGGCCGAGGGTCTGACCCGCGCCGTGACCCTGATCCCGGCCTCGGGCGAGTTCACCTATGCCACCGAAGCAATCCGCAAGGGCGGCCATGGCGACAGCACGGCCGAGAACCTGAACGCCACCCCGGGCAGCCCGGACATGATCGTGGCGCTGGACCGGTTGCAGGCCATGGCCCCAAAGGTCGAGAGTGTCAGTCTGGTCGTGGCCTGGTTCGGCAACGATCTGCGCTGTGGCCATTGCGCCATCCGGCCTGGGGTCGAGGTAGCCGAGAAGGCCAGCAGCCCCAAGACATGGTCCGTAAATGGCATCGCCCGTGCCGATGCCCATCTCGTCAGCCGCGATTTCGAAGACCGCCCAGTCTATGGCGGCACGCCAGCAGATTTCGCGGTGGTGCAGGCGATCCGGGAGATGAAGGTGCGCGGGCTGCGCGTTACCTTCTATCCGTTCATTCTGATGGACGTGCCGCCCGGCAATGCGCTGCCGGATACCTATTCGGGCCATGCTGCGGGAACTGGCCAGCCCGCCTTTCCATGGCGCGGGCGGATCACCTGTTCGCCCGCCGCCGGTCAGGCGGGCAGCGTCGACAAGATGTCGGCTGCCGGGGATCAGGTTGATGCCTTCTTCGGCAACGCCAGTGTCGGCGATTTCACCGTCATCGGCGACGAGGTCCGCTGGGCGGGCGATCCGGGTGATCATGGGCTGCGGCGCATGGTGCTACATTACGCCCATCTCTGCGCGGCGGCGGGTGGCGTGGACGCTTTCCTCATCGGATCGGAGATGCGCGGGCTGACCACGATCCGGGCAACCGGGAACAGCTACCCGGCCGTCGCGGCATTCCGGGCGCTGGCCGCAGATGTCCGATCCATCCTCGGGCCCGGCAGGAAGATCAGCTATGCCGCCGACTGGTCGGAATATTTCGGCCATCAACCAAGCGATGGCAGCGGTGATGTCCATTTCCACCTCGATCCGCTCTGGGCGGACGAAAGCATCGATTTCATCGGCATCGACAATTACCTGCCGCTGTCGGATTGGCGCGACGGCTTCGATCATCTGGACGCCCGAGACGGCTGGCCCGCCATCCATGACCGAGCCTATCTGCAATCCAACATTGCGGGCGGCGAAGGGTTCGACTGGTTCTATGCCTCAGGGGCTGATCGGGCCGCGCAGGTTCGGACTCCGATCACGGACGGCGCGCATGGAAAGCCTTGGGTCTTCCGCCCCAAAGATATTTTGGGCTGGTGGTCGAACCGGCATTTCGACCGGCCGGGCGGGGTCGAGGCTGGTACACCGACGGCATGGGTGCCGCAGTCCAAACCGATCCGCTTCACTGAGCTCGGCTGCCCGGCCATCGACCGCGGCACCAATCAGCCCAACGTCTTCTACGATCCCAAATCCTCGGAAAGCTTCGTGCCGTACCATTCGCGCGGCTGGCGCGACGATGCCATTCAGCGAGCCTATCTGGAAGCGACATACCTGTTCTGGGGCAAGGCATCGAACAACCCGGTTTCTGCGATCACCGGCCAGCGCATGGTCGAGGTCTCGGAATGCGCGGCATGGACCTGGGATGCCCGCCCCTATCCCTTCTTTCCGGCGCTGGGCGATGTCTGGACAGATGGCGCCAACTGGCGGCTCGGGCATTGGCTGACCGGGCGGCTGGGCGCGGTCTCGCTGGCCGCTCTCGTCCGCCATCTCTGCCTGCGCGCCGGGCTGCTGGAATCCCGCATCGATGTCTCCGGCCTCTGGGGCGCGGCCGAGGGCTATGCCATCACCGCGCTGGAAAGCCCGCGCGCATCCATCACCACGCTGGCGCGGCATTTCGGCTTCGATGCGGTCGAGAGTGCGGGCACCATCCGATTTGTGATGCGCGGCCGGGCACCGGTTGCCACCATCGCCCATGACGATCTTGTCGCGGGCAACACCGATGGCGAACCCATCGAGCTGACTCGCGCCCAAGAGACGGAGCTGCCGCAGGCGCTGAAGTGGCAGGTGGCCCGGGCCGACGAGGATTACGATGCGGCGCTGGTCGAGGCGTCCCGCATCACCGTCGACACCAGCCGCATCGCCTCCGAGAGTTTTCCGATGGCGGTGCCGCCGGAAGAGGCCGAGCGCCGCTGCCGCCGGGCCCTGCAGGAAGCCTGGGCGGGCCGCGAAAGCGCGGTGTTTCGACTACCGCCCTCGCGGCTGACGCTGGACCCGACCGATGTCATTGCGCTCACCCACGATGGGCGCACAGAGCAGTTCCGCCTGATCGCCGTGGCCGATGCAGAAGCACGTGGCGTGGAGGCTGTGCGCCAGGACCGGGAAGCCTATGATCTGCCGCCCGGTGCCGAGCGACCGGCCACCCTGCCCCGCGCTGTGACCTTCGGGCCGCCGGAGGTCATTCTGCTCGACCTGCCCCAGCTGCGGGACGATATCCCTGCGCATCAGCCGCTGATCGCAGCCACGGCAAAGCCATGGCCCGGCGCGCTGGCCGTCTATCGCAGCGCCGGCGAGGATGGGTTCGAACTTGTGACGACAGTTCGCCGCAGGGCCAATCTCGGGCGTCTGGCCGCCGATCTCTGGGCCGGTTCGACATCGCGCTTTGACATGGGCAATGTCCTGATCCTTGATCTCGCCAGCGGTCAGGTGGACAGCGTCAGCGATCTGGCGCTTTTTGGTGGCGCCAACGCGCTGGCGGTGGAATCCGCACTGGGGCGCTGGGAGATCGTTCAGGCGGGCCATGCCGAGTTGATCGCGCCGGGGCGATATCGATTGAGGCGGCTGTTGCGCGGCCAGCGCGGCACCGAACAGGCCATGGGGATGCCCACCCCGGCCGGGGCGCGGGTGGTTCTGCTGAACGAGGCCCTGATCCCGCTGCCAATTCCTGAGGCGGATTTGGGCATCCCCTTCAACTGGCGCATCGGACCCGCCCGCCACCCGGTCAGCAGCGACACCTTCGCAGCCCTCAACTTTACGCCCGAGGGCGCTGGGCTGCGACCCTTTGCGCCAGTCCATGTCGCGCAGCCATGGCGCCAGCCGCATAGCCCTGGCGATCTGGTGATCCGATGGACACGGCGCTCCCGCAGCCTCGCTGCCGACAGTTGGCAGGGGATCGAGGTGCCGATGGGCGAAGAGCAGGAAAGCTACGAGGTCAGGATCATGAACGGCGCGGCCGTGAAGCGGACCCTGACCAGCACTGCGCCCTCGGTCACCTACACAGCCGCCCAGCAGGCCGACGATTTCGGCACGTTGCTGGCCCCCGGCGGCAGCCTGACCATCCGCATCTGCCAGCTCTCGGCCCGCATCGGGCGTGGCACGGCACGAACCACAACCCTCTATATCTGATCCTGAAGAAAGACATCCGCATGCCCGACAGCACGACGAACCTGCTGCTGCCATATCTCATGGCGGCGCAGGCGCAGAAGCACGTCACCCATAACGAGGCCCTGCGTCTGCTCGATGGGCTGGTGCAGCTGTCGGTCAAAAGTCAGGAGCTGACCGCGCCACCCCCGGCGCCTGCCGACGGCGACCGCTATATCGTCGCTTCCGGCGCGACGGGCGGTTGGGCGGGCTGGGATCTGAACGTCGCCCTCTGGACCGATGGCGCCTGGCTGCGCCTGCCACCACGCGAGGGCTGGCGGGCATGGATCGAGGATGAGGCGGTCTTGCTGGTCCGGATCGGCGCGGGCTGGGAGCCGGTGATCCCGACCGCGCTTGACGATCTGACCCGGCTTGGCATCGGCATGGCGGCAAGCGCGGGCGCCCCCTTCTCGGCCAAGCTGAACAGCGCTCTCTGGACCGCGCTCTATGCGGCGGACGGCGGCAGCGGCGATCTGACCCAGACCCTGAACCGGGAAACTGGGACTAACGATGCCGGGCTGATCCTGCAGACCGGCTTTTCCACCCGGGCGCTGATCGGCCTCTTCGGATCGGACCGGCTGCGCATCGCCGTCTCGCCCGATGGTAGCAGTTTTCGCGATGCGCTGGGCGTCGATCCGGCAACGGGCATCGTGGACCAGCCGAACCTGCCGCGCTTCAAGGCCTGGACGAATTACGACAATTACGTCGCCACAGACACCTGGACGACGCTTGGCATCAACGTGGCAGACTATAACGACCAGGGCTGTTTCGACGCCGCGACCAACCGTTTCGTCGCGCCGGTCGCGGGCACCTATCTCTTCGGCGCATCGCTGCTTTTCAAGATCAACGCCAATACCAGCGCCCGGATGCGTGGTCGGCTGGTGCTGAACGGTGCCACGGAAATCCGGGGGTCGTTCGGCGAGATTTCCAGCGCACATGTGTCCGAGGCCACGGCGCTCTGGCTGCAGACCATGGTGCCGCTGGATGCGGGCGACACGGTCGCGCTGCAGGGCAGCTTTCGCGCGTTCGATGGATATTTCGCGGCCGACCACACCACCTTCTGGGGAGCGAAGATCGGATGACACCCAAACGTCTCGACGACATGCTGCAGATGAGCGAGAGCGAGTTTGAAGAATTGCTCGCCCGGGCCGCGCAGGAAGGCGCCCGTCGTGCCCTCGTAGACGCAGGTCTCGACGGCAGGGAAGCCGCCCTCGATATCCGTGACCTGCGGGCGCTCCTGGAAGGTATCCGCCTGATGCGCCGCACCGCTGCCCAGACAATCATCCGCATGCTGAGCGCCGGGCTGATCCTGACGCTGCTGGCCGGGATCGCCCTGAAGTTGAAGCTCTTCGGCGAAGGCGGCTGACGCGCTGGTGCGGCGCACGGCGCGATCATCCATCCCAAACCCATCACCCCACGGCCCGCCATTCCGGTGGGCCTTTTTCTTTTCCGGAGGATATCCATGACCACCCGTTTCTACCGCCATTGGCGCGACGTCCCGAAAGACAGCTGGCGCTGGCCCAATTTCTCGCCGGCCGAAATCGCCTGCCGCGGCACCGGATCGATTCTGATCCACGAGGCAGCCCTCGACCGACTGCAGGCGCTGCGCACGCGTCTCGACAAGCCGCTGATCGTGAATTCCGCCTATCGCAGCCCTGAGCACAATGCCCGGGTGCGTGGGGCGAAAGGTTCCAAACATCTGGAAGGCACGGCTTTCGATGTCTCCATGGCCAATCACGATCCGGCGGCCTTCGAGACAGCCGCGCGGGCCGAAGGGTTTCTGGGCTTCGGCACCTATCCCCGTTCCGGCTTCATGCATATCGATCTTGGCCCTGCCCGGCGCTGGGGCGATCCGTTTCCGGCCCGCCCCATTCCCTTCGCCGAGGACCAGCCGCCCGCGCGGGAACGTCTGGCCGACAGCCGCACCATGAAGGGCAGCGGCGCGGCCGGGATCGCCACCGCCGGTGTTGCGGGGATCGAAATCACCCAGGACACCCTCAGCGACGCGCAATCGGCGATCCAGCCGCTGATCCCTTATCTCGACACCCTGCGCTGGGCCTTCATCGCCCTGGCGCTGGCCGGGATCGGCCTGACCGTCTGGGCCCGGCTGGATGACTGGAACCGGGGGCGGCGGTGATGGGCGTCCTGACCGCGCTGCTGGCGTCGCGCTGGGCGCGGCGGCTGTTCGTCTGGGCCGCGCTGATCGGCGCGGTCCTGCTTTTCCTCCTCAACCTGCGGCGGGCCGGTGAAACCGCCGGTCGCCACGCCGAACGCCTGAACCAGATGGAGCGCCAGAATGACATCCAACGCCGCATGCTGGAGGCATCCAGCACCCGCCCTCGTGATCGCGACGAGCTTGCTGACCGCCTGCGCGATGGGCGATTCTGATCCGGGCGGCGCGACCTGTCCGCCGATCATCGCTTACGGTCAGGCTGTGCGGGAACGGACGGCGGCTGAGCTGGAGGCGCTGCCCGAGGATGCCGCTCTGGTCGGGATGATGGCGGATTACGCCGTCATGCGGGCGCAGGCGCGGGTGTGCGCATCCTGACTTCTTGGCTCCTTCGGGCGCGCTATCTCCAAGGCGGACCACCTGTCCGTCCAGAAAGACCAGCGCGCCCACCTGTCATCTCGGATATCCAACTTCGGGATATCCACTTGGTCGGCGATATGCTGGCCGACCCCGGTGGGCTCCGAACGGGTTCGCCGCCATCCCCACCCCGCACTCGATCCGGCCCACGGTCCGGCGTCTCCTGCGGTCCCCGCGCTTTCGGGTCCGGGTCCCCATCCTGACTTTCCCGATACCTGCAGCTAACCGTCGGCCACCTCTGGCACTGCGGGCTGAGCCAGGCCAGCGACGATCTGTCGGAACTCGCCCAGAATTTCCTGATGGTTCCTTTCGAGAAATCGCACGAGGCGGTCATTCTGCAAGAGCCGTTCGACATAACGGCCCGCAACAACAAGACGCAAGTGATCGGGACCGAGCGTGCCTTCGATCAACTTGATGTTCTTCTGCAGGCTGGCCATCTCGGCTTTCATCCGTTCGGCCTGTTCGCGCGTGACGCCAACGGGTGATTTGCGCGCCGCTGGATCCACCAGATCGGCCGCATCGGTGGCAGCCAGAATGGCCTCGGCATAAGCCACCGTGTAGTTGTTCGCGGCGATCATCAGTTCGGCTGCCTGAATCTGGCGCAGGGGCTTCATCTTGCGCAGGGCCCGAAAGCTGTTGATCGGACAATGCCGCGCCTTGAGCAGTTCGGCCACCTCGGCACAGATTCCATTCAGTAGGTTCCGTTTTCGACGGATCAGCGCCACATCGACATTCAGCGCGGCAGCGATCCGGGCCTCGGGCACACCACGTTCGACAGCACGAAGGATCATCTTGTGTTCCTGAATCGTGGCTAGGCGGCTGATCCGCTTGTTGTAGGTAAAGGCCTCGTCATCAGTCGCCACAAGGCATGTGACCGTTTCCTCGCCCAGTTCTTTCAGGACGAGCAACCGGACGTGGCCGTCGAGCAGAATGAAAGTATCGCTCTGCCCCTTGGTGCGTGAGATGACCGGCGGTTCGATCAGGCCGACCTCGCGGATCGACGCAGTAATCTGAGCATATTTCTGGCTCTTGGGTACGGTCACTGGCAACTGTTTGACCGGCAGGATCGACGCGATCGGAACGCTTAGCAAATCTGTCTCGAAGCCGGGGCTTATCGCATTGGGCGATTTGTCTGGACGTGTCATGTTGCGGCCTCTCCCAGACCATCGACGACAATGCGCGGCAGGGAATCCAGGCCCTCAGCGCGCAAGAGCGTCAGAAAATTCTCGTCCTTCAGCAGCGACTTGAACGCAGCATCGAGAAACAGCAGGCTGCTGCGTGTGACCTGCGCACGGCTGATCATGTCCTTCTGGCGCTCTGCCTCGGCGCGATAGGCATTGACCAGCGCCGCAGAGGTCATACGCGTACGCGAGCGTGCGGTGCGGGTGACGCCTTTGTGCTTGCCATGCCGCTTTCGCAGCTCAACGAGCCGCCGGGCTTCCAGCAGCTTCTTACCCCGCAACTCACCGGAGGAATAAGCCGCTTCCAGCGCTTTCTGCACATCCTTTTCTTCTGCCCGCGTGATGTAAAGCGCGACGCTGAGGGGCATCTTGCCGGTCTCGACCGCGATCAGCAGCCGCTCCTCGCCATTGGCGATCAACTCGCCGATTTCATGGACATAGGCGAAGGACAGCCCGGTCTTGTCGGCAATCTCGTGATCAGAATATCCCCTATCACGCAGGGTGGAGATATCCTGCAGCAATTCCAGAGGGCGCTGCTGGCGCCGGGCGATATTCTCGATGATGCTGCGCAGGAGTCGTTCGATCTCATTGGCATCCACAATGATCGCCGGGATCCGGGTTTCGCCCAAGGCCAGATAGGCCTCCATCCGGCCTTGGCCGCAGACCAGCCGATAACCCTCGTGATCGTCGCGCGCGACGGTGATTGGCTTTTTCAGCCCGACCTTGGCGATGCTGTCCACCAGAGCACGAAAGGTCTTTTCCGACCGTTCGCGTGGGTTTTCTACGACAATCTCCGCGATTGGGATGTCCTGGACCTCGCCCTGCGTTTCGATCCCGCTCACCATGGCACAACCTCCGAGACAGGAACACGCCGGACCATCTCGAACAGGAAATCAAGCGTCTCGAACCGGAAGGCGTCCAGCATCAACCCATTCTCCTCAGCCAGTCCAAGCGGCTTGCTGCGCATTTCAAACTGCGGCAGCAGGTAATAATCGAGCGCCTTCTCGTTCGCGCGGTCCATGCGGATCGCAATCGTGATGTCCGGGGCGAGGCCGGTGTCGAATCGGATCTTCCAGCGCAGGCTGCACCCGCGTGTTTCGCGACACCGGGAAACGACGACAGAGGCCGTAAACTCATTGTTGATCGTCAGCAGATCGGTGACGGGATTCCGGTCGACCGCACCGCCCAGCCTGGTGATCTCGCCCACCACGCGCTCGACCGCATCACCGTGAAACAGACGCAGCATGCGGTTGATCTCGACATAGCGATAATCGCGATCCGGCGTGAACCCGACGAGGGAATAGGCGCGAAGCAGGCTGCCGAAACGATGCGCATAGGCGCCGCTTGACGGCATGCCGCCAGCTTCGTCGATCACCAGCCCGGAAATATAGCCATGGCGCTGAAACAGCCGTGTCAGCCTGTCCAGCATTTCGTCATCCGAAAAGCGTCGGTTGCGCGCGGCGATGACCGCCTGCACCTTTTGGAATTCCCGGGGCTGAACGACGGCCTCGAAGGCACCTTCCGATCTGATCCACATTTCCGGGCCGTTCGCGACCCGTTTGCGCTTCAGCTTGAACGAACGCCGGTTATAGACATTGTTCCCGATATATTTCTCGTTGGTCAGGATCTGCTGGACGGTGGCGCGGGTCCAGAGCCGGCCGAGATCAGTCAGGATGCCGCGCTCGTTCAGTTCCGCTGCGATCTCGCTCTCGGACCTGTCTTTCTTCAGAAACCGGCTATAGATCCAGCGCACCGTTTGCACTTCCTCGTCGGGGCCGGGTACAAGGATGACCCTTTCCGTCTGCAGGCTTTTCTGCTCGCCGCGCTTCAACTCGGCCTTGATGTCGCCGCGCTCGTCGACAAGGACGCGCCGCAATCCGTACCCGGCGGGCCCGCCCTGGCGATAGCCAAGCTCGATCAGACGGCATTGCCCGGCAAAGACCTTGGTCGATAACTCGCGGCTGTATTCACCCGCCATGGCGCGCTTGACGCCCTTGACGATGGTCGCGATGGGGCTGCCGTCGTTCTCGAACTGCTCGGCGCAATATTCGACCTGTTTACCTGCCCTGCGGCAGATATATTCGTAATAGGCAGATTCGTCGGCATCCTGAAACCGGCCCCAACGACTGACGTCATAAACCAGGATCACGTCGAAATCCGCCGTGCCCGCTTCCACATCCTGGATGAGCTGCTGCAGCGCCTCACGCCCTTCCAGCCTCAGCCCGCTTTTCCCCGCATCTGCATAGGTCCGCACCAGTTCAAACCCGCGTTCCTCGGCATAGGCCCGGATCGCGTCTGACTGGTTCTCGGTCGAATATTTCTGATGTTCCGTAGACATGCGGACATATTCAGCCGCACGCCGCCCCGTCGGCTCGGAGCCGGTGTTGCTGAGGGAAGGCGGAGTGTGACATGGCATACGCGTCTCCACTTCAGTCGTGCCGGAAGCGCCCCGCACGCCCGATCCGGGTGCAAATTGGAACCTGCCGTTTTCACGTTTCCCCCTCAGTTTTAGCCGAGGAGGGAAAGAGTATGTGGGTGAAGATGGGCACAATTGTGCCGGAAATGGGCACAATTGTGCACCTGACAGCAGTTCCGGGGGAATACAGGGAAGCAATCGCCGCCGCACTGGTCGCAGACCTCGGCCAGACGCACCGGGCGATCAAGACCGCAATGCGCTGGACCGGTGCAAGCGAGCGGACCGTGAAATACTGGATGTCCGCGGAGCGAGGACCAAGCGGCGAACACCTGATCGCATTGGCACGGCATTCCGACGCGGTCTTCATCACCCTGCTGGTGATGGCGGGACGAATCGAGCGGGAGAGTGATAGTCTGGATCCGGATAGCAGGCTGCGCTGATCTCGGAGCCAGATACCCCAGCTCCCTGGGGTCATCTGTGATGCTGCTCGTCAAGAATTCGAGATGTGAGTCTTCAATGCCACACGCGACTAAAACTACCCCTTTAAACATCATTTCAAGCGGTGTTTAAGGACAATGTGCTAGTCTGTTGGTCAGGAGATTATGTCTTGACAACACTAATCTTGGGAGTTGGCCGTGGCTGTGGACGCTAGATTGGTAGCGAACGAGATCCTGAAGCGTTCTTGGGAGATGGGCTTCGAGCCAACTCAGCTCGATGTGCAGAAGATTTCCTATTTTCTCCATGGTCATCATCTGATGGATCACGGTGAGCCGATGATCAAGACCGAGTTTGAGGCCATGCAGTACGGTCCCGTCCAGGCTGTTCTCCTCGACGCGTTTCGCGAATGGGGAGAGGAGCCTATCCGCGAGTTAGCAAAGAGATTCGACCCTGTGAGGAGAACCTATCATGCCCTTGATCGTATTGAGGACAATTCCGTTAACGCAACGATCGACAAATATCTAGCACAATATTTAGAGGTCCCGACATTCGTTTTGGTTGACATCACACATGCGAGCGGGACTCCTTGGAGCCAGACTATGCAAGCTGCCCGTAGGTCAGTGAACATAGGAATGAAGATTAGCGATGACCTAATCACCAAGTTTTTTGAAGGGCGTTCGTTCGCCCATTGAGGCGGAGGCGTCTTGACCAGCAAAAAGCGGCGTATCGCGGGCGTACTAAAGCGCTTCCAATTTATAGACCTTTCGCGAGCGGTATCTACCACAGGCCAGCAACGCGAAGATTTCTTACGTGAATACACAGGTCGGCGCGCTGGGAGGTTTCCCACATATGAACCGTTCCGCAAGACGGTGAAAGGAATTTACGGTGTTTCAAGGGGGTTAGACCTATCGCCTTCCCCTATCCGCGGCGACATCGAGGCGGCCGTTAGACGGGAGTGTAAAGGGACAGACGAAGCAATCAACCTCGATGCTGCGCTTAGCCTTTATGATTTGCTTTTTGAGGCGGAAATTGCGGCCTACGATCATTTCCCTGAAAGCCTAAGATTGGGCGATGATCGCAGATGTTTCTTCCGTATTGAGCATTACATCGTAAGGGCCGATACCGCAATTTTCCAGTTCCCGTATCCCCGTCGGACGAGGCTAACGGACTTCGAATACCAGGTGATGATGTCACTTATCCACTACGGATATGTGCGAGGCGATTTTGAGGAAGCGCGTGTCGAAATAGCAGATCTTAGCTGCGAGGAAGTTTCTGTTCGTGTTGATGGTCGTCGACAACCTGCTCCTCGCACGCCCAGAATATTGGCACTCGGCGATGGCGATCTGATCGGTCGCCAAGACCTTCAGACAGAAATTGAAGACGTCTACAGGATTCTGCTACGTATCGCGGACGAACCTGATGAAACCTAGGTCAAGGCCA
>Ga0310345_10002604_pt1 | contig 17985 bp, 13 predicted proteins | sample HC15DNA20500_MG_FD_204667 | JGI IMG/M metagenome (GOLD analysis project Ga0310345, IMG submission 204667) | Marine microbial communities from station ALOHA, North Pacific Subtropical Gyre - HC15-DNA-20-500_MG | ecosystem: Environmental > Aquatic > Marine > Oceanic | place: Pacific Ocean: North... | reverse complement strand
CAGATAGCTCTACTACCAGCCTTCAGTATGTGAATGCTATTACAGAGGACGGTAAAGGAAACATATGGGCTTCTGATGCGCAGGGTAATGTCTCCACCTTCAGAAGGTTTGAAAATAGGTGGATAAATTATCAGATTACCTATAAAGATTCTTTAAAAAATGCGGAATCTGAAGATCTTAGGTTTTATCCGCAGTCGCGTTCCATTGCTATTTCTGATGATGACAGGTATGCTTACGTCGCATGTTTTGGCCTGGGCTTATTACGAATAGATTCTGAGACTGGAGAACAGAAACTGTATGAAGAGAACCTAGAATACGCAAAAGAAAAGGACAATAAATATGCACACAGGATGCTAGAGAAAATGGAGTGGCTGGATTCCGATAGACTACTGGTCGCCACGGGAAACGGTCTGAGAATATTTGATACGAGAACCGAATCGTATACCCAGAACTATTTTGAAACACCAGATATTGAAAATAAAAAAGAGTATGTCAATGCTCGCATATGGGTACGTGACTTTCAAGTGATCGATTCAAATAACCTATGGATAAGCACTGAAAAGGGATTGTATCGAGGTAACCTAGAAGATAAGTCTTTAAAACACTTTGTTCATGACCAGAGAAATAGTAATTCTCTTGCAAGTAACGATATCTATGAGATTTATCTAGACAGAGAAAATGATCAGCTTTGGATCAACGTGCAAAATGTAGGAATTGATATTATGGACACAAAATCCTATGATATCATTCATTTGAATGAATCGAATTCCAGTCTCATAGGAGAGTCGTTTAATAATATCATTAAAGACGACCAGAAAAACGTGTGGATCGCAAGCATGACAGATGGAGTGTTAAAATATGATCCAGGAAAAAGAAAATTCAAACCTTTGACAAAAGATTCTCCCAAAGATTTAAATTTAGGGTTTTCAAGTGTCTGGGGCACGTTTACTGATAGTGAAAAGAACCTGTGGGTAGGCTCTTTAGATCCTGGAGGTGGCGTGCTAAGATTAGATGTGAAAAACAAGAAGAAAAAGCTCTATCTCAAAGAAGACAATGATTACACGATACGATCTGCTATTACAGAAGATAACAACAAAGGCATTTGGGTTTTTGATGATTATTATTATGTGTATTTGAAGAAAAAGGGAGAAAAATACTTTACTTTTTTAGGTGATTTTGATAAAATCAAAAAAGATGACTGTGAATATAACTGGTTCAAAGACTATTACCTTACGTCCAGCGGTGATCTGATACATGGCACGATAAAGACAGCATGGATAGCCGATAAAGAAGGAAACGTAAAGCTCGAGGAATACAAACGTATAACTAACTTGATACCAGAAATAATCAATGGGTTTACAAGAAAAAGTTCTGAGCAGACATACGTGTTTACCGAAAACTCCGTTTGGCTATGGAATGAAAAAGATGATACGGTAGAAGATCTTCTACCCAACGCCAAAGAAAAACTTTCTCAATCTAATGAAAATGCCCAGTACCCAGCCACGGTAGTAGATAACATAGCATACCTTGCCACTTACGGAAATGGAATGCTATATATCAATTTAGAGAACGAAGACATTGGTTTTGTCACGACTAATGAAGGCCTTCCAAACATGTATTTGTATTCTACCCATTCAGATGAAAACGGTAATCTATGGATGTCTTCCAACTACGGGATTATCAAATACAATGTAAATACAAAACTTTTTAGAAACTATACACCAATTGATGGAGTACAGGACTTTGAGTTTAACGGAAAATCTTCGCACCAATCTACAGAAGGAATGATTTCAATGGGTGGTTTGTTTGGAGTGAATTATTTTAATCCTAATACTATTGTTGAAACTTCAAAGGCTCCCAAGGTAATCATACAAAAAATAAGTATTGGAGGAACAGAATATAACCTAGATTCCAAGGATAATATCAACTATCAGGATATCGCATTTAAAGACAATTCTCTTGCGTTTGACTATGTGGCATTCAGTTATAGAAATCCTGAAAATAACAGTTATAGATACAAAATGGAAGGTTTTGATCGTGACTGGACAGAAGCTGGTAATAGAAGATTTGTGAGTTATAGTAACCTGCCCATAGGAAGTTTTATATTCAGAGTACAGGGATCCAATGACGAGGGTATATGGAATGACAAGGGCGCATCATATAGAGTAACCATTCTTGCTCCATGGTATAGAACCTATACTGCCTATGGGAGTTATCTCATACTATTCATCATTGGAATCAATCTTTTCGGAAAATATCAGGCAAAAGTCTCTGTTGAAAAGGCAGAAAATAAAAGAAGGCTCAATGAATTGAAAGACGCCAAAAAAATGCAAGAAGGTATGCTCCCCAAAGTATTTCCTACTTCAGAACATTTTGAAATCTCCGCTGGCCTCATCACTTCAACAGAAGTGGGGGGTGATTATTATGATTTCTTTAAAACGGATGATGTAATATATGCTGTTTGTGGGGATGCGACTGGTCATGGAACGTCTGCAGGGATGGTGGTCTCTGTAACAAAATCCGCATTGAATGGATTACCGTTTTCTTCTACCAGTGACGTGTTAGAAAAAATCAACAACATCATAAAAAAAATTAAATTAGGTTCTTTAAGGATGAGTTTAAATATCTGTAAAATAGAAAAAAATACCATGACCATGAGTTCTGCAGCCATGCCTCCCATTTATCATTACGTTGCAAAATCAAAAAGATGTGATGAAATAGGGATACCAGGCTTGCCACTGGGGGGACTTAAAAATGAGACATACGACTCCATTACAAAAAAAGTGAAAATCAATGATGTTTTCATACTTCTCTCTGATGGACTTCCTGAAGCAGAAAATAAGAATAAAGAGTTATATGATTATGAAAGAGTAAGAAAAGTGATAGCAAAAAATGGAAAAAAATCTGCTGAAGAAATTAAGGATGTCATGCTAAAAGAGGTGGACCTATGGCTTGATGGTCAGTTGCCGGATGATGATGTGACTATCGTTGTAATTAAAAGAAATAATAAAAAATAATAAGTTAATTTAACTCTATGAATTCATTTTTATATAGCCATATTTCTAAAGATCTTGCTGATAAGATTTTTGATGATTTGTATAGAAAAGTTAATAAAAACTACCATTATCATAATTTAGATCATACCAAAAGGGTAGTGCAAGCATGCATAGAAATTGGCGGTCATTACAAGCTTAATGATGAAGAGTGGAAAATTCTTTTGACAGCATGTTTATTCCATGATTATGGGTTCATCAAAACGCATGAAAACCATGAAAAAATAGGTGCTGATTTATGTGCTGATATTCTTAAAGATTTCAATTACAGCCAGACGGAGATTTCATCGATTAAATCTTTAATACTTATTACTAAGTTGACTACAGATCCAAGTAGTACGTTAGAATTTATTATTAGTGACTCTGATTTAGAATATCTTGGTTCTAATGATTTTGAATTTTTATCTGAGAAACTTAAAGAAGAATGGCTACATCTTGGAATAGTGAAAAGTGAAAAAGATTTTTACAATAAACAATATGATTTTTTGAATAGATACAAATTTTATTGTTCATTTCTTAATGATCAAAGAAGAAAAATTATAGATCAAAATATTTCACTGGCCCATAAAAAGCTAATGAAATTATAAAATACTTTCAAAAAGTATGGTAGCAAGTGCAGCAAAAACTGAATACATCATGAACTTTATTGCTTTTGATATATTAGAATATTTTTCAGCTGCTATAACACCATTTATATAAGCTTGTTCGGATAAAAGACTTACAAGTTCTTCATCATCTAACATCGTCTTTTTTAGTGCTTTTGAGTATTCTTCAGCTGATTTATAATGATTTTTAATATCATTGAAGAAAAAAACAGACTTTTTAAGTTTCTTATTTATTCTAGGCATAAAAGTTCTAAAACTAAAAACCATGGAAGTAATTGCTAAAATAATAAATATTCCTACTAGGCAATAAAACACTAATTTATAGCTATCAGTCACTAATAATTCATGACCTACATCATAAGCAAGTCCAAAAAATATCCCATATGCAGTAAGGATAATGGAAGCTTTAAGTTCAGAGTGTTGTATATGATGAATGTTATAATTAATTAAAGCCCAATAGTTTTCAATATAGTCCCAGTAATTTTTCATTTTTTGTAGATTTGAAATCTAATTTAAAAAATTTAATCAATAAATTAGTGATTGATATGAGTAAAAGATCTATAGTAGAACTAAAATTACCTGCAATTCCGGATATTGAACTTGCTGCAACAAAAACATCTGAAATTGTTGCTAAACACATGAAGCTTTCAGAAGAGAAAAGTGCGGAAATTAATATGGCATTAATCGAAGCATGTATAAATGCTTTTGAACATTCAAAAAGCAAAAAGGATATATATATTAAGTTTATAGTAGATGAAGAATCTTTAACGATAAAGGTGATCGATAAAGGGGTTGGATTTGATAAATCGAAAGTTAAAATTCCAAATATTGAAAAAAAATTAAAAAATAAAAGAAAAAGAGGATGGGGATTAAAATTAATTAATGAATTGATGGATTCCGTTGAATGGGAATCCAGTGAAAAAGGAACAACTGTAACAATGAAAAAAATGAAAAAATTATGAGCTCATTAAAAAATGTAGAAGAAAAACATGATGTTATAGTCGTTAGAACAACTGGTTATTTCAATAATGAGGCAGGAGACGCTGTTTTAGGGGTATGCAATGAAAAGATGGAAAATGGAAAGTCAAAATTTTTAATTGACATGGAAGATTCAACAGTTGTGAACAGTATTGGAGTTTCGGTTCTGATTGAAATTATTGAACAGCTACAAGAGATAGATGGTGCTATGGCATTTATAAATTTGGCTCCTATAGTGGAAAAAACTTTCAATATCATGGGTATTACCAAATACTGTACTGTCTACGCATCGGAAGACGAGGCAATAGAAAAATTATCTTAGATCTCATGAAAAATAAGTCCTTTCAAGATTTAGAGAAAGAGTTATTAAAAAATAATGAAGATTTAACGAACAAATTTCTTGAACTTGAAACGTTACTTGATTTAACCAACACCATTAATTCTCAAGAAGATTTAAAAAGCCTGTTTTTTAATATTCTTACTATCTCTTCTTCCATCTTGAACTCTTCAAAGGGAACAATTCTTATCAGAGATCAGGTATCTAAAATTTTTAATCCTATTTCAGCTTTTAATATGGAAGATGAAAAGATAAAAAAACAGATTTTTAATACAAAAAAAGGGTTTTTGAATGATTTAAATCAGGAGAAGAAGGTATCCATAATAGAAGTAGATCAGCATCCCAACATGTCTGTTTTTGAGTCAGAATATGCAATAGCAGGTCCTTTAATGAATAAAAATAAGCTGGTAGGAGTCATTTTGCTGTTTAACAAAGAGAGTAGAAGTGGGTATGTAAATTTTGATGAGAACGACAAAAAGTTGCTCGATGGAATTGCAAAGCAGTCTAGCATAGCCTATCAAAATATCTTGCTGTTGGAGTCGCTTATAAAAGCCAACCAATTGAATGAAAACATTATGTCTTCCATTACGACGGGGGTGATAGAAGTGAATCTCTTTGGTGAAATAGAATTCGCTAATAAGGAATCTTTAAGGATATTAGAGATGGATACATCAGATATCCTAGGCAATCATTATCATTATATATTTGAAAAAAACAAGAATCTTATCAAGATAATTGAACGTGTGGAATTGGAAAAGAAATCGGTTTTTGAGCTCGATTTTGAATTGCAGTCCAAAAAGAAGAAGGTGATGACCAATCTATCCTGCTCTCCTGTTTTTAATGATAAAAATGATTTTTCTGGTATAGTAGTTGCTATCGATGACCAATCTAAAATAAACAAAATAAAGTCTACGTTTAAAAAATATGTTTCTAAAAATATTGTAGACAAGCTTCTCGATAACGAAGACTCACTGAATCTGGGAGGAAAGGAAAGTGATGTCACTATTTTATTCAGTGACATTAGGGGATTTACAAGTATGTCAGAAAAACTTGAGCCTACTGAGATAGTAGAGGTGTTAAACAGGTATTTTAAAGAAATGATTAAAGTGGTTTTTGAATTTAATGGAACCTTAGATAAGATTGTTGGTGATGAGCTGATGGTTCTTTACGGTGCCCCTCTGGAAAATGATAATGATTGTGATGATGCAGTTAATACGGCAATAAAAATGTTTGAATCCCTAGAAAAATTTAATGCAGAAGTCGTTAAAGACGGTTTTAAACCTATCGAAATTGGCATTGGTATCAACAAAGGAAAAGTGGTTTCAGGGAATATAGGTTCCGACCAACAGATGAATTATACTGTGATTGGAGACAGTGTAAATTTAGGGTCTAGATTATGTTCAAATGCTAAACCAGGTGAATTATTGATCTCAAATTTTGTTAAAGAAAACCTTAAAAAAAATTACAATTTTAAAAAAATCCCTTCTATAATGGTAAAAGGGAAAGCAAAACCAATAGAAGTATGGTCCTATAAACATTCCAATTGATTATTGAATAATTTATGATAAGAAATTAGGTGATTGCAAACAATCAGGAATATCAGTAGATTAGAGAGATGAAAGAAACTTATTTTGTAATTCAGAAGGTAACCCAATGAAAAACATCAGCATCAAACTATCCCTATATGTCAACTATTTTGTCTTTGCTATTTTGTTGAATAGCGTAGGGATTGTAATCTTAAAATCACAGAATGTCTATGGAGTAGGAGAGGTAGAAGCAAGTATTTTAGAAGCCTATAAGGACCTTCCTATCGCTATTGTGTCTTTTCTTATTGCCTCTTTTCTCCCTCGCATAGGTTACAAGAAAGCCATGCTCACTGCCCTAGTACTGGTGACAGCAGCTTGTATTTTTATGTTTTATGGAAACTCATTTTTTTCTGCAAAAGTATTGTTTGCTTCAGTTGGAGCAGCTTTTGCATTGATAAAAGTTTCAGTATATTCATGTATCGGTCTTGTTACTTCCAATGAAAAAGAACACAGCAGTCTGATGAGTAGTATCGAAGGGGTCTTTATGTTTGGCATTGCTTTGGCCTATTTTCTTTTTCCTGCCTTTAACACCAAAGGAATTCCAGATGCCTGGCTTGATGTGTATTGGGTTCTTGCGGCATTGTCTCTATTGTCCTTTGTTTTATTATTTTTTGTAAAATTTGATGAAGGTGAGGAAATTCCCGGATCGAATCTACTAGACGATGTCAAGCAAATGTTTGCTTTGACAGCAAAACTTTTAGTCATCGTCTTTGTGATAAGTGCCTTTTTATTCGTTATGTTAGAACAAGGAATCATGACGTGGCTGCCTACTTTCAATAACGACGTTTTAAATTTTTCTGAAAATATTGCCATTATGATGGCAAGTATTTTTGCCATTTCTTTAGGTGTTGGACGATTAATTGCTGGATATCTTTCGAAGTATTATTCATGGTTTCACATTGTGGGAGGATGTATTCTTTTAGCCATGGTAATGGTTGTTTTTGTCTTACCGAAAACAATTGAAGTTGGGATAAACGAAAGCGCTATAGAAAACCTTTCTGCGGTACCCCTTTTAGCTTTTGCATTTCCTCTAGTAGGATTTTTTATTTCCCCCATTTATCCTTTGTTAAATTCGACGGTACTTAGTGCTTTACCTAAAAGATTACACAGTCCTATGACGGGATTGATTATTATTTTTTCGGCTTTGGGAGGCACTTTAGGCTCACGGTCTATGGGATGGCTATTTAAACAAGTAGGACCGGCTTCAGGATTTTATTACACTCTAATTCCAATCGGACTTTTATTTTTAACTCTGATTGTCTTAAAACGACTTACCCATAAAGCAAACTAATAATTTATGGCTCTACCTATTCCTCCTGAAGAAGTCTTTGAAGAGCTCTTTGTAGATTTACACGCCAGTAAATTATGGGACGACGGAAAGATGATTTCCGATGCAATTCCTTTGGCTAAATCTAAAGAAATTCTTACCCAATATAGAGTTGAAAAAAAGAGAGACGGTTTCGATTTAAAAAACTTTTTCGAACGTTATTTTCAACCAAATCCATCACGTACTTCAGAATTTAAAAGTGACAGATCACGTCCCGTACAAGAACATATCCATATTTTATGGGAAGTGCTTAAACGTGAAAAAGATAAAACTATAGAAGGAAGTTCTTTGCTTCCCTTACCCTATCCTTACATCGTTCCTGGCGGAAGGTTTAATGAAATTTATTATTGGGATAGTTATTTTACCATGCTTGGTTTACAGGTAAGTGGAAAAGTAGAAATCATTCAAAATATGGTTGATAATTTTTCACATCTCATTCAAACGGTTGGTTTTATTCCCAATGGAAATCGAAGTTATTTTTTGGGTCGCTCGCAACCTCCATTTTATAGCTTAATGATTGACATCCTTGCAGAAGAAAAAGGCGAGTCGATTTATACTAAATACCTCCCGTTTTTAGAAAAAGAATACGCTTTTTGGATGCGTGGGACAGATTCTCTTCATAATGAAAAAACAAGATTAGAACATGTTGTCTTATTAGAAGAGGGTATATTGAACCGTTATCAGGACTCTTATGCCAAACCCAGGGCAGAAATGTATCAAGCAGATATAGAAGAGGCTAAAAAAAGTTCTCAAGTTCCTGAAACGCTCTATTCCCATTTACGTGCAGCATGTGAATCGGGATGGGATTTTAGTTCTCGGTGGATGCAAGATCCAAATAATTTGAGTAGCATTCATACGGGTGAGATCATCCCAGTTGATCTCAATTGTTTGCTACATCATCTAGAAAAGATTATAGCGAAAGCGCACCAACTCAATGAAGAGCAAGATAAAGCCTCCTTATATTTTGAAAAAGCCACACAACGTAAGGCTCTTATTCAACGATATTGCTGGAATTCAACCACTCAATTTTATCACGATTATGATTTTGTTACTCAAGAGCAAAAACCCAACTGTACACTAGCTGCAATGTTTCCTTTATTTTTTCATCTTGCCACCAACAAACAAGCACAGGCCTGTGCATTACGTATTGAGTCTGAGTTTTTACGGGACGGTGGGGTAGTTACCACACCTTTAAATACAGGAGAGCAATGGGATGCCCCGAACGGATGGGCTCCTTTACAGTGGATTACAATCAAAGGCTTAAGAAATTATAATTTTGATAAGTTGGCTCAAACTGTTGCTGAGCGTTGGAGTAAGCTCAATACCGATGTATATCATAGAACTGGAAAGCTTTTGGAAAAATACAATGTTGAGGATACTAGCTTACTTAGTGGTGGGGGTGAATATGGAGTGCAAGATGGTTTTGGGTGGACCAATGGAGTGCTCTTAAAAATTTTGTCTAATGAAAAATAATATTATCATCTCTTTTCTATTGTCAATAAGTTTTGGGTGCTCTGAGGAGGATTGCTGTGTATCTGAAGAAGTAAATTTACCGACCAGTATAATTTTTAAAGATATTCCTTCTGGAACCTTTACAATGGGAGGAACAACGACCCAGAATGATGCTCCGATTGTAAGTATAACGATGTCTTCATTTAAGATTTCAGAAAAGGAAATTACAAATCAAGAATACATAGAATTTTTAAATGCCTCTTATGGTGATGGATGGGTTGAAGTATCTCAGCAAGGGACTAGTGATCCTTGTGGTACTTATTCAGAGAATATGGTCATAGGATCAGGAAAAGCTCCAAATGCAGGAGAAATATTTTTACAATTAGGTGAAACTGGCGGATGTACTAGTGACGGTGAAGCGGAACATATTAATAATAAAAGTTGGATTTCATGGAATGCTTCAAACAAGACTTTTGAGTTATTAGATACTAATAAATCAGATTGGCCAGTGAACTGGATAAAATGGTATGGAGCATATGCTTTTGTTGAATATTATGGTATCAGCTTACCTACCGAAGCGCAGTGGGAATATGCTGCGAGGGGAGGGCAGCAGCTTGAATTTCCAACAAGCGATGGTAGTTTAGATAGTTCAAAAGCTAATTATAATGGTGATAGCCCTGGAGTATACAATCCTAATGGGCATTCCGTTGCGGTAGGCTCTTATGCTCCGAATCCTTATGGATTATATGATATGGGTGGTAATGTATGGGAATGGTGTCAAGATTATTATAGTGCTTCATTTTATATAGACGGAAAGTCTGATCCTATCAATACGACTTCTGGCACTGAATCTATACGTGTGAGAAGGGGAGGATCTTGGAATTATCATAAAGCCACACTTTTCACCTATGCAAGAGCTTCTGATTTTGAAAACAGAGGAAATAATCATTTTGGGTTTAGAGTTGTAAAAAATAAATAAAATTTAGGCTTATATATTGCCATTTGCAGTTGCTCCTAAACAGTAATATCCATCACCTAGGTCAATATTAGAAAAAGTAATGTTATCACCACTCACACTATTTGCTGTTGCTAACGTAGAAAAATTTCCTGAAGTACCTGCCCGATATAATAATTTATAATTTGATGATGCACCTACAGTTACATTATTTCCCGTGACATCACTAATATCAAATGTAATATCAGCATTTACTGTTCCTGTTTCATCCATCTGCCATATTCTTTCTGATCGAACAACAACTCCGACGGGGAGGTCAGATGTAGAAGTACTTGAGGTGTTGTTATTTCCAAAAACAATAAAATTTTCTTCTGATAACATGCTCCCAACTTCTAAAGATAGTCCATTGGAAGGCTGAGAAGTATTTGTTCCTGTCATCCTCCATAATCCTTCAGAATCAGTTTCATAACTATCACTTAACGAGCCTATTGGTGCGTATGAATCTACCCAATCTGTATCGTTCATATATGTCATCGTTCCATTATATGAATTTGTACTGTTGTCAGTAAGTGTGGTTCCTGAACCATCACTCATTTTATAATAGGCTGTTAGATTAGCTTCATTACCATCGAGTTCTTTGAATATATTTGATTTAATTTCTGTCACTGTTCTTGCATCATTCCATATTCTCAGTTCATCAATTTTACCATCAATAGTAAGATTTCCATTAGATCTACCTATATATTTCCAATATAATTTTGGATTCGATAGTGATTTTGTTCCTTGTGACACTCCATTTACAAATAATTCAACAATATTATTTTGAGCAACCCATGCAATATGCTCCCACTTACCAATTGAAGTGATATAATTCCACGACCAATCAGTAGTTCCAAATTTTGTGATGCCAAGTTTATGGGTGTTATTCCACTGCTCTAATTTTAGAGACCAACATCCTGAACCACATCTCCAAAGAAGAAGAGCTCCATTATTATTGGCTGCTCTTTCAAACCACACTTCTACAGTCCAAGGCAAGTTCATGTCAGACCCATTAATGGTAATATAGTCACCAGTCCCATCAAAGTCTAAAGCATAATTAAGAAAAGGAACGGTAGATGTGGGTTTTTGTATTCCATGAAACGTTGGAAGAGAAATCTGAGCTATTAGATTTGTGGAGATTAAAAACAATAATAATGTATCAAAAAATCTCATTTTTAATTCAGAAACTTATTGCAAAACTATCTATTAATAGACTTAATTTATAGATTAAAAACTAATTTACTTATATGTTATGAATTGATTATTGATAATGGTAGATTAGAAATATGAAAAATAACCTAATAATATTTAGTATAGGATTTGTATGCATATTCATAGTTTATGCTTTAGTTTTTGGTCTATTATTTGCTGATTATTTTCAATCTATGATAGTAAAATATCCTTCTGTTTTTAGATCTGTACCACTAATTCCTGTTATAGCTGTTGCTCATGCAATTCAGACTGTATTGTTTATATATTTATTTAAAAGAATGAAAGTAGAAACAATACAAGAGGGTATGATTTCAGGTGTAATTCTTTTTGTTCTTATTGAAGCTGTATTTATTGTATTTATTTTTGCAAATATTTCTTTTATCCCATTTAATTATGTTTTAATAGATATTTTATTAAGCGCAATTCCTGGAGCTATTGGGGGTGGTGTATTAGGTTTTGCAATAGGAAAATTCAAAGATTAGCTATAATTATGAAAAATAAATTTTTCATAATAGTACTGATTTTTTATGCCTATAATGCAGAAGCTCAATTCATGACAAATTTAGAAAAATACAAAGAAGATAATAGAATTCTTGGACTTCCAAAAGAGGATGAAAAAAGGGTTGTTTTTATGGGTAATTCAATAACCGAGAGTTGGAAATCTTTCAGTCCTGATTTTTTTTCTAGAAACCCATATGTGAATAGAGGTATTTCATCAGAAACAACAACTCAAATGCTTATTAGGTTTAGATCTGATGTTATCGCTTTAGAACCAAAAGCAGTTGTTATACTAGCAGGTATAAATGATATTGCTGAGAATACTGGCCCTATATCTATTCCAGATATAGCACGTAATATCTTTTTTATGAGTCAATTAGCTCATGAGAACAACATCAAAGTAATTCTTTGTTCTGTACTTCCTGCCATTGATTTTTCTTGGAATCCCAGATTAAATCCCAAGGATAAGGTTATTGCGTTGAACAAGCTTATTCAAAAATATGCTAAAGAAAATAATCACTTCTATCTAGACTATTTTTCTGCTCTGGTGGATGAAAGGAAAGGACTAAAAAAAGAATATGGTGAGGATGAAGTGCATCCAAACTTGAAAGGCTACCAAGTGATGGAGCCTCTAGTACAAGAAGCTATCACGAAGGTTTTAGAAAATAAAAATTAATTTTTATACTTATTGAACCATGCTAGAACATGATCTGCTTTAGTGATAAGCTGGCTTGGTTTGTTTGAAATGTTATGATAAGATTCTGGGATTTCAACATAAACAGTTTCTATTTTTCTAAGCTTTAAAGCATGATACAATTGTTTAGCTTCTGAAGGTGGAGTTCTTAAGTCTTTTGTTCCCACCATTACCATTGTGGGAGTTTTGATATTGCCAACTAATGAAATAGGAGAAAATTTCCAATATTCCTCAAAATTTTCCCAAGGTTGACCTTTATATCTAGAGTTAGCATAACCAAAATAATTGTCTGCAGTTAGTGTTTTAGAAATCCAATTCATCACAGGTTTAGCTACAACAGCGGCTCTGAATCTATGGGTCTTTCCTATTATCCATGCAGTCATAATTCCCCCTGCGCTACCTCCAGTTACAAAAAGATTTTTTTCATCGATATACCCTTTCTCTAACATTGCATCTACTCCATCCATCACATCATGATAGTCATCTCCTGGATAGTTACGATAGAGAAGATTCCCAAATTCTTCTCCATAACTTGTGCTTCCTCTTGGGTTAGGGTAAAATACAACATAATTATCAGCAGAATAAAGTAAAATCTCAGGGGAAAACCTATCTCCATAATTGCTAATGGGACCACCATGATTTTCTACTATGAGTGGGTACTTTTTGTTTTCGTTAAAACCAGGAGGTTTTGCTATCCATCCCTGGATGTTTCTTCCGTCAACAGATGATTTATACCAAATTTCTTCTACTATCCCCAAGTTTCTATTTTCTAATAAATCTTTATTAAGGTTTGTCAGTCTCTTAGTTTTATTACCATCAAAATAACCAATATCTGCTGGATGATAGGGTGATGTTAATGTATATGCTATTTTTCCATTATTAGAAACGGAGTAAGAACCGCCTCCATATGGTCTTCCTATGCTAGTGCCTCCAAGATTATCACAAAGTTTTTTTACTTTACCAGTAGTAGTAACATAGCCAATTTTCGTATTACCTCTATCATCATACATAAAATAAAGCCCATTATTATCATTTGACCAGTTTAAACTAAAAAAGTCTCTATCAAGAGTAGTTGTAATCTCACTTTTATTAGAGCCATCAATTTTCATTGTGTATAGTTTTGAAGTTTGATAAGTTTGAATTTTATCATCATAACCTAAATAGGCTATTTTATTTCCATCATTAGATATTACACTTCCATTATCTGGGCCAAACCTATCAGTTAATTTTGTAACTTTTTTTTCATCTACAGATATAGAATATATTTCAGAGTTTCTAAAATCATATTCCCAATTCTCACTATAATTTGAAGTGAAAATAAGGTTTCTACTATCTTTTGTCCAATTAAAAGATCTATGATTATACTTTTCAGTAGTTATCTGTAGGGGAGTACCTCCTTCGGATGATATTATAAAAAGATGTCTGAATCCTCTTTCCATATAACCAGAACCATCAGCCTCATGTTTTACTCTTACAGTCACTCTAGGTCTTGATGCCCATGTTGCCCCTTTAGGTTTTGGTGGGGGAGTAACAAGATGGATAGGTTTATCGGCAACATGCATAGAAAAGGCAAGATATTTTCCATCTGGAGACCATCGTAATCCACTGGGAGATTTTTCAAGCTGTGATATTTTTGAATACTGTTTTGAGTCTTTCCAGTAGATATAGATTTCTGTTCCTTCGTTATTATCCGCTGAAGAAAGAAATGTAATTTTTTTTCCGTCTGGAGACCATCTGGGGCTTCTTTCCTTACTTTCATTGGACGTAAGTTTTTTGTGTTCTGTACCATCAGTATTTATTATCCACAAACTAGTTGTTCTTCCATCCTTCATGATATCCATCTTAGTCCTCACATAAACGATTTGATTACCAGAAGGAGATATCTGAGGATCTTGAACATATTGCAGTTTAAATACGTCTAGATTTGAAAACTTATCTTGAGCCCGCAAATGGATTGAGAAAGAAAATAAGAAAATCAAAAAGTATTTCATATATATAAATATATTTATATAAAGATATTATTTCCATATATAATGAACAAAAAACCTTTTTTAATATACAAATCTTCAGCTGGTTCGGGTAAGACGTACACTTTAGCAAAAAACTACATTAGACTAGCGTTTAAAAGTCCATTTTATTTCAAAAAAATTCTTGCGGTCACTTTTACTAATAAAGCTGCTAATGAAATGAAAGAAAGAATTCTTGATATGCTCCAAGATATATCTTCTCTAGGGGATAAGGATCTAATTAGAGAATTTGCTGAACATTATAAAGTTAAATCTGAGGAAATTATAGAAAGAGCTAAAAATCTTGAGATGAAACTAATGCATAATTATTCTTATTTTGCAGTGAGCACGATCGATACATTTTTTTATAGCATAATTCAGTCTTTTACAAGGGACATGAAATTTAGAGGAATTTATAATATAGAAATGGATGAGGAACTTGTAATTAATGAAGTGGTTAGTAAATTTTTTTCTGATTTAAAGAAGGATAGTATACTATCAAAATGGTTGATTCAGTTTTCTCAAAAAAAATTAAATCAGGAGAAAGACTTTATTGTGGTTCAAGAAATTAAAAATATAGCTAAAAACTTATTTAAAGAAGAATACAAAAGCCTTACTCCAAATTTAAAAAACGCGAATTATTCAAAGGATATTAAAAGATTAAAAGATTACATATATAAAACTCAAAAGGAGTTTAAGTCTAAGGTGGTAAGAAAGGGGAAGATGCTTTATGATGAAATCACATCTAATGGCTTTCAAATAGAAGATTTTTTTCAGGGCCAAAAAGGGGTAGGGGGATTTATTTATAAATCCTCTCAAGGGCTAATAAGTGAGCCGGGTAAATGGGTGCTAGATTGCAGTGAATCAATAAATAAGTGGAGAAAAAAATCTTTTAATAGGAAAAAAGAACTGGATCAATTAATTCATAATAAATTAATGAAATCACTTAATGATTTAATAAATATTTATCATAATGAATTTATTTATTACAATTCAGCTAGTGAGCTGAATAATTATATCTACGCTTTTGGAATTCTTGGTGATTTACATCAAAAAGTAATTCAGTATAGAGATGAAAATGAAGTGATATTGATTTCAGATTTAAATGAGTTATTGAAAGAAATAATAGGTAACGATGACGTGTCATTTATTTTTGAAAAAACAGGAAATAGATTCAATAATTTTCTTATTGATGAATTTCAAGACACTTCTCATTTTCAGTGGAAAAATTTTAAGCCTTTAATTGAAGAATCTATTTCTTCTGGAGATGAGAACTTGATAGTAGGAGATGTAAAGCAAAGTATTTATAGGTGGAGGGGATCGGATCCATCAATTATGCAGACTCATGTGAAAAAAGATATTAATTCAGAATTAATATCATCATATCAACTAAAAAGTAATTGGAGAAGTGGTGAAATTATAGTTGATTTTAATAATAATCTTTTTTCAAATATTTCATCTTTATTCGATGAGAGAATCTCAAAAGAGATATCAAAGATTTATAACAGTGAATTAGAGCAGAAAATTATTGAATTAAAGAAAAATCAAGGTTTTGTTGAAGTAATGTTTAATAAGCCCGATGATGATTTTAATGAAGGAGGAATAAAGTTTGCCATTGGAAAAATTGAACAGCTTCAGGATTTGGGTTATCCTGCTAGTGATATTGGAATAATAGTAAGAGATAATAATGAAGCAAAATTAATAGCTGAGGCACTAATTGATAAATCAAAATCAGATTCTAAGTATAATTACAATCATGTATCTGCTGATGCACTGGATATAAAATCCGCACCGGTAGTCAGATTTTTTATCAGTATTTTTAATTACTTGATTAATAACAAAGATAGACTTGCATTATCAGAAATAGTTTTTTTTTATTTCAATATAGTTAAATCAAAAACTGATTTTTCACACTTAGCCCTTTCTAATAAAGAAAAAAATTCTTTGCTTCCTAAAGAATTTTCTAAAGAAAAAAACATAATTTCAAGATTACCAATTTATGAAATGGTTGAATATCTAATTAGGATATTTCAACTCAACCAACTACAAGATCAGGTTCCTTACATTCAGTCATTTCAGGATTTGGTTTTGGAATTTAAAAAAAATAATAATGGAGATCTTATTACTTTTTTAAAATGGTGGAAAGAAAATAACAAAAAAAAATTACATCTTTCTGAACAACTAAATGCTATACAGCTAATTACTATTCACAAAGCAAAGGGATTGGAGTTTAATAATGTAATACTCCCATTTTGTAATTGGAAACTGGATCATGATACTCAAGGGAAAGAAAAAATATTGTGGGTAAATCTTAACAAACTAAATTCTGCTTTTCAGTTTCCTTTTCCATTAAAATATAAATCTAAGCATCCTAAAACAGTTTTCATTAAAGAACATGAAGAAGAAAGACTAAAAGCTTATATAGATAATATTAATCTACTTTACGTTGCTTTTACTAGACCTAAGTCAGGATTATTTGTTCACGCTGAAACTAGTAAAGGGAAAATTAATAATGTGTCAGATATTTTATTTCTCTATTTGAAAAATAATATAATTGAAAAAGAAAATAGTCAACTATATCAAAAAGGGAGTTTGAATATGAATGAAAATAAAATAACAAATAAATCTTCTTATAATTTAAATTCTTATTTGAGCGTTTCTTGGAATGAAAGGGTAAGGGTTAAGAAATCAAAGTCTGAAATTATTTTGAAAAAAGAAAATAAAAAATCAATTAAAAGGGGAGAAAAGTTACACAGTATTTTGTCTTATATCTATGATTATAATGGTATAGAAGACGGATTGAAAAAAGCTATAAATAAAAATATAATTTCTTCAGAAGAAAGCAAAGACTATTTAAGTGTGATAAAAAAAATGTTTGAAAATGAGATGATTAGATCATTATTTGATCCTTCTAAAAAATCTAAAAATGAAATTGAAGTATTAGATAGAAATGCTGAAATTTTTAGACTTGACCGAGTAGTTCAAACAGAAAAGAATAAAATCATTGTGATTGATTATAAGACTGGTTCTGAAAAAACACAGGATAAAATCCAGGTAGAGAATTATATATCTCTTCTTAAATCTTTAAACTATAAAAGTGTTGAGGGTCGTATTTTTTATCTTGATTCAAATAAAATGAAAGAAGTATATGAATAAAAGATATTTTTTAGAAGAGGTTGTAGATTATACATTTAGCAAGTATAAAAAATTTGAAGATTTACATATTATTTTTCCAAATAGAAG
>Ga0310345_10002603_pt1 | contig 17985 bp, 20 predicted proteins | sample HC15DNA20500_MG_FD_204667 | JGI IMG/M metagenome (GOLD analysis project Ga0310345, IMG submission 204667) | Marine microbial communities from station ALOHA, North Pacific Subtropical Gyre - HC15-DNA-20-500_MG | ecosystem: Environmental > Aquatic > Marine > Oceanic | place: Pacific Ocean: North... | reverse complement strand
CTCAGCTGGTCCAGGGACCGCCGAGGTTCGCAACCAATATAATGCGCAGCAACTGCGCCCACTATCACGGGAATTCGGTGGCTACGCCGCGTTCCTGCGCATTACCGCGACCTCGCGATAAGCGATCTTATGCGCAGCTGCGCATAAGATCGTCCAGGCGTCCGCATAGGCGTCGTAAGTCCCGATCTGTTCTGGCGTGAGCTGGTGCTCGAGCAGATCATATTCAACACCGGCAAAGGACAGCGCGCGGGCAGTGTAGAGACCGAGCGCCTTGAGGTCCCGCGCGACGAGTTCCATCGCGGCGATGCCGCCTTGCCGCACGCCCGACACGAAGGCCTCGCGGTCGGCAAAGGCGGTGCCCTGACCCCATAGGCCGAGCCGTGTCGCATAGCTCAGGTTGGCGACGTCGGAGGCGCCGGTCGCCGAGACGTATAGGACGCGAGCGCGCGGCAGAAGGTTCTGAAGGCGCAGGCCCGCGACGCCCTGTTCCGAGCCCTTGACCCGACCGCGCGAGCCTTCGCCGCCGGCAGCATTGGCGAGCGCGTGAGCTTCGTCGAAGGCGATTACGCCGTCAAAGCTATCGCCTGCCCAGTCGAGGATCTGCCGCAGCCGGGTCGCATCCTCGCGGCCCGACCGCAATGTCGGGTAAGTGACGAAGAGGACGCCGGCGTCCAGCGTGATTGCGGTCCCGAGCTTCCACGCCGAGAGCGGCTGGACGTCTAAGGCGACGCCGCCGACCGCCGTCCAGTCGCGACGGGCATCCTCGAGCAGTGCCTCGTTCTTGCTGAACCAGATATGGCGACGACGTCCTCGGAGCCATTGGTCGAGGATGATGCCGGCGACCTGGCGGCCCTTGCCGGCGCCTGTCCCGTCGCCAAGATAGAAGCCTTGGGCATAGGCGTTGCCCTGCTCAGTGGGCTCGAGCGCTCCGCCCTCGTCCTTGGCCACGAAAAATCCAGGCAGATCGCGCTCGAACGCGGCACCGGCATAGACGAGGGTCTCGAGCTGTGCGGCGGAGAGGATGCCGTCGGCTACGGTCCGGGCGGGGAGCAGCGGAACATGATTAGCCTTGGGCGCTGCGATCGAGCCCATCGCCAGGGACTCGACCAGCGGCGTCGGATGTTCTGCCGCGCCGGGCAGCTGCAGGCGGCTCGCTCGCCATGGCAGATAGATACCGGCAGGATCGCCGGCAGGTGCGGGCTCGTCCAACACCGACACGCTGACCGGTTCGGGCGCCGACCGATCGGCGCGCCCGGGTGCGGGAACCGGTGCCGCGGGTCGAGGCCCCGTCGCCCTGCCGAACAGCGACAGCCGACGTGGGGCGGAGAGCCCCGGCCGCACCGGTGTCGTGGCGCAGGCATCAAGCAGGGGCAGCGCCAGCACGCGGCCCAAGAGGTCAGGCAGGTCGAGGACCTCGCAGGAAGCTGCAGGTGCGGGTCCCGCTAGTCGATCGCAGACGATCAGGCGCACGGCGATGCCGGTCCCGTGCCTGGCATAGATGCCGCGTGGCAGCATCGCATCCAGCCGGATGGTGACGTCAGAGGAGAGGCGGCTGACATCAAGGCGGGGTGGCAGCAGCGCGACGAGCCGGCCACCGGGTCGCAGCCGCCGGACCGCGGCGCGCACATGGCGTTCGGCCGCGTGGCGGTCCTCGCCGCGACCGGTCGAGCGCGCGAACGGCGGGTTCATCAGGACTCTGTCGGCGATCAGATGCGGTGCAAGCAGGTCGTCGATCAGTTCGGCATCGTGGCCGGTGAGCGCGTCACTTGGAAACGCTTCGGCAAGGCAGGCCTGGCGGTCCGTGTCGATCTCGTTGAGCAGCAGTCGGGCAGTCGGCGGCGAGGCCCACACGAGCATGCCGGTGCCGGCGGACGGCTCAAGCACCGTCGTGCCCGGTCGTATCGCTGCGGCCTGAGCCATGATCCAGGCGAGCGGGGCAGGGGTCGAGAACTGCTGAAGCGCGAGCTGGTCATCGGTGTGGATGCTCTGGATCGGCAGCTTGGCCGCGATCTCCTGAATGAAGGCCAGGACGGCGTGAGCCCCGTCATGGGGAAGCGGCTGCGATCGGAGATATAGCACCTGCGCGAGCTCGAGTGCGTCATAAGCATGGCGCATCGACCAGCCGGAAGCTGCCTGGCTCTGTCCCGTGGCGTCGCTGAACAAGGTGCGCAGGAGCTGAGCGTCGATCGCTTCTCCGGCGTCGAGGAACGCGAGCAGACGCCGGGCGACGTGGACGACCGGATGCGAGGCGACAGCGAGGTTTCGAACGGCAGCAGGCATGACAGGATCTCCGCCCCGGCCGGCTCGATCGCCGTCACCCGGGCATCACCTGCCGTCCCTCTTTCCTCTCAGCCTCAGCGCTGACTTGACGTTTCCGCCGCAGGACATCGTTCCAGTCCTCGCCCTGTGACGCAGGCATGCGCGAAGCAATACAGAGGGTCGGAAAGGCTTCGCGAGCGAGCCGTTCGGCGCGGTGGCCACCGTCGTCATGGTCGAGGAAAAGGATGAGCCGCTCGACACCAGGCGGCAGCGCGACGCGGCGGAAGCGCTCGGTCCCGAGCGTTGCCCAGACCGGCACGCCGAAGAGGGCTTGCGCTGACAGAGCGGTCTCGATCCCCTCGGCGAGGCCAAGCGCTCGTGCCGCCGGCGCCAGCCGAACGAGCCCGCTGCCGAGCCGACCGAGCGCAGCCTTGGCAGGTTGCCGATCGGACAGCCCCCCGTCGTGGGTGAGAAAAGTGCGGTGGACGGCCACAAGACCCGTCCCGTCGCGGACCGGTGCGATCAGGGCAGGCACGAAGCGGGTAAGCGGCGCGCGGCCCTGCGGCGTACGCGGGTGGAACCGCAGGGCAGACGTCGGCGCCAGCCCGCGGCACCGGAGATAATCTGCACCGGGCGTGTCTAGGATCGGTCGTGCTTCCGACCAAAGACGCGCAGCCAGAGGGACGCCTCGCGCCCTGTCGTCCGGCGGCTCGCGATCGGTCCACCCGGTTGTGGTCGGTAGGTTCAAGCCGCGGAGAGCGCAGAGCACGTCCTCCGTCCGGCAACCGGCAAAGCAGTGGAAGAGCAGCCGGCGGCGACCTGGTCGAACGCTGAGCGAGGGGCTGCGGTCGGGATGAGCGGGACAGCGGCACAAACCGCCGCGCGGCGTCCAGTGGCCGCCAAGCGCTTCAACGATGGTCCGGCCATCTGGGAACGCGCTGTCGAACCGGTAATCGTGCAAGGTCATGGGCATCTCGCATCCTGGTTGCGTGCCCCGCACCGCTGCCTGTCCTCTGCTGCCGCGGCGCTTTCCTACACCATCATGTTCGCACTATGTTTCGATTCGAGGAAGAGGGTATTTGCTTGATGCGAGACGATGATGATCCGATCCCTTCTCCTGGCGGCAACCGTGGCGGTTGCCAGCCGGTCCTGTCCGGCTGTGGCGCAGACACATGACGAGGCACCGATCTCCGCGAGTTTCAGTCTCGTCGAGCATCGTATCGGCACCTCGGCACCCGATTCGGTTCTCCCAGAGCAACCCGGCCTCGCTCCGGCTGGTGGCAAGCCGCGAAGCGTGCCCCAGCCGATGCCTTCCCAAGGAGGCTTTGCACGCCCGGCTGGTCGCGAAAAGTTTCTGACGTTCGTTCGTGCAGCGGAGCTTCGGCACGCGCTGCCCGAAGGGCTGCTCGACGCCCTAGTTGCAGTGGAGTCTGCCTATCGCCCGGACATCGTCAGTCGGGCGGGTGCGATGGGGCTTGCGCAGTTGATGCCGGCAACGGCGCGCGCGCTCGGCGTCTTCGAACCTTTCGATCCGCGCGCCAATATCGATGGTGGCGCCCGCTTCCTTCGGGCCATGCTCGATCGCTTCGGATCGGTCGCTCTCGCACTTGCAGCCTACAATGCAGGTCCGAGGGCGGTGATCCGTGCCGGCGGCATTCCAGGGAATGCCGAGACCCCCGGCTACGTTCAGAAAGTCCTTGCGCTGTGGCGCATGGCGCCCCGCTGATGGATTGCGCTCGGCGGCAGAGATCAGGCGCCATGCTCGACCAAGTACGCGGCGACCCGGGCATGGACGAGACGGCGGGGCCGCCGCCCGGCGCGCAGGTCTAACACGAAGCGCGGATCGTGCACCACGATGCGGCCGAACCGCGTTGCGCTGAGGCCGACCCGGACCAGGAACGCCTCGATGCGGGGCAGGAGATCTCCGTCCATCGGTACCGACTCGCTTTACTGTGTTCTCCATATGTTCTATATCGCGCGCCAGGAGCGATAGGAAATACCCTATGATGGTCCCGACGATCGAACATCCGCGTGAGGCGCTCCAGCGCCTGATCGACGAGAACAAGGAAGAGTATGCGGCGCTGTCGCGGCTGATCGGCCGCAATCCCGCGTACATTCAGCAGTTCATCAAGCGCGGCACGCCTAAGCGTCTTGCCGAGGAGGACCGGCGTCGGCTGGCCGCCTATTTCGGGGTCAAAGAGACGCTGCTCGGGGGCGCCGAGGAGTGGGAGAAGCCGACGCTCCAGCAGGTGCCGGTGCTCGACGTCTATGCTTCGGCAGGGTTCGGCGCCGCCGACTTCGGAGAGGCACGACGCACCTCGATCGGGTTCGACCCGCGCTGGCTCCGTGCGCGGACGAAGGGGTCGGCCGATGCGCTGTCGATCATCCAGGTGAAGGGCGACTCCATGGCGCCCACCCTTGCCGATGGCGATGACGTGCTCGTTGATCGCAAGGACGGAGTAGGGCGCCTGCGCGACGGCATCTACGTGTTGCGGCTCGACGACAGCCTGATGGTCAAGCGGCTCGCCCGCCAGCCGTCGGGCAGGGGCATCTCGATCAGGAGCGACAATCCCGATTATCCCAGCTGGCAGAACATTGAGCTCAGCCGCATCGACATTGTCGGTCGGGTGCTGTGGTTCGGCCGAACGCTGAGTTGAACGATGCGGTCGTGCGAGGGCCAAACCATGAAGCAGATGAGCCTGCACGTCGTCGGCGCGAACCACGCAAACGCTGACGGTGGCAATCGGCGCTTTGAGATCCTGCTCTGCGTTCCCGGCGAGGCCGTCGACCTTGTCTCTGAGCCCAAGAACCCCGCTGACCCAAACGCGATCGCAGTGTTCAGCTGCCGCGGGGTTCAAATCGGCTACCTGACCGCTGACCGGGCGCCGTGGATTGGCGGCATGCTGCGCAACGGCCGTCTGGTCGCTGCAATCTTTCAGACAGCGACGCCCGGCGGCGCTGCAATCCGCGTGGGCTTCGACGGCGACAAGCCCCTTCTACCCGCGGCTGCACCGGCTCGGCTCTCGCCTGCGCCGCTGACGGACCTCGAGTTCTGGCCAGACGAGATCTATCCTGATGAATGACCGCGACTGTCGTACTCACCTCGACAAGGAGCTCCTGCCCAGAGAGCCAGCCGTTTCGCCTGACTTGCCCGTTTTAGATGAGGCATGGGCAATTGCGGTCGGTCTGCGCACCGATCTCGGAATTGTTGAGGCGGTTGCGTGGGCTGACGCCTACCTGGATGAAGTCCGGCGACGGGAGAGTGCCTCTGCTGTGGCGCGTTGGGCGGTGGTGATCAGCGCGTTGGAGGAGCTGCAGCTGGCGAGCGTGCATTGATTCCACCTTGCGTCGTGGGGTGGCTCCTAAGCGTCCGCTTGATTAGCTAGGCGCGACAGAGTTGGTGTCGTCGGTCCTGAGCCGTCCGGTGAAGCTGTGGCTAGATCAGGTATACCCGAGGGAGCTAGGCGGCCATGGGCGTTAGCAGGGAAGGGCGAGAGGTGACGGTCGCGCGCGTCTACCTGCGCGTCAGCACCGACGAGCAGGACCTCGCACGACAGGAGGCCATCGTCACAGCCGCACGAGCAGCCGGCTACTACGTCGCCTCCGTCTATCGCGAGAAGGCGTCCGGCGCACGGCCGGACCGGCCTGAGCTGCTGCGCATGGTGGCTGACCTGCAACCGGGCGAGGTGGTCGTGGCGGAGAAGATCGACCGGATCAGCCGCCTCCCGCTCCCTGAAGCCGAGCTGCTCGTAGCGACGATCCGGGCCAAGGGCGCGCGCCTGGCGGTGCCCGGTATCGTTGATCTGTCCGATCTCGTTACCGACAACGCCGGGGTGGCACGCATCGTCCTCGAGGCGGTTCAGGAGATGCTACTTCGCGTCGCGCTGCAGACGGCTCGGGACGACTATGAGACCCGGCGAGAGCGGCAGCGCGAGGGGATAGAGATCGCCAAACGGGCAGGGCGGTATAACGGTCGTAAGCCGGATCTCGTGCTGCACCGGCGCATCATCGGCCTTCGTGAAACAGGAATGAGCATCGCGCAAACGGCTGAGCTCGCCGGATGCAGCATCGCGCAGGTTAAGCGCGTCACGGCGAGTCATAGAGTGCGAGCACCGGCTCCCGATAAGACGACCGAATAATCGGCGATGCACCGCTTTCTATCAGCATGTTCGGCCAGAGATTTTTGACTTGCAAACCCTTAGAAATCTGCGGTCGGGCTGACGGTGTCCAAACCGACCGGTTTTGCCCCCCGAGGAGCTATGTTGCCTGCGTTGCCGTGATGGCCTGAATGATCCGGCAATCGGCGATCTGCTTGTTGGTGCAGCTCCGGGTGAGCGCCGCCAGTTCGTCGCGTAGTGAGGCGAGCTGCGCCAAGCGGCTCTCCACGTCCTCAAGATGCCGGGCGGCGATGGCAGTCGCCTCGCCGCACTCCCGGCCGGGGCTCTCCGCCAAGTCGATCAACGATCGTATCTCCTCGATCAAGAAGCCGAGCCGTCGCCCGTTGCGGATGAAGTGGAGCCGCTGAACGTCACCCGACCCATAAGCGCGCCGCCCGGACCCCGTGCGAGGCGGCGCGGGCAACAGTCCGATAGTCTCGTAGAAGCGGATGGTCGTCACCTTGGTCGCCGTCGCGCGCGCGAGCTGACCGATCATTATGGGCGCGGTGGTCATTTTCATCCCTGCTAATGCGAACGGGTCGCAGATTTCGCTTGAACCTACAGCTACTGTAACTTGTAGGGGAGGGGTCATGTCCTCCGTCGAAGATAGCTGCGCCTGCACCGGCTCGCCGGCCCGCGCCCAAAATGACCCCGCCTACCGCCATGCCCTGCTGACGGTCGAGGTGCTGAACCTCGGCTTCGGCGTCGCCGAGCTGGTCGGCGGGTTCCTCGCCGATAGTCAGGCGCTGAAAGCCGACTCGCTCGATTTCCTTGGCGACGGGTCGATCAGCCTCCTCGGCCTGCTCGCGCTCGCCTGGTCGGCGCGGGCGCGCGCCCGCGTGGCGCTCTCGCAAGGGCTGTTTCTCGGTGCGCTCGGCGTCGGGGTAATTGGCTTCGCGATCTGGCGCGCGCTCAACGCGACCGCGCCCGATGCCGAGCTGATGGGTGCGATTGGCGTCGCCGCGCTCGCGATCAATGTCGGCTCCGCGCTGCTGCTCGCCCGTTTCCGGGAAGGAGACGCCAATGTCCGCGCGATCTGGCTGTTCAGCCGCAACGACGCGCTCGCCAACGTAGCCGTGATCGCCGCGGCCGGGCTGGTGGCGTGGACGAGGAAAGCCTGGCCGGACCTCGCCGTCGCCGGCGTGATCGCGCTGCTGTTCCTCCACTCCGCCTATGAAATCGTCACCGGCGCGGGGCGCGAGCTGGGGGAGCTGTGATGCGTGCGCTTCTGATCCGGCTCGCGGCCGTCCTCCTGGCGCTGGTGCCCGCTGCGGCGATGGCCCAACCCGCCGACGTGCAAACGGCTTGGCGCCTGCTCGACTATATGGCGGTCGATTATGGCGGCGCGGTCGAAGGTGGGCGGGTCAAGAGCGCGTCGGAATACGCCGAGATGAATGAGTTCGCCGCGTCCGTTGCGGCGCGGCTCCAAGCGCTGCCGCCCAAGCCGGAACGGCAAGCGCTCGTCCAGGGGGGCGACAATCTCCAGGCGGTGATCGCGCGCAAGGGCTCGGCCGAACAGGTCGCGACGATCGCGCACGGGCTCGCGGCCGATCTGCTGCGCGCCTATCCGGTGCCGCTCGCGCCGGACAAAGCCCCCGACCTCGCCTCGGGGTCCGCCCTGTTCAAGCAAACCTGCGCGGCCTGCCACGGCATGACGGGTGACGGGCGCGGCCCCTACGCGGCCAAGCTGTCCACCCCGCCGATCGCATTCACCGATCTGGGCCGCGCGCGCGAGCGCAGCGTATTCGCGCTCTATCAGGTGGTGACGCAAGGACTCGACGGGACGGCGATGCAGAGCTTCGCCGATCTGCCGAACGATCAACGCTGGGCGGTCGCGTTCCGCGCCGGGGGGTTCGCGTTCACCGATGAACAGGCGCGCGAAGGCGAGCGGCTGTGGAAATCGGACGCATCGCTACGCCAGCGCATCCCGGACCTGAAAACCCTCGTCGGCCTCACCCCGGCCGCGCTCGCCGGCTCCATCGGCGACGCCAAGGCGAACGCGGTCATGGCCTATCTGCGCCGTCACCCGGAAGCGGTCATGCAACAAGCGCCGGCCTCGCTCGCGGTCGCGCGCGCCAAGCTCGTCGCCAGCCTGGAAGCGGCCCGGCGTGGCGACGCGCGCGGCGCAAGGGAGCTGGCGCTGGCGGCCTATCTCGACGGGTTCGAGCCGGTCGAGCCGACGCTTACCGCGCGCGACGCGACGCTGATGGGTCGGATCGAAGGCGCGATGGGCGAATATCGCGCCGCCGTCGATCGCGGCGCGTCGCCCGACGATCTCGCCGAACGGGTGTCCGTGCTGGGCGGCCTGTTCGATGACGCGGAAGCCGCGCTCGCGCCCGATAGCGCCACGCAAGCCTCCACCTTCCTGGGCGCGTTCACGATCCTGCTGCGCGAAGGGCTCGAAGCCCTGCTCATCGTCGTCGCCATGATCGCGTTTCTCCGCAAAGCCGAGCGCGGCGAAGCGCTGCCCTATGTGCATGGCGGCTGGATCGGCGCGCTCGTCGCCGGCGCGCTCACCTGGGCGGTCGCCACCTATGCGATCGGGATCAGCGGCGCGAGCCGCGAGCTGACGGAAGGATTCGGGTCGCTGTTCGCCGCGATCGTGCTGCTTTCGGTCGGGATATGGATGCACGGCAAGGCGCAAGCCGATCAGTGGCAACGCTACATCCGCGAGAAGATGGCGCGGGCGCTGGGTGGTGGGTCGGGCTGGTTCCTGTTCGGGCTCGCTTTCGTGGTGGTCTATCGCGAAGTCTTCGAGACGATCCTGTTCTACGCAGCCCTTTCGGCGCAAGGCGACAATGCGATGATGCTCGGAGGGGCCGGGTCGGCGGTCGCGTTGCTCGGCGTGATCGCCTGGGCCATGCTCCGCTACAGCCGCAAGCTGCCGATCGCGCAGTTCTTCCGCTACAGCTCGTGGCTGATGGCGGTTCTGACGGTCGTCCTGGCGGGCAAGGGGGTCGCCGCCCTCCAGGAAGCCGGCATCATCGACATCGCGCTGCTGGCGGACGTGCCGCGCCTGTCCATGTTGGGGCTGTTCCCCACCTGGCAATCGGTCCTGGCGCAGCTTCTCATGGCGATCGCCATCGCGATTGGGTTCGCCTGGAACCGGCGGAAGCAGGAGGCCGGTCTCCGGCGTGTTGCGTAAGGTCGCGTTACGATGCGTCGAACGCGGTTAGGATGGGGCAGGGGCCTTCTGAGTCCGATCCGCATTCGCGCGCGAGGCGACGCAGCGACGCGCGCACCCGCTCCAGCTCCTCGATCTTGGCGTCCAGCGCGGTGATGCGCTCCTTGGCGAGTTGGCGCGCGCGAGTTCGATCGTCGGTCGTGTCCAGCGCTAGCAGTTCCCCGATCTGCTCCAGCGTGAACCCGGCCACCTGCGCCGATCGGATGAAGCGCAGCCGTCGCACGTCTTCGGCGCCGTAGCGGCGAAAACCGCCGCTCGATCCCGACCCGACCGGCCGCTCGGGCGTGGCGAGCAGCCTGCGACGCTGGTAGAACCGCACCGTCTCGACGCTCACGCCGCCTTCGCGCGCCAACCCCGCGATCGTCATGCCCGCCATGCCTTGACTCCGGACTATGGTACAGACCTTATATAGGGTGGGTAAGCAGTTGGAGAAGCGACATGGCGATCGCCGCGCCCAGGAAGGCGGCACTTTACCGCATGGTGATGCCCGGGCACACCTGCCCCTACGGCCTGAAATCGAAATGGCAGCTCGAGCGACACGGCTATGAGGTCGAGGACTACTGGCTGCGCACGAAGGCGGAGACGGAGGCGTTCAAGGCGAAGCACGACGTCAAGACCACGCCGCAGACCTTCATCGGCGGCGAGCGGATCGGCGGCAACGACGACCTGACCCGCTTCTTCGGCGGCCATGTGCCCGCCAACGACGAGACCAGCTACAAGCCGGTGATCGCGGTGTTCTCGATGACCGCGCTGATGGCGCTCGCCGTCAGCTTTGCCGTGCTCGGGACACCCTTCACGATCCGGGCGGGCGAATGGTTCATCGCCTTCTCGATGTGCGTATTGGCGCTGCTCAAGCTGCAGGACGTCGAGAAGTTCTCGACCATGTTCCTCAACTACGACCTCCTCGCAAAGCGCTGGGTGCCCTACGGCTACATCTACCCCTTCGCGGAAGGGGGCGCGGGCGTGCTGATGATCGCGGGCGCGCTGACCTGGCTGTCGATTCCTGTGGCGCTCGTCATCGGCACGATCGGCGCGGTGTCGGTGTTCAAGGCGGTTTACCTCGACAAGCGCGAGCTGAAGTGCGCGTGCGTTGGCGGCAGCAGCAATGTGCCCTTAGGCTTCATCTCGCTCACCGAGAACCTGATGATGGTGGCGATGGCGCTTTGGATGCTGTTCGCCCCGGCCGCGCTGGCGATGGCGCATTGAGAGCCTGTGTGAAAAGCCGACGCCGGAATGATTGGTTGCAATATGGATTTCATCGCGGCGGCGTCGCGCGGTGTTTGCGAGACGCGGGCGCCTGATTGGTAATCCTTTCTGAGGTGACGGTTGCGGTCAAGCCAGGCGAAGGTCGTCTTCTTAATCCAGGTCAGGCCCGTGATGCGGAACGTGCGGTCGCGATGTTTCACGATGACGAGCCGCCAGCCCGCGAGTGATGCCGGGCGCGAAGCACGGATCGGGACGGGGGCGGGTAAGCGCCCCCGTTTTCCTCGTCCCAACTACGCCTTGCGAGCCGAATAGAGCGAGATCGAGCCCGTAGGTGTCGGGATCGCCTCATGCTCGGCGACTTTCCGGAAGCCGGCCTCGGCGAACACGCTTGGCAGCACGCCATCGGCATTCGCTTGAGTGTTCGCGTAGCCGTCGAGCCGCTGCACTTGCCGTAACAGAAGGCGCATCATGCGGCTGCGCTGCTCACCGTAATCGGCGACGATTAGCGTGCCGCCTGGTCTTAGCGCCCGGTGCATGGCAACGACGATAGCGCGCTTCATCGGCATTAGGCATTGATGGAACACCAGGCTCAACGTCGCCTTGTCGACCGGGCCGGTGCCGATCGCGGCCAGCTCGTCCCCCATCGCTTGCCGCCAGTCGATCGTGACGCCAGCACGCTCGGCCTTGCCGCTCGCGATCGTCAGCACTGCCGGATCTGGGTCGACGCCGATCACCCGCGCGTCCGCGCAACTTTGCTTCATCAGGATAGCGAAACTGCCGGTGCCGCACTCGACGTCGAGGATAGTCTCGCCGGCGGCGGGAGCTACTAGCCGCAACAGCGCCGCCCGCCACCGTTTCTCGCGCGTCAGCAAGGCGATGGCGCGATCGTAAAGGCCGGTCAGCTCGGGGCGGCCGAGCGCCGGGACGAACTCGCGATCGGGAACGGGGGAACGCGGGAACGCGGCTCGTTCACCGCCCCGGCGCTCGCCTCAACCGCCGTGCCGGGCGAAGAGACGCTGCCCGCCTGGGCCGAATGCGACAACGTGATAGGGCTGGGATCGTGCGCCCGGAACCTCCATGCCCGGCGAGCCGAGCGGCATGCCGGCGACCGCCAGCCCTCGAACCCCGCGGGGGCGCTCCGCCAGTGCACGCTTCATGTCAGCGACCGGCACATGGCCCTCGAACGCCATGCCGTCGATGATGGCGGTGTGGCAGGACGCGAGCGCGGCCGGCACACCTACGCGGCGCTGGAGCGCCATCCGGTTCGCGTCGTCGAGGATCCGCACCTTGCGGCCAAACTGCTGGCGCACCTGGGCAGCCCACTTCTCGCAACAGCCGCAACCGGGGTCGCGGTGCATGGCGATGTCGGCCGCAGCCGACGCGATGCTCGGGACGGCGATCAGAAGAACAGCCGCGAGAGCGCGGACGCTAGGTGTCATGGGCGAAGCTCCGAAAGAGGGAAGCCCCGCCCTGCCGCGGGGAAATGGGGGGATCGGTAGGGCGGGGGCAGCGCGCCTTACTGCGCGCGCTTGCCGTGCTTGCGAAGCCACGCCTGAAGCTCCGCGATGTCCTTCTCTTGCTTCGTGATCGTCATGGCCGCCATCTGACGGGTTTCGGCGTCCTTGGCCTCGCGCTGCGCGATCCGGGCCATCGCGATCGCGCCGCGGTGGTGCTCGATCATCTTGCGGATCCATATCTCGGCGGCGTCGCCCTGCTTCGCGGCCATCATCTTCTGGTGCATGTCCATCTCGGCCTGGCCGTAGGGATTGCCGGCCATCATGCCGGCCATGTCGCCGTGGTTCATGCCCCGCATCTTGCTGTGGTCCATGCCCTGCATCTGCCCCTGAGCCACAGCCGGCGCGGCAATGAGTGCGGTTCCGAAGAAAGCGGTCAACAGCTTGGTCACGTTTGTCTCCTTGCTAATGGATACGTGCGGGAGCGTAGGAACCCTCGAATGATTTTCCGGCCGACACGCTCCGCGTCTGGTGGCAGAACTGGAGGTCTCTCCAGCGCTCTGAATGCGGTTGCAACCTGAGTGTTCCGTCTCAGGCATCGAAGCCCACTGAGCTTCCCTTCATCCGAGAGATGCGAACCATTTTGAAATCGGACTCTCAGTGCTCTCGAAAAGAAGACCAGAAGCTGCCCACCAGTGGCTCAAGCGCATAATCCAGCGCTGTACGCCGGCGAAGCGGGATGAGGATCTGGGCGGGCATGCCAGCGCGAAGCGAGAAGCCTCGACCCCGCACCGCTTGCACGAGCCGCAGCTGATCGCGGCCAACAGTCACCTCGCCGGTAAAGAAATTTAGGCCGCTCTTCTCATCGGTAAAGCTGTCCGCTGACAACCTGGTCAGCGCCCCATGCAGGTTCGGCATAGTCCGGTCGTGAAGCCCGGAAAACTTTACAAGGGCTTCCTGCCCGACCGTGAGGTCGTCGGCATCGTCGGGAGCAATCCGCACCTGAATAACGAGCGTAGCTCGCTCCGGAACGATGTCCATCAGCTTCTGGCCCGCAGCAACAACCCCGCCGGGGGTGAACACCGACAATCCTAGCACCGAGCCTGTCGCGGGAGACCGGATCTCCGTCCTCGCTAACTGGTCGCGTGCGGCTGTCAGCTTGGGAAGAGTCTCGCCCAATGCTGTTTCCACTTCTCGCAGCTCCGATGCCGTCCGCTCGCGAAAGCTGCGCTCCGCCTCCAGCACCTGGATCTCGTTCTCGCGTGCTGCGCCGCGTGTCTGCGCTACGCTGGCGACGTACTGACCGCGCTGTCCTCGAAGCTCGGCGCGAGTGCGCTCGAGCTCGCGCATGCGCGTCTGCGACACGAACCCGCGCTCGGCCACCGGCTTCAGCGCCGCGATCTGCGCATCAATCAGCCGCAGCTGTTCACGCGCAGCGACTGCCTGCTCGCCATAGCCTCGCCCCTGTTCGCCCGATTGGACGACGCGCTGCCGCAAAGCACTGCGTTGCGCGGCCAACACCGCCAAACGGGCATCGAGCTCCCTTTGCTGAAGACCCAAAGCTAGCGCTGCATTCGGCCGATCCTCGGCGGGAAGCGTCGCAAATTCAGCTGGCGGGATGATACGTGACCGACCGAACTGCTCGGCTTCAAGACGTGCTCGTTGCGCCAGAAGTCGGATCGCTTGCGAGGCGAGCGCGCGCTCCTGCGCCTGGACGTCAGCGGCGGCGAGACGGAGCAGGAGCTGGCCGCGCTGTACCCGCCCACCTTCCCGTACGAATATGCCACCGACCACGCCACCGTCCCGGTGCTGGACGGCCTGACGCTGGCCGGATACCACCACCGTGCCTGGAGCATAGGCGGCTGCATCAAGCCGGGCGACGGCAGCCCAGCCCACAAAGATTCCAAAGAAGCTGGCCGCAATCAGGGCGCCCGTTCGAATGTCCCGTGACGGATCCGCAACCTTTCGGAACGGCGGATCGGGAGCGGGCGGCTGGGGCGGGATGCGGGTTGTCATCAGCTGTTCGCCGTGGCCGGCACTCGGCGCGGTCGCGCCGGTGCAATCTTGGGGAGCACGGCATCCCTCGGACCGAAGAAGTCGATGGCTCCTTCGCGCATGACCAGCATGCGGTCGACGACAGGCAGGATACCCCGTTTATGAGAGACGACCAGGATCGTGCGGCCCTCCGCCTTGAGCTGCGTCAGGGTCGCAAGCAGAGCTGCATCGCCCTCGGCATCGAGATGGGCATTGGGTTCGTCCAGGATCAGGATGGAAGGATTGTCATAAACAGCCCGCGCCAGTGCGATGCGCTGCGTCTGACCGGCCGACAGGCCGCGGCCGCCCAGGGCGATACGGTGGTCGTAGCCGCCGGGTAGACGGCGGATGAGGTCATCGGCGCCGACCTTCTTGGCGGCCGCGATCACCGCGGGGTCGATCAGGGCGCGATCCTCTCCACGATCTGCGGCGAAGCGAGCGATGTTTTCAGAGATCGAGCCGGCGAGAAGCAGCGAGTCCTGCGGCAGATAGCCTAGATGACGGGCGATCTGCTCCGGATCCCAGTCGCGGGCATCAGCGCCGTCGAAGCGAACCGTACCCCGGTCGGGCGCCAACGCTCCAGCAATGACACGAGCCAGCGTGGACTTGCCGGCGCCACTCGGACCCACGATGGCGACGACTTCACCCGCTGCGACGCGCAAAGAAACCGATTTCAGGACCACGCTGTCCCGAGCCTCGTTGATTACGGTAACGCCTTCGAGGTCCAGTGCGCCAGCAGGGGCGGGGAGCCGCGTCGCATCAACGCCGACCGGCTCGTCGGCTAACAGAGCTTCGAGCTTGCGGAAACTTTGACGAGCCTGGGCGATCGGTCGCCAGGAACCGACAAGTTGCTCGATGGGCGCCAGCGCGCGCGCGATCAGGAAGGAGGAGGCGAAGATGGCGCCGCTTGATATCTGGTTGTCGATCGCGAGGAGCGCGCCCAATCCCAAGGCCAGCGACTGAAGCGCGAGCCGGGCAAATCTCGTGACGGAGAGATAAGTGCCGCCCTGAAAGCTGGCTCCCGTCTGCGCGACGAGCATGGCCTCCCGATGCCTCAATTGGCGAGAGACCATCGCGCGACGCATGCCGAGCGCGCGCACGCTCTCGGCGGCAGCAAGAAGCGCCTCCTGGTTTTGATAGCTCGCATTGGCGATCGCCTGCGCCCTGTCGAGACGCGTGCGCGTGGCACGCTCATTCGCCCAAGCGATGGCCGGCAGAACCACTCCGCCCGCAAGAGCCAACAGCCCGATCAAAGGGTGCACGAGGAAGCAAACCAGAATGTAGATCGGCACCCAGGGCGCGTCGAATACTGCAAGAACGCCCGGCCCGCTCAGTGTAGCCCTAAGCGCGTCGAACTCCCGGATCGCCTGCCGGGCAAATGGCGCGTCAGGCCGGCCCAGCGTCGCGTCGAGTACGAGGGGAGCGAGTGTGGCGTCGAGTTGGGCACCGGCTCTCACCAGAAGCCGGATGCGGATCCGATCGAGCAGGGCTAGCGTCGCGAGCGCCAAGAGGAGGGCAAGAGTGAGGAATGCGAGCGTCTGCAATCCTTGCGTCGGAACCACCCGGTCGTAGACCTGCAACATGTACAATGTCGGTGCGATGTAGAGCAGGTTGACCAAGGCGCTGAAGACGGCCGCCGCCACGAAATGGCGGCGACACAGCGCGAATGCCGCGACCGGGCCGCTGCGAAAAGGCTGATCGATCATTGCCGTTCGACAGGGCTCCGGGCGCGGCGGGTACACATCAGGCGAACAACAGCTCGGTGCCGGCGTAGGTGATCGCCGGATTGTTGACGAAGCCACCGCCCTCGACGCTGCTGAACATGAAATCGTCCTGCGACATGTCGGCGACGTGAATCCCTTCGATCAGGATCGAGCCTCTGCCCGCATCGGTCGCCCAGGAGACCAGCACGCCGTTGCTTTGATCCTGGACCTTTACTTGATTTGGCAGGATGTCTTCGAAGGCGATGTGGTCGAAGGCACCGGGCCCTGCGTCGAAGCCGCCGAAGATCACGTCATTGCCGCTGTCGGGCCGAACAACGAACGCGTCCGCACCGTCGCCACCGTTGAGGCGATCGTTGCCTGTCCCTCCATCGATCATGTCGTGGCCCGCGCCACCGTAGATAAGGTCGTTCCCGGCTTCGCCCATCAGCCCGTCAGCCATCGCGCCGCCATAGAGCTGGTCGGCACCATCGCCCCCCTTGAGCATGTCGCTGCCCACGCCGCCATCCAGCACGTCGGCACCTGCGCCGCCTTCGAGATGATCCTCGCCGGCACCGCCGTATAGCTTGTCGTTTCCGCCAAGTCCGAAGAACACGTCGCGATCATCGGTGGCCTGAAAGACGTCGTCCCTCGCCGATCCGTACCTTACGTCGAAATCGTCGAAGCTGTACGCGACGCTCGGATTGGTCTCTCCTGAAACAGCCGGGGCTGAAACATCTCCGCCCTCGTTTTTTGCGTAGCTAACCGCTTGCAGCCGATCTGCACCGGGGCCAGCCGGCTGCAGCACAAACCGGTCGTCGGTAAACATAAAATCGTTTTGGGCGAGTTCGCTCTTCTCAACGCCGACCAGCAGGACGGAACTCTTGCCGTCGTTCCAGCTCACCCGCGTACCGAGCGCGGTCTCCTCAAACCGGAGCTCCTCGGGCGCGATGTCGCGCAGAGCCAGGTGATCGAACATACCCGGGCCAGGGGTGAAATCGTAGATGATGTCGCTGCCACTGTCGCGATCGACGACAAACGCATCAGCGCCTCGACCGCCAATCAGAATATCGTCGCCCTTACCCCCTTCGACGTCGCCATGCCCGTCACCTTCGTTCAGAATGTCGCGATCGTCGCCGCCCCGCAAGGTGTCGTCCATGGCGCCGCCGAGCAGCACATCCATCCCGGCACCACCGTCGAGATGATTCATGCCGTTGCCGCCGAGCAGCACGTCGTTCCCTCTGCCGCCCCACAATGCATCGTCCATTGCGCCGCCGGTCAGGACATCGGAGCCACCGCGGCCGAAGGCGATGTTCATCTTCGACCCTTGGCCGAGTTGGACGTCGGAGCCGTTATCCCCGATCGACAGCTTGTAATCGTCGATTACGCGATCGACCCGCAATGAGTCTCGATCCTGTTTCCGCGCCATGACCTAATCTCCCGATGCAATCCCCGTCCGTGAAGCGACGGATTGCGTCAGAATACTGTGGGAAGAACAAGGTTCCCACTCGGCGTGGAATAAGTAAATTGCGAGAGCCAGCAGGTGTGGGCGGCAGCCAAATCACAACATCGATTAGAACTACTATAAAACGGGCACAGATAATAGCCGCTTAGCGACCCGCTTATTTGCCTGGTCTTTAAACGGTGTGCTTTTGAACAGGCGGACGATCATCAAGGTCGATCGATGGTCGTTCGGCACCTGCTATAAGTGTATACGCGCACGGCCAGATGAGCCCTCACTCCGGGCAAGGCTTTTTTTTGAAAGATTGCTGGGGGATGAACGGCCGTGATGCATATACCTCCTTGCGGACAGCACGTGTGTTACGAGGCATCTCGATCCGCCTAGACAGGTCATTGGCAGGGAACCTATCACATGGATCAACTCACGAGGCGTGAGCTGCCCCCTTCTGAGTGGTCCATCGACTATGACAGTCTGGACCAAGGAAGGGACGAGAAATGCCTGCCATGAAGCACAAGCCCGAGGAGATCAT
>Ga0310345_10002602_pt1 | contig 17987 bp, 12 predicted proteins | sample HC15DNA20500_MG_FD_204667 | JGI IMG/M metagenome (GOLD analysis project Ga0310345, IMG submission 204667) | Marine microbial communities from station ALOHA, North Pacific Subtropical Gyre - HC15-DNA-20-500_MG | ecosystem: Environmental > Aquatic > Marine > Oceanic | place: Pacific Ocean: North... | reverse complement strand
CTCGGAGCTTATGCTTTCGGAGGAGGACGAAAGTGAGAAGAAGCAGAGAGCAATCGATATTGGCGATCAAATTCGAATTAAGTCGGCGGAGCGAGTACGCGAGTCGGAGGGAGAATTCGACGAAACCAAGAGAACGATCGTACGATTGTTTTTGATAGCTTCGACACTTCTAGGATCCGCTTCCGAAACACTCCTCGCTGAAAAGAAGGTTCGTCTTGCGACCGCGATCGTCGCGTTGTTGAATAAAATAACAGATGACTGGGTACGTATGGCGTCAAACTTTGATTATGAGCGGCTGAAGAGGGATTTGCTCTCAGGTATTCCATTCGATGGCGGCATCGAAGAGCGTAGCAAATTTTCCGAGTTTGTTGCTATTTTAGTTGATTTATTTGAGATGCATCGTTGCAATCAACCCTTGTCGCAAATGATGTATCTATTGACCGAGAACGCTTCATCGAAGACACTTTCAATGACATTACGGAATGTCAATGTGAGTGATGAGATTGAGCGATTGATAGTCGCCCTGTGGAGGTTCAAAATTGATTCTGCTGAGGCGATAAATCCGACGAGAGAAGCTATCCGTACATTGCCGAAGCGTGCATTTCCGCGTCTTGTAGTTGCGGAGCATCTAATGACACAGGCTTACTGGACTGCTGATGACCGAGATGATCGGGCAAGGCATGTTGAGTGCGGGAAGTATTGTCTGGAGCCGTTAGCGATTTCGGTTTCCGCAGATGTGGGCGAGGAAGCTTCCGGATCGAGACCGGCTAGGCAGAAATCTCGCCGTAAGCAACGGAATAATAGACGTCGGAAAAAGCGCCGTTGACGCTATTCTGGCCCAGTGAACTACCGCCCCGGCCTTCCCGTCTTCGTTGGCCGCCGCTTGCGCTTCTGATCGCCCGCATCCTCATACGACCCGCGCCCGATCCGCTCCCGCCTGATCGGGGCGGGGGAGTCGTCCTTGCCGTCTGACGCAGAGCCCTTCGCGCCCCCCTCTGTCCTGCCGGACATCTCCCCCGCCTGGGGGGAGACTGGCTGTGTCTTCGTGGGTGCGTCGGGCTTCTTCGGTGGCGTCTTGCCGGTGGGTTTTTCGGTGCGGCCAACGGTCATTTCGTCGAGGGTGTTCTTGCGGAAATAGGAGCGGGGGGCTTCCCCTTCCCCTCGTGGTTCGACAGGCTCACCATGAGGGGAAGCCTCACCGTGAGGGGAAGCGGCGGTGTCCGTGCCACTGCTCTGGCCCTTGCCGGCGGGGATCGCCGTGTCGGTGCCGGGGCCCATGTCGTCGAGGCTGGGTTTGCGGAACAGGGAGGCGGGGGCGCTGACGGCGCCGGAGCCGGGGGCCTTGAGGACTTCGCCGCGCGGGCCGAAGCGTTCGTCGCCCTGGGGGGCGCGGTCGCGCTTGGCTTTCTTGCCGTGCTTGGTGCGGCCGGTGGAGGGGCCCATGACGGATTCCTCCAGCTCGACGGCGGCGGCCATCGGGTCGGCTTCCTCGACGGCGTTCTTCGCGCCGCCCTTGCCGCCCCGGCCGGAGCCTGAGCCCGAGCCGCCGAATTCCAGCTCCTTGGCGTTGAGCTTCTTGATCTCGTCGCGCAGGCGCGCGGCGGTTTCGAAGTCGAGATCGGCGGCGGCTTCGCGCATCTGCTTTTCCAGATGCTCGATATGGGCGCGCAGATTGTTGCCGACGAGCTCGCCCTCCTTGGTGGAGGGGCCGACATCGACGCGCACATGGTCCTTTTCGTAATAGCTGTCGAGAATGTCGGCGATCTTCGCCTTCACGCTCGCCGGGGTGATGCCGTGCTCGGCATTGTAGGCTTCCTGCTTCTCCCGCCGGCGATTGGTCTCCGCCATCGCCCGCTCCATCGAGCCGGTGACGTGGTCGGCATAGAGGATCACCTTGCCGTCGACGTTTCGCGCCGCGCGGCCGATGGTCTGGATCAGCGAGGTTTCCGAGCGCAAAAACCCTTCCTTGTCGGCATCGAGAATGGCGACGAGCCCGCATTCGGGAATGTCGAGCCCCTCGCGCAGCAGGTTGATGCCGACGAGACAGTCGAAGGCGCCGAGACGCAGATCGCGGATGATCTCGATGCGCTCCAGCGTGTCGATGTCCGAATGCATGTAACGCACCCGAATGCCCTGTTCGTGGAGATATTCGGTAAGGTCCTCGGCCATGCGCTTGGTGAGCACGGTGCAGAGGACGCGGTAGCCCTTGTCCACGGTCTCGCGGATCTCCCCGAGAAGATCGTCCACCTGGGAGCGCGCCGGGCGCACCTCGACAGGCGGGTCGGTGAGCCCCGTCGGGCGGATCACCTGTTCGGCGAAGACGCCGCCGGATTCCTCCAGCTCCCAGGAGCCCGGCGTCGCCGAGACCGCCACGGTCTGCGGGCGCATCGCGTCCCATTCCTCGAAGCGCAGCGGCCGGTTGTCCATGCAGGAGGGCAGGCGGAAGCCATATTCGGCGAGCGTCGCCTTGCGCCGAAAGTCGCCGCGATACATGGCGCCGATCTGCGGCACGGTGACATGGCTCTCGTCGATGAAGACGAGGGCATTGTCCGGCAGATATTCGAACAGGGTCGGCGGTGGGTGGCCGGGGGCGCGACCGGTGAGATAGCGCGAATAGTTCTCGATGCCGGGACACGATCCGGTCGCCTCGATCATCTCGATGTCGAAGCGCGTGCGCTGTTCCAGCCGCTGGGCTTCGAGCAGCCGCCCGGCCTTTTCCAGCTCGACCAGCCGGTGCTTCAGCTCCTCGCGGATCTGCTTCACCGCCTGGTTCAGCGTCGGGCGCGGGGTGACATAGTGGGAATTGGCGTAGATCTTCACCGACTTCAGATTGTCGGTCTTCTGCCCGGTGAGCGGGTCGAACTCCTGGATCGCCTCGATCTCGTCGCCGAACATGGAGATGCGCCAGGCGCGATCCTCAAGGTGGGCGGGGAAGATCTCGATCGTATCGCCGCGCACGCGGAACGAGCCGCGCTGGAAATCCATGTCCCGGCGCTTGTATTGCTGGGCGACGAGATCGGCCAGAAGCTGGCGCTGATCCAGCCGGTCGCCGACCGCCATCTGGAAGGTCATCGCCGTATAGGTCTCGACCGAGCCGATACCGTAGATGCAGGAGACCGAGGCGACGATGATCACGTCGTCGCGTTCGAGCAGCGCGCGGGTCGCCGCATGGCGCATCCGGTCGATCTGCTCGTTGATCGAGGATTCCTTCTCGATATAGGTGTCCGAGCGCGGGACGTAGGCTTCCGGCTGGTAGTAGTCGTAATAGGAGACGAAATATTCGACGGCGTTGTTCGGGAAGAACGACTTGAACTCGCCATAGAGCTGCGCCGCCAACGTCTTGTTGGGCGCCAGCACCAGCGCCGGGCGTTGGGTCTTCTCGATGACGTTGGCCACCGTGAAGGTCTTGCCAGAGCCGGTAACGCCGAGCAGCGTCTGGGTCTTGTCCTGATCGGCAATGCCGGAGACGAGATCGGCGATCGCCGTCGGCTGGTCGCCCATGGGCGTGTAGTCCGAGGCGATCTCGAAGGCGACGCCGCCTTCGGACTTGTTGGGCCGGGCCGGCCGGTGCGGCAGCCAGACCTCGCCATTCTTGATCAGCGGGTTGCCCTCGGAGATCAGCTTGGTCAGCGCCTCGACCGTGGCGGTGACGCCGCCTTCGGGCAGGCTCTTGGCATCCTCCAGGCTGACATCCATGCCGGCCACGGGATTCAGGCCAGCGGCGGCGCGCTTCTTTGGATCGTTGGTGCCACCCATCGACGTGCCGCGCGAAGTCTTGCCCGGCTTTTGCCCGGTCTTCTGCGTCTCGCCGCGCGCCGATTTCGGCTTCTTCCCCGCCGCCTTTTCGGGCGCCTGATCGGTATCGGCCGTCCGCTCGGCTTTGGTCTCGGCGTTCTTCGCGATCTCGTCGGCCCAGCCGGAAATCGGCCCGGAAAACGCCTCGCCCGAATCGAAGCCGGCCTGCGGCGCCTCCTCGAATCCGGTCGGCTCGTCGGCGCGCTCGGACGCGTCGGCGAAATCGCTCAACGGCCCGCGCCGCGGCGGTGCGGAGGGATCGAAAACGGCGTCGTCGGATGCGTCGTCGCGATCGGCGGAAGCGGGGCGGCGCGGAGCCTTGCGGGGTCGGGAAGCCATGGCGGAACATATAGAGATCAAGGCAGGCGGATGGAAGGTGCGGCCACCCGCGAAAGGCGCCCCGCGCACAAGGACGTGAGGACCACTTTCGACCCGCCCACTTGCGGCCGTCAGTCCAGCATTTCCGGCTTGAACAGGTCCCGGCGGTCGATGATGTCGCCCGACACCATGAAGATGCCGTCGCCCTTGTAGTGCAGCGTTTCGGGATGTTCGGGCGAGGGCGCCGCATGGGCCTTGACCACCTCGAAGACGAAGAAGCCGTGGCGACCGACCAACGCGTCGTCGGCGAGGCGGCATTCGAAATTGGCGTGGCACTCGCCGACCAACGGCGCGCCGACCTTTGACGCCGGCTCGGCGGTCAGGCCGAAATGGGCGAATTTATCGATCTCGGTGCCGCTGGTGTTGCCGATGCCGACGACCCTGTCGGTCAGCGCCGTGGTCGGCAGGTTGATGACGCATTCGCCGGTCTCGCGGATCAGCGAATGGCTGTGATTGCCGGCGGAGATCATCAGCCCGACATGGGAAGGCAGGAAGGACAGGACGACGTGCCAGCCGAGCGTCATGATGTCGGTCTCCTCGCCGCGCCGGGACGAGACGAGTACGACCGGTCCCGGCTCAAGAAAACGGCGCACGCGGCTGACCGGAAAGTCCTCCTTGGCAATGACTTCAGGCATCTCGTTCCCCTCATGGTTGTCGTGCGCCATGCGGCATTCTGCCCGACGGCTTGTCCGGCGCCGACGCAGCCATCCGGCGGCGCGTGCGTTGGTCGATGACGGCAATCGAGAGCGTCCCGGCGCAGGGACAAGAGGATCAACGAGGATGGGTGAACTGATGACGATGGGGCAGACGGGTGCTGGCCTTGCAGGAATTTTGCGGTCCGTCGTCGGCGGTGCCGGGCTCGGCCTTCTTGCCATGACAGCCCAGGCGACGGCGATCGAGACGGGCGATCTGAACGCGCTGCGGGAGAAGGCGCTGGCGGTGATGAACGCCGATCGCGCCGAGCATGACCTGCCGCCCCTGAGCCTGGAGGAGAGCCTCAACGCGGCCGCTCAGGCCCATGCGGTGGAGATGATCGAAGAGGACTATTTCGCCCATGTCTCGCCGGACGGAGTCAGCCCTCAGGACCGCTATCTCGATGAAGGCGGAAGCCGGGCGAAACTGGTGGAAGAGAACATCGCCCGCTGCTCCGGCTGTCCGCTGCCGCCGGGTGAAGAGCGGGTCGAATCCTTCGAGACGGGCTGGATGAACAGCCCGGGGCACCGCCGCAACATCCTTGCCGAAGGGTTGGAGACTTTCGGTTTCGGCATTGCCGGCGAGGATGGCCGCATCGTCGCGGTGCAGACCTTCGCGGGGCCCGGAACTTCTCCGGCCCACGGGCCCGACCAGTCCGCCGAAGCGGTGCCGCAAGCCCAGCGCTCGGAGGAGATGATCGCGCTTCTGAACCAGGCCCGCGAGCGGCAGGGGCTCTCCGGCCTGAAGTCGAACGAGACCCTGGCGCAGACCGCGCAGGCGCTACTGCCGGAGAGTTCCGACGATATTCTGGAACAGGATGGAGAGCAGGATCTGTTTGCCGCGCTTCCCGAAGAGGCCCGCAATGACTGGCGTTCCCTGCGCGTGGTCTCGGCCGGGTGCGGGGGCTGCGGCACCGAGATCACCGACTCGGATCTGCGCTTTTTCAAGAACCAGTGGCTGGACAATCCGCAATTCGCCTCCGCCGTCCGGAGCGAGCGCTTCGGTCAGGCGGGCGCCGCCTTTCTCAGCAATGGCGACGGGGCGAAGCGCGCGATCCTCGTTCTGGGCGTCGCGCGGTAGCGTCTTGCGACGAGGGCTCAGCGCTGGAAGGCGGGCAGGGCGTCGAAGGCGCTCTTCAGGGCGTCGGACCAGCCGCCGGAAATCGTCTGGTAATATTCGTCGTTCTGGTCGAAGCGCCGGCGGTAGCCGCGCTCGAAACTGTCGGTCTCGTAGAACTGCATGTCGATCGGCAGACCGACCGAAAGGTTCGACTTGATGGTCGAATCGAAAGAGACGAGTAGCAGCTTGGCGCATTCTTCCAGCGACATCTGCGGATCATAGGTGCGGATGATGATGGGGCGGCCATATTTGTGCTCGCCGATCTGGAAGAAGGGGTTGTCGGCGCCAGCCTCGATGAAATTGCCTTCGGGATAGATCATGAACAGGCGCGGGCGTCCGCCCCTGATCTGACCGCCGAGGATCAGCGAGGCGAAGAAGCGTCCGTCGGCGGTCGGCCCGGTCGGCGTGCTTTCCGAGATCACCTCCTTCAGCGTCTCGCCGACGAGCTTGGCCGTCTGAAACATCGAAGGCTGCGAGAGGATCGAGGGTTCCCGCTCGGAGGGTGCCAGCCGGCGCTCATCGAGAAGCGAGACGGTCGCCTGCGTCGTGGCGAGATTTCCGGCCGAGAGGAGACAGAAAAAGCGGTCCCCCGGGATCTCCCAGGTCTTCATCTTGGAGACCACGGAAATGTTGTCCACGCCGGCATTCGTCCGCGTGTCGGACATGAATACCAGCCCGGCCTCGACCATCAGCCCGACACAATAGGTCATCGCGGCTCGCCGCCCCTCCACCGCAAACCGCTTTCGCTCTGACGATCGGGGTTCGGCTCGAACCGCTACGATCGCCCGGCGTCAGCCCGCGCGCATGCATGTCGTCAACCGGACCACGCCCGCACCGCGGGATGGAATCACTTCCCGAGCGACTCCCGCCGAGTCCACTTTGGAATGATTCCGCCAAGTCGCACGCTTTGGCAATGGGCCACATCCACCTCGTCCCCATGTTCGGGCGAAAACCTGCGCCATCGTGGCGGAAAAGCGACTACGCCCGCAGCGCGCGGCCGGCATCCCAGATGCGCACCCCCAAGAGGCGGCTTGAGCCCGCGATCACCGATCCGGATAGAAGCGGTAGTTCCAGCCGATCTCCTGGGCGAGGCGGTTGTTGTCCATGATGAACTGCTCGAGAAACTCGTGCAGCCCGTTATCGATGATCTGGCGGACGGTCAGACCGGCGAGTCGCTCGTTCATCTCCGTCGCGATCTGATGGCAGGGTTGGTGAACCTCGTAGTTGCGATCGAGATAGTCGAGGCTGTCCTTGATCACCCGGTAGCAATAGCCGAGGGATCGCGGCATGCGGCGGTTCAGCATCATGAAGTCGATGATGTTCACCGCGCGATATTCGCCGTCATACTCCCAGGCATAGGAGCGATGGGCGGCGACCGATCGTAGCACCGAGCGCCACTGGAAGTCGTCGAGCGCGGAGCCCACTTGGCTGTGCTCGGGCAGAAGCAGCCAGTATTTCACGTCGAGGATGCGGGCGGTGTTGTCGGCGCGCTCGATGAAGGCACCGAGATTGCAGAAGTCGAAGATCTCGTTGCGCAGCATCGTCGAATAGAACGTGCCGCGAATGAGCGCCGCCTGCCGCTTCACGAGATCGATGGCGGTCGGCAGTTCGCTTGCCGTGATCCGGCTCGAGAGACGCCGCTGGATCGTCATCCAGCTCTCGTTGACCACTTCCCACAATTCTCGGCTGAGGGCGGTCCGGACCATGCGGCCGTTCGTGCGCGCCGTCTCGAACGAGCAGCGCACGCTCGACGGGTTGTCCCGATCGCACAGCATGAAGTGGATGATATTCTCAGGCTCGAAATCATCATATTTGGCCTTGTAGGCCGTCTCGACTCCCGCCGAGACCAGGACCGACTGCCATTCCTCGGGCTCGGCGGACAGGTTGGTGAGCGCGATGCGCTGACCGGCATCGAGCAGTCTTGCGGTGTTTTCCGCCCGTTCGATGTAGCGAAACATCCAGAACAGGCCGTTTGCGGTGCGTCCGAGAAGTGCCATCGCTCAGTCCCTCAAAACCCAGGTGTCCTTGGTGCCGCCGCCCTGGCTGGAATTGACCACCAGGGAGCCCTCCTTGAGGGCGACACGCGTGAGGCCGCCGGGAATGATGCGGACCTTGTCGGAAACGAGAACGAAGGGTCGTAAATCCACATGCCGGGGGGCGAGCCCGCCATCGACCAGGATCGGGACGGTGGACAGGGCCAGCGTCGGCTGGGCGATATAGTTCGCCGGGTTCTTCTTCAGCTTGGCGGCGAAGAGCTCCTGCTCGTCCTTCGTCGCGGTCGGCCCGACCAGCATGCCGTAGCCGCCCGAACCATGGACCTCCTTCACTACCAGTTCGCCGAGATGTTCGAGCACATATTTCAGGCTGTCGTCCTCGGCGCAGCGCCAGGTCGGCACGTTCTCCAGAATTGCCGGTTTGCCGGTATAGAACTCGACGATTTCCGGCATGTAGGAATAGATGGCCTTGTCGTCGGCGATGCCTGTGCCGGGCGCGTTGGCGATCGTGATGCCGCCATTGCGATAGACGTCCATGATGCCGGGAATGCCCAGCATGGAGTCCGGGTTGAAGACCTTCGGGTCGAGAAACGCGTCGTCGACCCGGCGGTAGATCACGTCGATCGGCTTGTAGCCCTCCGTCGTGCGCATCTGGATGCGACCGTCGATCTCGGCGACGTCGGAACCCTCGATCAGCTCGACGCCCATCTGATCGGCCAGGAAAGCGTGTTCGAAATAGGCCGAATTGTAGATGCCCGGTGTCAGGACCGCGATGGTCGGTGTGCCTTCGCAGGCAGGCGGCGCGACATTGGCCAGTGAACGGCGCAGATGATGCGGATAGGTTTCCACCGGCCGGACCCGGTTCTGCGAGAACAGCTCCGGGAACATCTGCATCATCGTCTCGCGGTTCTCGATCATGTAGGAGACGCCGGAGGGTGTGCGGGCATTGTCTTCGAGTACGTAGAACTCGTTCTCGCCAACGCGGACGATGTCGGTGCCGATGATGTGGGTGTAGACGCCGCCGGGCGGACGAAGACCGCGCATCTCTTCGAGAAACGCTTCATTCCCGGCGATCAGCCGCTCGGGCACCTTGCCGGCCTTGATGATCTCCTGATCATGGTAGAGGTCGTCGAGAAAGGCGTTGAGCGCAATGACCCGCTGCTCGATGCCTTCGGCCAGACGGTCCCATTCGGCCTTGGCCATGATCCGCGGAACGAGATCGAAGGGGATCAGCCTTTCGGCCGCCTCCTCCTCGCCATAGACATTGAAGGTGATGCCGGTCCGCCGGAAGAAGGCTTCGGCCTCGCCGGCCTTTTCGCCAAGAGCGGCGACATCCTGTTCCTTGAACCACTGGTAAAAGCGCGCGTAAGGATCGCGGACGGTGTCGTCCGTTACGAGCATCTCATCGAATGGTTTCACTGGCCATCTCCGTTTCGCTGCCAAATAAAGAGAAAGCCGAATTCGAGAAAATCAAGCCATCTGGTCGCACGCTTCAACGCTTGCCCGCGATTTGGGCGGGTTTTCGGGTGGCAAGTCAGGGATATGCCTGTTTTCTGGGCAGTGCTACCGGAGTCTTCCATGGGATGACGCGACCGGCGAGGTCGCGGACGTCTTTTCCTGCTCGCGTGCATTTGCCTTGGCGTTGCCGGCCGACTTAAACAGAGGCCGGGCGAAAGAGCAGAGGGCCAATGGCAAGAACGCGGGACGACGACACGACGCGCCTGGACGAGGCGGCGAGGGCCGGCTGGCTCTACTATGTCGCTGGGAACACCCAGGAGGAGATTGCTTCCAAACTCGGCATCTCGCGGCAGGCCGCGCAGCGGCTGGTCTCCCTGTCGGTCACGTCAGGGCTGGTGCGCGTGCGTCTCGATCATCCGATCGCCGCCTGTCTGGAACTCGCCGAACGGCTGAAGTCGCGCTTCGACCTTCGCTACGCCGAGGTCGTTCCCTCCGATCCGACGTCCGCGTCGACGACGCTCGGCATCGCGGAAGCCTGTGCCACTGAAATGGAGCGCCGGCTCAAGCAGGAGAACCCGCTCGTCATCGCCATGGGAACCGGGCGGACGCTGAAGGCGGCGGTGGAGAACCTGCCGCCGATGACATGCGAGCACCACCGAATCGTTTCCCTGACCGGCAACATCGCTCCGGATGGTTCTGCTTCGGTCTACAACGTGATCTTCTCGATGGCCGATCAGGTCAAGGCGCCGCACTATCCGATGCCGCTGCCGGTCATCGTCTCGACCCCTGAAGAGCGCCGCCTCCTGCACCGGCAGACGGTGGTGCAGTCGACGCTGCATCTTGCGGCCGAGGCAGAGGTCACTTTCGTTGGCGTCGGCGAGATTGCCGCCAATGCCCCCCTGCTCGTCGACGGCTTCATCACGCCGAAGGAGCGGGAGGAACTGTTGGCGATGGGCGCGGTGGGAGAGATCGTCGGATGGGTCTTCGACGCCCGCGGCAGGCTGATCGAGTGCGCATTCAACGAACGCGTGGCAAGCGCGCCGATCCCTTCGACCGAAACCAGTGAAGTGATCGCAGTGGCCATGGGGCCGGCCAAACGGGCGGCCATCCGCGCCGCCGCCGAAGGGGGGCTGGTCAACGGTCTGATCACGGACGAGGCGACCGCGGAGCGCCTTCTCAGAAACTGAGGTCTCCTCCCGGGTGCATCGAGCGCTCGAGCCCTTGATCCGGCATTGCCCGCCGACCGGATCGTCCTAGCATTTCCTTCAGTCTGCGAGTCGCGTCGTGCTGCGCTGCGGCATGGAATTCGTTTGACATTGGCTGTGTGGCGGACGAACATTTGCCCCGCCATTGAACAAATGCTCAAGCGAGAGCTGGGAGGCTTTTATGAGATTCACCAAAATGGCGGCTGGCGCGATTTCGCTGCTCGCCGTCGCGGCCGCGCCTGCTGCCGCGCAGACCACGATCACGATCGGCACGGTCAACAACTCCGACATGATCCGCATGCAGGGTCTGACCAACGTGTTCGAGGAGGCTCATCCCGACATCAAGGTGAACTGGGTGACGCTGGAGGAGAATATCCTGCGTCAGCGCGTCACCACCGACATCGCCACCGGCGGCGGCCAGTTCGACATCATGACGATCGGCACCTACGAGGTCCCGATCTGGGCCAAGCAGGACTGGCTGAAGCCGCTCGACGATCTCGGCGAGAACTACGACTATGACGATCTGATCCCGGCGATCCGCTCGGCGCTTTCGGTCGACGGCACGCTCTATGCCGCACCGTTCTACGCCGAGAGCGTCCTGACGCTCTATCGCAAGGACCTCTTCGAAAAAGCCGGGCTGGAAATGCCCGAGCAGCCCACATGGGACTTCATCGCGGAGGCCGCCGAGAAGGTCACCGACAAGGACGCCGGGGTCTACGGTATCTGCCTGCGCGGCAAGCCGGGCTGGGGCGAGAACATGGGCTTCCTCGGCAACATGGCTCGCAGCTTCGGCGCGAACTACTTCAACGCCGACTGGCAGCCGCAGTTCGAGTCGGAAGGCTGGAAAGAGGCGATCACCCTCTATGTCGACCTGATGACCAAATACGGTCCTCCGGGCGCGGCCTCCAACGGCTTCAACGAGAACCTCTCGCTGTTCAGCCAGGGCAAGTGCGGCATGTGGATGGACGCCTCCGTCGCGGCTTCCTTCGTGACCGATCCGGATCAGAGCCAGGTGCCTGACCAGGTCGGCTTCGCTCCGGCACCCTGCGGCGTCGAGAACTGCCCGAACGACGGCTTCAACTGGCTCTGGGCCTGGTCGCTCGCCGTCCCGGCATCCTCGGAGAAGGCGGATGCCGCGCAGACCTTCATCGGCTGGGCGACGTCGAAGGAGTATCTCGAACTCGTCGCGGAGAAGGAAGGCTGGGCCAACGTGCCTCCCGGCACCCGCACCTCGCTCTATGAGAACCCGAACTACACCGAGGCGGCGGACTTCGCGGACGCGACAATGAACGCGATCGAGCACGCCGATCCCTCGCCGACGGACGACAAGCCCTATTACGGCCTGCAGTTTGCTGCGATCCCCGAGTTCCAGGGTCTCGGCACGGCGGTCGGCCAGCAGATGGCCGCGGCGCTGTCGGGTTCGACCTCCGTCGATCAGGCGCTGGCCGCAGCTCAGCAGATCGCGACCCGCGAAATGACCCGAGGCGGCTACATCAAGTAGGCCTCTGCGATATCCGGGCGGGCAGCCCGAACTTGAGAAAGTCTCTGCCCGCCCGGCTCGGCCGCACTGGGAGGAGTGGCCGCCGGAACGCAATCTGATACGCCGCATGCTGGGCATGCCGCGCCGGGTTCGTCAGCCGACACCCTTTTCCCCTGGCCATCCGATCCTTTTGACGAAGCCGGCGCATCGCTGATGCGTGGGCCGGAGGCGGGACGACACCATGGCGACGATGCATACCAAGAGCGCGGCGCGGGCAATGATGGCCCCGGCGGTGATCGCGCTTCTGATCTGGATGGCGGTCCCTCTCGCCATGACGCTGTACTACTCGACGCTCGGGTACAGCCTCTACAACCCCATCTCCACGCCCTTTGTCGGCTTCGAGAACTACTCCTATTTCCTCTCCGACCCGACCTTCGTCGCAGCGCTGACGAACACGCTGATCCTGGTCGTCGGCGTGCTTTGCATCACGGTCGGGGGCGGCATTCTGGTCGCCCTCCTCCTCGATCAGGACTTTTACGGCGTCAACATCGTCCGCCTCTTGGTGATCGCGCCGTTCTTCGTCATGCCGACGGTCGCGGCGCTCGTCTGGAAGAACATGATGATGAACCCGGTCTACGGCGTCATCGGCCAGTTCCTCTCCTCGATCGGACTGCAGCCGATCGACTGGATGACGGACGCACCGCTTCTGTCGATCATCATCATCGTCGCCTGGCAGTGGCTGCCCTTCGCGACGCTCATTCTCCTCACTGCGCTGCAATCCCTGTCGGAAGATCAGAAGGAGGCGGCCGAGATGGACGGGGCCGGGGCCCTGTCGATCTTCTGGTACATCACGCTGCCGCACATGAGCCGGGCGATCACGGTGGTGATCCTGATCCAGACGATCTTCCTTCTGTCGATCTTCGCCGAGATCCTGGTGACCACCAATGGCGGGCCGGGCTCCCAGTCCACCAACATCACCTACCTCGTCTATCAGCAGGCGATCTCCTTCGGCGATGTCGGTGCGGCGTCGGCCGGCGGCATCGTGGCGGTCATTCTCGCCAATATCGTCGCGATCTTCCTCGTCCGCCTCATCGGCAAGAACCTCGACGCGTAAAGGGGAGAAAACACCATGGCACGCCGCGTTTCCCCCCGTCGCAAGATCGGCATGACGATCCTCGCCTGGTTCGTCGGGCTCCTGATCTTCTTCCCGATCCTCTGGACGTTCCTGACGTCCTTCAAGTCGGAGCTCGTCGCGATCTCGATCCCGCCGCAGTTCCTGTTCTTCGACTGGACGACCGAGAACTATGCGACGATCCAGTCGCAGTCGAACTACTTCCACTTCATGATGAACTCGATCTATCTGTCGCTTGGATCGACGGCGCTGGGTCTGCTCTTCGCGATCCCGGCGGCCTGGGCGATGGCGTTCTCACCGACGCCGCGCACCAAGGACATCCTGCTCTGGATGCTGTCGACCAAGATGCTGCCGGCAGTCGGCGTGCTCATTCCGATCTATCTGCTCTTCGTCAATTTCGGGCTGCTCGATTCCCGTCTCGGCCTGATCGTGGTCCTGTTCCTGATCAACCTGCCGATCATCGTCTGGATGCTCTACACCTACTTCAAGGAAATCCCCGGCGAGATCCTTGAGGCGGGCCGCATGGATGGCGCGACGCTGCGCCAGGAGATCACCCAGATCCTCGCGCCGATGGCCGTGCCCGGCATTGCCTCGACGGTGCTCCTCAACGTCATCCTCGCCTGGAACGAGGCCTTCTGGACATTGAACCTGACGACCTCCAACGCCGCGCCGCTGACGGCCTTCATCGCGTCCTTCTCCTCGCCTCAGGGTAATTTCTACGCCAAGCTGTCGGCCGCCTCGATGCTCGCCATCGCGCCGATCCTCATCGTCGGCTGGTTCAGCCAGAAGCAACTCGTGCGCGGTCTCACCTTCGGCGCGGTCAAGTAAGGGACATCAGACAATGGGTGCCATTCGGCTCGAAAAGGTCCGCAAGGCGTTCGGCGACGTCGTCATCATTCCCGAACTCGACCTCGACATCGAGGAGGGTGAGTTCGTCGTCTTCGTCGGCCCGTCCGGCTGCGGCAAGTCCACGCTTCTGCGCCTGATCGCCGGGCTCGAAGACGTCACGGGCGGCAAGATCACCATCGACGGTACGGATGCGACGACGCTTCCGCCAGCCAAGCGCCGGCTGGCCATGGTGTTCCAGTCCTACGCGCTCTATCCGCATATGAGCGTCAGGAAGAACATCGCCTTTCCGCTGAAGATGGCGGGCATGGATCAGGCCGAGATCGAGAAGCGGGTGAACAACGCCGCCAAGATCCTCAATCTCGACAATTACATCGACCGGCGCCCGGGCCAGCTTTCGGGCGGCCAGCGCCAGCGTGTGGCCATCGGCCGGGCGATCGTGCGCGAGCCGGCAGCCTTCCTGTTCGACGAGCCCTTGTCCAACCTCGACGCGGCGCTGCGCGTCGGCATGCGTCTCGAAATCTCCGAGTTGCACCAGCGACTGAAGACAACGATGATCTACGTCACCCACGATCAGGTCGAGGCGATGACCATGGCCGACAAGATCGTGGTGCTGAACGCCGGCAATATCGAGCAGGTGGGCTCGCCCCTGGAGCTCTATTCCCAGCCCCGCAACACCTTCGTCGCCGGTTTCATCGGCTCGCCGAAGATGAACCTGCTCAATGGCGGCGAGGCCAAGAAGCACAACGCTGCGACGATCGGTGTCAGACCCGAGCACATCTCGCTCTCCACCTCCGAGGGCCAGTGGAAGGGCACGGTGAAGGTCTCCGAGCATCTCGGCTCCGACACCTACCTGCATGTGGAATCGCCGGTTCACGCCGAGCCGCTCACCGTGCGCGCCGGGGGCGAGTTTCCGGTCCATTATGGCGATACGATCTATCTGACCCCGCAGGAGGACAAGATCCATCGCTTCGACGACAAGGGTCTGGCGATCCGCTGAGTTGCTCGAGATCCGAGCCCGCGATCCCCTGTCTTTCCAGACCGTTTCGAACCGACTGAACCAGGAGGTTTTTCGATGAGCGTACGGCTTTCGTCCGCCAACCTCCCGCAGATTGCGGGCAATGCGTCCATTCCGGCCTATGATCGCGCGGCGCTCACCGCCGGCATCCTGCATTTCGGCGTCGGCAATTTCCACCGCGCCCATCAGGCGGTCTATCTCGACGATCTGTTCAACACCGGCGAGGGCCACGACTTCGCGATCGTTGGCGCCGGCGTGATGCCCTCCGATGCCGCCATGCGCGAGAAGCTCGCAGGCCAGGACTTCCTGACCACCGTGGTCGAACAGGACAACGCCCGTTCGGCCGCCCGCGTCACCGCGCCGATGGTCGACATCCTGCCTGTCGGTGAGCCGCAAGCGATCATCGACAAGCTCGCCGATCCGGCGATCCGGATCGTTTCGCTGACCGTGACCGAGGGCGGCTATTTCATCGATTCCGACGGCATCTTCGATCCAAGCCATCCGGCGATCGCCGCCGATGGCCAGAATCCCGCCGAACCGAAGACCGTCTTCGGCCTGATCGCGGCGGGACTCAAGCGGCGCCGCGAGGCGGGGACGATCCCCTTCACCGTCATGTCCTGCGACAACATTCCCCATAACGGCAAGGTCGCGCGCGCCGCCGTAGTCGGCACCGCGAGGCTATCCGATCCCGAACTCGCCGACTGGATCGACAGCAATGTCGCCTTTCCGAGCGGTATGGTCGACCGGATCACCCCGGCCACGGGAAAGCGCGAGATCGACATCTGCCGCGAGACCTACGGCATCGACGATGCCTGGCCGGTCTTCTGCGAGGAATTCAAGCAATGGGTTCTGGAGGACGACTTCCCGGCAGGGCGCCCGGCGCTCGACAAGGTCGGCGTCCAGTTCGTGCCCGACGTCAGCCCCTATGAGACGATGAAGATCCGCATCTTGAATGGCGGCCACGCGATCATCGCCTATCCGGCCGGGTTGATGGACGTGCATTTCGTCCATGAGGCAATGGAGCACGACCTCGTCGCGCGGTTTCTCGACAAGCTGGAAGCCGACGAGGTGCTGCCGATCGTCCCGCAGGTGCCGGACACGGACCTTGGCGAATACTACGCCCTCATCAAGCGCCGCTTCGCCAATCCCAAGATCGGCGATACCATTCGCCGGCTCTGCCTCGACGGTTCGAACCGCCAGCCGAAATTCATCGTCACCTCGATCCTCGACAATCTGAAGGCGGGCAGGGAGCCGACCGGTCTCGCGCTCGAATCGGCGCTCTGGTGCCGCTACTGCCGCGGCGTAACGGACTCCGGCGCCACGATCGAGCCGAACGATCCGAATTGGGATCGTCTCGTCGAACGCGCGAAGGCCGCCGAAGCGGATCCAATGGCCTGGCTTTCGATGAGCGACGTCTACGGTACGCTGAAGAACGAACCGCGCTTCGCCGAACCCTTCGCCGCCTGGCTGAAGATGCTGGCCGAGAAGGGTACTGCCGAGACACTGAAGGTCTATCTCGGCGACGGATGAGAGCCGATCGGCTGCGGAAGTCCGGTGTCAGAGCGCCGGCTATCGCGCGCCGCCATTCATCTTCGCGTCCAATTCGACCTGCCATGACCGACTGGTGGATTTGTAGTCGAGTTCGGGCGCGGCGATGTGCCGTGTATAAAGGCTCCGCGGTATGCCCTGAGGCAGGGATTCTCCAAGCCCAAGGACAATCTCGGCGTGGAGCCGCGCAAAGCCCACCGAGAAGAGCCCGGGTCCGGTGTTCCACCAGATCCCGCCATTCAACAGCTCATCCTCCGGCATCCCCAGAACGACGTCGATCAGCCTGTGAAGCAGCGGGTCGCGTCTGACGAGAGCCAGATACATGTTCGGCAACTCGACGGGCACGGTGATCGGCTGAAGCCTGACGCATCGCGCGGCGCCGGTGAGAAATGACGGTGGCGATTTCAGGTATTCGTCGGCGTCGACATAGATCCCGCCGCGATCGTAGAGATAGAAGATCCGAAAGAGATCGGCCTTCATGGCGGGGTGTCCCGCCCGCTCGAAGCGTCGCGCGACCTCGTCGCCATAGGCGTTCTTCAGGAAATCGCGAGCCTCCGCCTCGTTGAAGATCGCGTATTCGAATCCGCTTTGGGCCGCCATCGCCCGCCATGTCCGGCAGCATCGCTCGACATCGCTCGGAACCGCTGCGCTATCCCAGAACTGCACGAGCGATCTCGGAACTCGCCTGTCGGGCACCGACCCATCGTCCAGCATCCGGATATGTGGGTCGTCGCGGTGAATGACTTGCGAGAGGTAATGCTGGGAGAGGCAGACCCTTTTCTCCTGTCCCGCGGCCTTGAGGTCGAGCCTGAGATAGCGCTCGGCCATTTCCTCGAGGGAGCCTGCCTCGTTGAGATCGGAGAGGTCCTCGGTCGCCACGAAAGCACTGGCGTAGAGGCTTCGCATCTTGTCGATGCCGGAGATCGAAAACTTGCCGGAAATCCGGGTCGCGGCTGCAAGGCAGTGCTGCATCTCCTCCGACGCGCGCCGGACGCCATCGCGATCCGCCGCATGCATCGCGCTGTAGAAATCCTGGGCCCATCCTGCCTTTCTTACAAGCGGATCGTGAACGGCTTTCGCCTCTTCGGCGAGTCCCTTGTCCCGGGCATCCGGGGCGAACATGCTCTGCCGCGCTTCGAGGAGTTGCAGACGGAGACGCAGATCGTCCTTGATCCGTGGAAGCAATGCACCTGCATCGTCGAGGCGTTCAGCTCGAATGGCATGATGGGCGAGAAGGGTCAGGGAGCGCTGGGACAATGACAGTGCCCCTGTCGCAAGCTGCGTCAGCGACGTGTGATACAAGCCCGACTCAAGGCCATGG
>Ga0310345_10002600_pt1 | contig 17991 bp, 14 predicted proteins | sample HC15DNA20500_MG_FD_204667 | JGI IMG/M metagenome (GOLD analysis project Ga0310345, IMG submission 204667) | Marine microbial communities from station ALOHA, North Pacific Subtropical Gyre - HC15-DNA-20-500_MG | ecosystem: Environmental > Aquatic > Marine > Oceanic | place: Pacific Ocean: North... | reverse complement strand
GGACCCGGTAGATCAGGAAGGTGATCGACAGGAACAGCCCCGCGAGGATGTAGAGATAGCGCCCTTCCAGCACCACGCCGAACTGGCGGAACTGGAAGAGCTGGTAGATGGCCAGCACGATGCCGGCGAGTGTCGCTGCGATGATGACCGCGCGTTGCGGCCAGGGCACCGGCCGCGTTGCGGCAGCTTCGCCATCGTCCGGCGTCAGCCGGGGATCATCGTGCTTCGTCGTGTCCGTCATGTGCTGGCCTGCCGATCAGAAGACGACCTTGAAGCCACCGGCCTCAAGCGCCGCGCGGCGTTTCTCTGCCCAGGCTTCTTCCCAGTTCTCGGGGTCTTCCGCCTTCAGCTCTTCCCATGCGGCGGCCAGCGCGTCCTGACGGGCGATCAGCTGGTCGTTGTGGGCCTGCGCCTCTTCGCTCCAGACGCCTTGCTCCTCGAAGTAGCGGATCGCGCCTTCGTGGTAGGGGGCGACGAAGGTCATGTTCTGCTTGTCGAGCGCCCAGCCCTCGATGCCAGGCGCGTCCCCGTCGTACTCCGGGAACTGCTCGACCATCGCCTTGACAAGGTTGTAGACGACGTCCGCATCCTTGTCCTCCATCGCGATCAGGATGGGGTAGGGGTATTTCGCGGTCTGGATCGCGTCCTGCCCGTCGATGCCCGCACCCACGGTGGCCTCGCCCGGGGCGAAGTAGGGGGCGACGTTCTGCATCCGCTCCAGCGCCTCGGTGTCATTGGCATCGACCGGCGGCCAGAACAGGCCGTTGGGATTGGTTTCCTGTTCATAGGCGAAGCCCGAGTTGGTCGCGGCGAAGGCCACGTCCGACTGGCCCGAGCCGAGCGCCTTCCAGCTGTCGCCGTAGCCGCCGAATTCGACCACCTCGACATCGTCCCAGGTCAGGCCGCCGTAGGCCAGGTAGGCTTCCATCGCGACGTTCAGCGCCGGCGCACCGCGGACCTCGGCCACGCGCAGGCCCTTCATGTCGGAATAGGTGAAGCCTTCGCAGCCCGGCTTGCCGACCTTCTCGCAGGCGGCACGGGTCACGGCGACCGAAAGGCCCACGGGCCCGACGTTGGCGAGCAGGACGCGCACCTGCTGCGGGCCCCAGTTCTCGGCCCCGTATTCGAAGGCGCCTTCCTGCGCCATGTAGGTGCCGCCGATGCCGGTGGCCGAGAAGTCCACCTTGCCCTGGCGCAGCGGTTCGGACCGGGCGATGTCGTTCTTGCCCGGCAGGACCCGCAGGTTGGTGCCGTAGGCGTTCTTGAAGGCCGAGCCGATGGCCACGGCCTGGTTGTAGCCGGCCGAACCGAGGTCATAGGCCGTCCAGCTGATCTGGTCGGGCAGCGAGACCTCCTGCGCGGACACCGACGCGGGCACGGCAACGGCCAGCGCGCAAAGCGCGGCACTGAATCGAGACATCATGTGAAACTCCTCCATGTTTTCGCGGACTGCCCCTCCTGGGAGCGCTCCTCGTCCGCGCACCGAAAATTACGAGCGGTGCGGAGGGATGTAAACCGGGTTGTGCCGCAGGGTAGAGTTTTGTTCCGCATGGCGGAAAGTGTCTGAGGTGGAGGCACGAGGCACACCCTCCGGTCACTCGGGATGAATGTCGCGCGGGCTGCAGCCGGCGTCCAGCACCACGGCGACCCAGTTCACATCCACTTGATGCCCCTGCTCGGACAGCCATTCCTCCTGCAACCGATAGGCGGAGAGCTCCTGGGCGGCCGGACAATACCAGTGGTGCGGTGCCTGCCGGTGATGCGCGAGTTCGTGCAGCAGCACGGCCACGTCGGCTTCGCTTCGCCGGTCCCACGGGCGCACCAACAGGATCTCGGCCAGGTCCGGGTCGTAGAGCCCTCGTATCCGCGCGCGCTGAAAGCTTGCCGTCGCGCCCTGCCGTGCAGCGGCCTGCCACTGGCTAATGAACCGAATGCGGGGCGGCGTATCCCGGCGGGGCCAGTCCGACCGTGCGTCCAGCCAATCGTCGAGCGATGCGACAAGCGCGGTCATGCCGGTGGTCTGTTGCCACCCGAACGCGGCATCGGAGGCTGCGGTTTCGGTGCCGGACAGCGCCGGGCACAGGGGGATCAGGGCCATGGCGAAGGCCATGGACAGGGGGGCGCGGAGCATCGTTTCCTCCGAGGCAGGGTTTTGAGATCTGGTGTCCCCATGCTAAGCTAGGGTCCGTAGCGTCACCGAACGATAGCTTTTCAGGCTCGCGTGAGCTCAGTTCAGGCAGGGACATGGGACGAAAGCTTCCGCCCTTTGCAGCCGTCCGCGCCTTTGAGGCCGCCGCGCGGCACATGTCCGTCAAGGCCGCGGCAGAGGAGCTCTGTCTCACGCCGTCAGCCGTCAGCCACCAGATCAAGGCGCTGGAGGACTTCCTTCAGACGCGATTGTTCGACCGGTCCGGCAACCGGATCGCGCTCACGCTGACCGGTGCCTCCTATGCTGGAAAGCTGACACATCTTCTGGATGCCTTCACCGAAGAGACGGAGGCGGTGCTTGCCGCGCACCGGCCCCTGCGCGTTCTTTCGACACCCGGATTCGCGGCGCGCTGGCTGGTGCCCCGCCTGCCGAGCCTCGGGTTCGCCCGCGACATCCGTCTGCGCGTCTCGAACGGCGCGCCTTCGCTCGATTTCGCGACGAATGACGCAGACGTGGTCATCCAGTGGTCGGATCGCCCGACGCCGGGCCTGCTGGTGGAACCGCTGATGGCATCGTCCCGGTATCCGGTGATCTCTCCGGCCCTGCAGGCGCGTGAGAATGTGCGACATCCGGAGGATCTGCTGCGCCTGACGCTCTTCTATGACGAGACGGATGATGCCTGGCCCGAATGGTTCGCCGCGGCGGGTCTGGCTGGCGCGAGCCTGCCGCCCGGACCGACCTTCCCCAATTGCGAGCTGTCAACAACCATGGTCGAGAACCAGCAGGGGGTGTCGCTCGCCTACGATGCCGTGGCGCGCGGCACGATCGCCTCGGGCCGGTTGCTGCGCCTCTTCGACGTGTCGACCATGCCCATGTCGATCTACGCCATTGCCTGCCCCGAGGGCCGCGCGGAAGAGGCGCGCATCGCGGCATTCCGACACTGGCTGCGCGCCGAAGCACGGGCCGAAGGTGTCATGCCGCAGCAATTGCCCCAAGCCGCCGAGTGACCTCGCCCCGGGCGCACAACGGGGTGCCAGGCTGCCATGTTGCCTTCCGACAGGCTGCCTAGCCCCCATGCTCCGGCACATGCCCCGACGGCGCGACGTAAGGCCGGGTGACATCCCGCAGCCGCAACTCCAGCGCCTCGACCTGGAGCCGGATCGCCCCGTCGCCGGCCAGCGTCAGCACCACGTGCCCCCCCGGCGGCTCGGCATCCGGGACGAAGCTGACCGAGAGCAGGGACAGGATCGTGTCGGCATCCTTCGGGTCGATCCCCTGGCTCGCGACGGCGGTCACGTTCTCGACCACCAGCACGGACTGGACCCGCTCCGCCCCATGACGCTCGCGGCCCTCGTCCTCCCAGCGGAAGCGGTTGAGGAGCAGGGCGAAGCGGCGTTCGGAAGGGCGCCAGAGCATCTCGGTCGCCGGGAACACCGCGTCCTGCGCCAGCGCCGACAGCACCGTCAGGTCGCTTTCGTCCACCGCGCCGAGGTTGAGCGGCCTTTCGGCGGCGTCTTCGAAACGGGCGTCTTCGGTCATGCGTCGCGGATCCTCTCGATCTTGGCGCCGACGGCCGACAGCTTGTCCTCGACGTGCTCGTAGCCGCGGTCGAGGTGGTAGACCCGGTTGACGATCGTCTCGCCCTCGGCCGCGAGGCCGGCGAGGATCAGCGACACGCTCGCGCGCAGGTCGGTCGCCATCACCGGCGCGCCCTTCAGCTTTTCGACGCCCGTGACGCGGGCGGTGCCACCGTGCACCTCGATCCGCGCGCCCATGCGCTGAAGCTCGGGGGCGTGCATGAAGCGGTTCTCGAAGATCTTCTCCTCCAGCACCGAGGTGCCCTCGGCGGTGCACAGCAACGCCATCATCTGGGCCTGCAGGTCGGTGGGGAAGCCGGGGAAGGGCTCGGTCGTGACGTCCACCGCCTGCGTGCGGCCGTTGTGGCGCGAGACGGTGATGCCGTTCTCGCTTTCGCGGACATTGATGCCGGCCGCGTCCAGCTTCTCGCAAAAGGCGCCGACGAGGTCCATCCGGCCGCCCAGAAGCTCCACCTCGCCGCCGCAGATCGCGGGGGCGAGCATGTAGGTGCCCAACTCGATGCGGTCGGCCACCACCGGGTGGGTCGCCCCGCCCAGCCGGTCGACGCCCTGGATGGTGATCTCGGAGGTGCCTTCGCCCTCGATCTGCGCGCCCATACGACGGAGGCAGTGGACGAGGTCGACGATCTCGGGCTCGCGCGCGGCGTTGCGGATCACCGTGGTGCCCTTGGCGAGCGTCGCCGCCAGCACCGCGTTCTCGGTCGCCCCGACCGAGACGATGGGAAAATCGACCACGCCACCCTTCAGCCCGCCCTTGGCGGTGGCGTGGACATAGCCGTCGCGCAGGTCCATCTCGGCGCCGAGCGCCGCCATCGCCTTCAGGTGCAGGTCCACGGGCCGCGCCCCGATCGCGCAGCCGCCGGGGAGGGAGACCACCGCGTGCCCCTCGCGCGCCAGCATCGGCCCCAGCACGAGGATCGAGGCGCGCATCTTGCGGACGATGTCGTAATCGGCCTTGTGATTGTCGATCCGGTGGCTCGACATGGCCAGCACCTTGCCGTCCTGCATCGACGTCACCTCGGTCCCGAGCGAACGCAGCAGCTCCGACATGGTGGCGATGTCCGACAGCCGCGGCGCGTTGGTCAGCGTCAGCGGCTCCTCGCTCAGCAGGGTCGCGGGCATCAGGGTCAGGCATGCGTTCTTGGCACCCGCGATCGGGATCTGCCCGCTCAGCTGGCCATTGCCAGTCACCACGATTCTATCCATCGCCGCTCTCCTCGGTCTCGCCGCCGCTGTCTGCCTCGTCAACCCGGGCGCGCGCCTTCGCCTGTGCCTTGCGCCGCGCGATGTTGGCCTTGAGCGCCTGCTTCAGCCGCTCGTCGCGCGATGTCCCGGGTCTCGTCTTGTCGCTCATGTCCGAGAAGTAATTCACCCCCAAAGCCGCGTCCAGCACATCGGGGCCGGCGCGCGGAATTCCGTCGGGCGCTGACGGGACGCTACAACACCCCTGCGGCGCGAACCCCGGTCCCCTTGCCGCGGGGCGGCGGAGGGAAAATTTCCCCCAAGTCGCCGGTCCAAAGCCCTTGCACTCCCCCGCGCATTCGGTAAAAGGCCCCTCACCTGATCGCCGCAGTAGCTCAGTGGTAGAGCGCACCCTTGGTAAGGGTGAGGTCGGGAGTTCAATCCTCCCCTGCGGCACCAGAATCCCCCTGAAATCTCAATAACATGCGCAAAATAAGGGAAATTCCGCCCTGTCTACGCTGCGTTTGTGTCAGAATTTGTGTTAGGCCGCTCTAACACAAATTCTGATCGAGGGGATTCATGGTCAAGCTTGAAGCAGTCTCCGGAGCGCTAGTTCGCGGCACCACCTACCACTTCAACATCCCGATTCCGGCAGGCATCCAGCACCTCTACGGGGGCAAAGCCGCGTTTCGGGGGACCATGAAGACCTCCGACCCGAAGGCCGCAGCGGGGAAGGTCACCACGCAACGCGCCATCTTCATCGAGCAGGCCGCACAGGTTCAGCGCGAAGCGGAGATGGCGAGGCTGGCGGAGCTGCTGACCGAGGGGCAGCGGTCCAAGCTGAACGCCATCGGCGGCGCGGATGCTCTCCCCAAGCACGTTGCGGACCTCCGCAAGGCGGTAGCACTCCTGACCGCTGGTCTGGGTTCGGAAATCAATCCCGACGAAGAGGGGGCGGATACGGCGCTGGCCGAAATGCAGCGGCGTGAGGACGCGGCAGCCGAGCGCGGCAGGATCGAAGCCATCATCGCAGAGACGCGGGAGAGCAAGCGGATGGCGAGCGCCTTGTCTGTCGAATTGCCGCCACCGCCGAAGGGCATCGATGAGGGTGTGATCGGCCTGCACGACGTGGCGGACAAGTTCATGACGTCGAAGCAGTACACGGTGCACAATCGAGAGAAGGTCCTATACACGCTCCGGCGCTGGACGGAGCTTCACGGCGACCTCGCACTCGATAAGATCACCCGCGCGCATCTGAACGAGTTTGACGAGGCGTTGAAGGGCCTTCCTCCCGCTGTTGGGGATCATCGCAAGCTGAGCTTCCGGCAGTCAGTCCAGAGGGCGACAAAGGACGGTAAGGCACCGATCAGAGACAAAACGCGGGCCACGTACTTGCTGCACATGAAGAGCCTGACCGCTTACGCGGTGGATCGTCTTGGTGCCATGTCCGCAGATCCTTTTGCAGGCTACACCACCGACAAAACCAAGCAGAAGGCTAGCGCCGCGAAGGAACAGAAGACGGTCCCCTACACCGCTGCGCAGGTTCGGGCGATTATCGACCACAGCCGGGAGACTTTCGCGCCGGAGACACTGGACCACTGGATCCCCATGCTGGCGGCATACCTCGGGGCACGGCAGGAAGAGTTGATCCAGCTTACCGTTGATGACGTCGTGTTGATCGGCAACCACTGGTGTATCCGCATAACCGACATGGACCCGGCGCAGAAGGTGAAGAACCAACACAGCCTGCGGACCCTCCCAGTGCCGCCCGTTCTGGTCGAGGCGGGCTTCCTCGAATACGCCGACCGCCGCCGTCAGGCAGGGGCGAAGATGTTGTGGCAAGAGTCCTTCACCGGGAAGCGGAAAAAGGCCACCTTGCAGGACGTTCGCCCTGACGGGCGCGGGCGCTTCGCCACCAACTATGGACACAGGTTCCGGGAGAAGGTCCGCAAGCCGCTGGACCTGACCGAGCCGGGTATGAAGTTCCATTCGCTGCGACACTCATGGGCAGACGCGGCGCGCCGGGCGAAGCTGGACACGGAAATCCGGCGAATGATCGCGGGACGGCTGGAAGATGCGGACCCAGTGGAAGCAGACTATGGCGGGGACGACCTCCTAGCGGAGAAGCTGGAAGCGTTGATCGCCGTAGGGGATTATGTCGTGACGAGTTGAGGGCGTGCTATTCGCGTGCTCCTAGTTCTCCGTCGCTTACATATTGGAATTTGAAGCCTGCAATAGCTTTTTCGGGGTCGACTGGTTCACCCCATAGCCTTTGTCTTTGGGGGTGGTCTAGCTCCCAAAATTTGGCGATACTATCAATATTGCCGAAATGTGAGATTAGAGTACTGCTTAGCAGTATGCGTTCCAAGCAGCTCCTAGCGATCCACTCGCCAACTGCCTCCAGCTCGGCGAGACGGACTCTAATTGAACGGTCGAAGGTCTCAAGGTGCCGGTTCTCGTTGAGGTGCTCAACGTCACTCCTAACATCGTAGAGTTCCGATATCAGTTCGTGGTGGCGCGGGCCAATGAATGTCTCAGTCCTGCTCTTGAGCATCCTTTTAGTGCCGCCGGGCTTGGCCGCAATCAGCCCTTCCACACAGCGGGTAAATTGATGGATTCGTTCTAGGACATCACGCTCTTGCCGAGCTTCTTGGTAGATGCGGAGACAGCGCAGAAGTCGCCAGCCGTCGCCGTTTGGAAGTACTGCCAACTCATGCAAACCCTCCGCAATGTCGGTGGCGTGAAGGAGCTGCGCCATGGTGAGGGGGGCCCGCTCATGTACGATGCTTGCTAGAGGCGGTTCGAGCGTTGAGAATTGTCGGATATCGACAGAGTCGTTTTCATAGCTGCCTGACGCCAGAAATATCTCATTCGATGTTTCGAACTTGCGCGTCAGTGTAAGGCCGGTGAACCAATCGGATACGCGTTTCACGAGTTCTTGATCCTCCGCGTCAAGTACGCTTGGAGAAGAAGAAGCCGATTTTGCAAGCATGAATAGGTGGCATTCTTGGATTTCTTCGATGCGCAAAGTTCCGAGCCATTCTTTCCAATGGTCGGGAAATTCGAACTCCATTTCGGTTATGATGGAGAGTCCCGCGGGCAGTTCGGTGAACGAAACGCCCGGATGAAGATCGATGGGGAAGCCGATCAGTGCAAACTTTTCGCCAAGCTGTAGCCAGCGTGGTGCTGATTTGGCGTCTGGCATGCTTCAGTTTCCCTTTCTTAGGACCCGTAGTCGGCGCGCTGGAGCATAGTCGAAGCGCTTTCTGTTCGAATCCAAGAGATAAAATTCGCCGTAATCCGGTTTTGTCTGGTGACACAAAAAAATGGGTCAATCACGCTACCATATGAGACGCCGATCTGGGGTGCAATCTCTGGCGCGCCGGTTATTTAAAATGCAAGGAATGACAGAGGGCCCTGCGTCGAGCGGGGGAGGCGCTGGGGAAGAGCGTGCGGGCCGCCTACCGCAGACGCGTTGGAAAGGCTCGCGCCCCGATGACCAGTTTGGATTGCTCGGGGCGCTTCTTCACTCGGGCATGGGCGTACTTCGTCGAGCGTCCGGCGGAACGGGGTCCTTCCTTCCATGTGCTCCCCAAATACCTTGCGCGGCCGCTGCGGATCTCGGGATAGACTTCACTAAATATTACAATATGTAACAAAAGGCAAAACTTGTCTTAAAGACAACATTCCTGATCGGCTGAAATGGAAATGGCCCCCACCGGGCAGGGAGCCGGAGGGAGCCAGATTATGCGATTGCTCCACCATCAGGAACACCATTGGTATACACGAAATTCGCATATATGTCAAGTTTTTATGAGTTGTGATGCCATGACGGGACCATAGAATCCGGTGAATCTTGACAAATGGACATTCACAGGTTAGTGTCGAGCGCAAGAGGTCAATTGTGCGATTTGATCTCTGGCCCAGTAGGGGTCTATACCACCACCGGACGTCTCCCACGAAATGATCCGCCATCACGAGGTCCAGAAGGTCCCCGGCGGTCGAGGTGCGTCCATCAATATCAGGACTAGAAGACATGACTCTTTCACACTCCACCGCTAACGCGGTCAGCGCTGACGAGCGCAGCGCATGGCTGGAAGCCTCCCACGCCCGTATCGCCGCCATGAGTGCGGACCAGATCGAAGCCGCCTTCGGAACTGCAGGGGACAACATCATCCCGTTTGCCAAGTTTGGCGTGGTCAAAGTTACCCCGCAAGGCGAGGTGGAAATTCAGGAACAGGACGAGACGGTCGAAGAGGCGGGAGAGGAAGTGTCCGCGTCAGCGGTCGAGGTGCTCGCCGGTGAGCCGTCCGAGGAAGCGGAGTACGCAGAGACCGCCGACGCTGGCGGTGATGACTTCGATCCGTGCACGGCGGACGAGTGGAACCATGCGGACATCCTCGGCGACGCCCCGGAGGGCTTCGCGGAGTTCCTTCGACAGCCTGCGACCTTCCTGATCGGCGAAATGTGGGGCGCGAAGGATCGCCGGAATACCCAAGACGGCGATTGGAAGGCCGTCACCCAACGCTGGGGCGACTGGATCGAGGGCGCCCCAGCGAAAAAGGGGAAAGCTGAGTGGGGGCTGTCCCGTCACCCGGAGAACAACACCAAAGAAGGTGCGTCTATCGTCCTCGGGTCCTCCATCGAAGGCGCGCGCAAAGCGTACGCGATGGATACCATGTACGCGCTCGGGCTGGACATCGACTCCGGCGCACAGCTTGACGACGTCATCAAGACCATCCTCGCGAAGAACCTATTCGCCCTGATCTACACTTCGCACTCGCACGGCAAATCCGGGCTGGAAATCAAGCGCGATGAGGTCATGCGCAAGCTGGCCCTGAAGGACGAGCCGACCCTGCCGCAGGTGCAGGAATACCTGCGCATGCACAGCAAGAGCCGGTACGAGGAATCCTTCATCGCGCAGGTCCGGATCGATGATCCGAAGCTCCAGACGGCGCAGGGCGTCAAGATCGCGCTGAAGACCCCGCCGCTCGACAAGTTCCGGATTCTGTTTCCTCTGGCGGAGGCTGTGAAGCTGATCGACCTTGCGCCCACACAGGCGGCTGCGCTGGAGGTATGGGAAGACAAGATAACCGGCATGGCATGGGAGGCCCTAGGGGTCCACTTCGACACGTCCTGTACCGACCCCTCGCGCCTCTTCTACACCGCCCGGCACGCCAAGGAAGCGGAATGGGACTGCCTCATCCTGCGCGGCGATCCGCTGAAATTCGATGACGTCCCGGTTTACAAAAAGCACCAGTACACCAAGCACCGCGCCAAGCTGAACCGGTTCGAGATCGCCGGGGGCGATGACGAGAAGAAGGTACCGCAGTGCTACACGCCGTCCGGGCGGAGCCTGAACGACTGGCATTCCGGCCTCGGCGGCGCGAAAGACCGGTTCCAAATCGCGACCCTGCTGGAAACAGAATGCCCGGACAAAATCCGGGTCGCTGGTGGTGAGGCGGAAGGGCACGTCCACCATGAATGCCCGTGGGAGCATGAGCACTCTTCCGAGGGCGGCACGGCGACCATGTCAATCAATGCACTGGACGCGCAAACGGACTACTGGGCCTCGTTCTGCAGACACGACTCCTGCCAAGGGCGGCACAAGCTGCAGTTCCTTGAGGAGATGCTGCATCAAGGGTGGTTCGAGGAGGATGTTCTATATGATGAGGATGGGCTGTACCTACTTCCGCCCGGTGAGGAAGGCCCGGCGAAACGCCAGGACGGCAATTCGGCTGACGCCGTGGACGGCGAATTCGAGCCTGTCGAAAGCTGGCTACCCGATGCCTATCTCGTTCGCGGCGGTATGATCCTGAAGCGCGGGCAGGAGGGCGAAACGCCCGTGCCCATCTGTAACGCCTTCGACGTGGTCGGGCGCTCCTCCAACGCGGACGGCACCGAAGGCGCGGGGCTTATCCTGTCATTCGTTAACGAAAACGGGGTAAGGGTCGAGGTCACAATTTCCCGCGCCGACATCATGGCGGACGGTCTCGCCGTGGTTCGGATGCTGGCGGATCGCGGGATGAAGATTTGGGGGCGGGGGACGAAGGCGAACGACCGACTTCTAGACTTCCTGAACGCGCTCACTCCGAGCCGCCGCATCCCGACCGTGGACGTGCCGGGGTGGGTACGTGACGAGCATGGGGATATCGTCGGCTTCATGCATCCTACTGGGGTGTACGACCGCGTCAGCGGTCACCCGTGCCGTCTCCTAGAGGGGTCGCGGGTTGAGGTCACCAAGCCGAAGGGGACGCTTGCAGGCTGGACCGCCGGGGCCGTCGAGGTCCTGAAGTATGCTGACACCAACTTCTATTGGCCCTTGGGCATGGTCGCCGCGTTCGGTGGTCCGCTCCTCGGGATTCTGGACTGGGACCCGGTCGGGTTCAGCTTCTCGGGGCTGACGTCGAAGGGTAAGACGATGGCGCAGATCCTTGGCACAACCGTCTGGACCACGCCGAAGGCGGGGATGGGGCTACTCTTCGGAGGCAGTGCGACCAAGAACGCATTCGAGGACCGCGCAATCCGGGGGACTGATACGTTCCTTGCTGTGGACGAGATCGGGGCCATGACCGACCGGGAGGCGCTGGGGGAAATCCTCATGGCGCTGTCCACGGGGCGGACGAAGGACCGGAAGAGCGGACGCGGGATCGGGATGCAGAAGGGGGTCAGCTTCCGCCCGTTCGCAATCCTGACCAGCGAACACGGACTCCGGAACGAGGTCAAGGCGACCGGCAAGGCCTACCGCGGCGGTCTCACGCCCCGCTTCCCGGACATCGACGTATCCGAAGGGGTCGAGGTCTCTGCGGAGGACCGCGCAAAGATCGAGGTGCTACGCGACAACTACGGACACGCTGGGCCGGTCTACGTCTCGTACCTGATCCGCTCCGGGATCGCGGCTGACGCCGACACACTCAAGGCCAGCGTGGACGCCATCGCGGCGAAGCATGCGACCGGCAAGGGGTCTGCCCTCCTGCGTACCGCCCGCGTCTTCGCAGTGGCGCAGAGGGGCGGAGAGATCGCGGCGGACGCCGGACTCCTAGGTGATGCGGAAGAGGCGAAGAAGGCCATCCGTACCGCCGTACAGCGCGCGTGGGGCATCTTCCTGCAGTCGGACGAGGCGGGAGCAGCCTCCGCCGGGGAGTCGGTGCTGGACGCGTTCCGCAGCTTCCTGCAGCAAGCATGGGATCGGAAGATCATCAGCGCCGGGACGCTGGCGAAGGACAAGGTCACCGGCGAGGCTGTCCCTGTAGGCGAGGCGGAGGCGGCGCAGGCGCGGGGGACGCCCATTGGCTGGTACGATGCCGATTACATCTATCTCGATTGGGCGCAGATCGAAGACCCCGGCAAGCTGGGACTCGACATCGGCAAGCGGGCTGAACTGGTCAAGGCGCTGGGCAAGGCCGTGGAACGGAAGACCGAGCAGGAAGCGCCGCGAACCAGACTACCGGCACATGTGGCGCAGGCGGCGAGCGGAGACGGTCGCGCGGTGAAGAACTTGAAGCTGAGCCGGAAAGAACTGGACATGTAATCCGCCGGGGATGCGGTCCAGTGAAACATGAAGAAGAGAGGGGCCGCGTCAGCGGCCCTTTTTGCGTCTCAGTGCCCGGCGGAGTGACATTGGGCGACATTGGGCGACAATTGGGCGATACGAATGGGCGACATTTGAGCCATATAAATAAGGCGTTGGGCGAGATGGGCGACAAATATGAAGAATAATACATACCTCTCTAGAATGACCCTCGCTCGCGCTGTCCCCACACCTCGCTGGGGGAGTGTATGCCGTTCCGGGGCCGTTTTTGTCGCCCAGTGTCGCCCACCCCCTTATTTATATGGGGATTTTGTCGCCCAGACCCCCAAAATTGGTCGCCCAAACTGTCGCCCACTGTCGCCCAACGGATCGACCTGCAGGCACACCCGCACCTGACGCCTATTAGCGGCAAACACGCGTTTTGGTGGCCGTCTCTCTATGCAACTACAACTCCTGAAAAGTTGTGCACTCGCCGCGCGCGAGAAACAGTCATGCACTATCATCTGTTTCTACCACGGCGCATTTTTCCTTAGTTCGTTGCTCTGGAGATCCCAGTTGGACGTGCGCCCCCGAGCTTACCCGTTTCTCAGTCGTCGTCTTTAAGAGAACGATGTGACGCTAAGTAGCTGTAATGTAACTTGTTTTTGAGGATTTTTGGAGTTAGGGATATGAGGCGGAAGTCGGGAACATGGGAGTACACGTGTCTTTGCAGGACGATCAATCCGACAAGCGCTTTTTACATCTGGCTATCCTCGAAGCTGTCAGGCGGTCTGGTGGACACCTGAAGGTTTCTGGCCCCGGAAGGGGCCTGCTCTTTGAGTGCTACCGTTCTATTGAAGGTGCTCCGGAGCTTGACGACAATTTGCTCTGGAAGCGGATGGCTCCAGCGGCGCATGATTTGAGACGCTACGATGTCCTTCTGGCAGGGGAGGAAGCAGAGCGAGGTTGGTGGCGTTTTGTCGGCGGCATGGCCGAGCCACCTATTCCGATACCTGAGCTACGTTTGAATGCGGTCTATGTCTTCGCTGTTCTGGATGAAGAGCCCCGGTGCAAGTTGGGAGGCTCCGGAAATTTTGCAAGTCGGCACCGCTCCTTGATCTACGCGACCCGCAACGGTTCATATCCAAGTGGCAGCGGACTGCGACGCGTATTCATCATTCCGCGCCGGATTCAGTTTCGGACCGTCGAGAGATGGGTTCAAGTTGAGTTGAAGGCGCTTGGGGTCTTCGACACCACCATGAAATACGGCAAGGAATGCTTCTTTTTGGACGCAGGTGCCGTCGCGCGGGTTACAGCGGAGGCACTCTCCGTGCGAGGCATTCCGTTCGCTGAATACCCGACGTGGCCCATTGCGCATAAGGACCGGGTGCGGCGGGTCGGTCCGTTTGATGGGTAGCAGCCCGGCTTCGAGCGGCACGACAACAAATGTTTTGCTGCCGCACGCCGCCCCTTGCTTGTGAAACCACCCGATTTCTTCGGCCTCAGTCTACGTTCGGAACCAAGTAAACCGCGAGCACAGTTCTCAACGCCTATGTGTACGAATTGAGTATACTCTCACGGGACACGCAAAATGCCTAAGAAAGTGTTCGAATAGACTTATCGAATCATTTTTCGGACACTATACTTGTGTCGGACAGTCTAAACGGACACATGGAGGAAATGATGGGTGAGTTGATCGGTTACGCACGTGTCTCCAGCCGTGGGCAAAACATCGACCCGCAGATCGCCGCGCTGACGCGCGTAGGGGTCAAGTCAGAACACCTGTATCAAGAGAAGGTGTCAGGCACGTCGCGTAATGGACGCGACGAACTAGAGGCGCTCCTGCATAGGGGGGTCCGCAAGGGTGACAAGCTTGTCGTCACCCGTCTTGACCGTTTGGCGAGGTCGCTTCGTGATCTTCAGAATATCGCACACGACCTGAAGGATCGGGAAGTAGACCTTGTTGTGCTGGAGCAGTCCATCGACACCAGCACGGCGGAGGGGCGACTGTTTTTCAATATGCTTGGCGCCATCGGCGAGTTTGAAACGGAGTTGCGAAAGGCCCGCCAACGCGAAGGCATCGATGCAGCTCTCGCGAAAGGCGCTGACAGTCCGTTCAAGGGACGCCCGGCTACTGTGGATGCCGAAAGGATCTCTTGTCTGCGTCAGCAGGGCTTAACGCCTACGGCCATAGCCAAGGAGTTGGGTATCGCTCGTTCATCTGTCTACCGGTATCTCGATAGGCCATGAGGTGTGGGACAGGGCGCCATCTGCGCTGCCCCTCAAAAGAAACGGTCGGGGACCCAGAGGGGCTACCGTACTAAGGCTCTGCGAAATGTTCGGGGGCCGGGACCATCTGCAACTGCAACTTTTGCCCTCCCGTGCCACCTTCTGCGCCTTCCCCATCGTTCGATTGCATGAGTCTGGATCTTTCCTGCAGTTGTTATGCTCCCAGCTTCGGGGTGCCGGGCATATAGATCTGCCTAGCGCGAGCGCAGAACGATCTTTGCCGTTCCGTTAGCACCGGTTGGATGGGGTGATCCATGGCGCTGGGCACACCGACGATTTTCATCATCTGCGCTCTCACCGTGATGGCGCCCCCTAAAGGCAGTTTCGCGGATGATCTGCCCACAACTTGGATCGCATTATGTCCAGTGCGCGGTGGTCGGCGGCAGAGTGAAACGTCGGTTCCGAACTGTACTAGTTGGGGGTGGAAGATCGGGCAATATCTGTAAAACGTGCTCGCACATCACTTGGCTCCGTTAGGCCGCAGTAGTCGCGAGTCCATTTCCGATCTGAGAGCGGGCAACGTGTCTAGCTCACCACCAAAGCCACTATTGCATATGTTCCTGTTTTGTTCTATTGTGTAGCATGCGTCCGACCTCGTACCATATTTTCACAATCAAATTACTGCCGTGTGTGGGTATGCCAAAACAATTCTTTGAAGAGCGGGGCGATCAGTCTGAGGTGAAGGCTAGTATTGTCCAGAAGTACTTCGCTGCTTGGGCGAACATTGTTATCGGGTCTGCGCAGCGATGGGGAAACGGCAAGATCGCATACATCGACCTATATGCAGGTCCGGGTAGATACAAAGATGGTGCGGCCTCAACGCCATTGCTGGTTCTTGAAAAGGCAATCGAGAACGATCGTATTCGGGGAGGGTTGGTAGCGTTGTTCAATGATAGAGATCAGAACAACTCGGGCACCCTGCAGAGCGAAATTGATAGGCTGCCCGGGATTGAAAGACTGGCGAACAAGCCCACGGTGTATTGCAGCGAGGTAGACCAAGACGCCGAGAAGTTCTTTTCAGAGACCGAGTTGATCCCTTCTTTCACGTTCTTGGACCCATTCGGTTACAAGGGTCTCTCCTTGAAGTTGGTCAACGCAGTGATCAAGGACTGGGGATGTGATTGCGTCTTTTTCTTCAACTACCGCCGCATCAATGCTGGTGTTTCAAACCCCATGGTGAAGGAACATATGGACGCATTGTTCGGAGAGGAACGTGCGGAGAAGTTGCGGGCGAGGGTAAATGGGGCACCTCCCGAGCTGCGCGAGGAAATGGTGCTTGAAGAGCTTACAGCCGCCCTAATGGAAATGGGTGGTGAATTCGTTTTGCCCTTCCGGTTCAGAAATGATGCAGGGCGTCTTACTCACCATTTGGTCTTCGTTTCAAAGAATTTCAAAGGCTACGCGGTCATGAAGGACATCATGGCTTCTGCGAGCTCGACTGAGGATCAAGGCGTTGCGTCATTTGCCTACTCGCCAGCCGATGAGTCGATGCCGCTCTTGTTCGAGCTAACTCGTCCATTGGATGACCTTGAAGGGATGCTTTGCCAAGAGTACGCAGGCGCGTCTTTGCCTATGGAGCATATATACAGGTGGCACAGCGTAGGCAGGCCCTATCTGAGTCGTCACTACAAGAGTGTCCTTATGAAGTTGGAGGATGAGGGGAGGATTCTGGTCCACGACCCAGACGGGAAAAAGAGACGTAAGAACTCTTTCGCGGATAGGCTCGTGGTAACTTTTCCTCCCACAGCATAGCACATGGCAACGAACTCAAAGATCGAATGGACTGAAGCAACATGGAACCCGGTTGCGGGATGCACAATCATCTCCCCGGGCTGCACAAATTGCTACGCGATGCGCATGGCCGAACGGCTTGATGCAATGGGTCAGAAGAAATACACTGGCCTTACTAGGCGCTCGGGGGGGCGGGCAAAGTGGAATGGCCGCGTTCGTCTCGATTACGGCAGTTTGTCACTTCCGGCAACTTGGAAGTCGGGTCGAATGATCTTCGTAAACTCGATGTCCGACCTTTTTCATGAAGACGTTCCATTAGAATATATTCAGAGTGTGTTCAGGGTAATGGAACGCTCTCCTCAACATACGTTTCAAGTTTTAACAAAGCGCTCCACTCGCTTGAAGAATCTGGCGCCAGAGCTGGTCTGGCCGGAAAATGTGTGGATGGGTGTCAGCGTTGAAAACGCCGACTTCAAGTATCGCATAGATAATCTTAGGGAAACTCCAGCGTCCGTCAAATTCCTTAGCTTAGAGCCATTGATCGGTGACGTGGGGCGTTTGTATTTGTCAGGCATAAACTGGGCTATCGCGGGCGGCGAAAGTGGACCCGGCGCCCGGTATATGGATCCAGAGTGGGTACGGTCGATCAGGGATCAGTGTGTCGCTGCGCGTGTCGCGTTTCATTTTAAGCAATGGGGGGGCGTGAACAAGAAGCGGGCTGGACGTACATTGGACGGTCGCACGTGGGACGAATTTCCCGAGCCCTGTGTGGCCTAGTAGTCCTTGACCAAGCAGCGGGTCGCCGAGCAGTTCAAAGCGATTTCACAGCGGGCATTTGCCGCCGGGGGCTCAAGGACGCGAACGCCCCCGAAGGAACCCCCGAAGTTCGACATCGGCATCCACAGCCGCATTCTAAAAAGAGTCCCGGCGATCATCGCGGCATCGAAGACGTCGAACTACAGCGCGTCGCAGGTCCCCATCCGGCCGTTGACCCAGCGGTACCAGAAAGCAAACCGAGCCGCCGAGGACGAGACGTGGGCGGTCATCGGGGTCTGCGGTTCCTACGTATTTGCTCGATTAGATCTTCTTCAGGGCGAACGTACAGGTGAAAGTCTTCGAGTGTGTGCTTCGGGCGATTGGCTGGAATATCCCACAACGCCCTTTCCCGGACCCAATTGAACGCATTCATTGCATCCTCGTGTAACAGCGGTACCGCTTCCCTGACACTCGGGTAGTTCGAGAGAAACTCGAACCCAACGTACACTAGGAACACCAAGTCAAATCTTACGCGGATGCTACCCGGATGAAAGGTCATGTCCGGTCGGATTAAGTCTTCTAGGTGAACCAACGCGTTGTGCACTTGGAAGTCGCGGATCGAGAGATTTTCGTAAAAGTGCTGAACGTATGTAACCGCCCGATTGAGGCCGCCTGCCTGACGGCGGGGTTCCGAGCTAAGACACGTGCATAACGACGTCCTTAACGACGTGTCTTATTAGGAGGGGCCATGCTGGGCGAGGTTCTGGGCGTTGAGC
>Ga0310345_10002599_pt1 | contig 17992 bp, 15 predicted proteins | sample HC15DNA20500_MG_FD_204667 | JGI IMG/M metagenome (GOLD analysis project Ga0310345, IMG submission 204667) | Marine microbial communities from station ALOHA, North Pacific Subtropical Gyre - HC15-DNA-20-500_MG | ecosystem: Environmental > Aquatic > Marine > Oceanic | place: Pacific Ocean: North... | reverse complement strand
GAATAGAGAGACTCGCATCGCTATACGAGTGAGCCTACGCGGCATTCCGGAGCTTCTTGAGGTCCCGGAATCGGATCAATTGCTGATTCTCTTCGTCCCACAATGAGAGGTTGATCAGCTTCAGTGTATCGCGGAATCGCACCTTGGTGACTACATGAAACTCTTCGTTCTCGTCGTGCGCTTGCTGCAACTTGTAGTTCGGAATTCGCGCACTCATGTGGTGCACGTGATGCACGCCGATGTTGCCCGTAATCCACTGTAAGGGTACGGGTAGCACGAGGTAGGAGCTCCCCAGCAGCGAGGCGTCGTAGTAGTCCCAGCCGTCATGCCAGTGCCAGTACGTCTCTTCGAATTGGTGCTGCACGTAAAACATCCAGACGCCTAGCGTGGAGCCGATCAGCGTTACTGGAAGTTGAACCAGCAGGAAGTTTTCGATCCCGATGGTGAGCCACATCACGGCGACGACTCCTGCGATCGCCACGTTGGTCCACCAGACGCTTCGCCACGCCTGCGTCCACTCCCTTGGTGCGTCCGTCGGGTAGCGGTGCTTGATCAGGAACTGGTACGCGGGCCCCACACCGAAGAGCACCAGCGGGTGCCGATAGATTCGGTACTGGAATCTCTGTAGCCGGGTCAACGCGTAATACTCGTCCACTGTGATTGTGTCGACGTCCCCGAAGCCGCGGAAGTCGAGATCGCCCGAGTGCGCGTGGTGGTACGCATGTGCCTTGCGCCAGTAGTCGTACGGTGTCAGCAGCAGCGTCCCGATCGCCCGCCCGACCCAATCCCTCACGCGCCGCGACTTGAAGAAGTTTCCGTGTCCGCAGTCGTGCTGGATGATGAAGAGGCGGATCAGGAAGCCTGCGGTCGGGACCGCGAGCGCGAGCGTCAGCCAATAGCTGTACTCGAGGCTACGCAGCATCGAATACCACAGAATCACGAACGGGATCGCGGACGTGAGCAACTGTGTGACGCTGCGCCTGGTATCCGCGCCCCAATAGGGCTTCAGGATGCGATTCCATTGCTCGATCTTTTCCCGATCGGGCTTGGCGTGGTGCGTCGCGGAACTGCGCTTCGCATTCGCGATCTTCAGACGGTCCCTCCTTTCGTCTTCCTCTCACTCATCGCCGCACGTCCTCTCCCGGTCGGTATTTCCGCAGGGTTACCCGCGCGATGTCTTCATCGCTCCATGCAACGCTCTTCATTTCTCCTCGTGCGAACAAGCTCGCTTGGTCGGCGAAGTGAGGAGAATTGTCGCGCGCCGTCTGGCCGTACGCGAGCACCGAGTATGCACGAGGGATCTCTCCGAACTCGACCAACAACACCCAGGCGTCCCCGCGGTTCGCGGCGTACCGGCCGTCATGTACACGTTCGTAGGAGAGTGCCCGGAAGCATCCCAAGGTCGGTTCGCAGCCCGACACCGGCTCATCTACCTCTCCTCGGACCACACGATGGACATCGCCCCAACGGGCGTCGAGCGGGATTCCTTCGTGACGAAGGGACTCCACGGCTCGGCCCAACGCGCTCATCGCATCGGAGCTACTCCCGAGGCCGAAGGGTGTCTCGGCCGGACGAGCCGGGTCCCAGCTCTGGGCCCAAAGCGTCGTTGTATCCGGGTTCGAGAAGTAGATCTCAGCCCAGCGCTTGAACAGCACTCCACCACGGCTCTCCGTATGTGCGGTGCGGTCCCACGCGGCCAACACGCCAAGGGCGTTGTCGAGTCCAGGGACAGCCGACTCTCGCCCCGCGGCGAGCAGGTCCCGCATGACTCGCTCGGCCATGAGCATTCGCGGCGAGTGCTTCTGCTCGATCACGTCTTCGAGGCTGAAGACGCGATCGTTGTGCACCAGATCGAGCGAGAGTTGGCTGCGTAGACGGAGCCGAGGCTCGGGTAGGTTGGCGGCCACCGTGTCGCGGTCGAGAGGCACGTTTAGGTTCGTGAAGTCCGGCGTATCGTTGGCCTGCTGCACGTAACCACCGGGTGGGTTGATGTACAGTGGCAAATCTGCCCAAGGCACCAGTTCTGACCACATGTCCGCGGATGAAGCGGCGAAGGCGGCAGTGTCACCGGTCGCCTCGTGCGGCAGCAGCGGGAGGCGCGCGTTGTAATAGTGGACAATGTTTCCGTCCGCGTCCGCGTAGGTGAAGTTCGAGCTCGGATGTGCCCGCATGCGCATGACGTCGAGCCACTCATCAAGGCTCCTCGACATCATCATCATCAGGAACTGCTCTCCCCGCCTGAACTCGCCGTCCCGCGGATCCTTGAGGATGTAGATCCGCTCAGGCGTCCGGTGGATGACGGGTCCGTACTCCGTCCACCAGGTCGACCGGGACTCGGTAGCGGCATCGCCGTCCGCCGTTCGGTAGTCCACCACCGTTGTGCGCTCGGTCAGAGCCAAAGGTTCTCCGTCCAGCACGGCGTGGTTCTCAAGCGCGGGGTGGGCAGCGAGCGCGTACACCTGGGAGTACCTCGGGTAGTTGTTCGTGGTCGCCCATCCCAGGTATCGATTGAATCCTCCGATAATGCCGAACGCGCCGCCGATTCTGAAGTCGCCGTAGAACTCGAGCACGCCCGGCACACGCACGTGTGCCTCGTAGTAGGTGGATCCGAGCAGGCGGGTGAGGAGAGTTGCGTTTCGGCCCCACGTGAGGTGTGGATTGCGGAGCAGGATCGCTTTGCCCGATGTGGTGCGGGTTCCGTCGAAGGCCCACGCGTTTGAGCCGTCGAGGTCAAACGCGATGTCTTCGGCCGTGCCGGGCTCAGGCGGAGCGTCCGCGCCGCGCTGCGTATCGCGCACGAACTGGGCCGCATCACCACGACTCCAGGTTTGCACGTCGCGCGCGTGTGCGTCTACCCCCGTGAAGTTCGGCTCCATCCACTGCGGGAACTCGTTCGGGTGCAGACGGATGTAGTGGTTCAGGCCCTCCGCGAAGCCCTCGTATACCGCTCGGGTATCAGTGTCCAGCCGGTGGAAGGTCTCCACCGCACGCGCGTGCAGAACCCGCGCGACGAAGTCGGCCTCGATCTCTGCACGGCCTTCGTAGCGTGCCAGTGTGCCGCGGCTCTGAAGGAGTCCAATGGCGACGGAGGCACCGAAGTCCTCCGACTGCACGTATGCGAGTCCGAAGCCCATCGCTTCGAGGTCTTCCGCCATGATGTGCGGAATGCCGTACTCGGTGCGCACGATCTCGACACGGCTCTCCAGGGCCGCACCCGAGCCGGTGGCCTGGAGCGCAAGTAGCGTAAGAAGGAGCGAAGGAGTCATCTCGGCGTTCCGCTCTCGCCTGGTTTCCGGTTGATTGGCTACGGAGGGTAGGTGCCGCCTAATCGCCCGACAAGACGACAGCCACTCTCCATTCGGTGTTGTCGTGCCACGCATCGATGAGCGCCACGAGCTCTAGGCCGGCGATCGCCTCGGGGAGCGACGCTTGGTCTCCCTTGAAGAGGTCTGGCAGGTCGGTCGCAGCTACCGCGCTCGGTGCGACGTACATCTGCCAAGCACCCACCTCGAGGTGCGCCTGGATCAGGACAGGCGTGGACATGCTGTCGGAGATCATCCACGTGTGCTCGCCAACGTGTTTCCACCCGTCTCGCTGGGCGACCACCTCCATTTCCTCGTAGATGGTCAGGAAGGTCGGTCCTGCCAGCCCGCGAAGCGCCTCCATGACGTTGGTCTGCGCGTCGAGCCAGTTGTTAGCGATGTCCCGCTCGATCTCCCACAACCCAGCCGCCTCGAGGCTGCTGCCGTGCGTCGTGAGGACGCCGGCGAGCTCCGCCGTCGAGCGCTCCTCTCTATATCGATGCTGAGGCCCACGCAGCTCGACGTTGTCTTCGGCCGGGTGCAGACCGCCGCCCGCGAAGATCCAGCGGTACACATCAGTGTCGCCGCTGCCACACCCCGGACAGGGCCGCATCACGTCATCGCGGTACGCGACATGGACGCCTGATGCTCTCGCCCTGGCCATGACGTCGGTGCGTGATTCCGCCGCCCCCATCACCTGGCCCGACAGTAGGGTGGCGATCAACTCTGGACCGTCGGCGAGCGTCGAGTCCGCGACGTACGCGGGCACCAGAATGCGCGCCACCCACCACTCGATGTCATAGTCGCTGATCTCTGCGTGTCCGCATACGAGGCATCGCCATCCTTCGACCGGCGGGTCCGCGAGACGCACCCATGCGGCCTCGAAGCGCTCGTCCGTTCGTTCATACGCGAGCTGATAGACGCGTTCACCGAGCACAGCGAGCAGCCGGTTGGCCCATGGTACCTGCATGCGTTCGAGTGCGTGTCCGTTCAGGGGGTCGAGCGTCAGCTCGTTGAACGAACCGGGGCCACCGTAGGCGTCCAACACGGTAGCTTCGATGGATGTTGCCTGGGCCTTCTCCAGGTGCCGGCGGGCCCACAAGAGCCATCGGCCCTCGCCGCAGTGCTCGAGAAGTCGAACGAGTGCAGCCAGAGCGAGCACGGCGCGCCGGTCTTCGCCCACTAGCTCAGAAACTCCGCCAGGGTGTTGTGCCCGCCCGCGTCGGCGGCCTCCACGGCCTTCTTGAAGCGCTCGGCTTTCGGGTCTTTGGCATCCATTTTTAGCTTTCGACTGTGACCGCGCCCTCGGAGGCCGACGAGACGAGCCGCGCATACTTGGACAGCACACCGTCAGGCAGTGGTTTGATCGGGGCCGTCCACTCGGAGATGCGCCTCGTGATGTCCTCCGCGCTCAAGCCCAGAGAAATCGTGCCCTCGGCGAGGTCCAGCGTGATTGTGTCGCCGTCGCGCACAGCGGCAATCGGACCACCCTCTACGGCTTCGGGTGACACGTGTCCGGCCATGAGCCCATGCGTGGCGCCGGAGAAGCGGCCGTCCGTCAACAGCGCGACGGAGGAGCCGAGTCCGGCTCCGGCTAGCGCGGCGGTCACCGCCAGCATCTCACGCATGCCGGGCCCACCGCGCGGCCCTTCACATCGGATGACCACGACGTCGCCCTCCTTGAAGACACCCTCCTGAAACGCTTGGAACGCGTCCTCCTCGCTGTCGAAGACGCGAGCAGGACCCGAGTGGAACCCACGCTCTAGACCTGCGGCCTTCAAGACGCACCCGTCAGGCGCCAGGTTGCCTCGCAAGATGTAGAGGCCGCCGCGAGCCTTCAGCGGATCCTCGATCGGGCGAACGACCTCCTGGCCGGGCGCCTCTTGGACTTCGGCAACCTCTTCGGCGAGCGTACGCCCAGTAACCGTGGGCGTCTCACCAGCCACGCAGCCAGCGTCGAGTAGCCGACGAGTGACGAGCGCCACGCCGCCTGCAGCGTGCAAATCCGGCGCGTTGAACCGGCCCCAGGGTTTCATGTCCGCCAGGACCGGGGTCTTGGCGCTGATCCGATTGAAGTCATCGAGCGAGAGCTCTACGCCCGCCTCGCGGGCAACCGCCAGCAAGTGGAGGACCGAGTTGGTCGACCCCCCGGTGGCCACGGCCAGCGCTATGCCATTCTCCAAAGCCGCCCGCGTGAGGATCTGCCGGGCGGTGAGGCCCGACTCAACCAGCACCACCACCAGACGTCCGCACTCACGCGCGACGTCCATCTTGGCCGGGTCGGTCGCCGGAACCGACCCGCTTCCCATGGGCGAGATGCCCATCGCCTCGAAGACTGTCGCCATCGTATTGGCTGTGAACTGCCCGCCGCAGGCCCCAGCTCCGGGGCAGGCGGCCTCCTCGATTGCTTTCAGTTCCTCGTCATCAATACGCCCCGCAGCATGTGCGCCGACAGCCTCGAAAACGTCCTGAATCGTTATCGGTTGGCCATTGTGGATACCCGCTTTGATCGATCCGCCGTATAGCATGAGGCTGGGCCGGTCCAAGCGAGCCAATGCCATCACCGTGCCTGGGATCGTCTTATCACACCCCGAGAGCGCCACGACGCCGTCGAACAGGTAGCCACGGCTCATTAGCTCTATGGAGTCGGCGATCACCTCACGGCTGATGAGCGAGGAGCGCATGCCTGAAGTGCCCATCGTGATACCATCCGAGACCGCGATGGTATTGAATTCGAGCGGCGTTCCACCGGCCTCTCGGATACCTTCGCGGACGGAATCTGCCAGTCCCCGGAGGTGCGAGTTACAGGGGGTGGTATCGGTCCAGGTATTCGCGATCCCTATGAGGGGACGCTCGAAGTCTTCGTCCTCCAGGCCCACTGCACGCAACATGGCCCGTGCTGGGGCCCGCGCGGGTCCCTCCAGCAACTGGCGGCTCCTCAACATGGGGAGCTTCATGGTTTCCTCCCTTGGTTTCGAAGCCTCAGTGTGGGCTCGAGGGCGTTTCTGCGCGAATCGCTGCTGCTCACCGTAGGCTGGCTAAGTCTCGCGATCCCGCCTCTCTTCTGGCGCGTGGACTTTGTATTGCAAAGTACTATGTGTAGATTGTCAGGAGCATCGGTGGCAGAAGGGACAAGTGTAACGGGAGGTCGCAATGAAAATGAAGAAGTGGCTGAGACGCGTCCGCGGCGCCATTGGAATGGGCCTGACCTGGGCTGTAGCATGGTTCGGCGCGGGGATGATCATGCTGCTGGGGCTTCTGCTGGTAACCGGCAGTACCGGCGCAGATGTCCCGTATCCTCTCGGGTTTGGTGCGTTCGGCTTTGTTGCGGGCGTCACGTTCTCTGGGGTCCTGGGGATCGCCGAGGGTCGTCGCCGGTTTGATCAGATGTCCCTGCCACGCTTCGCCGGGTGGGGGGCCGCTGGCGGCTTCTTGCTGTGCACCATCTTTGTCGTTGTCGTGGCCCTTCTAGGGGACCCCGCTTTCCTTCGGAATCTGGTGGTGTTAGGCCCGGTGTTCGCATTTGGCGGTGCTGCCTCCGCTGCGGGGGCGCTGGCCCTGGCCAGGAGGGCGGAGGTGAGGTCGGGCTTACCGAAGATGACTCGCGGGAGGTATTAGGAGACGGCGGCTGATTCCTCCTCAACGTCCATCTTCGCTGGTAGCCCAGAAGCCCAAGTCCCGTTGCGGCTCGGCGCGAACCGAAGTTCCCCTACCGCTGAGGGTCGCAAGCGATTCGACTAGGTCTGCTGCTGTCAGGTCGATGTAGTTGTCTTGGAACGAGAGAGTGGCAAGCTGAGACAACCCCAGAATGGCCTCTACGCTGCCGAGTTCGTTGGCACCCAGGGTCTAGCCACCGGAGAGCCGCGAGGCCGTCGAGTGGCGAAGCATCAGCGACGCGATTTCGCCATAGCCAGAGCTTGCGGAGTTCCACCAATGCGGAAAGCGGACCAAGATCGACGATCTCATTGTCGCTTAGGTCGAGCCATTGGAGGCTGGCCAGACCAGCGAGGGCCGTGAGGTCTTCTACCCGATTGGACGCCAGGTTGAGGTGCGTCAGGCCGCGCATCCCGACGAGTGGGGACAGGTCCGCGACCCGATTCACGCCAAGGTGCAGCTGGCGAAGGTTCATGAGTCGAGCCAATGGAGTCAGGTCGTCAATGCGATTGAACCAAGCGTGGAGTTCCTCGAGCGCTTCCAAGGCTGCGAGAGGGCGAAGATCCGCTACTTGATTCGCACCTATCACCAACGTCGTGAGGCGCGTGGCGTGCTCTAGATCAGTGAGGTCGGCCACTCCTGCACTATACCACCCGCAACTGGATGAGCCGAAGCATGTCTTCACGGGTGATGTCACGCTCCGCGATTCCAAGCGACTCTCGGACACTCGCTTCGAGCGCAGCATCCGGAATCGAAACGACCTGGCTCGATGCTGACGCCGCCGCCGCTAACTGGAGGCTGATCGCGAGCCACACACACACACCATCCCTCGTCCTCTCATAATCATCCCCCGACCCAAATGCTTGACAGTCAAGACTACTCAATCATACTCACCGCCGTCGGACGAAGTAGCGCTTGAGCAGTTCCATACGAGGGATTCCGTTTACGTTTGTATCGTTCACTCGCTTGGAAGACGTGTGCTCCACGGCATCGGTTTAGCCGACGCCCATCAGATTCATAGGATGACGGGAACGATATTGCCAATTCCGGCGGCGCATCGCCTTCGTACTGCGGCGAAGCTGCTCGCGGCCCTCGCGCTGACGGCTTGCAGTGGTGACCAAGTAACCGTCATCCAGTCGCTCACGGTCTCCATCCAGCCGAGGCGGGCGCTGATCGTTGGTGTCGGCCAGAGCCTGGACTTCGACGCGGTGGCACGCGACGCCCGTGGCGCGCTGGTGTCCGGGGAGGTTCAGTGGTCGTCGGACGCTGCGATCGCTGAGATTCTCTCCAATGGCCTGGCGACAGGTGTGGCGGCCGGTGTCACGACGATCTCCGCCACCATAGAGGGCTTCACTGGAACGGCTCAGTTGGAAGTCTTCGTGCCCGAGCAGGTCGGCACGTACGAGGTGGGCACGAGCTACTTCGGGCGCAGGGAATATGTCGAGTACATCCCCGGTGACCTTCCCGTCGTGATGTCGGCACCTCACGGTGGCGCGTTCACGCCCAACGAGATTGCGGATCGCGCCTTTGGCGTCACGGGCACGGATCGGAATACCGTCGAGCTCATTCTCGCGGTGCGCGAGGAGTTCCTCGAGCAGACAGGACGAGCCCCCCACGTCATCATTTCCCACCTCGCACGCGTCAAGCTGGATCCGAACCGAGAGATCGTCGAGGCTGCGCAGGACGATCCCTACGCGGAGCAGGCTTGGCAGGAATTTCAGGGCTGGATCAAGGCGGCGCGCGTGACGATCGATGTGGATTTTGGCCGGGGTATGTATTTCGACCTGCACGGTCATGGGCACGACATCGACCGGCTCGAGCTCGGGTACCTGCTGAGCGCCGCGGACCTCAACCGGTCGGATGTGGCGCTCAACGCAGTGGCCTTCGTCGCCAGCAGCAGCATTCGCGACCTGGGCCGGGATTCGCCGCTTCCCTTCTCACAGCTTCTGCGTGGACCGACCTCCCTCGGCGGCTATCTGCAGGCTGAGGGTGTGCGCGGCGTGCCCAGCCCAGGCGATGTCTCGCCAGGTTCCGACGCCTACTTCACCGGCGGATACAACACCCGCGAGCATGGCGCGCGGTCGGATGGCGAGGTCATCAGCGGCGTCCAGATCGAGCATCATTTTTCGGGTCTCCGCGACACATCAGGGAATCGGCGCGTTTACGCGGCCCAGCTCGCCCGGTCGATCCGAGCCTTCATGCTCGAGCATTACGGCTTCTTCTCCCCTTGAACTTCACGTAACGTTAGGGCTTATCGTGGCGTGTGCCTCGAACCGCCCGGGGGTGAAGCATGCAGGCAGCGATGAAAGTAGGTGCCCTGGCCAGGCGCACGGGTCTCACTGTGCGAACACTCCACTATCTCCGGGTCACGAAGACGGGTTGGGTCCAGGCGACTCGACCACCGGAGTCGGTCACCTTCGCCCGAATGTAACCAACGTCGCGCCCCCTGAGGTGGAACGTCGCTGGGTTCCCGTCGGTCTCTGCCAAGATCACGCCCGAAGCACCCGAGAAGACCGTGCTGAACCTGAAGTCGCCCACATCAGTGATGTGGATCTCGATGCGGTCCGCGGTGATCACGATGCCTAAGAGCGCGACACCGGTGCTCGCGTAGAAGCGACCCGCCTCGAGCGACGCCATCAGCTCCAGCGCGTCCAGCGAGCGTGCGTTCACGGCGACCCACCCACGTCCGGGGTTCACCCGATGAGGGGCGAACTCTCCTTGGAAGTGATGAGCGTCGTCGACCGCGATGCCGTACAGGACCTTCCCCTCCGTGAGCAGGATGTCCCAGATCTCTTCGAGACCAGGGACGCCGCCGCCGCCTTCGTTGTGGACCGTCGGATGTCCGTTCCAGATCTCGAGCAACTTGTCGCGCTCGATTTGCCTCAGCTCGTCGACTCCGAACGACCAGCGGAAGTTCGGATGATTGATGTGCGGCACGCCCTCGACGTCGCGGATGGCGTCTACGTTCGTCTGGATGGTGGCGACGAGCGTCTCCGCCCGCCGCGCTTCGATGAGCCCGGGAATGTTCAGGCCGTTCACATGAATCGACGCGTCTTCGAAGCTGGTGGTGACTTCCTCACCAGGGATGAGCAAGAAAGTGGAGTCGACTAGATGCCCGAGCGCGGCGGGGTCGGTGAAGACGTTGTGATCGGTGAGCACCAGAAAGTCGTAGCCGTGGTCCTTGTACCACTGCGCAACGTACTCGGGCGATGAGTCACCGTCGCTCGCCGTGGTGTGCGCGTGTGTATTGCCCTTGAACCAACGATCTCCGAGGTCTTCAGGGACTTCGAATTCGTAGACTGCCTGCTCGACGCACGCCGTCAGCGTGAGTGATGCGAGCCCGAACGCGAGCTTCCTCGAGAAGCACCTCATTTGAGGCGACCGGGGCCTCGCCCCAATGCCGCCCCTGTGCCCGTCGTATCCGCCCGTCCCGTGGTCGTGTCTGGCCGCGCCGAGCTCGTGTCGGGTTCAGCCACAAGTGTGGTGTCTGCCACTGCCCCCGCGGTGTCCGCTGCTGCGTCAGCCTCTGCGCCGGTAGTGTCGTCCGGGGTGTCGGCGCCGTCGGCCTCCGTGCCGACCGCGTCGGCCGACGTCATATACGCCACACTCGCCGTGCCGGTCGCGGTCCTATTCCCCGCGGTGAGCGAGTCGTGCAGCAGCTCGAGGTCGAAGGGGGCCGCGTCGCCCTCGTCGAAGCTGGTCGCCGCGAATCGTGTCAGCAGCATCGCGCGGTCGCTCAAGCGCGTGATGTCCGGCGCGAGCGTTTCGGGGCGCTCAAACACACCGGCGCCGAGGATCTCCTGAGGGCGCAGCGTGTGTTCGACGATGTTCAACTCGAGCTGCTCGTCTGTGGGCACCTCGAGCTCCAGCAGCACGACCGGGTCGGGCTCACCTGCGTGGAACGCCCATTCCATCGCACCGGGGTCGGGAACCGTCTTGCCGTTGATCGATAGCAGGCGTGTACCGGAACCACCGGTGTATTGGAAAGCCATCACCTCGGCGCCGATTCGGGACCGGACGCTCATCAGCACCCTGCGCTTGCCGCCGACCGGCTCGCTGTAGGCGGTATAGATCTCCGGCCGCGGCGCGTCGACGAAGTCCGCATCGGCTACGGGCACATCGCCGAAGGTGTCTCCGCGGAAGGTGTAGGCGAACTTGCTCAGGTCCCGTGCGCTGCTGAACTCAGAGCCCGCCTGGGTGACTACCCACTCCCGCGCGGCCGTATTGGCCGTCGAGTCCGGAAGAGGGCTCGTGATCCACAGCGCCTCACGGGCACCATGGTCGAGTGCGTAGACCAGCGTCGATGGAGATGGACGGTCCGGTGTGGCCCGCGCCGTCAGTATGCCGATGCCCAGCGCCGCCGCGCCCACCACCACGCTCGTCGCTGGCGTCCACCAGGAGTTGGGATGCCTCAATCCGTCGATGGCAGGCAGACACAGATAGGCTGTAATCGCCATGAGCACCGCCAACGGTCCAGCGAGCTCGAACGACATCGCGATCCACAACAGCTCGGTAACCGGTTCCAGAAACGCGAGCACGGGCAGAGCCAACAGCAGCGTCAGAGTCCATCCGACGACGCCCGGAGCGTTCCTGCGCAGAATGCCCAGCAATAGGATGGCCGACAGCGCCGCCGCGACCGGCCACTGGAAGTCCATCGCAGCCAGAGGCATGGCATAGCTCAGCCACGCCGCGGCCCCCAGCGGTACGATAGTGGCGCCCAACGCCAGTGAATTCAGGTGCAACCACCGGCGCGCGACACCATGCAATGCTGTGACGATCGCGAGTGTGCCGCACGCCAGCGTGAGCACGTACCAGCCCTCGCTGTGGTACGCCGAGCCGTGCAGGCTGCCGAGCTCGGGATGAAAACCGGGCAGCCACCCCGCGAGAGCTGTGGCGGCCGCATAAGAGAGTGCCATGCCGAGCGTCGAGATGCCGGCGCCCACCAGAACTCCGACCGAGCTCCCGGTAGCACCCCGTGTTACGAGGAGTGCGAGCACGAAGAGCACGAGCAGGACACCCGAGATTGGCAAGATCCACCTGGCGTCGTACGTGAAGAAGCCGAAACCGGGCACGTTGAAGAACGTCACGTTAGGCGCGTCGAGCACTTCGCCCAGGTCCTGGTTTCCCAGATATAGCATGGCGTTGAGCACGTGCGTGCCGTGATGCTGTATCGTCGACTCGGACATGTTCTCGGGCGAGTCGTACACCTGGTGATACACGTGCGCGTTGTCGATGCCCGCGAAGTTCAGCCCCTGGATGCCGGCTTCTTTGAAGGGCGTGTAGTCGGTGTCCCGCGGCAATCTTTGGTAGACCTCGTAGGACATCGAGTTGCCGTAGGCGGTTGGGTCTGCAGCCCGGTACGCACGCACGATCCAACCGTTTTCCTGACCCGTCTCGAACATGATCGACGGTCCACCACCGCCCCTCATCTCAAGGGAGAGCGCTAGGCGCACGTCAGCCATCCATGGGTGTTCGTTTACAAAAGCGCGCGCGCCGAGAAGGCCCAGTTCTTCCGCGTCGGTGAACAGAACGATCAGGTCATTCTGGAGAGGCTCGCTCGCCTGCATCGCCCGCAATGCTTCGAGGATCGAGACCACACCGGAGCCATCGTCGGCCGCGCCCAGCGCGAGCTCACGGCTGTCGTAGTGCGCGGTGACCAGCACCGCCCCGGTCGAGGCGGCGCCGGCGATCCGGGCCACCACGTTGCGCACTGTGGCGGACTGCACATAGGACCCTCGCTGGATGACACTGGTCGTGGTTTGAATCTCGGGCGCGAGTCCTAACGCGGTCAGGCGATCAATCAGGTAGGCGCGCACCCGCGCGTGTTCGGGCGATCCGGTCGGATGCGGGGCTCGAGCGATCTCCACCAGCGTCCCCATCGCCCGCGCAGAGGAAAACTCCGCTTCACCGGCATTCGCGGGCACGGGGCGAGGCTGGCCTGTCCGGCTACTCGCGAAGATGCATGCCACCAGCAGAATCGCCGCGGTTGCCAGGCCCCGCCACTTGCTGCGTGGGCCTTCTTCGATGGCCTCTGGCGCGGCCTCTTCGGACTCGGCGGCTTCGTCGTCCCCAGATGTCACTTTCTTCTTCTGTTTGGCCTTGTCCTTCGCGGCCTCCTTCTCTTGCTTGGCTCGTGCGCGCGAGGCCTTGGCTGCCTCGTCCTTGGCCTTCTTGCGTGCTCGCTCGGCGGCCCGCAGCTCCCTCTTGGATGGTTGGCCAACGTCGGTTCCGGCCGCGGCCGTCTGTTTCGCGGATGGCTTGTCGCTTGTCGGCGCCGGCGGCTCCTCTCCCAGCAACGCGGCCATCTCTTCCGGGCTCATCTCCGGACCGGTGTCGCCGAACTCGGCCTCGAGTTCCTTGATCTCCTCCTCAGTGAGTCCCAGTTCCTTGTCGGACGGGAGGTCGGGAAGCTCGTATTTGCTCATCTTCTATCTATCTCGCCAGGGCCCTCACGACGTCGTCAATCGCTGCACGCACGCGAGACGCCGGGAGTCCGGATCCGTTCGAAAGGATAGAGAAAATCACCTCTGTGCCGTCCTCCCTTACGAGATACCCTGACAGAGAGTTCACGTTTGAGATCGTTCCTGTCTTAGCGAAGAGCCGCCGCTCCAGGTCCATTAGACGCCGCTCGAGCGTTGAATCTTCTTCGCCCGGTTCCGCCAGTGCCGTGCGATAAACAGCGGCGTTGGTGCCGTTCCGCATGTACTGCAGAATGCGGACCAGCGCTCGCGGCGTCACCAAGTTGTAGGCCGAGAGCCCTGATCCATCCCTCGGCGCTATGTCCAGGCTGTCGACCCCGACCTGCTCGGTGAGGAAGCTGCGAATCACGTCGACGCCCTCGGACCAACTACCCTCCTCGCCCCGCTCGGCTCCAAGAGTACGAATGAGCTGTTCGGTCATCCAGTTCTGACTCGGCTCCAGAATTCCGGCCACCAGCCGCGAGAGCGCAGGTGACTCGAGTGCGAAGATGAGCCCGGCGTTCGCACATTCTCGCACCGCACCCGACAAGCATCCGCGCCCGACCCGCACGCTGTCCACCCACACGACGCGCCCCTGATCTTCGACCACGATGCCCGCAGCTGCGATCGCCCTGCCGAGCGCCGCCGTTGCCTGGCGAACGGGGTCCCGGATTGCGAAGGACAGTGTGTCCACCGTGCCGAGCTGCGCACGTCCCTCCAGAACCAACCTGCGCGATTCGGGCAGGTAGCTCGGGCGGACCCGGGTTGGGCTGCCGGGTGGGGAGGTCTTGAGGCGCGAGATGACGAAGTCGTCGCTGCCCATCGGAGACCATTCGACAAACGCAGGTGCGCCTACCGCCGCGCCGGCGGCGACGATGAGCTGAATCTCCCCCTCGTCGATCGCGAAGGCACCACCTGTGGCTCCCGATCGGCCGGGTAGGTCCGCCACTTCCCATGTCGGTCCTACGGTGGCTGAGTCCCACGCAGACACGTCGACGAACACCGAACCAGTTACGTGCTCGAGCCCACGCCGCCTGAGTGAGTCCGCGATCGCATGAAGCGCCGCCTCGCCCGAGCCCCAGTATCGGTCGGACAAGGAGGGATCTCCGGATGCGAGAACGACCAGATCCCCGTCGAGCATCGATCCAAGCGTGGAGCCCGTCGCCCATACTTCGGTCCGGTACCGATAATCCGGCCCCAGCACAGACAACGCGGTGGCCGTGACCAAGATTTTCTGATTCGACGCCGGAATGAACTTCTGGTGTGCATTGCGCGAAAACAGCGTGCGGCCGGTTTGGGCGTCGATGGCCAGCACCCCGAAGTGCACCTGGTCGAAGGGTGCCGAGTCCAGTGTCTGCTCGATCGCATGGCGGTCGATGGCCCCTGGACCGACGCCTCCTGCCGACGCGCACGCCACCTGAACCGAAACGGCGAGCAGGACCGAGAGGCCCCTGAGCGCGCGTTCCCGCTTCGCCGGTCGTCGAGGTCTCGCGAAGAGTGCCGCCTGCACACACGCGAGTCCGCCGCGGGTCGCGACCTTGCTGGCGGTGAGTCCGGTGTTCTTCTTCATGGCTCGAGCGAGAGAGCTCGCTGTCGAGTATCCGAGCGAGAACGCCGTCTCTTCGACCGTGCGACGGTTGCGGCCCACATAGGCCCTAGCCCGCAGGAGTCGTCCCCAGAGCAAGAGCGTCTTCGGGGACGGGAGACCGTGGTGGTACAGCGCGGAGACCAAGCCACGCGGAGCACGGCCTGTCGCGGCCGCGAATCGTTCGACGGAGGCGTCGGACGTGGCGTGTTCGATCGACCACGCCACGGCGCGTGAGCCCATCGTGCCGAACCGCCCCTCGGGTTCGCTTGCCACCTGCACGGCGCTGTTCGCCCCCATCGCCTGGTCCACCAGATTCCTGATCCAGGCGGCGTCGTGTTGCTCAGCGAGAAGAACGCCATCGACACGGAGCTCGCCCAGGTTGTAATAGTCGAGCTTCCCCGTGACATCGGCATCGGCGATGATCGCTAGGCCAGAGTACCTCTTACGAATCGCTTCGATTTCAGAGCGCGCTTCGTCACAGCTGGGGTGATCCGCGTCAACCACGCAACCATCGAACGAATCCCCGCCTAACGCCTCATTCAGGGCACCCCAGGAAGAGCGCACGACGACCTCGTGCGCTCCACCGAGAGCGGTGATCATGCGCGCCGCTGCTCGAACGTCTGGTTGAAAGATGGCTAGTGACGCCAAGAGTCATTCTCATAGGATCCGCCCCGGGGGCAGGGCCTCGCGAAAGTGCCGGCCTTCCACGGGATCAGCAAGAAGTTCGCCCCGAACGCTCCCGGGCAAAGGAAGGGCCTAGCTGGTGGGCTCGAGGGTTACTGCGGTTCCGTAGGCGAGCATCTCTGCTGCGCCCGCCATGACCATCGAGGTCTGGAAGCGAACACATATGACTGCGTCGGCTTCCAGCGTCTGGGCTTCTTCGATCATGCGGTCGAGTGCCTGCTCCCGGGCTTCCGCGAGCATTTTTGTGTATTCGGTGACTTCGCCGCCCGTGATGTTTCGCAGCACCGCCATGATGTCCTGACCGATATGCCGCGAACGGATCGAGCTACCGCGCACCATGCCCAAGGTGTTCTTGATTTCCGAACCCTGAATGTCGGTCGTGGTGACGATGATCATCGATGCGTGTCCTTATAGGGGTCGACGCCCCAATCCTGGTAGCGCTCCCAGATCACGGAAGCCAAGAGTGTGAGAATGCCGATCACGATGGCGCAGGTGGCAAGCTTTTCCCATGCATTTGCCGGCGAGGTAGTGAATAGGTACGCGCCGTAGGCCGTCCAAACGATGACCCCGACGACTACCAGGACCCAACCGATCGGTCTGGTCACGCTGGCGTTCACCTTGTCCCACACGGACTTGTGGTAGGTACCGGGGTCGAAGCTCAGTCCCTGGAAATCCGTCCGCATCGCGCGGAAAATCGCCAACTCTCGCCTCAACTCGGTCGAGCGCGCTAGCTCAGCGTCCAACCGCGCGCGCTGCTCGGGTGGCATTTCGCCGTCCATGTAGCGCATCAGGTCTTCTTTGGTGACTCGGTCAGCCATGATTCTAGTGTCCGGACGCTATGGGTACTCGACGCTCTGCTCGACGAGCACGTCCTTGAGTGCGTGTCGCGCGTGATAGAGACGGCTCGCCACCGTCCCTTCCGGTATTTCCAAGATCTGGGCGATCTCCGAATATCTGAACCCTTCGAGTTCCTTCAGGACCAAAATTTCACGGTGTTCATCACCGATCTGCTTGAGCCCCAACCAAAGTGTCTCGCGCGCTGCAGTTCGTTGATGGGACCGCTCGGGGCCCTTCTCGCTGCTCGCTGGACGAGCCTCCAGTCGCTCATCCAGCGTTTCCATCTTGAAGCGCGCCTGCCGGCTGCGCAGCATGTCCCTGCACTGGTTTCTCAGGATCTGAAAGAACCACGGGCCGAAGGGCTGGCTCAGATCGAAACGGTGCAGCGACCTATATGACTTCACGAACGCCTCTTGGAGGGCGTCCTGCGCGTCTTCCGTATTGCCCATCATAGCCACTGCGAGTCGTAGACCTGACGGCTCGTAGGCTCGGACGAGGGGCTCGTAGAACCGAGTGTCACCGATTTTGCACTTGCGTATGAGTTCCCGCTCTAGCTCAGGCTGCAATCTGGCTCCTTGTACGTGACTGTTCCTACGCGGGGCTCGCAGAATTTCTTCAAAGCGGCCGCGAAAGCGGCGCCGCTCTACGGACGACTCGGCATCGGGGAAACCGAGCGGAGGCACGTCCAGAGCGGCTCCAACTCGACCTCGGTCATGTTTTGGGCGTATGGCATCATGAAGGTCACTGTGTGGACTTCGAACGTGCGCGAAAGAATCCTAGCGCTGCTTGTGGACGCCCAGACATAGGTCCCGTCGGCAGCCAAGATGAGTATCGAAAGCAAGGCGCCTGCGATCTTCAGGGCGAGTCTCATGGCAAAAGCTCCTCGAGTGCCGCGACCAGCGTTGCGAGTTCCTGTTCGGTGTTGAAGTAGTGCGGTGAGACGCGCAGCGAGCCGTCTACGCCTTTCTGCTCATAATCGATTACAGCATCTGTGCCCACTTGACCAGTGGTATTGATGCCGCGTGCGCGGAGCTCGCGAACGAGGTCCTGTGGGTGCCACCCTTTCACAGACGCCGTCACGATCGCGCACAGCCTCGGACCCCGGTCGAGGCAATGAACCCCGTCCATTTCCCCAAACATTCCGCGCAGCTGATCGGCGAGGCTCCACGAGCGCTCGCGAATGGCATCAAGGCCCAGGTCGGTCGCGTATTTCGCCGCAACACCGGTCGCGCGTACGAGCCCCCAGAAGAACTCCCATGTCTCGAACCGCTTCGCGTCGGGCGCGGGCTGGTAGAGGTCGGGCGCGACCCAGTCCGCGCCTCGCATGTCGGGAAAAAGGGGTTCGAGACCCGCATCGAGCGCGCGGTCGGACACGTAGAGGAAGCCCGCGCCGCGAGGGCCCCTCAGGTACTTGCGGGCCGTAGCTGAGAAGAAGTCGCATCCTATGGCCTTTACGTCCACGGGCATCT
>Ga0310345_10002598_pt1 | contig 17998 bp, 23 predicted proteins | sample HC15DNA20500_MG_FD_204667 | JGI IMG/M metagenome (GOLD analysis project Ga0310345, IMG submission 204667) | Marine microbial communities from station ALOHA, North Pacific Subtropical Gyre - HC15-DNA-20-500_MG | ecosystem: Environmental > Aquatic > Marine > Oceanic | place: Pacific Ocean: North... | reverse complement strand
TGACGATGATCGACAGGGGCGCGCCAACGCACGCCCAAATCGGACGTCAGGCTTGGGGGGGCCTCAAATGGACCATGCCGGTGCGGCCGTCGAGCGACGCAGAGGCGGAGATTGTCGGCTTGGGATCCGCCAAAACATGCGTATATTCCATCGTCATGCGCGCAGGCGCGCCAACGTCATGCCCGTGGCAATAATTGTGATGGTGCGGAACGTTCTTGTCCGAATCCGATGGCACTTGATCGATGTCGCCATCGGTATGAACCGTGAACTCCACGCCCGCGATGCTTCCCCCCGCCAAATCGGCGGCATGGGCCATACCAGAGAAGCTGGTGAGGACCAGCATCAGGCATGTCAAAAGAGGGAAAAAGGCTCGCACGAAACCGCCCTTACCACAGCGAGGTTTCCATGTCATTGCAGTAACTCGCGCGCCGGTACCTTCGTGGCACGCCATGCCGGCCAAGCTTCCCGTAGCACGCGCCATGCCGACCGCAGGAAGACTACGGCGATCAGTCCGCCGACGATGATGTCCGGCCATGCCGAGCCGGTCAGACCGACCAATCCGGCAGCCGCGAGAACCCCGACATTCGACGCGACATCGTTGCGCGAGCACTCGAACGTGCTCGACATGTTCACATTCTCGCGGCGGAAGCGCCAGAGCAGCACCAAGCAGATCAGGTTCGCGACCAGCGCGGCGCTGCCAACTCCGAGCATCACGCCCGATGCCGGAGGAACGCCGTTCGCAATCTTGTCAGCGATCTCGAAAATGACCGCGACGCCAAAAGCCAGGATGATGCCGCCCTTCGCCAGCGCCGCGCCCGCTTCCCAGCGCCCCCCCCGATGCAGTGCATAGAGACTGAGCGCATAGACCACCGCGTCGCCGAACATGTCGACCGAGTCCGCCATCAAGGCGGAGGAACGCGCGACGACGCCGCCGCCAAACTCGACAACGAACATCGCTAGATTGATGAGCATCACGACGATGAGCACGCGGCGCTGCTCGGCCTTGCGACCAAGTTCCGCAATCGTGTCGCGTTTCGCTGAGCAACAAGCGTCTGCCATTATCGAAGCTCGATTCGTGGATCAGACGCCTTATATGAACCCTCATCCTACTTGAGGGTCAAGAGGTTGAGCGATGAAAATTGGTGAGGTTGCAAAGCGTACCGGGTTGAAGATCGAGACCGTCCGTTTCTACGAAGCCGAGGGCCTGGTTCCCGCTCCCATCCGTAGCGGTGGCAATTATCGTCTCTACGATCGCTCGCACCTTGATCGCCTGTCATTCATCAAACGCTCGCGTGATCTGGGTTTCACGCTCGCAGAACGCAGGCAGCAAGATGAATGGCTATTTGAGTCTTGCCGTGCAGACCTTGATCGGCGCCGTCATCATGTACCTCGTGATGTTCGTCATGATCGACAGCCTCGACAGCTTCTACAACAATCTCAACATGCTCTACATGACGCTGATGATGGTAGCACCCATGGTGGTGCTGATGATTCTGGCGATGAAGCACATGTTTGCGTCGCGCTCCGCCAATCTTGCGATCATCGTCGTATCGGTGGCCGTTTTCTTTGGGTCATTCGCGCTGATCCGATCCCAAACGACAATCGACGACGTCGCCTTCCTGCGTTCGATGATCCCACATCATTCAGGCGCCATCCTGATGTGCCGCGAAGCGAATCTCCGGGATGCAGAGGTCAAGCGCCTGTGCGGCGAAATCCGAAACTCTCAGCGCCGCGAGATCGAACAGATGAAGGTCATCCTTGCGCGCCTCAATTGACGCTCGACATATTTCGAGGGGTTCTTCTCCCGACCGCGTATAGGCAGATGAAGGAAAGAGGACCGAACATGCTGAAGCGCCACCTGCTTGGAGCCGCATTGATGCTTTTGGCAACCGCCGCAAATGCGGCGGGCCCGGTCGTGGTTCACCGCGACCCGGGATGTAGGTGCTGCGAGCAATGGGCCGCACAAGTCCGCGCACAGTTCGGGCGGCAGATCAGGATGGTAGACGATCAGTCTCGCGCCACTTTCCAAGGCACGCGCGGCGTTCCGGCCTCGCTGTCCTCCTGCCATACCGCAGTCATCGACGGCCTGGTCTTCGAAGGTCACGTTCCCATCGCAGACATGAAGCGGGTGCTCGCCCAGCGCCCGAAGGGCGTCACTGGCCTTGCCGTGGCCGGCATGCCGGTGGGATCGCCGGGCATGGAGGTGCCGGGTCGTCGCGGCGATCCCTATGTCGTCGTCGCATTCGGTCCGTCAGGCACACGAATATTTGCGCGCCATCAAGGATAGATGGTGATTGTCGGAAAGATTCGCCTGCGATAGATAGAAACGTCTTGAAACGCCTGCTCGCCTCTCTGCTCCTTGTCGGAGCGCTCTTTGGCCTCTTCGGGGCGCAGCTGGCCTATGCGCACGGCGTGCCTGTCGCGGTGCGTGCGCCCACAGCGATGGCGATGGACGCCGATTGCATGGCAATGATGGCCAAGCAGCAGCCCGCCCCAAAAGGAACACCGTGTAAGGGGCTTACGCTCGATTGTATCGGGGCGATGGGATGCGTTGTGCCAATCGTGCTGGGTAATGCAGTGCCCGCGCCCGCATCGCCATGGATTCACAACCAGGCTATTTTCTGGACCACCGTCAGCGTCCTGCAGGGGCACGAGTACGCACCCGAGCCGGAGCCCCCCACCCTCCTTGGCTGATTGAACAATCGCGCCCGTCAGGCGCGCGGCTTCTTGTCGCGTCCAGACGCCCGCGATGCCTCTCCATACAGTCAAGGATATTCGTGATGATCAAGAAGTCGATTTTGGCCGCCCTGCTGGCGGTCTTCAGCCTCGCCGCGCCCGCATGGGCTGCCGACCAGAACAGGGCGCCGCAAGGGCACTGGGAATGGAAGTCGGTGCCGCAATATGGGCCGCGAGCAACCGGCCCGGCGCAGAAGCGCGTGTGGGTGCCCGACAGCGCGCAGATGGCGAACTGCGCCTGCGACATGATGAAGACGAGCGCGGCCGATTGCATGAAATCCATGCATGGTGGTCACATGTCGTCTTCGGCCGGCTGAACCACGGATCCCGGCCGATAAGATAGAACAATGAGGCCAGGCGCGTCGCGCCGGCGCGGAAGATACCGCGTCGGCGCGCGTTGGCACTCATAATTTGTCCTTCACGGCCCGGGATCCTCTGCAATGGGAGTCCTCCATGCGTACCTTCTTCTTAGGTCGCGTCCGTCAATGTGGTGTAGAATTGGGTGTGGCCAGCGGGCTGCATTTTCAGGCGGCCTTGGGTGTAATCTGTAGCGGCTGTGCCTCCTCGATCATTGGTGTAGCAAGGGCGGCCATGCCCTCGATCTGCATGTAGCGGTGCTGGAGCTGGTATTCGTCATTCTGCTCCAGCAGGACGGCGCCGACGAGGCGGATGATGCTATCCTCGTTCGGGAAGATGCCGACGACATCGGCGCGGCGCTTCACTTCCTTGTTCAGGCGTTCCAGTGGATTGGTGGAATGTAATTTGACGCGGTGCTGCTCGGGGAAGGTCATGTAGGCCAGCACGTCGTGCTCGGCATCGTCCATGCAGGCGCCGAGCTTTGGCCAGCGGGTACGCAACTGGTCGGCGACCTGGCGCCAGACCTGTGTCGCGGCGGCATGGTCGGGCTGGAGGAAGACCTGGCGGATGGCAGCGGCGACGACGGTGTTCTGGCCCTTGGGCACGTAGGCCAGGGCATTGCGCATGAAGTGGACGCGGCACCGCTGCCAGGTGGCGCTGAGCACGCGAGTGATCGCTGCCTTGAGGCCCTCGTGGGCATCGGAGATGACCAGCTTCACGCCGGTCAGTCCGCGGCGTGCGAGGTCCTTGAGGAAGCTCGACCAGAATGGCTCGGCTTCGGAGGGTCCAATGTGAAGGCCAACGATTTCGCGCTTGCCCTCGGTGTTGACGGCAACGGCTATTATCGCGGCGACACTGACGATCCGCCCGCCCTCGCGCACCTTGAGGTAGGTAGCATCGAGCCAGAGGTAGGGCCAGTCGCCGGTGAGCGGCCGCTTAAGGAAGGCATGGACACGTTCGTCGATATCCTTGCACAGCTTGGACACCGAGGATTTGGAGATGCCGGTCATGCCCATGGCCTGCACCAGCTCGTCGACACGCCGGGTGCTGACGCCGGCGATCCACGCCTCCTGGATCACCGCGACCAGCGCCTTCTCGACGGTCTTCCTGGGTTCCAGGAAGCCAGGGAAGTAGGCGCCGGTCCGTAGCTTGGGAATCCTCAAGTTGAGCGTGCCGAGCCGGGTATCGAGGCTGCGGTCGCGGTAGCCGTTCCGCCAGGTCGTCCGGTCGCCGGAGCGCTCGTGTCGGCTAGCGCCGACCAGGCCATCGACGTCGGCCTCCATGATGATCTGTAATACGCTCTCGGCGATCGTGCGCAGGAAATCTCCATCTCCAGTCTTCGCCATCAGCTCGGCAAGCGGTAGTCTGTCGTCGGTCATCGGGATCAACTCCTCGGTGGGCGTGTGAAGTGTGGTAACTCCACCTTACCGATGAGCCCGGTGGCCACCGAGATCGAAATCGCATGGGGTGGGGCATGCCCCACCCCATGCGATCATCTCAATCTACACCAGAAATTACACCACGAGCGCGGACGCTAACATCGGAACGGCTTCATGACTGAACCTCCAGGCTCGCCGCCGCGGCAATGTAATCGCGATACGCAAAGTTGATGAGATCGCGGACCAGCTCCAGTAGCCCACCGGTCGGGAGTCCATCGAACGGGTCACCATGCGCCAGCTTGTTGCGCCGCTCGGCGAGGGTCGGTCGGGTGTCACCAGTCAATTGCCCGATCGCCTTTCCGCCACAGCGAACGATCATCGGAATCTGCGCGTCGGTCAGGCCGTCGCTGTCGACCATATATTTGAGCAGCGCGGCAAAGCTGCGCTTGCTCTTCGAAACCTTGCCGCCGTAGCGATCCATCACCGCCAGTTCGAGCGCGATCAGTGCGGCGAGTTCGGCCGCCTTGACCAAACCGAGGTCAAGCCACCCGACCAGATACGAGGTATGGGCGCGATGAAATTTGGCGCGAACGATATCGGGAATGCGCGGGTCGATGCCGAGACTGCCAACCAACGCGCGCCAATCATCGGCTTTCGCGACTTCGATGAATCCCCCCGGATCGTCTGGTAGCGGCCACGGCAGCAGCAACGGAACTGCACGATCTTCAAGGATGATATGATCGATGTTGCGCATCGCCCGAGATCCTACTCGAAAGTCCGGATAGTGTCGGGCAAGACAGACGCCTCCAACGACGCGCTAACCCATTGATTGTCGACGCGGTGCTCCGCGCGATAATAGTGGAAGTCGTCCGGACCGTCGGCCTTCGTCCTGCCGATCCGCGCCGGCATCGCATAGTCGCGCGGTTCGTCGGCGAGGATGAAGTCGGCGCCGATGCCGGCAGGAAGATGGTAGGCTCGCCGCTTGCGCAACGCGCGCTTCAGCCGCTTTACCCGGAGCTGCGAGAGGTCGAACGGACCTTCCAGAAACAGGCTCGACCAGCGTTCCGACGAATACCAATGGCCCCCGGCGCTATGCTCGTCGCCATCCGCAAACCAAGTGGTCGGATTGCGATAGAGCATGCAGTCGTCGAGCACGCCGCGCCAGACGCCGCGCGCGACCGGGTCATAATACCAGAGTCCACTTTGAAGGTCGTGGATCCACAATTGCCAGGGCGCCGCCGAGAAATGACTGATGTAATAAATGTTGGTGCCCGCAATCCGCTGAACGTCGCCGAGCCGTTTGCGGATGAGGATCGGCACCCAGATCACAGGGACGCGCGCGTTGAGATAGGCGGTCGTCCGCACTTCCAGCGCCGTATAGTCGAGCGGGCTGTTCTGAACCTCAAGCGCGACGCGATAGGCATCGTCGGGTGCGTGCAGCAGCACGTCGGCACGTCGGTCACCGTCAATCGACAGCACCTCGATCTCGACATCGCACATGAGCCCGCGCGCGCGATAGGCGGTCGCGAAATCCTCTTTCGCCTGTTGGTGTTCCCACGTCTCCAAGGCGGCATAGGAGCATGCCGCGCCGGGCCGATGCCCGAAATAGGGTCGGCGAATACGCCCTTTGGCAAGTGTCACCGGCGCCTTGCAGCCGGGGCAGCTGTAAGCCCGCCCCTTGGCCGCATGACCGGCCTCGACCCGCTTGTCGTCGGCACCGTGGACGGCGACTAGCATGATGCGTCCGCGAGACCGTCAAAGTCTCCCGCCTTGGCGATTTCCCCGATCAGCCCATCCAGGCGCGGTTCCTTTTTCACGGCTTGGCGGAAGTCCTCAGACGTCCTTTTGTCGACATAGAGGACGTCGCAATAGGCTGCGAGCACAGCGAGATGGCTATCGTGAAGGTCGCTGCCTGGGCGTAGCGCCCGGACCTGACCATGTTGTCGAAGGGCCTCGGCGATGACCCAGCTCGGAAGTATGTCCATCGGCACGCGCTTGAGGGCCTCGAAGGAGCTGCCGGTCTCCGACGCGATCACGCGCAGCTGGCTTCGGAACACCCCGAGCCGACTAAGGTCGGCAAGGATGCATTCGTCGCGCACTTCGGCTTCATCCAACCCCTGATCGACCAGCGACGAGACCAGTAGGTCGCGGATCGTCGTGCCGGGCGGCGGTAGCATCGCGAGCACTCGTTCGAGAAACTCGTCTGCCATCGCCCGAGCCCGAACCGTATCTCCGCCCGTACTCTGCGTCGCTTCCTGAAGCGCCCTGGCGTGAATGACTCCGAGCTGCGCCCGCATCGCCTGCGGCGAATTGATTTCCCCCTTCGAAAGTTCGCCAATCGTGCGGCTCTCGTCGAAAGTGCGCAGCGGTCCCAGAGCCGCAACCACATCGGCCCCGCTCCTTCTGGAGCGCAGCATCGGCCGCACCGCATCCCAGACCCACGCCTCCTCACCAATGGCCTGACTGCCCGTGCCCGACTTCAAAAGCAGCTCGCGAGCCCGATCGCGGATTGCGATCAAGTCCGTCAGTCCCTCGCTTGCGGCGATCACCTCAGCTGCGCGCACTTGCGCAGCGGATCCCAGCCCAGCCTCGTCCTTCGGCAATCGTATCCACGCGATGTGGGGAAGTGACATCACGAACGAGATGCGCTTGCGCGCCTTATGGTCGTCGTCACCGCCGAGCAATTCTTCGAGATGATGCCAGCACAAGAGGGGGATGCGGCCTTGCTTCAGCAGGCGCTCGTGCAACGACAGCGCCCGTCGGCGGCGATCGGGATCGTCTGTTGACATCGCATCGAGCCATTTGGCCCAATGCGAGCTGTCCGGGGCGATGATCATTGAACCGAGCAGGGGCAAGTACAGTGTCCAGATAGAGCGATTGGCTCGAGAGTATAATGTCGTTTCGTTTCTCGAACGAGCTGGTTGATCCAAATATGGCGCGATCGGGCGTCCTCACGAAAGCCCTCGGCGTCCGAGGACAGATGCTAACGCTCGTCCGGCTCGCAGTCGACAGCGGCACACGCGCAATAAGTCACGACATTAATGAATGACCGCTTTGGTGCGGGGTGGCTGGGGGCCAGGGGACCAATATTGGAGCGCATTGCCGTGGCCCGCTTCGTCCAACGCGAATTGATCGCTTTCCTTCTATGGAACCTGTAATATGGTCTGCACCATGAAACGCGACATGGACCTGATACGGGATTTGCTCCTGAAGATTGAAGATGGGCAGCGCTCTTTTGATCTTCTGACCCCCGAGATTGCCGAAATATTGGGCGAAGGTGATGCAGGAAAAATGCCTCGCGAGCAGGCTGAGCTGATCGAAAACCATCTGGCTTTGCTTGATGACGCAGGGCTCATCACGATCCAGGCGAAGCTGTCCGGTGCAGTCTGGCAGATCGGTCAGATTACATGGGCCGGCCACGACTTCCTCGACACCATTCGCGATCCCGCCATTTGGCGCGAGACAAAGGCCCGGGCCAAACAGGCTGGCGGTTTCAGCATCGACCTCCTGAAGGCGCTCGCCAAAGGGCTGATCAAGAAGAAGATTGAGCAGCACACCGGCGTTGAGCTGGACCTGTAGTCGCCATGGCGGTGGGGCGGTCATCAGGCACGCCTGAACCTCAGTGATGCTGTTTACCTTTGTCCAAGAACTCATCGAATGACGCGTAGCAGCGATGTCCCTCCGCATTCCGCATCCGGCCCAGCCGGGTGCGCGTAATTCTTTGCTGAAGGTAGGCGCAGACGCTGCTGAAACGATCACCCGGGATGAGTTCGAGCTTCGAGCCAAACTCTTTCATGATGTTTGCATATATCACCGCGGGCCGGAATTTTTCGGTACGATGCGGAGCCCACGAGGCGAATTCATTATACTGCTTCGCGAGATACTTCGTGTACCGCAGCATATCGCGATCAGCACCGATGGTTCCCGCAAGAGGTGCCATCGTGACACGGGATCGCGGCTGACGGATGCTGACATTGGAGCCAGCGCTGGCAATGACCACGGTGCCCTTGTTGTCGGGGATTGTGATGCGGTCCATCGCATCAAGAAGGCGCTTTGCTGAAAACCTGTCCGCTGTGTTCTCTGCACGGCCAGCCAACTGCTCGTGCTCCTGCTTCATCGCGAGGAGCTTCACCACGGAAAATTCAATCGTGTCGGAGTCGATCAGCTTGTGATGCCGACGACATAGCAGGATGAGATTCTCGTAACCGTGGCGTTCAGCGTCGCTTTGTTCGGGATCATAGCGTTCACCGCCTGGCTTGCTGGCGCGTATATGGCAGATTTCGCCCATGTTGATGCCCGCCATCCCTGGGCTGTCTTCGATGATGGGCGCAGTACAGCCGGAAAACGCACAGCGATTGCCTGACATGGCGTAGAGGCGTTGAATGGCCCGGATCGAAGGCTTCGGCATTGGCCTTGCTCGCTATTCAAATCTCGATGGGGACCTCGACCAGTACGGGGACCAATGCGGAAATTGGCGTGTGAAGGTCGACTTCAACGCCCGGCGTCTCAAGGCTGATCACCAACGCGTAGCGCGCCTCTTGGCCATATCTTCCGAGCGATTTGCGCTCGCGCCACCATCCCGAGATCGGATGGACATATAGAGCATTGCGGGCGGCAAGTTCGACGGCAGGCCCCTCCCAGATGTCGACATGCAGCGAACCCGACGATATCTGCTTTTCGCCAAATAGCCAGCCGTCGTTCGTTTCATTGACCGCGCGCGGAGCGTCTTTGTCGTATCCTTCGGCATTGTTGCGGCGATTGAAGTTCCCAATCGTCTCACGTGAGCGCTTGAGATCGAAACGCAGGCCGAACGACTGATAGCGTGCCGGGTCCAGATTGGTGGCAAAGCTGGGGTTGGGTTCCACGAAATAGGAGAGGGCAACTTTCAATCTCACCCGAGTGTTGTCGAGCGCCTCAAGCACGTCCTGGGGCCAGGGAAGCTGATAGATATGCGACTCGTTGAATCGCACGCTCCCGCCTTCCATCCGGAACGGACGTATCGTGTTTTGTGCAACCAGGGCGAGATCATCGATGGCCGACGCCATCGCACGGCCCAGATCGGGGATACCGTAACCGAACCGCCTGAGGCAGTGGGCCTTTTCTCGCTTTGTCGCGCACTGCGCGACGAGTTGATCCATGTGCCCGGTCCAACGGGCACTATGCACCATCAGCGCGCGGATCGTTTCCGGCCAGTAATGCGGGTAGGCAGCAGTCAGCTGAGCCGCCATCCGGGCCGCCTGAGCGGTTGCGGCACTTGTCGCCCAGAATGCGTCCAGCGGCTTCTGGGCGACGAGGCGGGAGGCCGTAAGGAGGGAAAGGGAATCGAGTCCCGCTACCGCTTCTGCACCGCACGGGCTGAGCGCCCTGTTCCCAGCCTCGAAGACGAGTTCGGGTTTGAACGGAGATTGGCTGGTGTCCCAGAGGAAGGATGTCCGGCTGTAAGGACTGGCGGCACCAACCGGTGCCACCGTGGTCCAACCGTCGTAGCCTGCCTCGCCGATCCCGGTCTTGTCCGTATATCCGCCGATCGTGAGGGCATTCCACGCCTGGGAAGGGTCTTCTGCCGGGAAAGCATCAGCATCTGCGATTTCGGCGGCAATGGAATTGTCGGGAATATTGCCAGCAGAGAGCAGTATCAGCCGCCGAGGCGACGGATTTTCAGCATCGTCCGATTCCGCTCCGGCCGCCGCCTGGTCGATGGCCGCGCTCCACGCCGTCGCATCTGATCCGCTGCGCCCCTCGTTGGTTACCGCCATGCAGAAAACACGGTCACGATCCGGATTGTTGATCTCCGCGAGCAGAATGGCGCTCTGGGTGATCGGTCCGTAGGAATGGGGATCATTGTCCGGCACGCCGGGAGGGGGCAGAATCTTGACCGATTCCAGGCGGTGGATGAGCTCAATTGGCAGATTGCTCGCGAGCGGACCGACAAGATCCCCATGCAAGGCAAGACCGGCCATGCCGGTCCCATGGCCAGCGCCGTGTTCGTGATCGTCCCCGCCCCAGGCCGTGTCGATCGCCATCAGATCTTCTGGCGACAGAGCGGGTTCTATCAGGGGATGCGCCCGATTGACCCCAGTGTCGAGCAGGCAGACCGCCGGCGCGTCATTGCCGGGCCAGGTTACACGCTCTGCGAGATCATCGATAAAAGCCGGAACGTCGTCCTTCAGGTCCCGGGTAAACACCAACGGGCTGTCGCTCGCGCGACGCAGCTCCGAAATGCCTGCGGTTGCGAACAGCAACATCTCGATTGATGCGCGCCGTCCGTATGCCGGGATCACCGTCGTCTCCGGAAAACGCAGAAAGGTGTCGGGGTTGCCGACATGCAGCCCCAACACCGCGGCGCTGCCCAGAACTCTGTCGATGCGATCGTTGAAGCACCAGAGCGCCCACCACATCTGCGCCTGGGGATCTTCCGGCAATGCCTCGGGAGCATCGCGCCAGAAACTTTGCAGGCGAGCCGCGCGAATGTGCTCGATCGGTTCGACCCGGGTCTTCTTGGGCGGCGATCCCTTTTCGCTCAGTTCCCCGTTTGTGTAGTCCTCAAAGACTTGGGAAAAGGCATCGCGCATGTCATCCGGGACAAACAGGGCAATGCGGCGTACGCCGTTTTCGTCGACGATTTCGGCCGCTTGCCGTGTGCCCTCCCTTTGCCGTTCAAGGTTGGTGGCGCCTGCGCTCCGATTGAGTTCGACCTCAATGAAGACGCCGCCAGCAGGCTCGAGGTCTGCAGGCTGTTCAGGCAGACCGCGCTGTCCGGCCTCAGCCTCTGCAAAGGCATTGCCAATTTCCGCGATGAGGCGGAGACCGTGATCCCCGCGAACCCTGTTCAGCGCGCGCTGGCGCGCGTTACTGCCTGGCGATTTGAAAGTACGTCGCTGGGCAAGCGCGGTGATATCGATGTGCGGTCGGTCGTGTTCGCTCACAGGGCTCAGCGCTTCACCGCAAACGCCGTTCGCATAGCCTGGCGCTCAGTGAGCTTGGCGACGACCTCCTGGGTTGTCGTCTGCTTCCTCTGCTCGAGGATCGCGGTCTTGACGACTTCATCCGCAGCGCGGGCGACTTCGGCCTGGCTCAGCCCGTGCGCCGCCTGCTCGATCGCAGCCCATCCAGCGCGCTGGAACTTGAGGGGTTTGAGGTTGGCCTTGATCACCGCGCGAATCTGCGCGGCGGTCGGCATCTCAAATTCTAGCACGTCATCGAACCGGCGTAGAAGCGCTCGGTCCAGAAGCTCCGGATGGTTGGTGGCAGCGATGATTGGGCTGTCCGTCGAGGTCTTTTCCTCCATGAACTGGAGGAAACTGTTGAGCACCCGGCGCATTTCAGCGACGTCGTTGGTCGCGGTGCGATGACCGCCGACAGCGTCGAATTCATCGAATAGGTAGACCCCGCGCCGACGACGGGTTTCATCGAAAACCAGACGCAGCTTTGCGGCGGTCTCGCCCATATAGCGGGTGATCAGTGTTTCGAGCCGAATGATGAAGAGCGGAAGCTTCAGCTCACCGGCGATCGCCTCGGCCGTCATGGTTTTGCCCGATCCCGGAGGGCCAACGAACAGCAGGCTGCGTGAAGGAACCTTGCCATGTTCGCGCAGCCAATCACGCTTGCGTTGCTGCAGCAGCATGCCATTGAGCCGTTCGCACACGGACGCACTCAGGATCACGTCCTGAAGATCAACCACAGGATCGCGGTAGTCGAGCAGTCCTTCGAGATCGCCGCGCGGGGCAGCAAAAGATACGGGAATAGATGCCTTGACCCCGCCCGCGCCGCGGGCGGCATCGACTGCGGAACGGAGTTCATTCGCAGTGTCACGGTGCCCTTGACGGGCTTCCGAAGCGGCAACTTGCAAGGCAATAGAATAGAACTGGGCGTCGTCGCCTTCGGCGCGACTGCGTAACATCGCCAGTATTTGCTTGGCGTTTGACATCTATTCTACTTTCCATCCCCTCGCGTCGGAGACCTGTTGCGCCGCCAGCGATACGTCATGCTTCCTGAAATTTGAAGCGCCATTGTTACCCCAAGGGCATACGATCATCCGGGCTGGCTCAGACCGCAGCTGCGACATTGCGATCGCCCGTCGAAGCCGCCCCATTTTACCGGGCTGCGTGAGGCAACCACCAGCGGTTTTGCGCGAGGCGAGCCTGCACAGGTTGGAGCGCTACCGGCGCAGCTCCCAGAGAGCAAATTAGGATAAAACTTTCGCCGAGCATTCTCCGGGAATTCAATCGGATTTCTACCTGCGGGCAGCGCCCGCAGCTTCGGCCTGACGGCCGGGAGGGAAGGGGGGTGGGAAGAGGGTGATCGAACAAGGGGTTCGGTCGCAATCGATCCTACCAGGAGAACGTCCATGAACATCGGTGAAATCCGCAAGAACGCCAACGGCCAGCTGATCGGCTCTGTCGAAACGCTCACCATCACCCGCACCATCGGCCTGCGGCCGGTGACCTCCAGCAACCCCCGCGCGCCCCGCTACGAGATCGTCGCGCTCAACGACCAGCGCCGCTGGGTGATCGTCGGCGCGCTCTTCGAACTCTCCTCGAACTCGACCGGCGAGAGCTTCTACCAGGGCAAGATCGACGACCCGTCGATGGCGCAGCCGCTCTACATCGCCGCTTTCCCGCGCGAGGATGGCACCATGGCGATCGCCTGGCAGCGTCCGCGCCGCCGTGACAACCGCCTCGGCACCGCCGAATACGGCGAGAGCGACATGTTCCCGGCCGACGATGCCGGCGGCGACCGTCGCGAAGAACAGGCTGGCGACGGCCTGGGCGACAGCACCGCGACCCCGCCCGCCAAGCGCGGCCGGGCGGGTGCCAAGGACGGCGCCGAACACGATGGCGCGCTGCCGCCGCTCGTCGACGCCTGATCGGCTTGTCCCAACTCCAACCGGCGGGGACCCCAAGCGGGTCCCCGTCCTCGTGCAAAGGCCGCAGATGAGCCCCCCGCGCGGCCTGAGGCGGAACGCCGGCACTGCCCCCCGCCCGGCATTCCGCCTCTTCATTTGCATGGGGATATTCGGAGAACCACAATGCTGACCGACAGCGAACGCTTCGCATTCACCACCCGGCGCCACCACGCCTTTGCCAGCACCGGCAATGCCTATGACGCGGTCCAGTGCGACGAGGCCATCCGCACCGGCGACACGCTGGTTGTGCTCACCGAAGAGGTGGTCGGCGTCGCCATGACCTGGCCGTTTGCGGTGACGCTCGCGCACGGAAATCTACATGCGCTGTCCGCGCCGCGCGAGGCCGAGACGCTCGCGGATCTCGCCCGCTCGCTCCACGTCAGCGCGGCCGACTTCGAACACGCCGCCGAGATCGCCCGGCGTTTCGGATTTCCGCTCGACCCGCAGATCGACGCATTGCTGGCCCGCCCGGTGGGCTGAGCAGGCGCACTTCAGAGCGGCAGGGTCGACTGCTCAGGTGACGGCACACTCGCCGGCGCGTCGACCGCATCAGCGATAACGCGCGCGAGTTCGAGCGCGGCATCCTCGCGCAGGCAGGAGCTCGGGGCCGTGATCCCGACCCGCGCCCAGCCCGGGGCGTCCAGGATCGCATGGGCGACAGCAGACGTATCGATTCGTTCCATGCCATCAAAAGAACATAGAGAGAACATATTTGCAAGGTGGTTGGTGCCGCCGCGCGTCCCGATTGATAGGGCAAGGCGGTCCGCCGAGCATCAGCCCATGTGCAACTTGTACCGCATGACCAAGGCCCCTGCGGAAATCGCCCGTCTGTTCGGCGCGCGCAACAGCGCAGGCGCGAACTTCGCCGCCGAGGTTTACCCGGGCTACCCCGGCCTCGTCGTCGCCGAGGACGAGGCGCGGGTGATGACCTGGGGCTTCCCGCTCGCTTTGAAAGGGAAGCACGGTCAGCCGCTGAAGCCCAAGCCCGTCAACAACGCGCGCGAGGACAAGCTCGGCACTGCATTCTGGCGCCCAAGCTTCGAGCGACGGCGCTGCCTGATCCCCGTCACCGCCTGGGCCGAGGCCGAGGGCCTCAAGGGCCAGATGACCCGGACCTGGTACTCGCTGGCGGGCGAAGACGTCTTTGCAGTCGCCGGGCTGTGGCGCCCGACCGAGGAGTGGGGCGCGGCCTATTCGATGGTGATGGTAGATGGCTGCCCGCAGATGGCCGACGTACACGACCGCATGCCCGTCGTCCTCGCACGAGAAAGCTGGGAGCAGTGGCTCGCGGGCACGCCCGCCGAAGCCTTCGCGCTATGCCAGACCTGTCCCGATGAACTCGCCATCGACCGTACAGCCGCGCGCTGGGGGGCAGGGAGGTCCGCGGCGACGTCAGGCTGAGGGGAGGGGGGCTTCGCCGGTCGGATCAGACCCAAGCGAAAGGACCCGGCCATGGGCGACCGAGCCCCCGTTCACATCACCATCGGCGGCGCACTGCCGCGCGAACATCTCGAAACCTTTGCCGCGCACGCGGCTGACTACGACCTGCGCACAGAGTGGGACGGCGAACCCTTCGATCCCGCGGCGCTTCCGACAAGCGAACCACTCGAGCTCTACGGCACCGAACTCAACGGCGGGCAAATCCCCGAGATCGATGCCTTCTGCGCCGACCACGGCCTGCCGTTTCGCCGCTGGTCGGGCGGCTGCCTCGGTGCCTATCTCCCCGAAATCGTCCTGTTCGACGGGCAAGGCCCGATGCGCGACTACACGGCGAGCGAAGACGAATACGTCCTCTTCCCCCCGTCGTGGATCAACAGCTTCACGCGGCTGCGCGATCTCAAGCGCGAGATGGCCCGCGCCAAACTGACTATTCCGGCCTTCGGGGTGACCGGAGGGGCGAGCGATGACCGCAGCTGACGCAGCCCTGCTGGCCGCCTCGCGCGAGGCAGTGCTCTCCCGCTTCCCGCTGTCGCGGGTGAGCGAGGCCTTCTTCGACGAGATGCTTGGCGTCCTGCCGCCGGCACACATCGCCGGCGTGCCGGGCTTCTTCGTCTCCGAGGCGGTGTGTGACGACGTCCACGCCCAGTTCGCCCACGCGGGCGGCCGCTTTTACGGCGGCTATGTCGGGCTCAGGGATCGCGAGGGCCTCATCACCCATGCGCGCATCGCGGCCTTCGATGCCGCCCATCCGGACGCGGTGGAACTCGCCTGGTATCCCGACGCCTGCGAGGAGGCCGCGCGATGAGCCGGCACCGGATCCTCGAACTCGGCGCTGGTCCCGCCGATGAGCCCTGCGCGCAGCTCGGGCAATGCGCGGACTTCGCCGCGGCCAACACCCTCGAACTGCTCGCCTACAAGGCCGCGATCATTGCCCTTAACGGCGAGCCGCCGCTGCCGCTCGGCTTTGCGCTGGTCGCCAATGCCCATGATTTCGGGACATACCGGACGCTCTGGCTGGTCTCATCGGAACAGACGTTGCCCGAAGACGGGCAGGCTTGGCTCGACGACCTTGTCGAACCGGCCACCTGGATAGCGGCGGGATTTCCGCAGCCGGTAACTTACGACGGCTCGCGCGCCGTCATGCGCCCATTCCGCGAGGTTATCGCCGCCGCGCTCCAGATCACCCGGGCCAACGCCGACGGCAGCTTCTTCCCCGCTGAGAACGCGGTGCTCCACCGCAACCTGCTCGCCGCCTACGGTCCTGCCACGGTCGCTGCCGCGGACACCGGGTAAGGGGAGGGGGCGGGAACTGGGCGTTCCTTTGAGGGAGTCCCAGCCCATGCCTCGCTTCTATGCCGGGATCGGTGCGCGCACGACGCCGCCCGAAATTCTCAGTCTGATGACCCGGGCTGCCTTCGCGCTAACCAAGCGCGGCTATGTCCTGCGCTCGGGCCACGCGATCGGCGCCGACAGCGCGTTCGAACGCGGGGCTGGCCGCGATGCGCAGATCTTTCTGCCGGCGGCGGCCTGGCGCGGTTCGGTCAGCGAGTTCCATCCCGAGACGCTCGGTGCCGAGCTCTGGGGCATGGCACGCGTGATCGCTGCCGCGCACCATCCGGCCTTTGCCGGGCTTTCGGGCTTCGTCCAGGCGCTCCACACGCGCAACGTGTTCCAGGTGCTAGGGGCGACCCTCGAAAGCCCTGCGGAATTCGTGCTGTGCTGGACCGCCGACGGTGAGGCCTCGGGCGGCACCGGCCAGGCGCTGCGCATCGCGGCCAGTCACGGCGTCCCCGTCTTCAACCTCCAGCGCGAGCGAGAGCGCACCCACGTCGAGCGCCACCTCGTCCTCTGATCCGTTCAATTCCGTGTCTTCCGACCGTTCTATCCTGTGCCTTGGCAGCGGGACGCGTCGGCGCGCGGCAACACGAAAGCCATAGCCCATGTCCTCGATCACGCTCACGCTCGAACTTGCCTGCACCCGTGAAGAAGCCGCGCACTTCGCCGCAGTCGAACTGTTCCTCGCCGAGGTGGTCGAAGACGCCGAGGCCGAGCCCCCGGCCGAACTCGACGCGATCTTCGGCGCCCGGCCACGCGAGACGATCCTCGGCCTTGCCGGGCACCCGCAGCCGCTCGGGATCACCTGCCGTTACGATCGGGACAATGGCGTGATGACGCTCGCCGCGATCGACGGCAAACCGAACCTCGCCGCGCTGCCGGTCCTCCTGCTCTGGCTCTATCCCGACAAGCTGCCCATCGCTTACTCGGTCCACGTGACCGAGCGGCCTGACCTTTCGGTCTGGACCATCGTGGGCCTCAATCGCATCGAGATCACCCAGCACGAGGGCGAAGTCGCGGCGCGGCTCGAAGCCTTGCGGGCAATTGGCGACACGCCCCGGCGTCTCGACCTGCTGCCGACCAAACCGCTGCTCCGATCGGACCACTGAGCCCGCTCAGGCGGCCTGCTGAGCGTCCCAGCTGCGCCGCGGCGGCCGACTGACGCGGGCCGGGAGCGGCTCGCCTTCCTTCCACAGCAGGTGCGCGACGCCTTGCCCGGCGAGCAGCGCTTCCAGGGGTTCCGCCACCTCGTTGTCGCGGTCGTGGATGTGGATGGCGCTGGCTTCCTCGCCGGTGTCCTTGAGCACGAGGCTGGCGATCGGCGTGTCGGTATCGAGATTGACGCGCAGGCCTTTCACGAACCGCCGCTTCTCCGCGACCGCCTTGCCGACGAGATAGCGCTCGTCGCTGGTCTCATAGGGCAGCCACTCGGGCGTCACCGGCATAAGCGCCACCTCGATGAGGTCGAAGGTGCCCTCACGCCGCCGTGCGAACGAGCCGGCGAGAACCAGGTGACCGCACTTGCCGTTCGGTCCATCCTGCGCCTGCCACAGTGCGAGTTCGCCGGCGAACCGCTTGTGAAAGCGCCGGGCCATGTCCTGGTCCATCACGAAGGGCATGTCGCCGACATGGCGCAGGACGATTCTTTCTGCGCCGTGCGCGGGAACGATCTCCTTGATCTCGCCCACGACCACCATCATCTCGTCCCGCGAGGCATAGACCCGGGCAAGCGCCGCGCGGCGGCGGGCCCGGATTTCCTCCTTTTCTTCGACCTTGAAGCTCTCGGGCACGAACAGCACGTGGGGCAGGGCTTCCTGCTTGGCTCGGCAACTTGCCGCCGCCTCGA
>Ga0310345_10002596_pt1 | contig 18006 bp, 12 predicted proteins | sample HC15DNA20500_MG_FD_204667 | JGI IMG/M metagenome (GOLD analysis project Ga0310345, IMG submission 204667) | Marine microbial communities from station ALOHA, North Pacific Subtropical Gyre - HC15-DNA-20-500_MG | ecosystem: Environmental > Aquatic > Marine > Oceanic | place: Pacific Ocean: North... | reverse complement strand
TCAAACTCACCGAACTGCTGCTCGGGCGTTGAGGCACCGCGGCGCGGTGAGTCGTAAGGCCACTTGAACATGAAACCGTCTTGACGCGTGTCCCACATGGGTCCAGCTTCGAGCAGCACCACATTGGCACCAGCCGCAGTGAGCTCATGCGCCGCCATACCACCTCCGGCGCCCGACCCAACAATGCACACGTCGTAGACTTCAGGACTGCGGATCACCTGCATGGGCGCGCACACTATTCCCACTAGCCGGCCGAAGCAACTGGTTAGGTACGCTTCCCGCGGTCTCTGTGAAGCATGTTGGCCTGAATTGATATGCCCGCGACGGCAACGATCATCAACACCACTGGATACAACATCGGCTCGAGCTCAAAGGGATCGAGAAGGAACCAGGATCCTGTGAGCGAAGACAGGAGGATCAGCGCCCAGTCGAACAAGGTGCGGGAAAAGATGGCGCCCAGTACGCCAACCAGGAGTGCTACCAGAAGTGCTGCCTGGGGGTTTTCGGTACTGAGACCGATATTCTCAGCAACCACATAGGCGAAGAATGCCGCCGAAGTGAACCCCGCGATCGTGATCGCCAACTTTTGCAAGAAGATGGCAAACAGCGCCCCCGCGAGACCGGCAATGACCGCAAGCGCCAGCGGTAGCCACTCTTCAGGCGTTTCGAAATGTTGTGTCGCCAGATGCTTCGTGACGACGAACCCAACACCGGCGACGAACAACCAGTAGAGACGCCTGCCAAGCATAAGCAAAGCAGCGGCAACAGCGATTTGCAGGGCGAGCTTCGCGTCCACCCCGTTGATAGCATCCAGAATCTGGTCGGGCATGTGGAAGTGTTCCGTCGCTTGCGCGCACCCAAAGGAGTCGGGCGTGCTTCTAGCAGCCTAGCAAGGTCCAACACCCCAGTCGATCAGAATATCCATTGTGCATAACTGCAATGGGGGAAATGGGCTCCATCCATTGCCTACGAGTCTTCGGCTGGTACTAAAAAAAGCGCGGCAACAAGCACACCCTGACTCAGACAAGCCTCGCGGAGGGGCCAACCTTTATATTTTGGCCGGGAGGTAAAAGAGCTCCGGAAATTAGCTTCGCGTCACCACCCTCTCCCGGGTTGAGACATCATGAGGGTGACCTATACTGCCAAGCATCAGGCCAAGCAGATACCACAAAGAAGTCCTACCTGAGTCACGTGAACCTGATGTCGAACAAAGCGATCGTCCCAACCAAGACACCGATCATCACACGGCCTAACCAGGTCGTCACGATAAGCCGCTACATCTTGGAGCATGAAAAAAGTTATCCCGAGGAAGGCGGTGATTTGTCTGGGTTGCTCTGCGACATCGCCTTGACCGGAAAGATGATCGCCCGAGAGGTTAGAAAAGCTGGGCTAGTAGATATTCTCGGCCAGACCGGCACGATCAACGTGCAAGGCGAGGAAGTTCAAAAACTAGACGACTACGCAAACGAGTGCTTCATCAAGAACTTCGATCACTCGGGACGCCTCTGCGTGATGGCAAGCGAGGAAGAAGAAGGGCCGATTCCGATTCCCGAAAAGTTCAAATGTGGTGACTATGTCCTGCTTTTCGACCCGCTCGACGGCTCGTCAAACATTGACGCCAATGTCTCTATTGGGTCAATTTTTTCGATCTACAAAAGGATCTCCGAAGGCAATGAATCTGGCACGGTTCAGGACCTGCTGCGTAAGGGCAGTGAACAGGTGGCGGCCGGTTATGTACTTTACGGCTCAAGCACGATGCTGGTCTATACAACGGGCAACGGCCAGGTAGACGGTTTCACTCTCGATCCGAGCGTTGGAGAGTTCCTCCTCTCACATGCCGGCATTAAGATCCCGGACAAAGGAAAAATCTACAGCTGTAACGAAGGCTATCGAAACCTGTTTTTCGATGGCAGCCGCCGCTTTCTCGATTATCTGCAGGAAGAAGACAAGAGTACTGGCCGCCCATACTCAGCTCGCTATGTCGGGTCAATGGTCGCCGACGTCCATCGCACACTGTTGTATGGGGGCATATTCATGTATCCGGGCACTTCAAAGGCCCCAGGCGGCAAACTGCGGTTACTTTACGAAGCTAATCCGATGGGGATGCTGATAGAACAAGCTGGCGGACTAGCATCAACTGGCACGGAGTCAATTTTGGAGTTGGAGCCCACAGAATTGCACCAACGGGTACCACTGTACATGGGAAGTAAAAAGGACGTAGAGCTGGCGATCGAGTTTGAGACGGGGGTGCGCTAATCTTACGAAATAAGAGGCTGTTCGGGGGGACAGCTTGCTAGCTCGCAACACCCACCCTAATCTGTCCTAAAGTTCGCAAACAGGGACCTCCCGACGTTCCCAACTAATATTTCGCGATCTGATTCGAACTGAACATTCCGGAGGAATTTCTGTGACTGATCACGGTACCCGGCTCGCCGAAACTGCTCAGGCTATCGTCGCCCCAGGCAAAGGCATCCTCGCCGCTGACGAAAGCTCTCCCACAATTAAAAACCGCTTCGACACAATCAATGTCGAATCAACAGAAGAAAATCGACGCGCTTACCGTGAGTTGCTGTTCACCACGGACGGGATGAACGAATTCATCGGCGGCGTCATCTTGTTCGACGAAACCTTGCGACAGTCAGGCACCGACGGGATACCTTTGGCGAAGGTCCTGACGAACGCAGGCGTTGTTCCAGGTATCAAAGTAGATAAGGGTGCCAAAGCCCTGGCGAGTGCCGATGGCGAAAAAGTCACAGAGGGGCTTGACGGGCTACGTGAACGGCTTAAGGAATACTACGGCCTCGGCGCCCGTTTCACTAAGTGGCGCGCGGTGATCACGATTGGAAATGGCATTCCGTCCGACTATTGCATCAAGGCCAACGCTTGGGCGTTGGGTCGTTTTGCTGCCTTGTCAGTCGAACAGGGGCTCGTACCGATCGTCGAGCCTGAGGTTCTGATGGATGGGGACCACGACATTGATACTTGTTTTAGTGTCACTGAGCACACCCTCCACCATGTCTATCGGGCGCTACACGACCAGCGGGTGCCGCTTGAACAAACACTATTAAAACCGAACATGGTGTTATCAGCGAAAGATTGTCCAACGCAAGCTAGCGCGCAAGAGATCGCAGAGAAAACGATCAAGTGCTTAAAGAACACAGTCCCCTCCTCTGTCCCTGGCATTGTCTTCCTTTCAGGCGGCCAAACGGAGCTTGAAGCTACGGTCAATCTCAACGCGATGAATCAGATCGGGGGGTTCCCCTGGCAGTTGAGCTTCTCTTATGGGCGGGCGCTGCAGGCAGCAACGTTGCAGGCGTGGGCCGGTGAGGCCTCCAACGTGGGGGCCGCCAAGAAAGCCTTTTACCACCGGGCCAGGATGAACAGCCTGGCGCGCTTCGGCACATATCAAGAGTCGATGGAGCAGGAAGCAGCAGTGTAGTTTTCATGCTTTGTGCTGCAAATGCCTCAGACAGCTGAACACGTGAAGGACTCAGCTAAGGTTCGGCCTGAGAAACCCTTCAGTTCTTAGGCTACTGCGCCGTCTTTAACCGGCCAACGAACATCGAGCGAAATTTGGACATCTTTGGGCTAATGACTGCCTGACAATAACCCTGCGCTGGATTCTGACGGAAGTAGTCCTGATGGTAGTTCTCAGCCGGATAAAAAGTGTCAAGCTCGGTAACTTCTGTGACGATAGGGGAATCGAAAATCTGGCGTGAGTCGAGCTTTGCAATGAGCTGATCTGCAATTTCCCGTTGTTGTGTTGAATCGACAAAGATCGCCGAGCGATACTGAGTTCCGATGTCACCGCCCTGCCGGTTGAGGGTCGTCGGGTCGTGTGTGGCAAAGAAGGCCTCGAGAACCTCACGAAAGACAATGATGTTGGAATCGAAATGGACCTGAACAACCTCGGCATGCCCTGTGACCCCACTACAGACTTCTTGGTATGTTGGGTTCGGCTTTTCACCACCTGAGTATCCAGATTCAACGAAACGCACCCCTTCAAGTTCCTGGAAAACCGCTTCGACGCACCAAAAACAACCACCTCCGAGGGTGGCAATTTCGTTGGCCTGCCTATTGTCCTTGTCCGTCACCAAAAACCTCCGATGTCCCTATGTATCGCGCGAACAATGCAATTGTCCTGTCCTGGGATGGAAGTGGCAAATCGTAATCCCCGGGACCTAGTATCCTCCGATTAGCTAAAACCAATTCTCAGACAAACGACCGCTAACCAAAAACATGATCTCGAAGCTCGCACAGCGAATAAATAATCCCGCCGGCAACAGCACCGTTGCTCTTGCAATGTTTCTAACAAGCTCAATCTACGCGCCGCCAGCTCTAGCCCAGGAGTCTATGGCGGAAAGAGTTTGGTCAAATTCTACCGAACTCGGCTGGGTTTTCACCTATGGCAACGCCACCACCAACTCGTTTAACCTGCGCAACGTGTTTGAGTACGCCTGGGTGGATGCTGACCTAAATCTAGAATTTGGCATTCTACGCGCCGACTCGGGAGACGACCGATTTGCGCTCGGTACTGAAGAAGCCTTCGAAATTATTGACCCGCCCGTAGAACCTGATACTGATCGTATTTACGCTAAAGCCCGTTACCTGAGGAACGTTTCTCGTCGGTTTTTCTGGTATGGCCGCGTTGACATAGAACGTGACCAGCCGGCCGGCATTACCTTCCGCCTCGCGCCCGCTGGCGGAGCTGGCAACAACTGGGAAACGCCTGAGAATATTGAGCTCCGCACTGGATATGGCTTCGGCTACTCAGCTGGAGAGATGACCTTCGACGGCTCCAATAACTACTTTGGGTACCAGCTTTTCTATGAGTTTGACATGAAAATTAGCGACAGTACTGACATCGATAGCAGCATGACCTTCGACGGCAGCATCATGTCAATGGGTAACTACCGCTTTCATTGGGCAAATGGCATCGGTGTGGCGATCAATGACAGAATGGCCTTGAAGGCAAGTTTGCGGCTCGTCTATCGAAACGATCCAGCCCTGGAAGAAATCGATCTGGAGGATCCCTCTGGAGCAGTCCTCGGCAACGTCATCGTAAGCAAGAAAAAACTCGACACGGGCTTTACAACCTCGTTGGTGATTAACTTCTGAAACCAAGGTTTTCGTTATTCAAGACACCTTCCGCTCGGCGATCCTTGTCCGCAAGGAACCAGAAAACACTATGGAATGACAATTGTCGAAGACCAAAGAATTTAACGAACAGGTGCCACGATGAAAACCACCCGCGTCGTTTCCCTTTTCGTCGCGCTCACCCTTCTCAGTTTAACGGGTGCAACCGCACAACAAGCCACCAGCAGTGAAGCCAGAATGGCGTCCTGGGACCAACACATGCAAATGGCGAAGGACTCGCCTTTTCGCAACCTTGAGTGGCGTGCCATCGGCCCCAAACAAGCAGGTGCCCGTGTCGAAGCGATCGCTGTTCCGTCTGGCAGCCACGGCACGATCTACGTCGGCATCGGTTCAGGCAACCTCTGGAAAACAACAAACAATGGCATCACGTGGGCCCCAATCTTCGAAAACGAATCTACATTTACGGTCGGGGACATAGCCGTTGCGCCATCGAATCCGGACATCGTATGGGTCGGGACTGGGGAGACTCAGCCACGCCACAGCGGCTATTCGTTCGCTGGTACCGGGGTATTCAAGTCTGAAAATGCAGGCGAAACCTGGCAGAACATGGGTTTGCAAGACACTCATCACATCGGAAAAGTCATCATCGACCCCAACAACCCCGAAACCGTTTACGTCGCTGCCATCGGCCATTTTTGGTCGCCCAATGAAGAGCGAGGCGTCTTCAAGACGACAGATGGTGGGCAAACCTGGCGCAAAACCCTCTATGTAAGCGAACGTACTGGGGCGGTCGAGATGGCGATCGATCCAGGCAATAGTGACATTCTCTACGCTGCCACTTGGCAAGCAGTGAGTGGCACCCCCCACGAAGGCGGTCTCGAAAGTGGGATCTATAAAAGCATCAACGCTGGTGAGACGTGGACCAAACTTTCTAACGGCTTGCCCTCGGGGCTGCTGGGTCGTATCGGCCTCGACGTCGCGTTTTCCAATCCGAATGTCATTTATGCCTTTGTCGACAACCGCAACGTACCTGCGCCATCTGATGCAATACCAGGAGTAAGTGAAAGCAACCAAGAGGCCCGCGAGATCATTGGAGGCGAAATTTACCGATCGAACGACAAAGGCTCTACTTGGTTCAAAGCAAACATTGACGACACCTACGGCTTCTTTGGGGTCTACGGTTGGAAATTTACCGACATCCGTGTTTCCCCCGACAATGAAGACGAAATTTTTGCCCTGGGTAACCGTGGCTACCATTCGGTTGATGGCGGCAAGACCTTCGAGCAAATTGGGGAAATCATCGTTCGTATCCACGATACACGTGGACTAGTCATGCATCTCGATCACCATGAGATCTGGATCGACCCCCAAAATGCCGACCGTATCTTGCTCGGCAACGATGGCGGATTATACGAATCAAACGACCGCGGCCAAACTTGGCTACACATGAATAATATCCCTGCGGCTGAATTCTATTCGATATCCCTCGACATGGAATATCCGTACAACGTATTCGGTGGCACGCAAGACAACGCAGCTTTGTATGGTCCCAGCGATGCCGACGTTGTTGACCATACCGACGACCCATGGGAGAACGTCTACCTTGATCGCTGGACCGGTGGAGACTCTTTTGACACCCTGCGAGATCCTACTAACCCCAATATCGTTTACTACGAACACCAGCATGGTGCGATGCTTCGTATGGATATCCAGCCAGGTGGAGATGTGCAGTCGGGTGGCGATTCGACCCAGAACATCCGGGCCCGGGCCCCTGAAGGAGAGCCGGAATGGCGATTTAGTTGGTACACGCCGATCATCATCTCTCGCCACGACCCGCGCACCCTTTACGTCGGGGCAAACTATGTCCTGCGATCAAGAACCCGTGGCGACAACTGGGAGACAATGAGTCCGGATCTCTCCGACGAGGGGGGAGGCATGCGCTCTGTGGTGCCGTTCGGGACGATCACGATGCTGGCAGAATCGCGCTTGTTGCCCGGTATCATTTACGCTGGCACCGAGGGTGGGAGTATTTGGCGGACAACCAATGATGGCGACGCGTGGGAGCAAATAAACCAAGGGCTACCACGAAAGTGGGTGAGCCGCCTGGTTGCCTCTGAGCACGAGGTCGGTCGTATTTACGCTTCTTTTACCGGCTATCGCGAAGACGACTTCAATGCCTACTTGTTCATCTCTCATGATTTCGGTGATTCATGGCTATCGATTAGCAACAGCTTGCCAGCGGAGTCAATTAACGTCATCGCGGAGGACCCGACTAATGAGGATTTGCTCTACGTTGGTACCGATCTGGGAGTATACGTATCACTCAACCGTGGACAAACGTGGGATTCCCTGTCGACAAAACTACCGACCACACCTGTCCACGACCTAGAAGTCCATCCGCGTGACCCGGAGATTGCCATTGGCTCACACGGCCGCAGTGTGTGGGTCCTGAACATCGAGTCTGTCCGGGTGCAGGCTCTGCAATAGCGAAACCTTCGGAGCCTTGGGAACTACTCGGGGACCTCAGTCAACAGATACTTCAACGCGAATGTGCCGATCCAGTGGGAACCTGCGTAATCGGCATCGAACATTGCTTCGAAGCCCATAGCGCCGTGTAATGCAGCGAGCTTCTGGTAGGCTTCGCTACGCAGGTCGCCCGGGGGTAAAACCGCAGCGATGCGGTTCATTGCATCACCACGAATAAATGCCAGTCCTATGAGGTGTGACTTGCCACCCAAAGCACGAGTTTCCTCGTCGATTCGCCGTTGCTCCTCGTCCGATGTGGTGGTCTTGCGAGTCTCTTCTTCATCACCTGAGAAACCTTCGGTCGCCGGCTCCGTCACTTGAGTATCAGCCGCCTGCTCCTCAGAATCGCTATTAGAAGGCTCTTCCGAGGTATCCACCGGAGTAGTAAGCGGCAAAAATTCACGGGCGTTAACCTGCGGCATAAAATCTTCGAACCAAGTTAAGAACTCGTCCGGCTCAAGAATCTCAGCCATCAGTGCCGCTTCTTCCAGGCATGGCGACAAAAAATCCGAACCCCACGGTTCGTAGGCCGTCGGACAGCCATAATCATCGAGGAACAACCGCTGAGAAGATTCGTAGATTGCTTCCTCGAGTGCGTTGTCTTTAACGATTCGCGCGTAGTCCAGCATCATCGCGAGGGCAAACGAAGTGTTGCTGTGGGCGCCACTGCGAGACGGACGTTCAAGGTCTGCCAGGTAGGCGACCATACGTTCCGAGAACAGGGCCGCGAGCGGTTCAAGATTGTCAGCCCATTCCGGTGCATCGGGATCGTCCCAAGTCCGCAATTCAGCGTACAGTTTTAGCAACCAAGCGTACCCGTACGGTCGCTCGAACCCACCTGCGGTCTCGAAGTATTCTAGCTCCCCCTCCAGAGCCCGCGCCGACAGATGGTCGTTCAACTTCTCTCGCACAAGTCCGCTGACAGGTAGGCTTGGGTATTCCTTGTGAATCTTAACCATAGCCCAGGTTGAATTGACCGCTGAATGCCAATCCCAACAGCCGTAGAAAGAGCGGTTGCGTTCATAGCCCGGCCGGCGGGCAGCAACGGTCTCGTCAAGGTAAGTACTGCGGTCACGCGGGGCCGCATGGGGGCGGTCCAAGCAAGAAAGCGGCATTGCCACCAAGGTGAGTGCCATTTCCAGGTCAAGATTTGGCACGCTTTCAAACGAAATCGAGTCAATAAACGCGGCTAGGTCCGCTGCTTCATCCCGGCTGATCTCAAGCGCGCCCACTGAAACAGTTTTATCTTCGGCGAGCTCAACCTCAGGATAGCCACACGCCGCACTGGCTACCGCTGCCAACAGAAAGATGCCGATGAGCTGGTTCTTCATAGAGCCGCATTCTAACCCGAGCATCCCGATACACTACTGTCCGCGACCACTTCCGCTCCCCAGACATTGTTTCATTGGTTAGCCGAAAGGTAATGCAGTCGAGGACCTCTGATGCGAGGACACCATAGTGGTCAATAACTCGCGCAATTTGTAGCAAGTGTAAACTCGCCCAATGCAAACCTTGAGACCCTGGAACCGTTGGCTAACGTTGCTTATTGGCGCTGGCTTGCTCGCTATATCCACCTTTACGAATAGTTTGGCGCAAACACGAGTCGAGTTTCACATGCTACCCCCGGTTTCGACTGGCCCAATGGATCCAGCGTGGAGTCCAGACAGTAAATGGATCGCGTTTTCGATGCGTGGTGACATCTGGAAAGTACCCGCTGAGGGTGGTGAAGCGATCGCGTTAACCGAGGGGCCTGCCTACCACTTCGAGCCAGCTTGGAGCCACGACGGCACCACTATTGCCCTCACGTATGAAATCGATGGCGACCTCGAGATTGGCATCGTTGCTGCCAGCGGTGGACCGGTGCAACGCATCACAAATAGTCCCGGCTACGACTTGCAGCCAGTGTGGTCAGCCGACGATCGCCAAATCCTCTTTGCTTCCCGTCGTAACGGTGGCTTCGACATCTTCAGCGCTCACCCGATAACGCCTGCCAACGTCCCCAGTGAAAGATTAATAGTTGAAGAAATTGTGGGTGGCCCCGGAAACCAGTATCAGCCATCCGTCTCGCCTGACGGCGTTTTAGTTGCATTCATGGCACCGGCCCCCGGGACACTCGGCAGCGGAGCTATATGGGCTAAGAGACATGTGTTGAACAACACCGGCACGCCGAGAACAGCCGATGAGCCATACCTAGTGCACACCGAAGAAACCAGCTACCGTGCCGAACCCGCATGGTCAGCAGACAATGCAGCGATCTTCTATTCGTCGGATTCTGGTGGCTCCAACGACATCGCTGTGGTTTCCGCTCAGGGTGGAAATCGAGTTCGCTTGACTGAGGTCCCGTCAGACGAATTCGGTGTCGCTGTTAGTCCTGACGGCAATAGGATTGCTTTCGTCTCTAATCACCAGGGCCCAACACGGTTGTACACGATGGGGGCAGGTGGTGGTGCTCGTAGTTCTTGGCGTGAAGTAGAAATCACCTCACGGCATCCGCGAACTGAAACCGGCACAGTACGAGGCCGAGTTCTCGACGAAAGCGGACAGCCAACGCCAGCACGCATTATGTTGACCGCCTCTGACGGTCGCGCGTACACCGAAGATGGTGGGTTCCATCGCATGATGTGGGTGAACAAGAGGCATTATGCACACACCGACGGTACCTTCGAAATCGAGTTGCCGGCAGGCTTAGCTTCAATCGAAGCAATGCGCGGATTCGAGTACCTCCCAACAAAGGTGAGCGCCGACATCATTGCAGGAGAAAGTACCGATGTGACGCTGGTTCTCAACCGTTTCGGCAATCTGGACCCATTGTTCGCTCTGGGCTGGTACTCCAGCGATATGCACACCCACGACCTGCACGAGGGGCGTTTCGGCCTTACCCCAGAGATGTTTTTTCGGCAGCTCGAAGCCGACGATGTGCGCGTCGCTAACGCCCTGATCCACATGGATGGGACGAAAATCATGGGACGATCAGAGAACCTGACCGGCGAACCGTACGAGATGTCCGGAGAAGAACGGATTCTGTACTACACACAAGAGTTCCGGGGCTCATACGGCCACGTAGCTTTACTGGGGTTACAACGTTTCATCATGCCGTTCATTGGCGGTGCCCGTGGCACACCGTACGCACCCGACGTACTTAAGCTGGCCCACATCGATGCCGCTTACAACCAGGGCGGTATCGCCGGGTTCGTACATCCTTACAATGGGCCTGTTGATACCCCACAACGTGCTGCAACCGCCGACATTCCTGTCCACGTCGCTCTCGGCCGCGGCGACTTCTTCGACGTAGTTTCCATTGCTTCTCTTGAGATGGAGTCGACCGAAATGTACTACCGGCTCCTAAACTGCGGTTTCCGCCTAGCTGCCACCGGTGGAACTGACAACTTCTCCGACGTTTGGCTAGACCCCTCAGGCGGTACGGCACGTACCTATGTTCACATCGATGGAGCCCCCCCTCTCACATTCAGCGGCTGGCTCGATGGCGTAAGGGAGGAAAAGACGTTCGGAACTAACGGGCCGTTGCTGTTCCTGAATGTCGGCCACGGGAGACTAAGCCCGGGGACCATGTTAGAACCAGGTGAGGAGTTTGCCCTCGAAAGCACTGACGATACGACTTTTGATATCAGTTTGGCAGTAACATCACTTGCGCCACTCGATCGCGTTGAAATCATCGTCAATGGAAGTATTGCTCACACATGGGGAGAACCTGATTTTGTCGGGTACAACCCGAACGAAGTCTGGAATCTATCAACCACAATTGAGCTCCTAGGTAGCGGATGGATCGCTGCTCGTGCCAGCGGCCCACCAAGCGAATATGTCGGCGACGCGTTTCCATTTGCCGCAACAAGCCCGGTTTACGTCGTTCGCGATGGGCACAACTACACATCCGTTGAAGATGCCCAGTTTCTCCTTGAAACAATCAACATACTGTGGGATCGAGTCGAGACTCGCGATGCGTTCAACACCGATGCTGAGCGGCGTGCGTACTCCGAAGCCATTGGCCAGGCACGCGCCATCTTCCAGCGCATCATTGACGACCTCTGAGTCTGTTTCCGGAACCTTGGCTATTACCTCTCAACCAATTCTTAATCAGTCAGTCCCCGTCGATCCGAAACCACCTGGTCCTCGTATTGTTTCATCGACGTCCTCAACTTCGCTAATAACCACACGTGCCACGGGCGCAATGACCAGCTGTGCGACCCGCTCGCCCCTGTTGATGGTCAATGGTTCGCTGCCAAGATTCATCAGAATGACCTTGACCTCTCCACGATAATCGGCGTCTAGCGTTCCGGGCGAGTTAAGTACTACCAGCCCGCGAGTTGCTGCTAGGCCCGACCGGGTGCGCACCTGGCCCTCGTAACCAGCCGGAATTTCCATCTTGAGGCCGGTTGGAATCATTACCCTTTCCCCATTTTCGATGATGATCGGCTCTTCAACCGCAGCGCGAAGGTCAATACCCGACGAGCCTGGAGTCTGATATTCGGGGAGGTCGAGTCCCATCGCGTGAGGCAAGAGCTGGATACGCAGATTGATAGCACTCATTCAGTGTGTTCCTGTCGTGTTGCCAGCAGAGTAGCAAGCCGAGGTTCGGGGTTAATACCAGCGTAGCTACGTATATCGAATTATGGAATGGTGTTTGGAACAACCATTACAGTCAACGAAGTTGCGGTAACCTTCTTGGGAACGATTTCAACTTTGGAGGCAGTCTGTGAGAAAGCTTGTTTCAAGTATCGTTTTATTCGCAATCTTCGCCTTTGTAGTAACTCCGGCACATGCTCAAATCGGGTTCGGCAGAACGGCCGCCGTGGGGGATGGCGAGGTTTTCATCGGTGAACCAGGCAACCAGGCGACCCCTGGATATGTGTATGTGTACCGCCCCGACTCGGGTGGATGGGCAGAAATCGCTACGCTCACCGCTGATGATGCAAGGGATGCTGACGGATTTGGCAGCGGAATGGCCATTGACGGAGACCGGCTCATCATTGGTGCCGAACTCATGGGCGCAGGCGCGGTGTACGTTTTCGAAAAACAAGAAGGGGCATGGGTTCAAGTCGCTAAGATCGAGGCACCGAACAGTAGTACAGGTGATCTCTTCGGCGCCTCCGTGGCAATTAGCGGTAATCGCCTTATCGTGGGCGCACCCGAGGCCTCTGGAGGCACCGGCTCTGCCCACGTATTCGAGCTGCAGGAGGGTGGCTGGCAACATGTCGACGCATTGTCCGGAGCGGGTACAGACAATGAAAACTTTGGAATGTCAGTCGCCATAGACGGCGATTGGGCTATCGCTGGTGCGCCTGACCGGAAGCTAGATTTTTTCCTGTCTGGATATGCTCCGGACGTGCCGTCAGGAATGGCTTATATTTTTGAGAACCGTGACAACGGTTGGGAGCAAGCTGGGCAACTGAACGGTTCGGGTGCAGGTTCCGGAGCGAATTTCGGTTATGCGGTAGCAATGCACAACGGACAAGTCATGGTTGGCGCTCCCGGTGCCAACGGTCTGATCGGAGCTGTTTACCTCTATTTCTATGACCCAGTGGAACAAAACTGGGACCAACTTCCAGGCCTTGAGCCATATGATCGCCAACCGGGAAGTTATTTCGGCGCGTCGATCGCGTTTAGCGAAAACGAGGCCTTCATCGGTGCCCCGGGCTCTGAGGGACGCCTAGGCCGCGTCTATCACTTAACCCGAAGCAGTCTCAATAGCTGGGATTCAGCGACTAAGCTCGGCGCCGCCAACCTTGGGCAGTTCTCGATTCTTTCCACTGCGGTTGCCGCAAAAGCTGACGTAGTCGTCGCCGGGGTTCCCGGCAACGACTACGGTGCCGGCACTGCGGTAATTATGGAACGCGACCACATTGGCTGGAACCGCACAGAAGTTCTGTCGGGGACAAGTGGCCTTGAGCCTGTTGTAGGTGAAGGTGTCCCCTGTGTTGACGGCAAGGCTGGCCCGTTCCTGTGTGACAACGTTGACATGGTTTCCTTTCTGCCAACCCACATGATCGGCGGCAACCGCGGCGTCGGGGTGAACGACATATGGGGCTGGACCGACCCCGATACCAACAGAGACTACGTTGTCGTTGGTATGCGTGACGGAACCACTTTCGTCGATGTCACCGATCCAAGCTACCCGGTATGGATTGGCAAGTTGCCCAAGACAGACGAAGCTAACACCTCGCTTTGGCGCGATGTGAAGGTCGAGAAGGACTTTGCGTTTATCGTCTCAGACAGCGCCGGACAGCACGGGATGCAGGTGTTCGATATGACCCGGCTGCGAGAGTTTTCAGGTGAGCCGTTGACACTTACGGCGGACACCACCTATCGCGGTGTCGACAGTGCCCACAACATGGTCGTGAATCCGGGCTCCGACTTCGCTTTCATCGTGGGAGCGGGTGGCCGCGAGAGCTGTGGCGGTAGCCTGCACATGATTAACATCGAGGATCCTCGAAATCCTGCCTTTGCCGGTTGCTTCTCCGACATCAGCACCGGAATGGCAGGTACTGGCGGCACCCACGATGCCCAATGCGTCACTTACGCGGGCCCTGACGAACGCTACACCGGCCACGAGATCTGCTTCACGTCCAATGGGGCTTCGGCATTGTCAATCGCCGATACCACTGACAAGCGCAACCCCGTTGCGATCGCGCGTGGCGAGTACCCGAACATAGCCTACACACACCAAGGCTGGCTGACCCCCGATCAACGCTATTTCTACTTAAACGACGAACTCGACGAATTCTCCGGGTTGGTGCCTGGTACCCGCACTCTGATATTTGATGTTCAGGAACTCGACGATCCGATATTAGTTGGAACCTACGAAACTGACAGCGAGGCTACCGATCACAACCTCTATATCGTAGGAGACGTGATGTATCAGTCTAACTACCGTAGCGGCCTGCGGGTGGTCGACATCTCAGATCCTGAAAAACCGACGGCGCTCGGATACTTCGACACAGTACCGTGGGGAAGCGACTTTGGAATGGGGGATATCATCAGCGGGTCGATCGGCTCGTGGAGCAACTACCCGTTCTTCGAATCTGGGGTGGTGGTGGTCGCCAGTGGGCGCGAGGGCGTGTTCGTCCTGCGAGTGCGCGAGCGATAGACCGCTTTTCTTTTTAGAAATTTAGGTGTTGCCCGAGCATCGGACCCTTATATAGAGCGAGAGCCGCTGACGCGGAAGGGGGAGCATCGCCCGACGAAAAGCGGCTTTTTGTCATCGCAATAACCAGACCATAAAAAAATAAACCCATCACGAGAATAATCAGATAAGAGATATTCATTGTGGCCCTCGGAAAGTTAAAAGTTGCCCTACAGTTGCCCACCTGGAAATTTGAGGAATCCTGGACCCAGTTCCAGCAAGGGTTTGCGAGGAATACGGGGCCAGAATTAGCTTAATCCTGCTTGCGCAACAGGAATGCACCTTCCATCAAGCTTGTAACAATAATCGTTCCAGATTCAAAGAACGGGTAGTTGCTCCAAGCTCCGGAAAAACCAGGTCCCTCTAAATACGGCGCTGTATCAAACATTCCCGCCTCAACCGGATTCTCTGGGTCCGTAATGTCGAGAATGTGCAAACCGTAACGATAGTTCGCCTGGTAGACAAAATCGCCCTTGACATACAGGTTGTGGGCGCTGGCAGGCAACGAGCCCATGAACATGGTTGTTAACAGTGGGTCTTCAAGATCACTCAGGTCCCAAATCGTGGTGCGCGTTGTTTGAGCATTGCCGCGGATTACGTCTGACTCGTCGTTCATAATGAAATATGCATGGTCGTCAGTCAGCCAACCCTGGTGCAAATAAGCAGGATTGGGGTAGGTGCCACGGCCTAGTAATACAGGGATTTCCTTGTCGGTAACGTCCGAAACTGACAAAAAGCCACCATTTGCCTTTAGGCAAATTTCTCGGCCCTCGTACCGCTCGTCTGGGCCTCGGTACACGGCGCACTGCACATCGTGGGTCCCGCGCTCATCCCGAAAACATCCCGCAAATTGTGGGTTGAGAGGGTCGCGGATATCAATCATGTGCAGCCCTCCGCCACAACTCTCACGCCCGTCAGCACCGACCAGGTAGGCAAAACCAGTTTCGGTATTGATGGCGATGTTGTGGACGCTTTCTACGAGGTCGTAGTGGCTATCGGGTTGAAACACCATGGGCATATTCGGCACGTCGCGCAGTTTCGACATATCGAAGACCTGCATTCCATGGGCTCCAGCGCCATCGGCGACGATGAAAGCATGCTCGTTGTAAAACTTGATATCTCGCCATAGCTGTGAAGGCGGCGTGTTCTGGGTCTTAGCTAGATCACCCACCAGTAAGGGATTGAGAGGGTCAGTGATATCGAAGAACGAAGTCCCATCATTACGGCCGATGAGCGCATACTCACGACCAGTCACCGGGTCAGTCCAGCCCCAGTTATCATTCGTGCGCACGCCTCGCGAATCGCCTTCTGCTTTGAGCATTGACCCCGGGATGAAGGCGAGCAAGTCGATACCATCGCAATCAAACGGACCAATCTTGCCATTGGTGCACTCACGCACCTCGCCGAGCAAAGCTGGCAGTGCATCCGGCTCACTGGCCAGTTCCCCGCGATCTTCCCATTCGCCGTTTGTGTTGCGCTCATACACATAAACAGCTCCGGCCTGATGGTCCATTCCGGTGGCCGATACGGCTGCAATACCGCCACTAGAGGCGATGCGATCGCCGAATGCATCACGAGTCACAGTTTCTTTCAAGAATATGCGCCGTGGGGCGCTAAGCAGTTCTCCGCCTTCATCACGGTACAGATAGACCATGCCGGTATCCGTACCCCGCGGAGCCGGTGAACCGACCCAAACGTCTTTGCCATCGATAGCAACCGCCGTGCCAAATCGGTCTCCACGAATGCCGCTGAAGGCAGCTAACCGCGAATGCTCCTCCCAAACACCATTCTCCTCATCGTACTTATAAACATAAGCAGCGCCATGACCGTCGCCACTTCCGGGGGCACCGATTACAGCCGTGTTGCTCTCAAGAGAAATGGCGGCGCCGAAGTTAGCGGCGCGCTCGTTCTCAGATCCAAGCGAAGCTGTCTCGCGCCAGTTGCCATTCTCATAGCGAAACTCGAAGACACGGCCGACCTCGGGTACAGGCGGCGTATCCTCTGGAACTGGCGACGGTCCTCGCCCCCGACGGCGACCACCGCCCTGGGGTTGAGCCACAACGTCCGCCGCACGAGTTGGCGCACCAACGAAAACGCGGCCGTCTGAAAAAGCAATAGACCTTCCAAAGCTGTCCCCTGCAACGATCCCATCGGTTGGCTCTAGGCTCCCCTGTAGAGTCCATCTTCCAGAACCGCCGCGCCGGAAAACATAGACCGCTCCAGGCTCGGCTGGTTGTGGTGTGCCACGGCCCCCACGACCACCGACACTCGCAGCCCGACCCGGCTTGCCAACCATCATCCAGTCACCTTCTATAGCCATCGCGATACCAAAATCAGTGCCGCAGTAGCCATACTGCTGACCACAACCAGGGTTAGGTCCAGTAAGTCCATCTACGCTGAGAGTCCCAGAGGAACGCCAATTCGCTCCGTCACGCTCGAAGGCGTGCAACATTCCCCCCCGCTGAGCTACGAAAAGTGTGTCCCCATCCATCGCCAGCACGGCGCCAAAACCATCGGCCCGCTCGGATTCCTCCGCTTGTAATCGCGTTACCTCCGCCCAAGTGTCACCACTTTTTCGGTACACATAGACCGTGCCTTGCCGAAAACTGTTGTTGGGCTCACCAATGATCAAGTCATCGCCATCGACGACGACGGTGAGGCCGAACCCACTGGATTGCGCCAGGACGGGTAACGCCGAGATAACGACAAGGACCAAGGAAAAGAGAATGGCTCGCACGGGATGCATGAAACCCTCCATGGGGGAAAGTTGAAAATCTGATGGCTCGCATCATAACGAGCCAAACGGCAGCTTCCAACGGGGGACCTTGTAGGTACGCCCCTTACTTAATTAATGGTCTCGACCGCAGTACCGTCTGAGATCGAGTCATCGGGGTGGACAACTACAGTCTCTCCGGCGCTCAGACCCGAGCGGACCTCGGCCCGTAAACCGCTACGCTGGCCGATCTCGATCTCACGTAGATAGGCAACACCATCTACAACCACGAACGCTGCCCAGCCTTCCCCGTGACGGAATGTGGCACTCGAAGGAATGCTAAGGACATCGTTTCCACTCCAAACAATAAAAACAGCGTCGACGCGATATTGATCACCTAGTCTTTTCCACTTCTCCGTTGGCGAAACGATGTCAACAACGGTCAACACTCGTTGTTCTTCGACACCTAGCGCAGAGATCTTGGTGAACCCAACCGGTTCTACAACCGAAACGACACCATCAAGTACACCCT
>Ga0310345_10002595_pt1 | contig 18012 bp, 14 predicted proteins | sample HC15DNA20500_MG_FD_204667 | JGI IMG/M metagenome (GOLD analysis project Ga0310345, IMG submission 204667) | Marine microbial communities from station ALOHA, North Pacific Subtropical Gyre - HC15-DNA-20-500_MG | ecosystem: Environmental > Aquatic > Marine > Oceanic | place: Pacific Ocean: North... | reverse complement strand
GTACTCGAGCGTGAACAGACGCGTGAGGGCGTTCTCCCGCGCGTTGAAGTAGTTGAGCGAGGCCTGCACGACGGCTGTCGATTCATCGGTTCGCGAGAACACGATGACCGCCTTCTTCAGCTGGTCGGGCTCGGGCGCATCCTCGGCATCGAAGATCACGAGGAAGTCCCCCCGTGCCAGCTCGAGGCCGACGTTGCACGCGCGGGGCTTGGTCTGCGGCACCCCGGCCGGAACCGGAACGACGATGAAGTGCTCCGGGACTACTGACCGAGCGATCGTCGCACGGGTTGCGTCGTCGCCCTCCTCGACGAGGATCAGCACCTCGAGGCGGTCGCGCGGATAGTCCAGGCGACCGAGATTGGTCATGAGCTGCGCGACGACCTTCTCTTCGCGAAAGACCGGCACCAGCACGGTGTAGAACGGCAGCTCGTCTTCGTCGAGCATCGCCAGTTCGAACTGCGACACCTTGTTCACGAGGTCGTAGCGGGATCCCCGGAAGGCCACGACGAACTTGAACAGCACGCTGGCCAGGAAGAAGAGATTGATGGCGGCGAGGATGACGACGAGTGTCGCGCCGGTCAGCAAGAGTGCACCGAGCACGGCGACGCTCGCCGCGATCGCGAACCCGATGACCTGGCCTCGGGAGAGCACGGTGCGTGCCGAGCGCACCGGATTGGCATTTGCGAGACCATCTGCCGCCTCGGCAGCGAACTCTGCCGCGAACACCTCGATCACGGCATCGACGATGAACTGCTGGCTCACCGGAACCACCTCGATCGGTGCGCCGAGATCGTCTGCGATCGCTTCCCCCTGCGCGGGGTTCAACTCGCGAGAGGCCCCGACCAGGATCGTGCCGTCCTCACCGGCCGCGAGCGGAATCCACCCTTCACGGGCGTACACCGCGCGAAAGCCGACATCCAGGAGGCTCACATCGATGTCCGTCATCCGTCGCCCCCGCCAGACGGAACCGAACCGAAACCGGTGAAGACGACCGACCACTCCTGGGCTTCGGGAAGTCGCGAGGCGACCACCCACCCGACGATGCCGACGAGAACGGAACACATCACGACGATCGCCGCATGCTGGGCTGGCGATTCGGTCGGAAGGATGGCGACCGAGATGTGCACCAGCAGATAGGCGAGCGCTGCAGCGGCGATCAGCGGGGAACCCACCAGCACACCCGCCAGAGCACCCACCGCGATCAACAGCATCATGACGCCCGAGCGCGCGAATCCGAACACTCCCGCGGTTATCGCCACAACAAGCACGGGCGCGAGATACAGCATGAGCGGCTCGCTGAGCGGATCCGAGAGCAGCGCCTCGATCGCGCGGGCGGCACTTGTCGCATCGGTGCGGAGAAAAGTGAGCGGTCCCGAGCCGATGATCACGCCGGCGAGGGCGAGCGCGACAGTGACCGCGACGGTGGGAAAGGCCACGATCACCGCGTTCGCCGCCCGGGCCTGTGGGCGGGAGTGGATGAGAAGAGTACCCACGATCGCCACGGTGAGAACGAGTGGGATGGCCCGTACGTCGGTCATCGCCGCTGCCCCGAGCAACAGCCCTGCACGAAATCCCGCCTGGGTGTTCGCGAGATTCTCAAAACGCACGATGTCGATGAGTCCGAAGCCGAAAAGGACGACGGCGCCGAACATTGTGATGTCGGTTGCCGCGAGCAGAACAAACACCGGCGAGATCAGCAGCGAGACCAGGACGACGAGACGGATGATGCCATGCAGCCCGCGGCGGAACATCGCCTGGTCAAGACCCTGGAGGAAGAAACCTCCCAGCAGCGCTCCGCCGAGCGCGAGGAGTAACTCCGACGGGAGGACCAGGGCCGGCAGCGCGCCCAGCGGCGGCGAGAACGTCGTCAAGAGCTGGCTGAAATCCGAGGCTCCTGCTCCGTCGCGCACGCGGGACAGCAGCGCCTGATTGGCCGTGTCGTGCCACGGTTCGGGAGCCAGCAGCGCGTAGCGCACGACGACGACGATCAGCGGGAGAGCGAGCACTCCCCGCATCGCCCAGCGCAGCCATGTGCGCCGAGGGTAGGGCGGGAGCACGCCCGCGGGGCTCTCGAGAAAGCGCGGCACATCACGGTCGAACAGGTGCTGACCGCTGAGCACGGACATTCTCGGTTCCGCTCGCCGGGGAAGACAGATGACGTGCGGATTGTAGCGAACGCCCCGGTCCCGCGGCGAGAGTTCAGCTGCGCAATGTCAGCGCGCGGGCGTCAGTTCTTTCCGAGCATTTTCTGGAGTTCAGCAAGGTCGGCCTCGGTCGGAGCCTGCTGCCCGCCGCCCAGGCCGAAGCCCGAACCGGTGGGTGTCGCGTTCTGCGTCGCGAGACCGGCGTTTTCGGCAGCGCGCTTCGCGGGGTTGCCCGATCGGGAACCCTGGCGTGCTTTCTGCGCCTTGGACTGCTTGCCGCGCTTGGCTGACGCACCGGGCCGACCGCCGCCGGGAACCGGACCCATGCCGGGGATGTTGGGAACACCGCCGCGCGCGACGGTCTTCATCATCTTGGCCGCCTGATCGAACCGCTGCACGAGCTGATTGACATCGGTGACCGTCATCCCCGCACCGCGCGCGATACGCAGGCGCCGCGATCCGTTGAGGATCTTCGGGTTGCGCCGCTCGCCGGGCGTCATCGACCGGATGATGGCCTCGGTGCGATCGATCTCGCGCTCGTCGAAGTCGTCGAGCTGCTGCTTCATCTGGCCCATGCCCGGAAGCATCCCGAGCATCTTCTTCATCGAGCCCATCTTCTTGAGCTGCTGCATCTGCTCGAGGAAGTCCTCGAGCGTGAACTGCTCAGTCGCGAGCTTCTCGGCCATCTTGGCCGCTTCGGCCTCATCGAAGGCGCTCTGCGCCTGTTCGATGAGGGTGAGGATGTCACCGAGATCGAGGATCCGGCTCGCCATCCGGTCGGGGTGGAAAGGCTCGACGTCGTCCAGCCCTTCGCCCGTGGACGCGAAAATGATGGGGCGACCGGTGACCGATGCCACAGACAGGGCGGCGCCACCGCGTGCGTCGCCATCGAGTTTGGAGAGGACAACTCCCGTGAAGTCGACGCCCTCCTGGAAAGCCTTCGCGGTGTTGACGGCGTCCTGGCCGATCATCGCGTCGATGACGAACAGCACCTCGTCGGGGTCAGTCGCCTTCCGGATGTCGGCAGCCTGCTTCATCAGCTCGGCATCCACACCCAGCCGACCTGCGGTGTCGATGATGACGATGTCGTGCTGCTTCTGCTTCGCGTACTCGACGCCATCCTTGGCGACTTTCACGGGGTTTCCGACGCCGTTGCCGGGCTCGGGCGCGTAGATCGCGGCTCCGGCCCGCTCGGCGACGACCTGGAGCTGGTTCACGGCATTGGGGCGCTGCAGGTCACAGGCCACAAGAAGCGGTGTATGACCGTCCTTCTCGAGCATCTTCGCGAGCTTGCCCGCGAAGGTCGTCTTTCCCGACCCCTGCAGGCCCGCCAGCATGATGACAGTCGGAGCCGTTTTGGCGAATTGCAGTCGCCGCTGCTGCCCGCCGAGGATGCCGATCAGCTCCTCGTTGACGATCTGGACGACCTGCTGGGCCGGGTTGAGGGCACGGTTGACCTCGTCGCCGAGCGCGCGCTCTCGCACCTTCGCGGTGAACTCCTTGACGACAGGGAGCGCGACGTCGGCATCCAGAAGTGCGCGCCGGATTTCGCGGACGGTCCCATCGACGTCCGCGGGCGTGAGCTTGCCCTTGGTGCGGAGGTTGCGGAAGGTTTCGGTAAGGCGATCCGAGAGCGTGCCGAAGGTTGCCATGATCGTCCGATTCTACGTGAGCGTGCCCCCGGCGATCAGCGAAGCACTCCCAGGGCGCGACGAAGCAGATCGTCAAGGCTCTCGCGCCCCGCACCAGCCAGCGCCCAGGCCCGCAGCGCAGCGACGACAGCCCCCGCGTAGGCTGCGGCGTGCACTTCGGCGGCGAGCGCTTCCTCTCCCGTTCGACGCAGGTAGGGGCTGATGGACGCAGCGATACGCCACTGCCGCGTCGCCATCTCCTGGGTCAACTCGGGAACGACTCCCATCGCTTCAGAGTTCACGAGCGCAAGCGCCAGCGCATCGGGGGTGAACCGCGAGAAGGCCTCACGCACAGCATCCGCCACGACCTCTGCCGGCCGCGAAGACGGGCACGCCGCAGCGAGGAATCCGTCGAGAAACTCGATCCGCTCATCCAGGCCCGACCAGAACACTTCGGACTTCGACTCGAAGTAGTTGAAGAAGCTCGACCTGCTCACTCCGACACGGCGAGCGATATGCGCGACAGTCGTGCGCTCGTAGCCCTGTTCGAGGAAGAGCTCGCATGCCGCTTCAGCGATTGAATCCCGCGATACCGCATGTGGCCTGCCTCCGGACATGGAGGAAGGGTACACGTCGGCGTTTCCAGGATTCAGCGTATTGTTGGACGCAGTCCAGAAACTGCGGAGGCTTGCGTGCTCGATGTGGTGGTGGCGGGCCTGTCTCCCGCGACAGTTCCCTATCTCGACGCCTGGGAGATGCAGCGCCGCATCCACCGCGAGGTCGTCGCAGGTTCCCGCCCCGACACGCTCGTCCTGCTCGAACACGACGCGGTCTATACGGCTGGCAAGCGGACGGAGCCGCACGAGCGTCCCGCCGACGGGACACCGGTGATCGACGTCGATCGCGGCGGGAAGATCACGTGGCACGGTCCCGGGCAGCTCGTCGGTTATCCGATCGTGCGGCTTCCCGATCCGATAGATGTCGTGGCCCACGTCCGTCGCCTCGAGCGGCTGCTCATCTCCGCCCTCTCGCAGAACGGCGTCGAGGGGTACCAGGTCGAGGGTCGCAGCGGCGTCTGGGTTCGCCGCCCCCTGTCCGAAGACAAGGTGGCGGCCATCGGGGTGCGCGTGGAAAAGGGTGTGACGATGCACGGCTTCGCTGTCAACTGCGACAACACGCTCGCCGGTTTCCGCGGGATCATCCCCTGCGGGATCACGGATGCCGGCGTCACGACGGTCAGCGAGGTGGTCGGCGCGCCCGTCGCACCAGCAGACATCCTGGCCACCGTCGTCGAACAGTTCGAGCGAGAGTACGCGGAGGTCACAGCATGAGTGCATGCGGGACAGGATCGACAGGCGGCGCTTCCGCCACCGGAGCGCAGACTGCCCCCGAGGGCAGAAAACTCCTGCGGCTCGAAGTCCGCAATGCGCAGACTCCCATCGAGCGCAAGCCAGAGTGGATCCGCACGAAAGCCAAGATGGGGCCGGAGTACACCCAGCTGCAGCACCTGGTGAAAGATGAGGGTCTTCACACGGTGTGCCAAGAGGCCGGATGCCCCAACATCTACGAGTGCTGGGAAGACCGCGAGGCAACCTTCCTCATCGGCGGATCTCAGTGCACCCGACGCTGCGACTTCTGCCAAATCGACACGGGAAAGCCCGCCGCCTACGACACCGACGAGCCGCGGCGGGTCGCCGAGAGTGTCCAGCGGATGCAGCTGAGGTACGCCACCGTCACGTGCGTCGCCCGCGACGACCTGCCCGACGGGGGCGCATGGTTGAACGCAGAAACGGTGCGGCGGATTCACGCCGTGAATCCCGGCACCGGTGTCGAGTTGCTCGCTACCGACTTCAACGGCGAGCCTGCCCTTCTTGATGACGTGTTCGCGGCGCGCCCGGAGGTCTTCGCCCACAACGTCGAGACCGTCCCGAGGATCTTCAAGCGCATCCGCCCCGCGTTCCGTTACGAGCGCTCGCTCGACGTTCTCACCCAGGCTCGGCAGGCAGGGTTGATCACCAAGTCCAACCTCATCCTCGGAATGGGCGAGGAGCCCGAGGAAGTGGTTCAGGCTCTGCGCGACCTCCACGAAGCCGGCACCGACATCATCACCATCACGCAGTACCTGCGGCCCTCACCGCGTCACCTGCCTGTCGCGCGCTGGGTCAAACCCGACGAGTTCGTCGCCTTCAAAGAGGAGGCCGAGCGGATCGGATTCCTCGGCGTGCTGGCGGGGCCCCTCGTCCGTTCGTCGTACCGCGCCGGGCGGCTGTGGGCACAGTCGATGCTGTCGAAGGGACGACAGATCCCCGACAACCTGTCGCACCTCGCCGACGACATCGCGCGCGAAGGCCTGAGCTTCGCTCAAGCCGTGTGAGCGAGCTGGGCGCGGTCAATCAGCGCTGGTGACCGAGAGCACCGTGCCGTCCGAGGCGATGTTCACCAGGAGCACGTCGTCGGTGGCATCCGGGTCGAGGGCGTACTCGAGCACGGCGAACGGGTCGGATCCGCCGTGTTCGTCGGCCAGGATCGTCATGCTCATCAGTTGCAGGGCACGGATGACGTCGATGTGCGTGTCTCCGGAAATGTCGACGAGGAACGACTCCAACTCCTCGCCCAGCATTTCCTGCTGTTGCAGGATGTACTCGGTTACCTCGCTGGTGCGCTCGCTCAGCTGCGACACCATCGCCTCGCGCGCGATCCGATCAATCGTCTCGAGAGACGAGATGAGGCTCGCGGCTACATCGAGCGCGTCCGGAGAGACATCGTCTTGATCGGGCGCGGTCAGATCGACGGTGACCGACTGGTCTGCGAACTCGACGTTCTCAGACCAGAAGATCGAACCGTCCGGACCAGATTCCAGCAGGCCGAAGAAGTCGTGCTCGATCGCCATGACCCCATGAAACCAGCCCCGGGGGCCGACCGATAGTCCCCGCGCCCGGCGCGGCGTCAATCGACGAGGGCGGCAGCGAAAACGTGCGGGGTGAAGCCGGTGAGATCGCCGATTCCTTCGCCCTGCCCGAGCAGCTTGACAGGGATGCCGGTGCGCTCCTGAACAGCGAGGACGAACCCGCCCTTCGCTGAGCCGTCGAGCTTGGTGAGAACGAGGCCGGTGACGCCGGCGTGCTCCAGGAACGCCTCGGCCTGCATGACGCCGTTCTGCCCCGTTGTTGCGTCCAGGACGAGGAGGACCTCACTGATCGGCGCCTGCTTCTCGATGACCCGGCGGATCTTGCCGAGCTCATCCATGAGGCCGCCCTTGGTGTGCAGGCGCCCTGCCGTGTCGACGAGCACGATCTCGGTTCCGGTGTTCTTCGCGTACTCGATCGTCTGAAAGGCCACGGATGCCGGGTCTTGCCCCTCATGCTGCGGCCGGACGATATGCGCGCCGCCACGCTCAGCCCAGGTCGCGAGCTGGTCGACGGCAGCGGCGCGGAAGGTGTCGGCAGCGCCGACGACGACGCTGCGCTGGTAGCGGCGCAAGAAGTTCGCGAACTTGCCGATGGTCGTGGTCTTTCCCACCCCGTTGACCCCGACCACGAGCACGACGGCGGGGCGCTCGGTGAGCTTGAGCGTGGTGTCGAATCTCGCGAAGTGTTCTTCGAGCGTTTCTTTGAGCATCCGCTGCAGGTCACGCGGATCAGTGGTCCGATACCGGTCGACCTTCTCGCGCAGCTCATCCACGATGCGCTCGGTGATGTCAGGGCCGAAGTCGGCTGTCAGGAGCGCCGTCTCAAGGTCCTCCCACGTCGTCTCATCGATCGTGGGTTTGACGAACATGCCGCGTAGCGCTCGTCCGAGCGACCAGGATGATTCGGCCATAGCTCCAGCCTACGGTCAGCTGGCCGCGCGATCGGCGATCCGCTGGCCAACGACAGCCGAGACGCCGTCCTGTCGCATCGAGACACCGTAGAGTGCGTCGGCGATCTCCATCGTCCGCTTCTGATGGGTGATCACGATGAGCTGACTACTGGCGCGCAGCTGCTCGAACACACCCAGGAGTCGCCCGAGGTTGGCGTCGTCGAGCGCCGCCTCCACCTCGTCGAGGATGTAGAACGGGCTCGGACGGGCCTTGAAAATCGCCGTCAGCAGCGCGACCGCCGCGAGGGATCTCTCGCCGCCAGACAGCAGCGAGAGCCGCTCGATCTTCTTTCCGACCGGCCGCACCGCAACTTCGATTCCGGTAGTCAGCGGGTTGTCCGGATCGGTCAGGCTCAGGCTCCCCGAGCCCCCGGGGAACAGGATCGGAAAGACCTCGTCGAACGCGGTCCGGGTGTCGTCGAACGCGGCGAGGAAGATCGTCTGCATCCGCTCATCGAGGTCCTCGATGATCGTGACGAGGTCCTTTCGCGTGCTGGTGAGGTCGGCGAGCTGCTCCGTGAGGAACGTGTGTCGCTGTTCGAGCGCGGCAAATTCCTCGAGCGCGAGCGGATTCACCCGACCGAGTTGCGCTAGCTTGCGTTCGGCATCCTGGAGCCGCTTCCGCTGACTCGCGCGGTCGAAAGCCACCGGCTCTTCGCCGTCGTCAGCAGGAATCGGCTGATCGGGCCCATATTCGGAAACGAGAATGTCTTCCTCAAGACTCAGTTCCGATCGCGCCCGGTCAAGGATGCTCGTCACGTGAAGTCGCTTCTCGTGCATCTGCAGCTCGAGCCCGTGAACGCTTTCGGTGAGTCCTGCCAGACGTTCCCGAACCGCGGCTTCGTCGGCCCGAACTGCCGACAGCTCTGACGTGACGGCGGAGCGGGCCGACTCGGCTTCAGCGAGCTCGAGACGCGCCGCCGAGACCGATCGGTCGACCGAATCCAGGACGGCCGGCAGGGTCGCTGCGACATCGGCGGCAACCTGACGTTGGCGTCGACGAATGACAGCGCGTCGCGCCGCTTCGGCGGCAGCCGCGGCCTCGCGCTCGCGCTGGCGTTCCAGCTGCTGCACACGCGCCTGTCCGGCGCGAACCCGCTCACGGAGCGTTTCGACCTCGAGCCGCGCCCGCATCTCGTGCTCCCGCGCACCCTCGAGTGCCTCGAGAAGCCCGTCGCGAGCCGATGCGTCAAGAATGGGACGCGGCGCCTCCAGGGCATGCTGCAATTGCGCCTGAGCCGACGCTGCGGCTGCCGCAGCATCATCCCGGGCAGCCTGCGCCTGCGCGAGTCCTGCCTCAAGCCGTTCACACTCCGCGCTGGCAGCCTCGACTTGCACGGTGGCGCGGTTGACCTGTTCCGCGTGCGCAGCCACCGCTGCGTCGTGCTCACGCAGCCGGGTCAGCGCCGCGCTCGTGTGGCGTTTGGCCTCCTCGGCCTCGGCGCGCGCATCGGCGAGCGCCTCCCGCAGGGAGTCGGCCACCACGACGAGTTCATCGCGACGGTCGGCGGCAGCGTCTCGTTCGGCCAGGAGCTCAAGTCGGGATCGAGAGGCTCCCGCGCCTGCTCGCAGCGACGAGCCTGTGAACACCTCACCCGCCCGGGTGACGACGGTGATCGTGCGCGGGTCGGCGACCACCTGCGGCGCGCTCTTCCGAACTGCGTCGAGGTCGTCCGCGATGACGACACGCGCCAGAAGCGCCCGCACACCGGCGGGACCGGTGACAACATCTGGGGCGGGCCGCAGCGAACCGAATCCAGAAAGATCCTCAACCGCTTCCGCGACCTCGCCGATGACAAAATCGACCACCCCGCGATCGGCGTCACGCACTCGCTCGGCCAGCGCAAAGCCATCCTCGAGGCTGTCCACCAGCACACCTTCGGCGCGGGGACCGAGCACGGCGGCGATCGCGGCCTCATACCCGGGCGTGATCTGAATGGCGTCACCGACCAGGCCCCGAACCCCGGGAGCTTCCTCAGCAATCAGGTCAGCTGAGGCGTTCTTGACGCCCAGCGCGCGCGTCAGCGCCGTGGTCTGGGCGGTGAGCGCTTCGATCTCGCGTTCGGTCTCGTGAAGGCGGTCCCGGAGCTCCGAGACGCGGGTCTCGGCATCCGTCGCCCGGCGGCCAGCCTCGTCGTACTCGGCTGCGTACTGCGCCGAGCTGCCCTCGGGAACGAGCTCGGGATCGACCCCGGCAAGCTCCGCCGCCGCCGACTCGCGACGAGCGGTCGCGGCATCCAATGCGCGTTGCTGCCGTGCCAGCGCATCGTCGATGGCCGCCAGCGCTGACGCTGCGGCGTCCGCCGACCCCCGCAGAGCGGTGAGCTTCATCTCATGCTGCGAAACCAGCGCGCTCTGCTCGGCGATGTCGACATCCAGGGCGTCGAGTTCGGCTCGAGCTCGCATGACGTCACGGGCAGCCTCGGATGCCGCATCCTCGGCATCCACGAGACCTGCAGAAACCTCGTCGATCTCAGCCCGCGCGTCATCGATCATTGCGCTCGTGACGGTTCGGACTGCCGCACCGTCGTCATCGGACGACTCCCCGAGAAGCGTCAACCGCTGGCCGGCGAGCGAGTACAGCCCGCGCAGGCGCTCCTGCACGCGTTCGAGCGAGAACAGCACCCGCCGCGCACCATCGACAGCCTCGGACCGCTGCTCAGCCTCGAGCTGCGCGATCCGTACCCGCAGCTGATCGGATCGATCCTGCAACACAAGCCGCTCGGCGTGGCGCTCATGCTCGGCCCGCATGTGATCTGCCAGCTCCGCACGCAAGCCGACGAGTTCGTCGGCTATCAAGCGAGCCTTCGCGTCGCGCACGACAGCGGCGATCGTGGCAGCTTCCCGGGCGATCTCGGCTTGGCGGCCCAGAGGCTTGAGCTGTCGGCGCAGCTCACCGGCCAGATCGCTCAGGCGCGTGAGGTTCGCTTCCATCGCCTCGAGCTTGCGAAGCGTCTTCTCTTTGCGGCGCCGGTGCTTGAGGATCCCCGCGGCTTCTTCGATGAACCCGCGTCGGTCTTCGGGAGAGGCCTGCAGCACTGTGTCGAGCCGACCCTGCCCGACGATGACGTGCATCTCGCGCCCGAGTCCCGAGTCGCTCAGGAGCTCCTGTACGTCAAGCAGACGGCATCCTTCGCCGTTGATCGCGTACTCGCTCGCTCCGTTGCGAAACAGCGTCCGGCTGATCGTGACCTCGGAGTACTCGATCGGCAGAGCTCCGTCGCTGTTGTCGATCGTGAGTTGCACTTCGGCGCGACCCAGCGGCCCGCGAGTCGAGGTACCGGCGAAAATGACGTCTTCCATCTTGCCGCCGCGCAGGGTCTTGGCGCCCTGCTCCCCCATGACCCAGGCCAGCGCATCGACGACGTTGGACTTGCCCGAGCCGTTGGGTCCGACGATCGCGGTCACCCCCGGTTCGAAGGCGAAGGTGGTCGGCTGGGCGAATGACTTGAACCCCTTGAGCGTGACGCTCTTCAGGTGCATGCGCGTTCCTTCCCGACGTGTGGCGTATCGACCCCCACCACCGACCGTCGACCTACGCTACCCTGCTAGGCCGCTTCACCGAGGGAGCCAGGCCCAGGACTGGCGACACGCCCGGAGGTCCTCGAATTCTGGGAGCTTGCTTGACGAACGCTGCTTCGACCCGCTAACGTTCCAGATCGCGACACGTCACGAGAGGAGGACAGCCATGATGATTCGCAATGCAGTGTTCGGACACACCCCGCTGCGCGCTCCCATGGGACTGACCTTCCTGGGACTGCTCGCCGCTCCCACCGCCGCGTAACGCGCGCTGGTTGAGCCACCGGACCTCGTCGGTTCCGGCCCCACGGACTACCTGTCCGTTCACTTCTCCGCATCTGCACTGACCCGCTGGCCAGCGCACGGATGCCTCCCCGCTGCATGCCGGAAGAACACCGGCATTCGCAGCCGACCAAAAGGTCTCTCATGTACACCACGCTCGAGCCCGTCGAGGCTCTCACCACCCACCCCCACGTCCGTCGACATCTGACGCTCGCCGAGCGCGCAAGCCTTCGGGTAGCCGTCTGGGTGCTCACGCAGCACCTCCGTCGTGCTGCTTCCCGGGAACAGCGCGAAGTCGCACGCCTCCGGTACGACCAGGAGCGTGCGCGCGAAGAGCGCGCAGCTCAGGCCGTCCGCCTGGCCGCCTGGCATCTGAACGCCCGCTGATCGAAGGATCCGACGTGACAACCGCAACACCCGACATCCGGCCCCTCACCATCCCGAGCAGTCTCCACGCCCCCGAGGCGGCAGACTTCCTCGAGATGGTGAGGGTCCGCAACATCGTCTATGACGAGATCAGCGGCAACCGAGACGAGGAACTCGATCCCGCCGTGCTTCTCCCCCTCTATCGGCCATCTCCGTTCGCGCAGCGACTCATCTGGGGGGTGTGGTCCGGCGGTGAGTTCGTGGGACGCGCGGGGCTTGATCTCCCTCACGACGAGGACGCCACGGCTGCCTACGCGCAGATCGAACTTCGCCGCCACGCGTGGAGTCATGGCGTCGGAACGGCGGCACTCGGCATCCTCGAGGCGGCTGCCGCCGAGAACGAGCGTCGCGTCATCGAGTCATGGATCGAACACCCGACCGCAGACGGTGAGCAACTTGCTCCGCCGACCGGTTTCGGGCGGATTCCGCTCGATCACGCTGCGCGATTCGCACTTCGCCACGGCTACGCGCTGGAACAGGTCGAACGCAAGAGCATCCTCGACCTTTCGGCCACCAGTGTCGATCTGGTGAGCGAGCTCCATCAGCAGGCGTCCGTGGCGTCAGCCGGGTACGAGCTCGTCTCGTGGCGTCCGCCGACTCCCCCGGAGTTCGTGGCCGACTACGCCTGGATGAAGTCGCGAATGAGTGTGGACGCACCGAGCGCGGGCATGGAGATCGCCGAGGAAAGCTGGGATGCGGCCCGGATACTCGAACACGACACCCATTGGATCGAGGGCGGGCGCGACGTGCTCGTTGTCGCGGCGCGCGATCGCGCGTCGGGTCGACTGGTTGCCTTCACCGAGCTGGCGTCGAGCCCTGGGCACCCCGTGACGCACCAGGAGGACACACTGGTGCTTCGCGAGCACCGCGGTCACCGACTCGGGATGCTGATCAAGACCGCTGCGCTGCTTCGCTGGCGCGAACTGGCGCCACACACGCAGCGGATTCTCACCTACAACGCCGAGGAGAACCGGCCCATGCTGGCCGTGAATGAAGAGATCGGGTTCCGCCCGGTCGCCTACATCGGCGCGTGGAAGAAGACGCTCGCACCCGCATCCGACGCCAGCACCGACGCCGTCAGCGGGTGAGATAGCGAAGCACGGCAAGCACGCGACGATGGTCGTCCGCATCGACCGCGAGACCGAGGGCGTCGTAGATCTTCGACGTGTGCTGGACGACAGCTTTCTCGGAGAACCCGATGGCGCTCGCAATCCAACTGTTGCTGCGCCCTTCGGCCATGTAGCCGAGCACCTCGCGTTGACGAGGCGTCAGTCGCTCGACACCACCGCCGAGCACCTGGGCACGTGAGAGGAGAATCTCGACCACGTCGGGGTCCAGCGCCGTCCCCCCGCGAACGACGCGTCGCAAGTCTTGCGTGAAGGTACGAACATCCGCGATGCGCTGCTTGAGCAGGTAGCCGACCTTGCCCTGACCCGTGCCGACGAGTTCGATCGCGTAGCGGCGCTGTACGTGCTGGGACAGAACGACGATTGCTACATCGGGCGACGATGCGCGAATGCGGTGCGCGGCCACGAGTCCCTCGTCCGTGAACGTCGGCGGCATCCGGATGTCTGTAATCACCAGTTGGGGCTGATGTTCACCAACGGCGTCCTCGAGCTCGGCGGCGGTTCCCACCGCGCTGACGACCTCGAACCCGTCCTGTTCGAGCACCAGGGCAAGTCCCTGCCGCAACAACGCTTCGTCTTCAGCGATCACTACCCGCACGGGATCTCCATCCTCAGATTCGTACCCGCCCCCACCACCGAGGTCACGGTCAGCGAGCCGCCGACAGCCTCAACGCGGTCGACGAGACCGCCCAGTCCTCGCCCCTCGACGTGCGCTCCACCGACACCGGTATCGGTCACCGACACGCGAAGCACGTCATCGACTCGGGCGACGGTCACCGTGACGCGGTCGGCGTGAGCATGCTTCACGGCATTGGTAAGCGCCTCGGCAACCACGAAGTACGCCGTGGTCGCCGCCGCCGTGGGAATCTCCTCAAGCGATGTCATCTCCAACGCCGTGGGAATCGGCATCCGGTCAACGAGATCCTCGATGGCGTTGCCGAGTCCGCGACCGACCAGGGGCAACGGCAGAACATCGTGCACGAGCCGGCGCAAGTCACTCGCGGCAGCATCGATGTTCACGCGGAGCACTCGCGAGCGGGCACTGGTCGCCTCGCCTTCCTCAGCAGCGTTCGCGATCTGCTGCGCTTCGAGCGCGAGGAGCACCAGCTGCATCTGCAGCCCATCGTGAAGGTCCTGGGCAATCCGCAGCCGCTCCCGGTCGGCGGCGTCGACCAACCTCGCCCGGGATGCCATCAGTTCGCGCCGGCTGCGCAGCAGTTCGACCGACAAGCGTGCGCGATCGATCGCGACGGCAATGACCTGACCGACTCGGCGGACGTAGTCCCCATCGACCGTGAGCCGCGGATCGTATTCGATCGATGCAACGGTGCGGCCCTCCACCATGACGGGGATGAGCGCGCGCTGACCGCCGACCGGCGGCGGATCGATGATCTCGCCGCGCTCGTCGATCCACGCACCGTCCTCGCCCGTGAACACGAGGCGCAAGGTCTCGTCTCCGAGCGTGCGAGCAAGCGCATCCCGCAGGGGCGTTTTGCCCTCCCTGACCACCGCGAGGGCCTCACTCAACTCTTCCCACCCGCCGCTGCGCGGAAAACCGCCACGCAGGATGACCGCGACAAAAGCGACGGGAACGCCCGCGAGGATGATGAGCTGTATCGTCGCGAGCGCCACAGAGCCCTGGGCGCCGAGGACGTCGAAGAGCGCCGCGCTTGCCGGCACAGCCAGCACCGCGAAAATGCCGTACCCGTACAGCGGCAGAAGGAGCCGCCGGAAGACGGCGTCGGCTGCCAGGACCGTACGCGCGAGAAGCCCAGCTGTCACCACCATGACGGCGAGCCCGCCCAGGCGCTGCGTCAGCACGAAGACGTCCTGAGCCTGCGGATCTCCCGGGGCGATGAGAGCACCGACTCCAGGGAGCACCGCAACCGCGTACGCAGCAGAAACCACCACGCGCGACACTGTGCCGCGCAGCCGTCCGGAGGGAAAAGCCAACAGCAGCTGCACGATCGCCGCGAACACGACAGTCGCGAAAACGTCACCGACCAGCGCGAGAACTACAACCGAAGCGTTGCCGAGGTTTCCGGCATACACCGCGAGACTGGCCGCAATCAGCAGAGGTCCCATTCCGTTGGACGGTCGCCGCATCCAGGCCAGAACTCCCGCCCCGATGTACACGACGAAGACAGCGGTGTACACGATGAGGACGGCTGTGACGGGCTGCTGCGATCCCGGCAGGATCACGGCAAGTTGCATTCCCGCGAGCAGGATGCCCAGGCTCGCGACGAGCGCCACCAGAAACGCACCCGGCGCATGGGACGGATTCGGCTGGGCACGGATGCCGGGCGGACTCGAGCTCATGAGCCTCGAGCCTGACACATCGACCACGCAGACAACTATCGCGCCCCAACCCGCGGGTTCCCATGGACCTACGTCTATGGAGGCGGCGCGGACAACACAAAAGACTTGATGAAGCCCCCGCGCACCCCGTCAAGGAGCACCCGATGTCCAGACTTTCGGCACGCTGCACCGTTCTCGCACTGTCAGCGAGCGTTCTCGTCGCCCTGACCGGCTGCACGGATACCTCGCCGCCGGCGACGATCCCGGTGCAGACCCAACCCAACCCGGGAGAAGATGCCATCGCCCTCCCGGCTGAGTCGGTCTCAGCGGCGGTGACGAAGGCCGTTGATGCCTTGCCGGGCCTCATCGACGCAGCGCTTGAGCAAAGCGGGGTCCCGGGGCTCGCCGTTGCGGTGGTCCACGATGGCGAGATCGTCTACAGCGATGGTTTCGGCGTCAAGACGGCGGGCACCGATGACACGGTCGACGCGCAGACCGTGTTCCAAATCGCCTCGGTATCGAAGTCCCTGTCTGCGACCGCCGTCGCCAAGGCCATCACGGAGGGCGCCGTGACCTGGGACACTCCCGTGGTCGAGGAACTGCCAGGATTCGCGCTCTCTGATGCGTACGTGACCCGCAACGCCACAATCGGCGACTACTTCTCGCACCGGACGGGACTTGCCACCGGAGCCGGCGACGATCTCGAGGACCTCGGTTACGACCGCGACTACATCATGGAACATCTGTATCTGCAGCCGCTGTCAGCGTTCCGGTCGACCTACAACTACTCGAACTTCGGGATCACCGTCGGTGCCGAAGCGGCAGCCGCCGCTCTCGACAAGCCGTGGGAGGATGCCATCGACGAGCTGCTCTTCGAGCCGATAGGTATGACGTCCTCGAGCGCCCGGTACGCCGACTTTCTCGCGCAGTCGAACCGCGCAACGATCCACGTCCTCGTTGATGGCGAGTTCGTCCCGCTCTCCGAGCGAGATCCTGATCCCCAGTCCCCCGCGGGAGGGGTCTCGTCCACCGTGCTCGATCTCGCCGCCTGGATGAATGTCGTGCTTTCGGACGGGAAGATCGCCGGGGCCGAGTACATCGATCCGGCAACGCTGACAGCTGCCACCACGGGCGAAATGATCAGCGGGCATCCGGTATCGAACACGGCGCGCACGAGCATGTACGGCTTCGGGTTCAACACGGGCACGGAGCTGAGTGGCCGAACCTCGATCAGTCACTCGGGCGCCTTCATCCTGGGCGCGGCAACGAGCTATCGGCTGGTCCCGAGTCTTGATCTGGGCATCGTGACCCTGACCAACGGTGGACCCCAGGGCGTACCGGAGGCCATCAACGCGGAGTTCCTGGATCTGGTGCAATACGGCTATGTCACCCGGGACTGGGTGACAGACTTCAACGCGGCGATCGGGTCCTATTACGCCCCGACCGGTGACCTCGTCGAACAAACGCCACCTGCGGATGCGTCGCCTCCTGCACCGGCATCCGATTACGTCGGGACATACACGAACCCGTACTACGGCGAACTGGCGGTGAGCGAAGAAGCAGGCGAACTGCGCGCAGCTCTCGGGCCGGATGGCGCGTACGTCGTGACGCTTGATCCGTGGGATGCCGACACGTTTGCCTTCACTCCGACGGGCGAGAATGCGCCCCCGGGCTCGAGATCGTCCGCGACCTTTTCCCGCACAGGCGGCGCCGTGACGGCACTGACGATGGAGTTCTTCAACCGGCAGGGGTTGGGAACCTGGACGCTGGCTGGCTCAGGAAGCAACTGACGCGTCGCGGTGTTCTCGGACAGCTCGTTCGAGCAAGAGCAGCCGTCGATCACGATCACCCGCGATCTCCGTCACCGTTGCGTTCCCGATGAGATCCGAATCATCGGCGTACTCCAGCAGAGCGATATCCATCGCATCGCGAAGCTCGAGGTCTTCGCTCTCGCCGATGGATATCGCATCCCGTCGGTTCAGGGGCAGAATCACCAGAAGGTCCACCGAGTGCATCGCCGCCGCTGTCAGCTCATATCCGCGCTCGATCAGCTCGGAGTCAACGATCGCTCTGCCCAGGGACTGCATCGCCGAGAGGTAGGCAAGAAAGTCCAGGGGCCCCCGCTCGGCGAGCACCGGCCCCGGAGCCGGCTCGAGCAGTCGAGATGCCGCGATGCCGAGTTGATGCGCGAACAACAGTGCCCCGGGTTCGTCTGCTGCGGCATCGATGTCTTCGTAGGGGTCGGGCAGAACGTGCCACTCGGGGTGGGAAGCCACGAAGTCGCCGAGCAGCGTGCTCTTGCCACTGCCGTGGGTTCCCGAGATGACGACGCGCATGGAGGCTCCGTTAGGGAAGGCCCGCGGAAGCCGAGGCCTTCGTGCGGGGCGGACGTTGGCAGTGCGGACAGAAGTGGGAGGAGCGGTTCGTGAACGATACCTTCACGATGGGGGCACCACACCGTGCGCACGGCTGGCCGGTGCGTCCGTACGCATTCAGGGAGTGCGCGAAGTATCCGGCCTGCCCGTTCACGTTGACGTACTGGGCGTCAAAGCTCGTTCCGCCCTCGGCGAGAGCCTTCTCGAGCACGGCCTGCACCTCGGTGATGAGGCGATGGACGGCCCGCGTGGTCAGGTGCGAGGCTGAAGTATCGGGGTGGATCCGCGCCGCCCACAGCGACTCGTCGGCGTAGATGTTCCCGATGCCCGACACCACGGTTTGGTCCAGAAG
>Ga0310345_10002593_pt1 | contig 18014 bp, 11 predicted proteins | sample HC15DNA20500_MG_FD_204667 | JGI IMG/M metagenome (GOLD analysis project Ga0310345, IMG submission 204667) | Marine microbial communities from station ALOHA, North Pacific Subtropical Gyre - HC15-DNA-20-500_MG | ecosystem: Environmental > Aquatic > Marine > Oceanic | place: Pacific Ocean: North... | reverse complement strand
CGAGAAAACGCCTGACAGGGCCTTCGTTGCCGAGGCAGGCGGCCGTGTCTTCACATACAGGGACATTTCTCTGGCTTCGCGCAAGCTCGCCAATTCCCTGTTGCGGCTGGGTTTGGTCAAGGGTGACGTTGTCGCCATCCAGCTCCCCAGCAGCATCGAGTTTGTCATTGCCTATTTCGGTGTAACCAGAATGGGCGGCATTCTTGCGACCATGCACATGCCCTACGAGGACAGCGAGCTTCGCCCCTTGCTTGAGTTCTCGGGCGCCAAGGCGGTGATATGCGCGCCGCCCGATGGCAAGCGCGATCGGCCTGCCATGCTGGACAAGCTACGCGAGGGTTCACCCGATCTGCAGCATGTGATCGTTGCGCGGGGCGTCGTTGAGGGATCGCAATATCATCGCTTCGCAGACCTGCTTGCCACCGCCTCGATGGATGAGATAAGCGACCCGCCATCGGCTTCGGATGCTGCACTGCTGTGTTTTACTTCCGGCACTTCCAGCGCCCCCAAGGCGGTCATGCATGCCAGCGAAACCCTGTTGGCCGATGCCCGGATATATACGCAGGTGATCCGCGCAAACGCGGACGATCATTCGATGATCGCTCCGCCTCTTACCCACATTTTTGGGCTGGAATGCGTGAACAATTCGCTTTGCGTGGGTGGATCGGTAGTCTTACTCGAGCAATTCACGCCTGCCAGTTTTGCCAGGATGCTGGAGGAAGACAGGCCCACCATCGTTTATGGAGCGCCGGCACATCTTGCCGGGACGCTGAGGTCGGACGAACTCGGGCAGCGTGATTTGTCCTCGATCGGTCACGTGATCCTAGGCGGATCAATTTGCCCGCCCTCGGTGGCGCGAGAATTCGAGGATCTCTTGCCGAACGGGAAGGTTGGCATCCTGTTTGGAATGACCGAGTCGCTGCTTGTAACGCAAACCGATTATTATTCCGGCCCGCAAGAGCGGCATGGAACGGTCGGTCGACCGCTGCCCGGCATCGACATGCGCATTCTTGACGCCGACGGCAATACCGCGGAGGAGGGCGTCGAGGGTGAACTGCAATTGCGTGGTTGCACGGTTATGGCGGGATACGTGAACAACGAAGCTGCAAATGCAAAAGCCTTTCCCGACGGGGACTGGTTCAACACCGGCGACACCGCCGTTTGGGACAGGCACGGGAACATCAGGATCACCGGGCGCTCGATCGATGTGATCAATCGCGGTGGCGTGAAGATCAATCCCTCCGATGTCGAAGCTGTTATCTCGGAGCATCCCGATGTCATCCAGGTCGCGCTTGTTCCCAAGCCGGACGAGGTGCTGGGCGAGAGAATTTGCGCCGTACTTTCAGTTCGTGAGGGCACCAGCATGGAGCTTGCCGACGTTTGCGCCTTTCTCGAGCAGCGCAAGATCGCGAAAATGCGTTGGCCGGAGCACTTGATCGTGGTGGATGAGTTTCCCATGACGCCGACAAAGAAGATCATCAAGACCCAGCTCGCCAGGAAGATTTTTCCGGAAGTCTAATCCGCGTAACAAACGGAAAAATATGAAGAGGAGATCGAAGATATGAAGGTGTACAGCGACAACGACGTGAAGCAGGTACTTGAGTGGTCTCCCCTTATCGCTGAGTTGCGCGATGCGTTTGCTAAGGGTGTTTCACAGCCGCTTCGTACAGCCCATACCGTACCGGTTCCCGGCGAGCCGGACGCGACATTCCTCGCCATGCCTGCATGGGAGGAAGGCGGAAAGCTTGCGGTGAAAATCCTTTTCATTGCGCCGGGTAACTCGGCGCGAGACCTGCCAGCGGTGAACGCCACCGTGATGGTGTTTGATGCGGTGACCGGCCAGGCCGAGGCAGTGATGGAAGGCGGTGAACTGACCGCGCGCAGGACTGCGGCGACTTCGGCGCTCGCTGCCGACATGATGGCGCGCAAGGATGTCAAGTCGCTCCTCATCGTGGGAACGGGAACGATTGCCGGCAATCTCGTTTCCGCACACCGAAGCGTCCGTGACTACGAAAATGTTGCAGTCTGGGGGCGCAATCCCGACAAGGCTAGAGCATTTGCCGACCGCTTCGATGGCGTGGACGTTGCATCCGACTTGGACGAAGCGGTTGCTCAGGCAGATGTAATTGCCGCCGCAACGATTGCCAGCGACCCTCTTATCAAGGGAGCATTGCTCAAGCCCGGCGCCCATCTTGATCTCGTCGGAGGTTTCACGCAGGACATGCGTGAAGCCGATACCCATGCCGTCAAGCGCGCGGCGGGCGGAATTATTGTCGATACCTACGAAGGGGCGATGGCAGAGGCAGGCGACATCACTAAACCGCTCGATGAAGGCGCGATCACAAAGAACGACATTGTAGGCGATCTCGCGGAACTGTGCCGCGGTGAAGCAGTGTCCCGAAAATCCGATGAGCAGATAACACTGTTCAAGTCTGTTGGTGCGGCGCTTGAGGACTTCGTAGCTGCGCGAATGACAGCGGCTTCATAAAAGCTGACGGCCTAGCTGCCTGCGCGGCTCCTGATACCTGCTTCACGGGATGGCAGGACACCGAATTTCTCCCGGTAGGATCGGGTGAAGTGCGGCGGCGACTTGAAGCCGGTTGCCACGCATACTTCGGTTACCGACAGCTCGGTTTGAAGCAGCAGCGCCCGTGCCCGCTCCAGCCGCATTGAGGTGTAGTAGGAGTTGGGCGTGTTCTTGAGATGTTTGCGGAACAGGCGCTGAAGCTGACGCCGCGATACCCCTACCTTCCTTGCGAGTCCCTCCAGGCTCAGGGGCTCCTCGATCTGATCCGACATCAGTTCAAGGCAGTATGAGAGCTTGGTATTGCGCGAACCGCTGCGCGACAGGAATGACCTTCTCTGTGCGTATCCGAAGCTGCGCGGAGACGTGTAAACCATCAGGTCTGCTACCTGGGTGGCTACGTCGTTGCCGCAATCGTCGGCAATGAGATGGAGCATCATGTCCATCGATGCCGCGCAGCCGGCGCAGGTGAAACGTTTTCCGTCATAATGATAGATCGTGTCGAGCAGCTCTATATGGGGGAATAGTTCCCGGAACGCAGCATGATACTCCCAGTGGAGTGTTGCCTTCGTGTTTGACAGGAAGCCTGCCTTGGCAAGCGCGAAGGCTCCGGTCGACATCCCGCCAAGCCGCGCGCAAAGTCCGGCTGTCTGGCGTAGCCAGAAGACCAGCTTGGGCGTGGTGGTCTTGGTGATGTGGTCCCCGCCACACACGATAAGGGTTTCATCACCGGAAATGGGGCGCAGTGGGCCGTCCACCATCAATGCAAGCCCGTTCGATCCCCTCACAGGTGAGCCCGTTTCGCTCAGGACCTGCCATTCATACCGCGTGACCCGCTGATATTCGTTGGCAAGTCTCAACGCCTCGATCGCACATGAGAAAGTCAGGTAGGAGAATTCGTCGAGCAGGACGAATACGAATCGCAGGGGCTTACCGGGATTTTCCCCGGCAAGCGGACAGTTTATGGAGCGCTTTGCTTCAATCGCGGACATCGTCATATTTCGCGGTTTTTCCGCCCTGCCATCTTCAAAACAGCTTTGACAGTGATCCTAAATAGTCATAATCTATTTGTAAATACAAATCCTGCCGCAAAGATGGACGCCTTCTCGCAGTCGTCGCTTCTTCTCGCAGGGCAAGGCTTGAAACGGTGTGCCATTTTTTTCGACGAGGGTAGACGGCGATGAAACCGAAAATATCAGTGGTCGGCGGGACCGGTGCGCTGGGTGGGGGCTTGGCACTGCGGCTGGCGCGCGCAGGATTTCAACTATCGATCGGTTCGCGCGATGCCGATCGGGCTGCGGCGGCGGCAGAGGCTGTGGCGCAACAGACGGGATCAGCCGACGTGACGGGGACTGATAATGTGGCGTCGGCGCAAGGTGCAGATATCGTGTTCGTCGCAGTGCCGTTTGCCAGTCAGCACGCAACGCTTACAAGTATCGCGCCGGTGGTCGTCGGCAAGATCGTCGTCGATACCACCGTTCCGCTGGTGCCTCCAGGGGTGGCGCGCGTTCAATTGCCCCAGGAAGGCTCCGCTGCAGCCCTTGCCGCCATACTGCTTGGCGAGAGCGTCAGGGTTGTTTCCGGCTTCCATAATATTTCGGCTTCAAAGCTGGCGGCACAGGGCGAAACCGGCTGCGATGTATTGATTTTCGGCGACAACATCGAGGCGCGTGACGAGATCATTGCGATTGCCGGTCAGCTTGGTGTTCGGGCCTTGCACGGCGGTCCTCTGGCCAATTCTGCCGCGGCGGAGGCGATGACGTCCGTCCTGATCGCTATCAACAAGCGATACAAGGTTGCCGAAGGTGCCGGGATCATGATTTCCGGAATCCCGTCATCGTGACAGCGCTGCGAATGCACGGGAGGAGTAGTTTAGGATGACATGCGTTTGGGCGCTAGTGCCTGTCAAATCCTCCCGCACCGCGAAATCTCGGTTGGCCGAGGTGCTGGCCCCCCATGAACGCGCGGAACTGCAACATGCCATGCTCCGGGACGTCGTGACACGGCTCAGGCCGTCATCGTATCTCGCAGGTGTTGCCGTGATCAGTCCCGACCCGGTCATTGAAGCTGTTGCGGGGCGGTTGGGTGCATATTCGATCGGGGATGAGCCCTTTGCGGGTGGACTGAACGCCGCCTTGCGCCATGGTTCGCAACGTCTACGCGGAATTGGAGCCGAGCTGATAGCGATATTGCCCGGTGACGTACCCCTGCTTAATGCCCTCGAGATTGACCATGCGATCAGGAGAGCGTTGCAAGACAACAGACCCGTCCTGGTTCCTGATCGTCACAGGCGGGGCACCAATGCCATGGTCTTCTGGGCACACCGCCGCCCCCGTTTTGCCTATGGTAGCGGCAGTTTCGGCCGTCACCTTGCCGGTTTTGGCGCTGGGTCTGCCGAGGTTCTCGAACTGCCCTCGATGGCTCGGGATGTGGATTGGCCGAACGATCTGGTTGCCTTGCGCAGAATCCCGGATTCATGCCTGCCAGATCACACAGGCTCAGTGTTGAAACGGTTTGCCGATCGACCGGTTCGACACCTGACGGAGATGCCGCATTGACCAAGCAATTCCTGGACGACGAGCTGATTTCACGTGTCACTGCAGGCGGCCGGCTGTCCGATGATGAAGCCGTCTTACTTGCCGGAATCGATGATATGGAACTGCTTTGCCGGGCAGCCACGGTTTTGCGCGACGAGGCATTCGGGGATGTGGTCTCGGTATCGAGAAAGGTCTTTATACCGCTGACAAAGCTTTGCCGGGATGTGTGTCACTATTGCACGTTTGCCCACCCGCCCAGGAAAGGTCAGAAAGCCTTTCTCTCGCCGCGCGAGGTGATTGAAATAGCGCAGGCGGGTGCCCGGGCGGGTTGCGACGAAGCGCTGTTTACGCTCGGTGACAAGCCAGAGATGCGTTATCGCGTTGCGCGGGAGGAACTGGCGCAACTCGGCTTCTCGACCACGGTCGAATATCTCACCGGGATGGCCCGCCTCGTCATGGAGGAAACCAGTCTGCTTCCCCACATCAATGCGGGCATCATGCCGGAACACGAAATTGTGGCGCTTCGCGAGGTCTCCGCATCTCAGGGTATCATGCTCGAAACCCTGTCGGATCGCCTCAGCCAGCGCGGCGGGCCGCATTTCGGATCACCGGACAAGGACCCATCCGTCCGGCTTGCCATGGTGGACGCGGCGGGCCGTGCCGCTGTTCCGTTCACCTCCGGCATCCTGATCGGTATCGGAGAGACCCGCCGGGAACGCATCGATGCGTTGCTGGCGTTGCGCGAATCGCATGAGCGCTACGGCCACATTCAGGAAATCATCATCCAGAATTTCCGGGCAAAGCCGGGCACGAAGATGGCCCGCGCGCCGGAGCCGACCCTGGCGGATCAGATGTGGACCATTGCGGTAGCGCGACTGATCTTCGACAAGCAGGTTTCCGTGCAGTCTCCGCCCAATCTTCGGACGGGCGAACTGGCACAACTGCTGGCCGCGGGTATCAATGATTGGGGAGGGGTTTCTCCCGTGACCCCCGATCACGTCAATCCCGAGGCCCGCTGGCCCGAACTATCACACCTCGCCGGCGAAACGGCCAATGCCGGCAAGGTTCTCGTGCCGCGACTGGCGATTTATCCCGCATGGCTCGCTGACAGCGGGAAATGGCTGTCCGCACAGGTGCGCCCCGCAGTCCTGAAACTCGCCGACGGGCAGGGATACGCCCACGAACATGGCTGGCGTGTGGGAGAGGAAAGTCAGTCTGCCTCGGCGGAGTTCATCGCTGTTCACAAGCCGACCATCTCCACGCCGCTTGCAAGGGCCATCGACAAGGGTGCGGCAGGGCAAAGCCTGACGGAAGATGAGATCGTGACACTGTTTTCGGCGCGCGGGTCGGACGCAGCCGCGGTGCGTGCTGCTGCAGATGCGGTGAGATCGGAGAAGTGCGGCGATGTTGTCGCCTATGTGGTCAACCGCAACATCAACTATACCAATGTCTGCAACTACAAATGCACGTTCTGCGCGTTCTCGAAGGGCTCTTCGGCGGCACAATTGCGCGGAATGCCGTATGATCTCGAGTCGGCTGAGATTGCAAGGCGGGTGACGGAAGCCTGGGAGCGCGGCGCAACGGAAGTATGCATGCAGGGCGGGATCCATCCCGACTATACCGGCGCCACATATCTGGAGATCTGCCGCATCGTGAAGCGGGCGGTGCCGCAAATGCACATTCACGCCTTTTCGCCATTGGAGGTCTCTCAAGGGGCGCAAACGTTGGGTCTGCCGTTGAGGGATTATCTTGTTGAACTCAAGGAGGCGGGGCTTGGAACGCTGCCGGGAACGGCTGCCGAAATTCTCGACGAGCCGGTTCGTCAACGCCTTTGCCGGGACAAGCTGTCAACGGATGAATGGCTCCGGGTAATGGAAATTGCTCATGGCACGGGGCTGCGCACCACGGCTACCATCATGTACGGTCACATAGACGGCTATGAGAACTGGGCCCGCCACCTCAACCGCATACGCTCGCTGCAGGACAAGACCGGAGGGTTCACGGAGTTCGTGCCCTTGCCGTTCGTGCATATGGAGGCGCCGATCTACCTGCGCGGCGAGGCGCGCCAGGGCCCCAGTTTCAGAGAGGCGGTATTGATGCATTCGGTCGCGCGCCTGGCGCTAAACGGGTCGATCGACAATATTCAGGTGAGCTGGGTGAAAATGGGTATTGACGGAGTTGCCGCAGCCTTGTCGTCTGGCGCCAACGACCTGGGTGGAACCTTGATGAATGAAAGCATCAGCCGTGCCGCGGGAAGCAAGCACGGTCAGGAGATGTTTCCGGAAAACATGGACTCGCTGATCCGCTGTGCCGGCCGGCTGCCCCGCCAGCGCTCGACGATTTACGGACATGTCGATGCGAAACAAACGCAGCGTTCCTACAACGCTGCTCCAATGCTACCCATGATCCAGTCGAAGGCCGGAAAACGCGCCCGCTTTGGCGGTGCACGCGAGGCGGCCTTGCCTTCGCACAACAGCGGTTAATCCGGGTTCAGGTTCATTTCATGGTAGAAGGCGAATAAGCCGCGACCTGGGTGTCGTCGATATCGTCGTGCATCCGTTCCTGGAACCGGAACTTGCAGCGATCAATCCGGTAACTCACCATGCCCGTTTCGATGGGAACCCGGTTCTTGGCATACCAGACATAGTTGCTGGTGAATATCAGCGTCCTGTTTGCCAGGCTGAGCGCAGACGCCACCTCCTGAGTGGCGGAGAGTATTTCACTGTCCCAATGAACGCGCCTTATTTTCGCGGCAGCGGCTTCCTGCACGATTTCCGAACATGTTCTGCTTTCCACTTCCTTCGGATTGATCTTCCTCGCGATACTGGCGGGATAGTACCGGTGGTCGTGACAAATCACCTGGTCGTTGACGATACGGATCAATGAAATGCGTGACACCTTTTCGTCTTCCCCAAGGTCCAGGTTCTGGGCGACTCTGGTCGGGGGGCGCAGGTCCTTGTCGAAGGACAGGAGCCGCGTCGTGACGTCGACCCCTTGCTTCTTCATGTCCGATTCGAAGCTCAGATAGGGAGAGAAGTTCCTCACCAGCTTCTGGGGGCTGACAATGGTGCCCCTGCCTCGCAGCCTGGAAATCAGACCGCTGTTTTCCAGCATTTCCAGCGCTGCCCTTACCGTGATGCGGCTGACCCCGAACCGTTTGGCCATCTGGTCTTCGGTGGGCAGAAGTGAGTTGGGGGCGAGATTCCGCAGTTCGCTTTCCAGCGTTTCCGCGATGTCTACATACCTGGGTTTGATGTTGCGCATTATCGAATCCTGCCCAATTCGCTATCGGCGTCTTCTAGCTGCCATTGAACTAGTCGCCTAGTCCACAAAAATGGCAACGCCTAATCGGCTGATATTATTGTTATATTTGTCGGCGACTTCTCGTTGGATGAAATCCCTTTGTACAATTTTTGAGCAGGCCTAGAACACCTTGTAGGCAGACGTCAAACCCGCCCCGGCGCCGATCAACGGACCGGACGAAAAATCAATACAAATTAGTATTGACAAACTTTTGCCGCCAGTTTTAGGTTGCCTGACAACAACGATGTGAGGTCAGCCCTGCGCCGGAATGGCGGGTGCGCTACCACTTCGGGTGCTATGGCCTCGGCTGAAGCGGGTGGCCGGACTTCGCTAGAAAAAGGCCGCGCACGGGATGGAGACTTGTCAGTCATGGGGTCGGTAAGGATTGGCGTTGATATAGGCGGCACTTTCACGGATGTGACGGTTCTCGATGAGGATTCGGGCAGCGTCGTCATCTCCAAGGTTCCAAGCCGCAGGGCTGATCCCGGTGGCGCGCTTCTTGATGCGGTCAATACCGGCCTGGAGGCTGCGAATGTGGACCCCGGCCGGGTCAATCTGCTGGTGCATGGCACCACCATCGTCACGAACGCTGTGCTCGAGAACAAGCTGCCGAAGACGGCATTAATCACCACCAAGGGCTTCAGGGATGTACTCGAGATCGGGCGCCACTTTCGCCCGGACATGTACGATCTGCAGCAGGATCGGGCCGCCCCTGTCATCCCGCGCAACCGCAGATATGGGTTGACCGAGCGTGTCGCGGCTGATGGCGATGTTCTGGTCCGCCCGGAAAGAAGCGAGTTCCGCGAGCTTCTCGACAACATCAAGGCGGATAGTGTCGAGGCGGTGGCGGTTTGTTTCCTGAACTCCTACGTCAATCCCGACAACGAGTCCGAAGTCGTCAGGTGGCTTTGCGAGGAATTGCAGGACACCGCCGTCTGCGCCTCCTACGATGTTTGTCGTGAAATGCGCGAATTCGAGCGGATCAGCACGGTTTCGGTCAATGCCGCCGCCATGCCGCTGGTTGCCAAATATCTGGGCGAAATCACCCCCAACATTCGCAAGGTCCTGCCCAACGCCAAGGTCCTGCTGATGCAGTCGAACGGTGGTTCGCTGACGGTGGATGCGGCAAGATCATACCCCGCAAGAATACTGACTTCAGGCCCGGCCGGCGGCGCCCTGGCGGTTCAGCGCATGGGCAAGGAGACGAAATACCCCAACCTGCTTGGCGTCGACATGGGTGGGACGAGTACGGACATTTCGCTTATCCAGAATGGCGAATTGACAATGACCACCGAGGCGGAGGTGGCTCACCGGCCAATTAAGCTGCCGATGATCGATATCAACACGATCGGGGCCGGCGCCGGCAGCATTGCTTGGCTCGATGAGGCAAACGGACTGCATGTCGGTCCGCATAGCGCAGGGTCCGATCCGGGTCCGGTGGCCTATGGCAAGGGTGGTACGGAGCCCACCGTCACCGATGCCAACATCGTATTGGGCCGCTTGCTGCCGCAATACTTCGCCAATGGCCGCATAGAACTGGACGTCAATGCCTCGCGCGAGGCGATCCGGGAAAAGATCGGTGACCCGCTTGGCATGAGTGTCGAGGAGGCGGCGTTCGGCATCATCCGCATCGCCAACGCGAACATGGAGCGCGCGGTCAGGGTTTCGTCAGCGGAAAAAGGCTTCGATCCCCGCATGATCACCATGGTGGCGTTCGGAGGGGCAGGGCCCATGCACGCCGCAGCGCTCGGCCGTGCCGCAGGCATGCCGACGGTCCTGGTGCCGGGGCAGCCGGGTGTCTTTTCCGCCGTCGGCCTGGTGATGGCGGATATCCGTCATGATTTCGTGCAGACCAGAATATTGCGCGGCGACGAGATCACGCCTGATGCACTGAAGAAGTTGTACTCCGATCTCGAAGAACTCGGACATGAAGCGCTTGCAAGCGATGCGGTGCCTTCCGACAGGCAGAGCATCACGCGCACCGCCGACCTGCGGTATGTGGGCCAAGCCTACGAGATCAATGTGACACTGCCTGACGGCGAGATCGATGACGCGCTTATCGAAACGATCTTCGACAGGTTCCACAAGCAGCACGAACAGCTCTATGCCCATTGTCATCCGAAAAAGACGATAGAGTTCGTCAGCGCACGCAGCACCGCAATGGGATCGATGTCGGCTCCGGCCATGCGCAACTTCATGGCGGCGGAATCGAACGGCAACGCCGCCCCCGAGATACAGGGTTACCATCCGATCTATTTCGAGGAAGAGTCCGACTACGTCGATACGCCGATCTATTTCCGCGAGTCGCTGTCGCCGGGTACCGAACTGCAGGGGCCGGCAGTCGTGGTCCAGATCGACACGACCATCATTATTCATCCTGGTCAAACAGCCAATGTCGATGACCATGCTAATCTGCTGATCGCCACCGGGGAGGAAACATATGCGCGTTGATCCAGTTACCTTTGAGGTGGTCAACAACGCCCTCGTCGGTGTTGCGGAGCAGATGGCGGCCACCATTCTCAGAACCTCCTACTCGACCGTAGTTCGAGAGATGCTGGATTATTCGACGGCGGTCTTCGACCCGCAGGGTCACATCATCGCGCAATCCTGCCGAATTCCCATCCATCTCAACTCGATGTCGCGGTCGCTTCGCACGACGCTCGACGGGATCATACCAATTGAAGAGTGGGAAGAAGGCGACGTCATCATCACCAATGATCCTTATCTCGGCGGCCAGCACCTGCCGGACGTGCAGACTTTCATGCCGGTCTTTGCCGAAGGCAAGATCGTGGCCATATGCGGCACCCTCGACCACCATCTCGATGTGGGCGGGATGCGTCCCGGATCCTATGCGGGCGATGCTGTCGAGATCTTTCAGGAAGGCTTTCGCATACCGCCCATCAAGCTGCATGAAAAAGGCAAGCCTAATGAAAGGCTGCTGGCCGTATTTGACGCCAATGTCCGCCAGCCCGACCAGACCGGCGGCGACCTGCGTGCCCAGGCGGCGGCGCTCAGCATCGGGCGCGACGGTGTGCTGGAACTGGTGGACCGCTATGGGGTGGAAACATTCCAGAACTGCCTGCTGGACGCGATCGACACCTCGGAGATTCGCATGCGGGCCAAGATCCGCGAGCTGCCCGAAGGCGATTACCATGGCACCTACTACGTCGATGACGACGGCGTGGTCGAAGGCGAACGCATCAAGGTGCAGGTGAAGCTCACCATCAAGGACGGCGGGATACATCTGGATTTTGCGGGCACCGACAAGCAGCGGCGTGCGCCTACCAACGCCACGATATCGTCCTGTGAATCTGCCTCCTATTTCGCGATCCTTTCCATCCTCGATCCGACGATTCCGTCGAACTTCGGGCTGTACAAGCCGATCACGATTTCGGCGCCGGAGGGGACTGTCGTCAACGCCCAGTCGCCCGCCCCGGTTGTCGGCCGCAATACGATCACCCATACCATCGTCAGTGCGATCATGCAGGCGCTTGCCCAGGTCGTGCCCGAGCGCGTGACCGCCGGCTATTATGCCAATTCCAATGTGCATATCCTGGCAGGCGACGGCATTGGCGAGCACAAACCCTGGATTCTGTTCGACATCGAGGTTGGCGGCGGCGGCGCGCGGCGGACCAAGGACGGCGTCGATTGCTGGTCGCAAGGCATCCACAACCTTGCAAACACCCCGATCGAGATGATCGAGGCGATGTATCCGCTGCAGTTCACCTGCTACGAGTTTCTGCCCGATACCGGCGGCGCCGGACGCACGCGCGGCGGATTGGGCGTGCGCCGCGACATCAAGTTCCTCGACGAAAGCGGGACACTCGAAACCCAGTTTGACAAGTTCGAGGTCGAGCCTTTCGGCCTAGAAGGCGGCAAGCCCGGTGCGGTCGGAAAACTGTTCCTCAACCCCGACAGCAACAGCCCTGTTTCGCTGAAGGCAAAAACGAACAACCAGAAACTGAGGCGCAACGACGTGTTTTCGATGTTCACGCAGGGTGGCGGCGGCTACGGGCCTCCCTCCGAGCGCAACAGGGATGATATCCGGCGCGACATCATCGAGGGCAAGCTCACCCCCAAGCGTGCACAGGTCGACTATGGAGTGGAGGTCTAGGAAGCATGAAGATCACATCTTTCGATCCTCAGGTAATCCAGCTTCCCGGACGATCCGATTACACTTGGCGCTCGCTCGAAGTGCCGATTGGCCGCTATGTAGTTCTTCGCGTGGAGACGGATGAGGGCATTGTCGGACTGGGTGAGGCGCCCGCCATCCTCACTTGGGGGGGTGAGAACCAGAGATACTCAGGCGAAGACCCGGAGATCGTGTGCCATCTGGTAAACAATGTGATCGCCGGCAAGCTGACCGGAACGGACCCTCGAAACGTGAAGTCGGCTCTCGCCACGATGGACGAATTCGTGCGCGGCTTCCCTTACACAAAAGCGATGGTCGAAAGCGCGCTGCTCGACATTACGGGCAAGGCTGCCGGCGTGCCGGTCTATCAGCTTCTGGGCGGCGCGGCGCGCACCCTCCTTCCCGTATGTCACAGTGTGGGCATAGCCCCGCCGGAGAAAGCAGCCGAGACCGCCCGCCAGGTCGTGGAAGATGGCATCCGGCATGTGCAGATAAAGGTCCCGGGCGATCCCGCCACCGATCTTGCGATCGTCAAGGCGATACGCAAGGCGGTCGGAGACGACATCAAGATGCACCCGGACATCAATCGTGGCTACAAGGATGCCAAGACGGCAATCAACAGCATCAAGGCGATGGCAGCCGAAGCAGATATCTGGGCCATCGAGCAGCCCGTGGAAGGTATTGATCTCATGACCCGCATCACCACAGCGGTGGATGTGCCAGTCATCGTCGATGAAGGATGCTGGTCGCCCTTCGATGCGATGGAGATCGCCCGGCGCAACTCCGCTGACATATTGTCGATCTATTTCACGAAGGCCGGCGGCCTGATCCGCTCCATGGAGATCGGTGCGATCGGCCGGGCGGCCGGAATGCCGGTAAACGTCAACGGATCACTGGAGGGCGGGGTGGGCAATGCCGCCAACTTGCACCTGTCGGCTGCGCTCGAGGGGCAGGTGCTGCCCGGCGTCATCTCGATCAACACGCTCAAGGGGCGCGAGCAAACCCGGATTGGCGGCGTCTTCTATGTCGATGACGTGATCACCGAACCGTTCGCCTATGCCAACGGATGCCTGACCGTGCCGGACGCACCGGGTCTCGGCGTTGAACTGGATGAAGACAAGATGAAAAAGTACCGGGTTTCCTGACCGGCCAAAACAATAACCGGGCTTCCACCACGAATATGGAAGTTCGCCAGATCGCAGAGGAGTTGAACATGTCTGCAAAATTCGGAGTAAGTTGCGGCGGCGACCTGTGGAGCGATGAGGATATCATCGCGGTCGAGGAATTGGGCTTCGATTCATACTGGACGGGCGAACATATCGTTTATCACCGTCCCATCCTAGAGGCGATCACGGTAATGACCCGTGCCGCCACCTTGACCAAGAAGATTAAGGTTGGACCTGCCACGCAGATCATGTCGCTGCGCAACCCGACGATCAATGCCAAGCAGTTGGTAAGCCTGGATGTGATGTCCGGAGGCCGCGTATTGCTGACGGTCGGCGTGGGCGGAGACTACCCTCGTGAATTTCATGCCTGTCAGGTCGACATTAAGAAACGCGGGCAGATCGTTCAGGAATCCATCGAAATCGCCAAGAAATACTGGACGGGTGAGCGCTTCGACTACGACGGCAAGATTTTCCAGCTCAAGGATGTCGATATGCTGCCCAAGCCGGTGACACCCGGTGGCCCTCCAATTTGGGTGTCGGGCCGTCAGGATGCCCCGATGAAGCGGGCAGCAACCATCGCCGATGGTTGGAACCCGTACATGTACACCGCCGAGCGCAGCGGCTGGTCATTCCAGCGGGTAAGGGATTTTGCCGAAGAGGCGGGGCGTGAACTGCCCAAGGACTACGTCTTCGCCAACTTCATCTACATCTCGATGTTCGATGACGAGGATGAGGCGCGCAAATGGGGCGTGAAGGAGCTAACCTATCGCTATGACCAGGACTTCTCCGAACTGGTCGACAAATATTGCGCCTATGGTTCGACACAGAAGATCATCGACTACCTGGCTGAGTACATTAAGGAAGGCTGCAACTACCTGATCCTTGCCCCCATTATGCCGCCCGACGACCGCAAATCCCATCTGGAGCGGATATCCAAGGAGATCCTGCCTGAATTGCGCAAGATCAATCCCAAGGTGATCATCTGATACTCGTAGGCGCGCGGCTGCGGCTGTGATGTGTTGAATCTGTTTCCGCGGGGAATTGACAGAAGGTAAATGACATCTCGAATGACCCCTGACGGTGAGGCAAGACTGCTCGATCCGTTTCTCAAGCCTGATACGGTTGCGATCATCGGCTTGTCGCGATCAGCGATCGGGTCTGCGGTCAGCGTTCACACGACGCTGCTGGACATGGGCTATGAGGGCAAGATTTACATCGTCAATCCGGGCATGGAAACGGCGCCGGGTGCCACGGTATGCAAGACCATCCGGGAACTGCCCGATGCGGTAGACCTGGCGATCATTTCGGTCGAACGCAACAGCGTGCCACAAACGCTGGAAGCGTGCGCAACGCACGGGATCAGGTCTGCGATTGTCATCACCCAGGGTTTCGCCGATGCAGATGAGGTCGGCGTCAGGCTCCAGGGCGAGATGGATGAGGTAATAGCTCGGACGGGCATCCGGGTGCTCGGGCCCAATACCATCGGCGTGGTCAATTCCCCCGCGAGGTTCACCTCGTCGTTTATCGAGGTCACACCGGACGATCTGCCCGTGGGCCAAGTATCCCAGTCCGGCTTCCTGATGATGGGGCATCATCTGGTAACTAACGAGCTGGCCGGATATTGCACATCCATCGATCTGGGCAATGGCTGCGACATCGATCTGATCGATGTTCTCCAGCACTATGAAACAGACCCGTCAATCAATGTCATTGAAGTGCATGCCGAGGCCATCGACCGGGGCCAAGCCTTCATGGAATCCGCTTCGCGCATCTCGCGCAATAAGCCGATTGTCGCGCTCAAGGCAGGCCGCACATCAGCAGGACAGGCGGCAGTTGCTTCGCACACCGGCGCCGTGGCAGGCCAGACGCGCGTCGCCGACGCCGCGCTCAGGCAGGCGGGAGTAATCCAGGCAGAAAGCGCCGAGGAACTGCGAATGCTGTCCAAGTCGCTTGCGACCTTCGGCGGGATGAAGGGCAGGCGCGTGGCGATAATGAGCTTTTCCGGCGGCGGCGCGGTACTGGCGATCGACGCCCTTGACCGGGCCGGACTCGAATTGGCTGATCTGTCGCAACTCACCAAGGACAAGGTCCGGCGCTTGTTTCCTGACTGGATGGACGTGCACAATCCGCTCGATATCTGGATTCCGGTGGCAAAGGACCTCAACGATGCTTTCCCGCTGGTGATGAACGCATTGCTGGAGGACGAAGGCGTTGATGCCGTCATGTGCATCTACTGTTCCTACAATCTGCCAAAATATGATCTCTACGATGCATCCAGCTATATCCGGGACCTGTCGGCGGCCAATCGCGGCAAGCCCGTCGTGTGCTGGAGCTATGGCCAGGATATTGAAGGATTTACCCGTACCATCGAGGAAAAGCGCTCGGCCATTGTTTATCCAGGCCTCGACGATGCCGCGCATGCACTGGCCGCATTGGTCCGTCATAGCGAGAACATGAATGCACCAGTGCCGCCTGAGGACTGCCCATCGGCAGACGACAAGGAAGCCGGCAGGACAAGCGACGCCATTCTCGACAGCGCCAGGGCAGCCGGCCAGAAATATCTGTTCACAGAAGCATTCGAGATTCTAAAGGCCTACCACCTTCCTGTTGCCAGATGGGCGGTCGTGCGCTCACAGGAGGAACTCGAATGCGCCGCCGCCGACCTGTCGGAGCCCCTGTGTCTGAAGATCGATTCGCCTGACGTTATCCACAAGTCAGACGTTGGCGGTGTGGTGTTGGGTGTCGGCAAGGGCCAGGAGCTTACCGAGGCGTACCGCAGCATGAAAGAAACCGTCGCCCGGAATGTACCCGGCGCCAGATTCGACGGCATTCTGGTTCAGGAAATGGCGGCGAAGGGCATCGAGGTGATGGTCGGCATGGTGCGCGATCCGGCTTTCGGACCCTGTATCGTATTCGGGACAGGCGGCGTGCATGCCGAGATCATGAATGATTTTTCGTTTCGCATAGCTCCTCTGACGGAACGCGATGCGCGAGAAATGATCGATGAAACACTGGTTTCACGGATCCTTGCCGGCGCCCGGGGAGGGCAAGCGGCAGACATTGACTCGCTGGTGGACGTGATCGTTGGAATTTCCAGGATTTCCATGGCCCATCCCTGCATTAGCGAGATCGACCTCAACCCGGCATTTGCCGGGCCGGGCGGCGTGCATCTGGTCGATGCAAGGTTTATCCTCGCCGGCGACGAACCAGCGTGACTGGAGGCACACAATGGTTGCCGTAGCTCCCGGGGAAGCACAAGACGGATCGACTACGAATGTAGGCAAGTCGGTCCTGCGTCTGGAGAATCAGGCGCTGTTGCGCGGACGTGGGAGGTTCATGGACGACATACCGGTCGCGCAGGGGACCTTGCATGCTGCGGTTTTGCGCTCGCCGCATGCCCATGCCGAGATTGTTTCCATCGATGCGAGCGCCTGTCTTGAGCGTCCCGATGTGTTCGCAGTGATCACCGGCGCCGAAATGCAGCGGCATACCGACAGCATGAAAACCGCTGTCGATACACCGATGCAGTATTACGGTGTCGCCACCGACCGGGTGCGGTTTGTGGGTGAGCCTGTCGCGGTCGTGTGTGCGGTGGACCGGTATGCTGCCGAGGATGCGCTCGACGATATCAAGGTTAAGTACAAATTGCTGCCGGCAGTGACCGATCCGGTCGCGGCAATGGATGAACAGGCTCAGATCATCCATCCCCAAATGGAGAACAACGCCTACTCCACGCATCACTTCGTTCATGGCAATCCCGCCTCCGCATTCGAGAGCGCGCACGACACCATCGAGTTCACGATGGAATACCCGCGCAACTCGATACCGCCGATCGAGTGTTTCGCCTGCGTGGCGGAGTATTTGCCCGAGACCGGTGGTTACGACGTGCTGTCCAATTTTCCCGGACCGTTCGGAATGCAGCCGGTCATGGCGTGGGCGCTGCGCGTTCCCGGCAACAGGCTGCGATTGCGCACACCGCCCAACGCCGGCGGCAACTTCGGCACCAAGCTGTGCATGTTTCCCCAGATGGTGGTCATGTGCGTGGCCTCGAAACTGGCCGGCCGGCCGGTCAAGTGGCTGGAGGACCGTCACGAGAATCTGGCCGCCGCGAATTCCGCCCAGAACCGGGTGACCCGGGTTCGCGCCGCTCACACTGCCGAAGGAGAGGTCACCGCCATCGCCTTCGAGCATTGGGACGACAATGGTGCCTATCTGCGCGCGCCGATGCCAGGTCCCATCTTCAGGATGCACGGCACCACCTCAAACGGCTACAAAGTCCGCCACCTCGATGTGAAGATGAACATCGTGGCCACCAACAAATGCCCCAGCGGGGCGGTGCGCGGGTTCGGCGG
>Ga0310345_10002592_pt1 | contig 18020 bp, 29 predicted proteins | sample HC15DNA20500_MG_FD_204667 | JGI IMG/M metagenome (GOLD analysis project Ga0310345, IMG submission 204667) | Marine microbial communities from station ALOHA, North Pacific Subtropical Gyre - HC15-DNA-20-500_MG | ecosystem: Environmental > Aquatic > Marine > Oceanic | place: Pacific Ocean: North... | reverse complement strand
TCCGCGGAGCCGGACGATTACGCCGGAGCCGACGGAAGCCGCCTGCGAGCGCAGCGAGCCCTCGGCCGTAGGCCGAGGACCAGCTCGCCGCAGGCGAGATGGAGGCGGCGGGAGTCGAACACTCGGCCGAATCGTGCCCGCCCTGGTTTCTCAGGCGGTTTCGCCGATTCGGGGCGGAACCGGGACACCACAAAAACGCCCAGAATCAGCCAGGCCGGTGTCAATGGTGGCCACGCGCCACCATCTGGAGCGCGCGCGGACGCTTCTCGCGGACGCGGGACACTCGCGCGAGGCGGAGGCCGTCCGGTGGGCGACCGAGCAGCTCCTGGAGCGCGAGGACGGTGGGCGATGATCCGGTCCCGAGTGTTCCTGGCGTGCGTGGTCGGCGAGGCCCCAGCGGACGTCTGGCTGCGCGCGGCCGCGGAGGAGGCGCCCGTGTCGGAGCCGCCGAAGGCGTGCCGCGGCTGTCCCCTGCGGCCCGATGGCGAGTGGGAGGCCGGGGCGAAGGCGGCGCTCGCGGAGATGACCGCCGATGGACGCGAGGCCATGGGGCGACGGTGGAGCTGCCACGAGGGCCCCGGCCGTGCGCCGGGATGCGACGCCTCACCCACGCGGAGACGAACCGGGAGCGCGGAGACGCGGCTCCCGATGGAGGTGCGAGGTGACGGAAGACGAGCGCAAGCTACGCGAGAGCATCGCGTGCGACCTGCTGGAGATCGGCTCGGCCGTCATGGTGGCCAAGCCGCCGGCGACCGCGGAGACGCCCGAACAGCGCGCCTGCTGGCGGTACGGGTGGCTCGCGCACTGCCTCTACGGCTACTGCGACACCGACCTCGGGACGCCGCACGGCAGCGGCGAGGATATGTCCGGCTGGCGCAAGGAGGCGGCAGCGCAGGGCATCGACGTGTCGCGCGTGGACGGCACCAGCGGCGAGGAGGACGCGCGCGCTCGGGAGCAGCGGCGGCTGTACGCCGAGGCGATGGCGCCGCGGATCGCCGAGCAGATGCTCGACGGAATGCGAGGTGAAGAGTGACGGAGGCGTACTACGACGCGGTAAGGCTCATCGCCCGCCTGACCGACGAGCTACACAGCGCAACGCTCGGCGGAGGCTGGGGGCGCCAGCACGAACACTGGAAGTGGATGAGCCGGGAGCCCGAGCCCGGTGACCTCGTGGTGGAGCAGTCCACGGCGTGGTGCGACGGCGTGGACAACCTCACCCGCATCGGCCGCTTCCTGGGGCGCGACGACGAGTGGCACTCCCACGACGATGTAGACGGCTTCTGGGAGCCCGTCTACGTCGTCGCGCTCGCCGACGGGCGCGTGATGCGGTGGGTCAACTGCTCCTTCGCGCGGGTGCCGGAGGAGCGGTTGGGGATGCTGACCGGCACCTCGTTCTGGTTCGGCGGGAGGGCGGGGGAGGTGCGCGGCACGGGCAAGAACGTGCGCGACTACTGCCGCGAGCGCTACGGCGTGGAGCTGGAGCCCGACGGCGGCAACATCACCATGCGCGGTGAGCCGTACTGGCGCTGGCCCCGAGACGCGAAGGGCGAGCCGGTGCGCGCCGGGCGCATTGTGCGAGGTGAGGGGTGAGCGTCTACGTCGACGAGGTTCGGCGCTGGCCGACCCGCATCCGCTGCTTCCGCAACGGGAGCGCGCACCTGACCGCGGACACGCTCGAGGAGCTCCACGCCATGGCCGAGCGCATCGGGCTCCGACGAGCGTGGTTCCAGGGGCGCCGAGTCCCGCACTACGACCTGACGCCGACTCGGCGCGAAGCGGCGCTCGCCGAGGGCGCAGTGTTCGTGCCCGCGAAGGAGCAGGCGAAGCGCCGCATCGCCGCCGCCAGGGAGGCAGCGTCCGAGGACGCTGAGATCCTCTACCGCGAAGGCATCGCGGTACAGCGCTCGATGGTCGACACGCCGGTGGGTGACGCGGTTCGCGCGGCGATCGAGGCGAGGGGTCGCGAGGCCGTGGACGAGATGCTCGAGCGCGCCATGGAGCAGTCCCTGAGCAAGCTCAACGACGGCCGCCCCCTTCGCGGGCGGGAACACCTGGTGCGGCGCGCCTTCATCGACGCGTATCGTCGGGTCGCCGACGAGACGGAAGGGCGATGAGCGAGAGGACTCGTGCGCGAGCGGTCGCCGCCGCGGCCTTGGCGGTGCTCAGAGGGTCGGCCGCCGTCCCGACGGAGTGGAGGGGGTCGCCGTACTGGCGCGACGGCCGCACCGAGGCTGGCGTCCGGAGCGCCGTGGCCATCCTGAGAGAGAGCCACGCCCACGCCTGCCACGTCATCGCGGGCGCCATCCCACACGGGGAGCCGATCCGCAGGGCGCGCGCGATGCTCGCGGTCATGCTGCGGGCTTTCCTGCGGCACAGCAAGGGCGAGGACTGAGCGGCTCGGCCGCTGTGGAGGTGGAGATGGGCAAGGACGCGTACTGGGCCCGGTGGGAGGAGCAGAGGGCGCTGCGGTTGGCGGAGCAGTCGAAGAGGCCGGGCCGCTCGCTAATGGCGAACGTCAAGTGGTCTCCACAGGCGTACCGACTGTCAGTGTGCGAGTCGATGGCCGTGTCCCGCGTGCGGTGGGTCCTCGCCCTCGAGTCGCTGCTGCGCTGGATGCGCGGGGAGGAGGAGTAACCCGTCAGTCCGCCGGGCTCCTGCGCGTCTGTCCAGGCATGACGCAGCACCGCGCCCGCCGACGCCCTCTCACCCCCACCGCGATCCGCCTCCTCGAGGAGGTCGCGGCCGCCGGCGACGCCGGGCTCGGCCGCAGCCTGGACGCCCGCGAGCTCGTCGCCCTGGCCGAGCTCGGCGGCCTGGTGCGCGAGGAGCGTCGGGGACCGCCGCCGGCGAAGACGTGGGGCGCGCGGCGCGCTGAGGCCCGCTGGGGCGCGCCCACCCGCTCCTCAGCCCTTCGCCTCACCCTCGACGGTCGGAGGCGCCTCGACGCCATCCTCGTCGGCCGGCGACGGCATGTCGCGGTCGTCGCGGGGGACGTCGAGTACGGAGACTGATTGTCGCCTGGCTTGGTCCGCGAGGGCAGCGTAGGACCGGCGCAAGAGAACCTGCGACTCGCGGAGCTGTCGCTTAGCTCGCACGCGGAGGGTTCGCGATCGCGCGGCCATCTCGCGCAGATCGTTCCAGGTCTTCACCTTCCGAATCTACCACCCTGAGCAAACCACGCAGGCTGACCGATGACGACACCGGAGGGCGCCTTCGGTCAGCCAGCGCGCGGCGAAGGCCTGGTACGCTCGAGGCCTGTGTCCGAGGACGGCGACAAGGACGCGACGACCACCGATTCCGAGAACGAGGGCGCGGTCGATCCCTGGGATGCGGTGCACCAGCTGGCGCGTGCAGCTCGCGAAGCCCGGGACCGAGGCGACATCGAGGTCGCGACCGCGCTCGAGGCCGAGTGGCTCCGCCGGCGTGCGGAGCTCCTGCAGAGCCAGCGGTAGGCCCCGGCCCGGGGGAAGCTCCCGGCGATGGGGTTTGGATTGCCGAGAGCACGGGCCGGGGAGAACGAGTCTACCACGGCCCGAGCACGGCCGGTTGCGCGCAACGCGCCTCTCGACCAGCCTACGGGCGTGGAGCTGACGATCGCCGATCTCCGCGCCCGCGCGTGGGCCGAGCTCGACCGCGTGTCGAGCCTGCAGGCGCCGGGGCCCTACCGAGCGGCCATGCGCGCCCTGGCCGCCGGCGATCCCGGCGCGGGCGCCCGCGTCGTCGACGAGCTCCGCGCGCGGCCCGGGCTGTGGCCTTCGCTACGGGCCGCTCTCGAGGCGTGGTCGCGGCCTCGGAGTAGCTGAGCGCTGAATTCGCGCGAGGTTCCCTTGACGAACAGAACCAGCGCCCTTAGGTTCCGTTCATCAACGAAACGGCCCCGCGAGGCGGCAACCTCCGGGGCCAGGCCGAAGCTGAGAAGGAGCCTCGACATGACCACCATCACCACCATCACCGACCTCGTCCAGTACGTCGCCGACCACCTCGAGGCCATGGGCGTTGAGACCGAGGACCGCGACGCGCTCACCGACACCGTGCAGGAGCACCGCGTGAAGCGCTACGAGGACCACGACGAGGCCGACCTCGACGAGCTCCTCCGCGCGGTCTGGGCGGACGTCACCGACGACGCGGACTGGCCCCTCGGGGAGGCGGCGGAGGGCGACGCGAGCGTGACCTACAGCTACGTCGACGACGACCAGTGCCACGCCTATGCGACCTGGACCGGCGACCGGAGCGAGGCGCTCGAGCGCGGGATGGCCGCCCTGCACGCCGAGCGCGTCGACGGCGAGATCCGCTACACCGAGGACGGCACCGAGTACGTGGTCGACTCCGAGGACGACATCGTGAAGCTCGGCGCCGCGCTCCTCGACGGCCACGACATCGGCCGCGTCTACTCGCTCTGGTGCGCGGAGTCCGACGCCTACCCGGCCGACGACGCGGCCTGAGCTCCCCCCGCCCACCACACCTCCCCCGTCCGGCCTCGTGCCTGGCGGGGTCAAGGCCGTAGGAGGACCCATGCAGCTCACCGACCTAGACCCCGAGAGCGTCGCGCGCGAAGGCGTCGAGCGCATCGTCGAGCACTTCTACGCGATCGCCTCGCGACTCGACCCCACCCTCGTGCTCGCCCTGCCGACCGACGTGGGCGCCGCCGGCCTGCGTCCGACCCTCCACGCTCTCACCGCGTACGCCCAGCGCGGCCTCCCGGTCTGGGACTGGACGGACAGCGGCATGGCCGCGGACGGCCTCCTCGACGCACTGGCGGCGCTCTACGGCTCGCCGTGTGGCGGCCTCGAGGCGACGGCGATCGACGTCGTGGACGACGTCGACCCCGAGGACGCGATCGGGCTGGTCCTCGTCGGCGCGGCCGCGCGCATCCGCCTCGACCAGGGGCGCAGCGTCACGGCGCGCGAGCTCGCCGTGCTCGCCGGCGTCGCGGCGACCTACGTGCGTCGCCTCGCCCGGAAGGGTGAGCTCATGACGACCGACGAGCGGCCGGCGCGCATCGCCGCCGAGGACGCGATGCGCTGGCTCAACTCACGCAGCATCGCGTTCCCGTGTCCTGGCGGGTGCGGAGAGCGGCTCGTGGCCCCCTACACTCGCAGCAGCCCGCTCGAGTGCGTGGGGTGCGGGTACCGTGAGTAGGCGCGGCACCCGGCGCCGCATCGCCGACACGGTCCTCGTCGTCGCCGACCGCTGGGGCTCAGAGGAGCGCGCCAAGGGGCACGAGCACCGCGCGGACTACTTCGTCGCGCGCGCCTTCGCGGCCGTCGCTGTGCTCGGCACCCACCCCGAGGGCCTGCGAGTCGTCGAGCTCGCCGCCGAGCTCGGCGTCAGCCGCGCGACAGCCTACCGCGACGTCGGCATGCTGCGCCGCGCGGGAGTCCCGCTCGAGAGGGTCTGCGTCGAAGGAGACGTCGCTCGGTGGCGTCTCGCCCCCTGAGCCCGCGGCCGGCCGGCAGTTCGTGCCGGGGCCAGTGGACTAGCCCGTACCGCCCGTTGACTTTCTAGCCCACCCGTGACAGACACTCATCATGAGTTCAGAATCCAACGGGTGGACCAGTGTCTGACGCAGAAGAGGATCTAGTCCACCTTGCCCGTCTCCTCGCCGACGGCCGCAGAGACGACGCAACCGCGCTGCTACGGCGTGCCCTACGCCGCATCGTCCGCCGTCGCCCGGATCTATCTGCGGACAGCAAAAAGGCCCTTGGCCGGCTATCGGGGGAGAGCCCGGTCCGCTCGGCGGAGGGCATCGTGCCTCTGCCGCTCCCCGTGGATGATGAGAGCCGGCTGCCGCTACTCTTGGAAGAGAGCCCCCACACTCCGGAACTGCCCCCGGTGTGGCCGAACGGCGTAGGCGACGCGCTTGAGCAACTCGTCGTCGAGCGCGAGAACGAGGATCGGCTCATCGCTGGAGGAGCGACGCCAACGAGAACCGTCCTGTTCGTGGGTCCGCCGGGGGTTGGCAAGACGCTTGCCGCCCGATGGCTGGCTTGGCGCCTGGGTCGGCGACTCCTCACCCTCGACCTCGCCGCGGTGATGAGTAGCCTGCTCGGGCGCACAGGCGGCAACGTCCGAACTGTCCTGAACTACGCCCGGGGCAGTTCCTCGGTCCTGCTCCTGGACGAGTTCGACGCCATCGCGAAGAAGAGAGGGGACCACACCGAGGTCGGTGAGCTGAAGCGGCTCGTTACCGTCCTTTTGCAATCGGTCGACGACTGGCCCGCTACAGGGCTCCTGGTGGCGGCGACAAATCACCCCGAACTTCTCGATCCTGCGGTGTGGCGTCGCTTCGAGCGGATTGTCACGTTCCCAGTTCCGAGCATGAGCGAGCTTGAGGAACTGGCGCAGCGGCACCTCGCGACGACACAGTCCTCCCATGACCCCGAGGTGCCTGGGCTGGTCGCGAGCCTGATGAAGGGCAGCTCTTTTGCGGATTTTGACCGCCTTGCCATGCATGCTCGAAGAACCGCAATCCTGTGCGACCAGGACTTCGATCACGCACTCGTGACTCAGGCGATTGCGATGCTGAGCAGCTCGGATACTGACCGACGACTCGAGGCCGCAAGGCATTTGCTCAAGCGCGGGGTATCGCAGCGTCGCGCGAGCGAGTTGACCGGGCTCTCCCGAGACACGATCCGGAAACACATCGTCTCGCCGAGACGGCCCGAGAGGACTACACAGTAGGGGGGGAGGATCATGGCACAAAAGAACAACTACTTGCTCGGCTACGCCGAGCGTCTCACGCACAAGGTGACCGTCAAGACCGGAGGCTCCCCGAAGAAGCCCCCATACACCTTCGACGAGGCTCGCCGACGGACAACAACAAAGCTTGCGACGGTGCAGGCAGACTTCCGGGCGCTTCCGAGCTCGGCCTGCCCCAACGACGAAGCGGTGGCAGTTGTCACGCTGCATCCACGCTACGTGTCTAAGAGCGACTACCCAGATGAGCTGTTCAGAGCCGTCGGTGTGCGCCCCTTGGGCAGCAAGCCACGTCGAGTCGCGCCAGAGCGGTGGGGGGTTAGTAAGCCCCCGGCGACGGCGCTCGGTGAAGATGTCTTCGTCGCCGGACCTCGCCGAGCTTTCGACCTGTGGGCGGCAAGCGTGCCCAGCTGGACGCAGAACACGACCGGCGCGCGATATCTGGTCCAACTCGAAGACGTCGCGCCGTTCCGCGCCCGGGACAAGGTGCGCGGCGTTCAGACCGACACCGACGAGTGCATGCTCGAGGTGGTGCTCCACAGCGGTCGTGAACGACTGGTGCTGGATGCGTTCGAAGCGTTCGTCGAACGTCTAGATGCCGAGGCGTTCTTCGACCGCCGCCGCGACGTCGGGGCCCTGACGTTTCTGCCCGTGCTCGCCAGCCGCGAAGACATCGAGACGCTTGCGATGTTCACCTTCGTGCGTGTGGCCCGGGGGATGCCGTCTCTGCGACCCTTTCGGCCTGGGCTCGCGCGCACCGATGTGACCGTCACTGTTGACCTGCCGGACGCTGACGTGCATGAAGCGGGAACGCGGGCGGTGGTGTTCGACGGTGGACTCCCTGCGGAACCTGACCTCTCGCGCTGGGTGACGCGTATCGAGCCGGACGGTATTGGCCCCCCCGTCCCTGCGTTCGAGGAGCATGGTCTGGCAGTTACCAGCTCGTTGCTCTTCGGATCGCTAGAAGGGGGAACGGCGCCGCGACCGCTATGTCCCATCGATCACGTGCGCGTACTCGATGACCAGACGGGCGCGGGTCTCGACATGGAGTACTTCGACGTGCTCGACCGCATCGTCCAGCACCTCGACGAGCACGAGGGAGAGTACGACTTCGCGAACATCAGCCTGGGGCCATGCCTTCCTGTCGAGGATGATGACGTGACAGCGTGGACCGCGGCGCTGGACGAGCGCTTTCAGCACGGAACCGCTCTCGTTACGGTTGCTGCGGGGAACGATGGTGCCAAGGACGCAAAGTCGGGCCTGAATCGCATCCAACCACCGGCCGACGGCGTAAACATACTTGCGGTAGGCGCGTGTGATGGCGCGGGCCCGGAGTGGAAGCGCGCGTCGTACAGTTGCGTGGGACCGGGGCGCTGCCCCGGTGTCGTCAAGCCTGACGGCGTAGCCTTCGGAGGGTCGCATGCAGCGCCGTTCATGGTTCTTGAGGCAGGCTCTTCGTCCAGCGCGGTAGGGACCGCCGGAACGAGTTTCGCCGCGCCGCTTGCTCTTCGTTCTGGGGTGTCCGTTCGGGTCCAGCTGGGCGGCTTTCTCTCTCCTCTCGCCACCAGGGCGCTCCTTATCCACCGAGCGGAACCGGGAGGTGAACCGCGCTCTGACGTGGGATGGGGCAGATTCGAGGGTGACCCCCGCCGCATGATCACCTGCGACGACCACGAAGCGATCGCCATTTACCAGGGGGCTCTGCCAGTAGGCGAACATCTTCGCGCGGCGGTCCCGGTCCCAGACGGCCAGCTGACTGGGATGCTCACACTGTCCGCTACGCTCCTGATCGGTCCCGAGATCGAGCCCGCGCATCCAGGCTCGTACACGAAGAGCGGGGTCGAGGTGCGGTTTCGGCCGCACCTAGAGAAGTTCACGAAGAACAAGGACGGAAGCTTTTCGAAGCACCCCAAGACCACCCCGTTCTTCAACGAGAAGAACATGTACGCGGCGGCCGAGTACGAGTTCCGAGAGGACGGGCACAAATGGGAGCCGTGCCTCAGCAGCAGCCGCCGCTTTCAGCCGTCGTCGTTGAAGCAGCCTTGCTTCGACATCTACTATCATCGGCGCGAGGCCGGTACAGTGCCCGGTACGCAACCGCCGATTCCGTACGCACTCGTCGTCTCGCTGACGGCTCCGAAGATCCCCGACCTCTACAACCGCGTTCTTCGGGCACATGCGGGCGTGCTCGTGCCGATCACGCCTCGACTCCACGTCCCGGTGACAGTGTAGGCCTGGCCGACTCCGACCGCGTGTCGACCTGCGCCTGAGCCGTGTGGCCTTCGCTGCGGGAGCGCTCGAAGCGTGGACCGGCGCCGGCGGGTAGCCACGCAACCGTCCCTGCGGCCGGCCGACACCGGCAGCATGGACCACCGCCTTCTCCCGACCTGGACCGACCTACCTCCCGCCCAGCGCGCCGACGTCATCGACGAGATGCGCCGCCGCCTGCGCGACCTCCACGCCGAGCTTGAGCGCGCCGTCGACGGACTGGGTGGCGACCGCGAGCGCACCGCGCGGCGGATGATCGCCTATGCCGCCGCGGTGGCCGCGTTGGAAGGGTAGGACTGGACAGGCGTCAACTCCACTGATGCTCCGAGATTGCCGCCGCACGGCACGAGCCTCCACGCCGAAGCTGCAGCGGAGCAAGAATGCGTGCGGAGCCGACGTCGGGCGTGCGCGAACTGCTCGCTCATCGGTTGCCGCAGACGACCCGAGCCCCGGCGGTAGCAACGGACGGGGAGTGAACCCGGACATCCAGACCTCGCCAATCTGCGCGATGTAGACGACCGGGGCGCAGTCACGCATACCGCGAGCCACGGCCTGACGAGACGCGCCCCCTTCCACCATCGAGTCTTGCAAGCAGAGTTCCTCTGCCCAGCATGACAAGACGTTCAGTATTCTCCTCCGGCCATCCGCACCGTAACGTATGCACCATGACGGCAAGCTTGCCCGCAAACATACAGAATACTGTTGAGTTTGTGCAGGGAGTAGGACACTTCGAGGAACTTCGCCGACGAATAAGGGAACGGACCGGCTCCTCCCTCCGAACGTGGGACAGCCTCGCTGACCTGCTCAAGCCACTCCGGGCTCCAGCACGGGAGGTCCTCGCCGAGTACGCTGACGAGCTCGTCGAATACGGTCGCAAGGATGTCATGCTCTTCACCGTAGACGAGGCTGTCGCCGACGCCCTACGGGCCGACGCATCGGTGCTCCCCAGCAGCCGAGACTGGAATCTCGCTCCGCGACGTGGAAAACGAGCCCTCGATCCAGTCTACGGCAACGTGTCCGAAGATGGCAGCGCCCAGCTTGCCCTTCGGTCGTACCGGTCCGTCAGGTTTCAGCACCGCCTCGATCCGGACGAGCTGCCGGAGGAAGTGCGCGGCGAGTTCGGAGAGGGCGCCGAGTTCATCGTGCGGGCGACTCAGCGCTTCGTGGTCTTCGACTGGATCAGACTCGTGCCCGGGCAGGACGGGTGGCTAATAGAGCTGCGGATCAGCAACGGATTCAGCGTGTCAGGAAAGAAGAGCACGCAAAGCACCTTCGACCTCGGCATGTCAATGCTCGGTTCTTTCGCGGCGCGCACCGGACTAGATCTCGCCCGACTCGGGAAACCGGTCGATTTCTTTCCCGTTGTCCAGTCGCTGTACAACGACAAGCAGAACGGTGGCCGCGTCGCAGAGCTACACTTCGAGTGCGTGAACTCGGGAGCCGTACGCACGGAGCGTCTGCGCCGCAAGGGAAGGGACAAGGATCTCCGGACGGAGGCGTATCACCGGGCCGGGGTAAAGGCTGACCAGATCTTGCCGTACCTGATCGCGTCAGCTTGGCCCCACGTGTATCAATATGCCCCCGCGTCCGGCAAGAAGGCGTCTGCGTCGGAGCGTGAACTGGTGCTTCCGGGCGCCCGTCGAATGCTGTACGCTAGGAAATCCGGCAAGGCCACGGGCGGGCTTTTCTACTGCCGCCTCGAGAAGGCGCATACCCCTGATGACTTCGCGCTCCTCATCGATGCACTGCGGGGCTACGTATCTATATGAAGCCCGATGGCGGTCATGAGCGAATTGGTCAGGAGTGTTCGCGCCCTCGCTGGTGTCGAGGGGTCGCCCGCTGAAGAACTCCTGCACGCCATCGTCCGACACGCGAGCCCAGAGTCGGACAACCTAACCATTCACGTGCTGGTCAAGTGGAGCGCCGGGTCTCTAAACGGAGACGAGGCAGCACGGGCTGCCTTCGTCCTCGCAGACCCCCGTGTCAACGCCTTGGACACGTACTGGATAGTCTTCGTCGATCCGGATGACCCGATCACCCTCGACGGAGACGAAGGATGGGAAGCCCTGGCCAGCAGGGCGCTTGTGGTTGACGGGCGTGAGGTGCTGAAGGGGGATCTGCTCGCCCAACGAATGCACCCCTACTTTGCCACGTCCACAAACCTAGACGAAGTGTTGCGCGATAGGGACCTGCGGTGACTCTGTCTGTCGAAGAGCTACAGAGCCTCTCCGGAGACCGGTGGGTGGAGCGGAGGGCAGTGGCCCTCCGCCCCGGCGGGGCGTCCGAGTTTACCGACGCGGTGCAAGACGTGGTGCTCCAGGCGAAGAGCCTCTTGCAGCGTCACCGGAAGCACTGGCAAGAGGCGTCTGAAGATCAGATCACGTCTATCATCGTCGGAAACTTGAACGTCGCGGGGTTTATCGCCGAGCACGACGCAGAGAACGGCGGGCACGCCGACATTAGCGTTCGGTCGGGGGACCAGCGTTTCGACTGGCTAGCAGAGGCGAAGATCTGGCGGGGCAACGCGTATGCATCGGGCGGACTTGACCAGTTGCTCTCCTACTCCAGCGGCAGCGAGGGGTGCGCTATGCTCTTCTACATACGAATCGCTGGCGCGGAGAAAACCATGCAGGAGTGGCGCAATCACCTCGTCGACGGGAAAAAGTGCCTGTCCGCATCGGAGCCGGACCGCGGACTCGCGTTCGACGCAGTTCACCGCCATTCGCAGGTCAACGAGCTGCCGGTCTGGCACTTAGGATTCGCGCTGCACTGGACCGCCCCCAAGTAGCCGCGAAGAGCGTGGGATGGGGGGGCCACAAATCGCGAGGCCGCCGCGACCAACACCACGCCCCCCAGCATCGGCGGCTCATCCGCCGCACGCTCCCCGCGCGACCTGTGGCTCGACGAGCTCGCCGTTCGTGAAGCGGAAGTCGATCTCGCCAGACGAGAAGGTGTCGAAGTACGCCACCTCGCTCCGCCTCCGGCACCAGCCCTGCGTGCTCGTGGCGTCGCACTCGCTCGTGGTGGGGGTCCCGCACTCGGTCCAGTGGCAGGACGCCGCGGAGAGCGAGCCCGCCGCCTCGACGCGGTCCACCACCGCGCAGCGGGGGTGCCGCCAGCTCGCATGGTGGCCGGCCGACGAGAACGCCGCTGCCGGCTGGACGGCCTCGACCCACTCCTGCTCGGTGGAGGTGATGCTGGTCCCGTGGTGCCCGAGACGAAGGAGCTGGGCGCGGAGGAACGAGGCTGGATAGGCCTCGCGGATCGCCCGCTCCGTGTACCAGGTCGCGTCGCCGGTCAGGATCGCCAGGGCGCGGTCCGCACCGGGCAGCCCGAACCGCAGCACGATCGAGCCGCTGTTGCTGTTCCACCCTCGGTCGTCGGCCTCGCCGCCGCCCGCCGGGACGTTGGCGGCGAGGACGTGCACGTCGACAGGGCCGCAGTCGAGAAGGTCGGACGGCGCTTCCGGTGGATCGTGGCGCTCGCCGAAGAAGGTCACCGCGGCCCGCCCGCGCATCCAGGTCGGCATCTCGCCCTCCGAGTAGGCCGAGGGGTCGCCGGCGAAGAGGACCCGAGCGATGTCGCGCCCCCCGACTACTTCGGGCAGCCAGTTGTAGTGGTCGCGGTCCGGGTGGGTGAGGACGAGGGCGTGGATGCCGGTGTCGCCGAGCTCGCGCTCGAGGACCTCGCGCACGTGCTCTCTGGACGACTCCCCATGCCGGGTCGAGCCGCAGTCGATCAAAATGTTCGACCCGTTGGGGCACTGGACGAGGGTGCAGTCGCCCTGCCCCGAATCGATGGCGAGCACCCGGAAGTCGCCCCCCACCATGGGAGCGCCAGTCTCGCCGACCTCATCCGCCTCGTGATCCACCGCGCTGGTGTGCGCGCGCGGGGGCGGCGCCTCGACTCGCTCCGGCGTCGAAGCGCGAGCGTCGTAGGCACCACTGCAACCCACGGCGACGGCGACCAGCGAGATGGAAATCCAAGTGCGTTGGTCGTGCATACCGTGCCGATGGTACGCTCCCCTCCGTGCGCGTGGATAGGTCTTAGCTCGTGGACACCCGGAGGACCGATGGACGATGACGACGCGCGCTGGGGAGTGGGCTCCTGGCCCCACTACGCCGGCATGGAGAGTGGACAGTGGCTGCTCCGCGAGCTCGAGGAGATGGTCCTGGACCTGGACTCTGAGGCCGAGTCATGGGCGCGGCGAGCCGCACGCAGGCGGCTTCCAGAGTCGATCGACGAGGCTGAGGTCCAAGCGCTCCGCTGCCGCCATCTCGCCGACACCGTCCACGCGGCTAGGAGACAGCTGCTCGAGACGGCTGCGCCGCGGCGCCGACTTGGCCGCGGCCTCGAAGGGCTCATCTCGCCTCGCCTGCGGCTCGTCGTGAACAACACGAAGCCGGACGACTGATAGACGAAGGGTGCTCTCCCGTGACTGCCGCTGGTATCCGCCTACCTCACTCCTGCGTCTCGCGCGCGGCGGCCGGCGGCGCCTCGACGCCAGCCAGGACTCGCTCGAGCTGCTCCCGCACGGAGTCGAACCAGGGCGGCCGCGGGCATGACGTGAGCCAGTTCCCCTCGTAGCAAGCAGCCCAGCCTCGGAACTGCTCGTGCATCACGATCAAGACGCGCGTGTGCTGATCCAGAAGGAGGCAGTGTTTGGCGATTCGAACGGGGACCACCGCCAGCTCTACGGCGGAAGCCGCCAGGAGTTCTGTCCCCTGGTCGGGGACGCGGCTCTCTCACCAACTTCACCTGCCGGAGTAGGGAGACTGTGCGGCTTGATCTCCTGCGCACAACGAGTGCACCATGTAGGCGATGGGTGTTGGCGAGACGCGACCGGATGACACCGACCCCTGGCAGCAGCTTCAGGAGATCGCGCACGCCTACCGTGAGGCGAAGTCGAAGGGGTCCCGCGTGCGTGCGGAGGCCCTCCGCCGGGAGTGGATCGCCTTGCGGCGACAGCTAGTCAACGTCGGCGTCGGCGACGGTGCGGCGCCTTCGGACCGCCCGCCTGAAGAGTGATCACGCCTCCCACCCGTCGATCACACGGTCGAGCGGCTCGCGTACTTCCGCGAGCCAGACCGGTGGCGGGTCGGACGTGCGCCAGTCGCGACCGACTCGGGCCGCCCACCCACTGAGCGACTCGTGAAGCACAATTGCCACGTCGCCTGTCCGGTCGACGTGCAGCCTGCGCCCAACAACCGTCACCTTACGCATGTGCGCGGAGTACGGGGTGGGCCGGCAGTAGTGAAGGCCTCGTTTGAGGACGGCAGCCCCCCGGCCCGGGGGAAGCTCCCGGCGAAGGGGTTGTTGGTTGCCGGAAGCACGGGCCGGGGAGAGCAACGCTACCACGGCCCGAGCACGGCCGGTTGCACGCAACGCGCCTCTCGACCAACCTACGGGCGTGGCGTTGACCATCGCCGATCTCCGCGCCCGCGCCTGGGCTGAGCTCGACCGCGTGTCGAGCCTGCAGGCGCCCAAGCCTTTCCGAGCGGCCATGCGCGCCCTGGCGGCCGGCGATCAAGGCGCGGCCACTCGCGCCCTCGACGAACTCCACGCGCGACCGGGGCTGTGGCCTGCACTCCGTAGTGCGCTCGAGGCGTGGATCGCGGGCGGCTAGGCACGCAACCACCACCGGGTCCTTTCCGACACTCTGAGGATGCCTTCCATACTGCCCACCTGGACCGATCTCTCCCCCGACCAGCGAGGTGGGGTCATCGTCGAGACGCGACGAAGGATGCGCGACCTTCACGATGAGCTCGAGCGAGCCGTCACGGGCCTAGGTCGCGACCGCGAGCAGGTCGCGCGGCTGTTGCGCGCCTACGCCGCCGCCGTGGCCGAGCTCGAGGGATCCGAGGGCACGTAGCGCAGCTCTCTACTTCCGGAGCGCCGGCGGCAGCTGGCTGGGTGAAGCAGGCCCGAGCGCGAGGCGGACGAGGGCGCCGCCGAGCTCCGGCGAGGTGCCAAACTCGACCCAGCCGGAGTGGAGGTCGGCGCAGAGTCGCACCGAAAGGAGGCCCAGGCCGGTCCCCTTCTGCTTCGTCGTGAAGAACGGCTCGAGCAGCCGCTCCTTCGACTCCTCGGGAAACCCGGGGCCGTCGTCGTGCACCTCGAGCACTCTGGTCGCGCCCTCCTTCCGGAGTCGGACTAGGATGCGGCCGCCAGGGTGAGCGTCGGCTGCGTTGATCGCCAGGTTCACGACGACCCGGTAGAGCAGGCGGGGGAAGCCGTCGATGAGCAACCCATCGGGCAGGTCGCTCTCGACCTCGGCCGAGCGCACCGATCGATGGCGTCGCGCCGCCTCGAGGGCCTCATGCACGACAGCGGCTGCGTCGAACGTCTCCGCCTCACCCATCCCCTCAGGCTCGCCCGCGTGCATCAGCGCCCGCGACAGCTCGGCCGCGCGCTCGAGCGCCTTCGACATGCGCTCGACCTGGTCCGGCTCCCCCGTGAGGTCATCGAGCTCCGTGAAGAGGGTCACGAGCACGTTGTTCAGGTCGTGCGCGACGGAGGCCGCCAGCACGGCGGCCGAGGAGCGGTGCAGAGCCTCGGCCAGCTCGACCTGAGCCCTTGCCCGCGCCGAGCGTTCGCGCACCAGGCGCCGAAGGTCGGCCCGCACGATGACGAAGATGAGGCCCGCGGACGCGAGTACGAAGACGACCCCCTTTGCCACCTCGACCCGAGTCTGGGTCTCGGGGTCGAGGCCGAGCGCCCCGAGGCCGAGGCTGGTCGCCAGGATCCAGCCGAGCGCCAGCGCCAGGTAGATGAGCGCCGCCTTCACGGCGCGTCGCGAGACCACCCCCACTCGTCGAGTGTAGGAGCACAAGCCCTTGCGAACCGAGGTTCAAAATATCCGCAGAAGCGGATACACTCGCGCCGCGGCTGGCCGCTCAGCATCGCCGAGAGCAGCGACGCCGCCCTCGCTGCGCCGCAGCCAATGAGCGCCTCCGCACATCAACGCGCCTGTACTTGTGCGCGTCACGTCGCTTGTGAGAGACTTGCGCGGTGCAGCTTTGAGGGGGGGGGGGGCCGATGGATGCGCATCAACGGGAAGCGAGCAGCGAAGCGCGCCAGGACGAGACCAGGCTCAAGGACCTGAGATATCGCCTCTACGGCATCTACACGTTCTTCGATCAGCTTCTCGTCACGGAGCACTACTACCGCCTCGCCCTGGTACCGTCGCGTCAGGCTGGGCAACTCTGGAAAGCTGGGGCGGCCATTCTCTCGGCCGCTGGAGCGAGCGCCGTGTTCCCGGGGCTGAGCCGAGAACTCGCCCTCCTGGCTGTCCTCGGTGCCGGCGCTCCGTACCTGAAGGACCTCATGGGTTTCTCAGAGAAGAAGGTGAGCCACCTCGAGGGGCTCTGGAAGAGCACACGCGCGCTGCGCGCGATGATGCAGCGAGAGGTCATCGATAGGATCTCGTCGGAGCGAGTTGAGATAGAGAAGGAAGGGCGCGTGCCACCTCAACTGCTCGAGACCGTGGAGAGCATCCGCAGCGCAGAGGCCGAACTTGCGAAGGACGCCCCCACATTCTCGAGGGACGACTCTCTACGGAAGCGCGCCACGGCAGCTGCTCGGCAGCGATTCCCCCCGAAAGGATGGTGGTACCCATGAGCAACGGCGACAAGGAGCGCAAGTGGCGAGACGTGGTCCGCGAGGATCGCCAACCTGACTACCGAAAGAAGAAGCCTAGCCCGGAACCGTGCCCTCCTGCGTACGAAGAGTCCGATCACACCACCACTCTGGTGGATCCCTGGGAGAAGCTACCTCCTCCGGACGGCGAGAACTACGGCTAGCCACTCGGCTGTGCGCGTCGGATGAAGGAAAGCCCCCGCTCGACCGAGGCCAAACGGGGGCGTGCAGCTGTTCCGGTGAGCCCTCGGCTCTACCCCTTCGGTGCCGCCGCAGCGAGCCTCGCAATCTCCCCGGCAAGCAACGGGAAGCCCTCGGCCTTCGCCCGCACCGCCGTCGCCTCGAGCTCGGCGACGAGGTCCTCGAGGACGGTCGGGGCGGGGGCCGGTGCGGTGGGCCGATCCCGCTCGAGCGCGTGCACGACCTGGGCGAGCCGGGCCCGTCGCGCCTCGTGCCCCGGGAGCCGCGTGAACCACTTCCCCGACCACCAGCGCAGCCGCCTCGGTCCGCCGCCCACGAGCGCGCTCTGCGCCGCGACGGTTAGCGAGTCGCCGTGCTCCGCCCAGGTGGTCCGGTACGCGGAGAGCCCGGCGCAGACCTCCACGCCGGCGGGGACGCGGGCCCGGGCAGCCGCGAGCGCCTCCCGGGGGAAGCGGATCGGGCCGAGCTTGCCGTTCCAGGCGATCGGCTCGTCGTCGCGGGTCGCCACCGCGTAGACCTGCAGCCAGAGGCGGAGGTCCTTCTCGGTCCCCGTCGCCACCAGCGCCTCGAGCAGCGGCAGGACGTGGCTGAGGGCGCCAGGGAAGACGGTCGTCTCGATCTCCGGCACCGGGAGCGAGACGAGGACCGCCGCGAGCGCGTCGCTGGCCTCGTCGAGTCGAGAGCCGTCGCGGTCGAGGTCCGTGAAGCCGCGGACGTCGCCCTCCGACCAGTCGCCTACCGGCTCGACGTCGACCTCCACCCCGTCCGCCTCGAGGGCGTCGACGAGGGCGGGGAGGCGTCGGCCGAGCTCGGCCGTGCTCTTCGCGTGCGCCGCGGCCCACGCCGTCAGGATGAGCCGGTGCCCCCGGAGCGCGGCGCGCAGCCGGGCGAGGTCCTGCGGCGTCCAGCGCGCGTCGTGCAGCCCCGGGGCGGGCCCGTCCGCCATGACGGCGAGGTGCTGCACGGGAAGCCGGCGTAGCGTGTCGAGGTAGCGGGGCCGGAGGACCAGCGAGGGCGGGTCGTCGAGCCAGATGCCGAGGTCGTGGATCACGAGGGCCTCCAATCCTGGAGCTGACCGAAGACGTGCCAGCCGCACCCGCACCGGCAGACGATCGACGGGCTGACGCGGCCGTCGTCGCCGACGTCGTGCGGCAGGCCGAGGAGCTGCCCGGCCGGACAGCTGACGACCACGCGCATCGGCCGGCCGTCGCCGTAGA